>ENA-UOUL01002197-UOUL01002197.1-bioreactor-metagenome-genome-assembly--contig:-NODE-2197-length-23612-cov-3.843042_pt1 | contig 23612 bp, 12 predicted proteins | sample MGYA00249838_ERZ747220 | MGnify/ENA primary metagenome ERZ747220 (study PRJEB28778, sample SAMN05720191) | bioreactor metagenome | isolation source: Anaerobic biogas reactor | place: USA:Washington...
GCAGGAGCTGCAGCAGCGCAGGGTCCACATGTCCGTGGTGGTGGACGAGTACGGCGGCACTGCAGGACTGGTGACCATCGAGGACCTGCTCGAAGAGATTGTCGGCGAGATTCAAGACGAGTACGATTCGGAGGAGCCCACCTTCGAGGCGGTCAACAGCCACGAGTATCTCTTTGATGCGCGCGTGCCGATTGACGAGGTTAACAAGCTGCTGGACGTGGAGCTGCCGAGCGAAGGTGGTGACACCCTGGGCGGCTTCATTTACAGCCAGCTCGGTAAGGTGCCGGCGCCGGGCGATCGGATCGAGTTCGAGAATGTGGCGGTCGAGGTGCTGTCTGTGGCCGGTCGCCGCATCAAGCAGGTGCGGGCGACCGTGCTGGCGCCAGATGACGCCGCGCCACCGGGGCCGCCGACTGTCGAACGCCAGGATGTTAAGCCTCTTAGCGAGAGCAGCGGCGCTAATTTGCTGGCCTTTTTGGGCCTGTTCTGATCTTGTACTTTGTGGGAATAAGATGACCTTGGATATGAAATGGCCCTGGAAATGAAATGTCGCTGACTTCACCAGAAATCGACCACTTGCTGGCTCTTGCGGCCGAGGCTGCTGCGAACGCGCACGTGCCCTATTCTCACTTTGCCGTCGGCGCGGCCTTGCGCGCGAAGGACGGCACAATCTACACAGGTTGCAACGTCGAGAACGCCTCCTATGGCCTCACGATTTGCGCGGAGCGCAATGCAGTGGCGCGCGCGGTAGCCGGCGGCGCCCGCCGCTTCGATGCCATCGCGGTGGTGACGGAGAACGGCGTTACACCGTGCGGCGCGTGCCGCCAGGTCCTCGCCGAGTTCGGGCCGGAGATCGCCGTGATCGTGGCAGATGCAGCCGGCAACCGCCGCATCTACACTCTCAATGAGCTCCTGCCCGACGCCTTCACCCCGGAGCACCTGGACCGCTAGACGGCCTCACGCGAAGGCGCGAAGAAGTGAAGAAGCGAAGGCTCTGCGTCTTTGCGCCCTTGCGTTCCTTCGTCCCCCGCCCGAACCTTCGCGCCTTCGCGTGCCACTCCTTCGCCCCTTCGACTCCGCCGCTGTGCGGCTCCGCTCAGGGTGCTCGGCTCACCCCTCGACGCGGCCGACCTCCCCTTTGATCACCACCCGATACGTCCGCAGCGGCTCGGTTGCGGGCCCGATGAGCACGCTGCCATCCCGCACGTCGAAGGCGGATGCGTGCCAGGGACAGATGACCGCGCAGCCGTCGACATCGCCTTCACTCAGCGGTCCATCCGCATGGGTGCATTCATCCTGGGTGGCGTAATACGCGCCGTCGATGTTGTATACGGCCACCGCATGTCCGCCGACCACGACGCGGAGGGAGTGTCCCGGTTTCAGGAGGGCAACTCGGAACTGGTCCGGCCCCAATATCTCCGGCATGTGGTTGGAGGCGCCGAACAGGTTCGCGAGCGAGACGTCAGGCTCATCCGCTGCAAAAACCGGCAGGTCGACAAAAACCTGGCCATCTTCGACCGTGACCCGATAGACCGGCAGCACAGTCGTGTGGTCCAATAGGAGCTTGCCATTGGTGACATCGTACTGGTAGCCGTGCCAGGGGCAGGTGAGCGTAGTCCCCTCCAATGGTCCCGTGCAGACGGGACCGCCGCGATGCAGGCAACTGTTGCTCAGAGCGGTCCATCCCCCCTTGAGGTGGAACACGCCGATCGAATGCCCGTCGACCTCGACAATCTTGCGTTCACCCTCAGCGATTTCGCTTGCCGGGCCAACCAACACCCGCCGGTAGCTTGCCGGCTTGATCAGGCCGGCAGCGCGCTCATAAGAGTCTTCGGCGAGCTCGTGCACCGGCTCCGCATTCAAAGCCTGCTTCGGTTCGTATGTTTCAGGCTCCTTGCCCTCTCCGTAGACGCGCGACAACTGCTCGGTCAGCACCGCGAGAAAAGCGCTCCACGCGCGGAGCCCGCGCGCCTCGAGCGCCTCGTCGACACCGTCCAGCTCATTCGCGAGCACGGCCGCAATGCGTTGCTGGACAAAACCTACCATGCCGATCACGTAGCGTTCGGGGATGTAGACCCGCGGGTCCGCACCCTGTGAAGTGTGCGCGCGGCCCACGTAGTCCACGAAGCGTGCATAGTCGTCATCGAACGCCCCGGATAGGGTTCGGCGCCAGAAGTTGGCCTGGTGCTGCATGCGCAGCTCGAGATAGTCCTGGTCGACTGTGCCGTCTTTCTTCAGGAAGTGCTTGCGGGTTGCGGGAAAACGCAGCAGTTGGGCGTAGAATTCGCCGATAATGGCTGCCAGATGGGGCTCGATGTAAGGCCGGGTCTCGCGGATGGCCTCTGCATCTGCGGGGGTGAAGCCAATGAAGTCAGCCATGAACTGAAAATAGCGCGGCGCATCTGCCGCCCCGCGTTTGAAGCGCTCCTGGGTCGAAACTTCGCTCATGGTTCACTCCTTTTCCAGGTTCTCTTTGACCCTGAATTCGACGATCTTGCGGATCAGGTCGAAGGGCACCGGCTGGTCCAAGGGAAATCTGATCGAGCCCTTCCCGCTCTTGTAAGGAGACAACTCCTGCTGGAACTGCGCAGTCCCTGAAGGAGTGGGATAGAACCCGATGTGATTCTTATACGCAGCGAAGTGCACCAGGTTGCCTTTCAATCTGAATGTGGGCATTTGGTAGCTGATGGCTTCTTCTGCGTCCGGCGCCGCATCCCGGATCGTCGCCCTGATCTTCTCGAGGATCGCCTGGATATCGGGCGGGAAGCCGGCAATGTACTCGTCTATGGTCCCAGGTGTTGATTCATTCATTTTGGTGCGTTCCCTCAACTCCGGATCGATGCCTGTCACAGTGTCTTGTCCCTGATCTTCTCAATAGATGAATATTCTATGAGCAAGTAGCGCACAAGTCAAGTCTCTGAATAGATACTCGTGGTTTGATGTCCTCGCACCTTGGTCACGGTTACCGCAGATGATATAATAATGCAGTTAGGATCGGATTGGCATCAGGATGATGGTGGATCAAGCACAGGCGCGACGGCAGCGGTTGTACCGGTTGGCAGGGATCGTGCTGCGGAGGCGGGATATGGGCGAAGCCGACCGCCTGCTGACCGTCTTCACGCGGGAGCGCGGCAAGATTACGCTGCTGGCCAAGGGCGTGCGCCGCGCGGCGAGCCGTAAGGCAGGCCATCTCGAGCCGTTCACCTATACCGACCTGCTGGTCGCTAAGGGCGCGAACCTGGACCTGGTGACCCAGGCCGAGACGATCGCGGCGCATCGCCACGTGCGCGAGGACCTGTGGCTGAGCAGCCTGGCGTATACCGTCGTCGAGCTGGCCGACGCGTTCACCCAGGATGAGGACCCGAACGCGCTGCTCTTCGATCTGCTACTCGAGACATTGGCCCGCCTGGATGAAGGGCAGCCCGCGAGCCTTGCAGTGCGTTATTACGAGCTGCACATGCTCAGCCTGGCGGGCTACCAACCCCAGCTCTTCCGCTGCGTCCAATGCGATCAACTGCTTCAGCCCGCGGTGAATTTTCTGAGCCTGGAGCGCGGCGGCTGCCTCTGCCCGCAGCATGGGGCCAATGTTGCAGGCACCGTGGCGCTGCCGCTCGATGTCCTGAAGGTGCTGCGTTATCTCCAGACGCGCAATTGGGAGCAGATTGCAGTGTTACAGCTGCGGCCCGAGGTGCTGGCCCAGGTGGAGTCGATCCTGGCGCGCTATATCGTGTATCATCTGGAACGCTCGCTCCGCGCACCCGTTTTCCTGGAGAGGCTCAGGCGGGGAAACGAACGAGGATAAGGGACAAAGGAAGAAGGAAAATGGAAAATGGAAGATCTTCCTTCTTGCTTCTTCCTTTCGATCAGAGGCGCATGACATGGAAATGAAGGCGTACCAGGACTGGCTCGAGGCGTGGGACAAGGCGCGCGGGTGGGACCGCGTCTCCCCCTCTCACACGCTGATCCACGCGTTCGAGGAGCTGGGCGAGGTCGCGCGGCTGATGCTCCAGTGGGAAGGCTACAAGGAGACCGAAAGCACCGAGACCCTGCACGCGGAGCTGGAAGAAGAACTCTCGGATGTCTTCGTCTTCCTTTTCAAGCTGGCGTACCAGATGGGAATCGACGTGGAGGCAGCCCTGGCGCGCGGCCAGGCCAAGGCCGACGGCAGGTACGAGGATATCGCGGCGGCCGAGGACATGCTGGCGCGTTATCACGCGCGGCAGGGCGAAGAGCGCGAGCGTTTGTTGGGTGCGCGCGGCGCGTATTGACGAGAAAAGGTCCAGCAGGTATTATTCTGGCGAGGTTATTTTTGATGTCGTCCCTTTCTCGCCCGCGATCGGGTTCGGCCCTGCCTGGCTCGGGTACCGGGCCGCAGATGCCCGCCGGTTCCGGCAGCATCCTGCGGCCAAAGCCCCCTGTGTGACCAAGGCCGATGCCGGCTGCAGAAGCAAACACGCGTCTGCAGGTGGAAATTCCGTATCGCATCGCACGAGTGTTAGCCGGCCTTGAACCAAGCGCCGGTTTCTTTTTTTGAGGTAGGAAGTGCCAACGATGAAACCACTCTCATTTCAAGAAGTTATCATGCGCCTTCAGGCGTACTGGGCGGAGCAGGGCTGCCTGATCTGGCAGCCGTACAGCGAGAAGGTGGGTGCGGGGACCGCCAACCCGGGGACCATCCTGCGGGTCCTGGGGCCCGAGCCGTGGAACGTGGCGTATGCGGAGCCGAGCTACCGGCCCGACGACGGCCGCTACGCGGAAAACCCGAATCGCATGCAGATGCACACGCAGTTCCAGGTCATCCTCAAGCCCGCGCCCGAAAACTCGCAGGAGCTCTATCTGGCTAGCCTCGAGGCAATCGGCGTCGACAGGCAGAAGCATGACATCCGTTTCGTGGAGGACAATTGGGCCTCGCCCGCACTGGGCGCCTGGGGCCTGGGTTGGGAGGTCTGGCTCGATGGGCTGGAGATCACCCAGTACACCTATTTCCAGCAGGCCGGCGGCATCATGTTGGATCCGGTGCCGATCGAGTACACCTACGGCCTGGAGCGCATCGTCATGTTCCTCCAGAACGTCAAGGAGGTCTGGCAGATCGACTGGGATGGCAAACGAACATACGGCGATGTGCTCAAGTTGCCCGAGATCGAGCACTGCCGGTATGACTTCGAGGTGGCCGACGTGGGCCGCCTGAAGCAGATGTACGACCTGTTCGAGGCGGAGGCCAGGAGCTGCCTTGCTCATGGGCTGGTCATTCCCGCGCACGACTATGTGCTGCGCTGCTCGCACACCTTCAACCTGCTGGATGCGCGCGGTGCGATCGGCGTTACCGAGCGCGCCCACTTCTTCGCGCGCATGCGCGACCTGGCGCGGCAGGTGTCCGAAGCCTATGTCGAGCAGCGGCAGCGCGAGGAATACCCGTGGATTGAAGCGCAACCGGTTGCAGGTGACAGGTTGCAGGTTGCAGGTTCCGAGTCCCAACCTTCAACCTTCAACCTTGAACCTCTAACTTATCTATTGGAGATCGGCACCGAGGAGCTGCCGCCCGGCGACCTGGTCGATGCGATCGCCCAACTTGAGGCCGGCGTCCCGCGGCTGCTCGATGAACTGCGTTTGGGACACGGCGCCATCCGGGTGTTCGGCACCCCGCGCCGCCTGGCGGTGCTGGTGGACGCGCTCGCGCCGAAGCAGTCGGACCTGGAGACGCAGGTGAAGGGGCCACCGGCAGAACGCGCCTTCGACGCGGCCGGCGCGGCGACGCCTGCGGCCGTTGGCTTCGCGCGGAAAAACGGCGTGGCCGTGGAAGATCTGCAGGTGCGTGAAGAGGGCGGCGGTCGTTACGTATTCGCAACCGTGCGCCGTGAAGGCCAGCCCGTGCTCGATGTGTTGCCAGCCGCGCTTCCGGGCCTGGTGGCCGGCATCAAGTTCGGCAAGACAATGCGGTGGAATGCGAGCAATGTCGCGTTCTCACGGCCGATACGCTGGTTCGTGTCCCTGTGGGGCGAGACGATCGTGCCCTTCGCGTATGCAGGTCTCATTGCCGGCCGCACGACGCGCGGCCCCCGCGCCGCGGGCTCGCCCGAGCTCCCCGTTGCCAGCGCGGACGCGTATCTGCCCCTCATGGCTGAGCACCAGGTGATGGTCGACCGGCCGGCCCGCCGGCAGGCGATCGCGGCGCAGATTGCGGAGCAGGCTGCCCAGGTCGGCGGCGAGATCCCTGATGATCCGGCGCTGCTGGATGAAGTGACCGACCTGGTCGAACAGCCCACCGCGCTGCGGGGCAGCTTCGAGGAAGCGTATCTGCAACTGCCCAAAGAGGTGCTCATCACGGTCATGAAGAAGCACCAGCGCTACTTCCCCATCGTTCGCGACGGAGCCATGTTGCCCTACTTCATCACCGTGCGCAACGGCCCTGCTGAGCACGGCGACATCGTGACCGAGGGCAACGAGGGCGTGATCCGCGCGCGTTATGCCGATGCAGCTTACTTCTTCCGTGCAGACTCGACGCGGCCGCTGGAGGCGTTCACCCCGCGGCTGGCCACGCTGACCTTCCAGGAGAAGCTCGGCTCGATGCTCGACAAGGTGCACCGCGTCGAACGGTTGGTTGCCCCCCTGGCCGGCCAATTGGACCTGGATGAGGCGGAGCGGGCTACAGCACAGCGAGCGGCCGCTCTGTTCAAGAGCGACCTGGCAACGCAGATGGTCGTCGAGCTGACCTCGCTGCAGGGCATCATGGGCCGCGAGTACGCGCGGCGCTCCGGCGAGACTGAGGCGGTCGCGAACGCGATCTACGAGCACTACCTGCCGCGGTTCCAGGGCGATGCCGCGCCTGCGTCGAAGCCCGGCTTGCTGCTCGGTATTGCCAACCGGCTCGACTCGCTGGTCGGCCTGTTTGCGGTGAACCTGGCCCCCACGAGCACCGCAGATCCGTTTGGGCTCCGTCGCGATGCGCTCGGGCTGGTCGGCAGCCTCGTGGGACGGCAGCAGTCCTTCGATCTGCGGCCGGCTCTCCGCGCGGCAGCCGCCCAGATGCCCGTGACCGTCGAGCCCAAGGTCCTGGCAGACGTGCTGGGGTTCATCCGGGACCGGCTGTTCGTGTGGCTGCGTGACCAGGGGCTGCCGCATGACGTGGTTGCCGCGGTGCTGGCCGAGCAGTCTCACGATCCCTACCGCGCGGCCGTCGCCGCGCGTGAGCTCGCGGCCTTGACCCAGGCGCCAGGCTGGAGCGAGATTCTGACCGCCTATGCCCGCTGCAAGCGCATCACCCGCCCGCTGGCCGAGACGTTTGCGCTGGCGCCCGAGCATTACGAGGATGCGGCCACGCGCGGGCTGTATGAAGGCCTGCTCGCGGCCGAGTCAGCCATGGCGCGGGCCGGCGGTGGCGATCCGGAGAGCTGCCACGATATGGCGCTGCTGGGCGAGGTGCTGGCCGGCATGCAGGGGCCGATCAACCGCTTCTTCACGGATGTCCTGGTGATGGCGGAAGATCCCGCGATGCGCCAGGCGCGGCTGGCGTTGGTGCAGCGCGTGGCCGGGTTGGCGAGCGGTGTAGCGGACCTGAGCCAGCTGCAGGGATTCTAGTTATCTAAATGATTCCACGCGAACCACGAAGCTCGCCCGGACATCAATGTCCGGGCTACAAAGCAGCGCCCGCTGAAGCGGGCTATTTGCGCGTGGGGCTGCCGTTGAGCCCCATTGATGGGGCGTTGCGGGGTAGCCCGGCGTCTTTAGCGCCGGGCGGTGGTGGGGCAGCGAGATGGTCGCCGTTACACGAACAAATTCTTAGCGTTCATGATCGGCGGACGGTGGTGCTATGATTCCACGCAAGCTACGACTCCGCGGCTTCATGTGCTACCGCGAGGAGCAGACCCTCGACTTCTCGGGGATGCACATGACCAGCCTGACCGGCGACAACGGGCACGGCAAATCGGCGCTGCTCGATGCCATCACCTGGGTCCTGTGGGGCCGGGCGCGGGCGCGGCGCGACGATGAGCTGATCACCCTCGGCGAAACGGACATGTGGGTCGACCTGGAGTTCTCGCTCGGCCCCCAGGTCTACCGCGTCACACGGCAGCGCAGCAAGAAGGGCCGCGGCCAGAGCGATCTGCATTTCTACATCTGGAACCCGTCCGGCGATGACTGGCAGTTGCTAGACGAGGGCAACCTGCTCCAGCGACAGGCCCAGATCATCCGCACTCTGCGCCTCGACTACGAGACGTTCGTCAATTCCGCGTTTCTGCTCCAGGGCCGGGCGGATTCGTTTACCGTCAAGACACCTACAGAGCGCAAGCAGATCCTTGCAGACATCCTGGGACTGAGCCGGTACGACCGGTACGAAGAACGCGCCAAGGAGCAGGTCCAGGCGCGCAAGGAACGCACCCTTGGCATCGAGGCTGAGCTGAAGAGCATCGATGCCGAGCTGACGCACCGCGAGGAGTATACCGAAAGGTTGCACGCAGCCGCGCGTGCAGTCGAGGAGGCCCTCGCCGGACTGCGTCTCGCGGAGGCCGAGCAGGGGCAGGCGCGGGCGCAGGTCCAGGCGCTGCGAGGCCAGCAGGCGCAGCTCAATGATTTGCGGGCGCGCATGGCGCGGGGCGAGCAGGAACTGGTCGATCTGCGGGCGCAGCTAGGGAAGGCGCAGGCGCGGCTCAAGACGCTCGAAGATGTGTTGGCGCAGCGAGCCGAGATCGAGGCCGGCTGGCAGCAGTTGGGCAGCGCACGGGAGGCCGAGGCCCGGTGGAACAGCCGCCTGCTCAGCCACAGCCAGTTGCAGGATAAGCTCAACGCTGCGCAGCGCGCGGTGGATCAGGCCCGCGCGGATCTCGTCGCTGAGCAGCGCCGACTGCAAGCGCAAGCCGCGGAGCTCCAAAGCAAGGTGGCTGCCGTCGAAGGGCACCGGCACACGCTGGCCCAGGTTCAGGCGCTGCTCGCGGAGATGGCAGAGCAGCAGGCTCGTCGCGAAGCGATCGCGGCAGAGCTGCGCGAAGTGATCGAGGCCGCGGCCGGGCTGCGCCACGAGGTGGAGCGCGTCAAGGCCGAGGGGCAGGCGGTGAAGGAGCGACTGGCCCTGCTGCACGAGTCGGAAGATGCAGTCTGCCCGGTGTGCAACCAGTCTTTGAGCCCCGAGCATCGCGAGCATGCCGAACAACAGCTCGCCGCAGAGCGGGATGCACTGGCCGAGTGCTTCCGGGACGCGAATGCACGGATCAAGGAGCTGGCCGAGCGCAAGGCCGGCTTTGAAGCCGAGGATCGAGAACTCGCACGCGGCCTCCACACCCGCGACGCGCGGCAGCGGCAGGCTGCACAGACGGAAACACTCGTGGCGGATGGCGAGGCTGCGGCCGCGCAACTGCCCGGCGTGACCGAGCAGCTCGCGCAGGTCGAAGCGCGCCTGGCAGGGGAAGATTACGGCGGTCCGGTCCGCGACCAGCTGAGTCGTATCCTGGCGGCGATGGCAGACACAGGCTATGATGGGCAGGCCCATGCGGCTGCGCGCGGGGAAGTCGAGCGGCTGATGCCGTACGACGCGCGCTACCAACGCCAACTTCTCCCCGCGCTCGAGGGCCTGGGCGAGGCGCAAGGTCGCTGCGAGTCGCTGGCAGGCCAGGTTACGCGGCGCACGGAGGAGCTGGCCGAGGACCAGGCGCGGCGCGCGGAGCTGGAGGCAGCCGTCGCCGAGCTGCCGCGATTGGAGGCGGCGCTCAGGCAGGCGGATGCGCAGGTGCAGGCCGCGGACCAGGCCAGCCGCCGCGCACAGCAGCAGCAGGGCGCAGCACAGCAGCAGCTGGATGCGCTCGACCGGCTCGTCGAGCGCCGCGACGTGCTCCGCGAACAACTGGATGCTCTCAATGCCGAGATAGGCATCTATGCGGAGCTTCGCGAAGCCTTCGGCAAGAAGGGCATCCAGGCCATGATCATCGAGAGCGCCATTCCCGAGGTGGAGACAGAGGCGAACCGGCTGCTCCAGCGGATGAGCGAAGGCCGGATGAACGTGCGTCTTGAGACTCAGCGGGAGAAGGTCACCGGCGGCGTTGCGGAGACCCTCGACATCATCATCGGCGATGAGCTGGGCTCGCGACCGTACGAGCTCTTTTCCGGGGGCGAGGGCTTTCGCGCGAACCTGGCCTTGCGCATCGCGCTCAGCAAGCTGCTGGCGAGGCGCGCGGGTGCGCAGCTTCAGACCCTGATCATCGACGAGGGCTTCGGCTCTCAGGATACGCGCGGGCTAAGCCTGGTGGTCGAGACCATCAACTCCATCAAGGACGACTTCCAGCTCATCGTGGTGATCAGCCACATCGAGGAGCTGAAAGATCAGTTCGGCGCGCGCATCGACGTGGTCAAGCAGGCCAACGGGTCGCGCGTCGCGGTGGCGTAGCATCGGAAATTCAAGACCTCCGAGGTTTGCCAAACCTCGGAGGTCTCATGTTAGGTATCAGAGGTAGCCCATGGTCACATTCGATGATGTCCTTTCTGCCGCGGGGCGCATTGCCGGCGTCGCGCACCGCACACCGGTTGCCACATCGCGACTTCTCAACGAGGTCTGCGGCGCAGAGTTGTTCCTCAAATGCGAGAACTTGCAGCGTGTGGGCGCATTCAAATTCCGCGGTGCGTTCAACGCAGTCAGCCGGCTGAGCGACGAGGAGCGGTCGCGAGGGGTCATCACCCATTCGTCGGGCAATCATGCGCAGGCGCTCGCGCTGGTGTGCGGCATTCTTGGTGTGAAGGCTACCATCGTCATGCCGGAGGATGCGCCGGCGATGAAGCTGGCCGCGACACGCGACTACGGTGCGGAGGTGGTCGTTTACGACACCGCGAAAGACACGCGCGAGGCCATCTCGGGCCGGCTGGCCGCGGAGCACGGCTACACGCTCGTGCCGCCCTACGATCATCCGCATATCGTTGCGGGCGCAGGGACAGCCGCCCTGGAGCTGTTTCAGGAGGTGGGCGAGCTGGATTATCTGTTCGTGCCATGCGGCGGCGCGGGGCTGCTGAGTGGCTGCGCCATTGCTGCGAAAGCCATATCCCCCAGGTGCAAGGTGATCGGCGTGGAGCCGGCTGCCGGCGACGACGCGACGCGCTCCTTCAAGACCGGCGTGCTCCAGACCGTCCACAACCCGCGCACGATCGCGGATGGCGCGCGCACCCCCTACCTGGGCCAGGTGACCTTCCCCCTGGTGCGTCAGTATGTGGATGACATGATGACCGTCGAAGACGAAGACCTGGTGCGCACCATGTACTTCGTCTGGACGCGCATGAAGCTTGTGGTCGAGCCTACGGGCGTGCTGGGCCTGGCTGCGGTGTTCAACCACCGCTATGAGGTCGCGGGTAAGCGCGTGGGCGCGGTGATCAGTGGCGGCAACGTGGATGTGGCCCAGGCCGCCGCGTGGTTTAGCCGCCTGGCGTAACTGCCTTTGGGCCATCCCATTTTGTGTGATATAATAGGTCTTAAGAGCGTGACAGGTCCCGAATTAACCGTCTTTGCCGCCCAGGCCTTTCGTGCCTGGGCTTTTTATTACCGGACAGTGCATGGTTTCACATATTGTCCGGGGAGGGAGTCTAACAGTGGAGCTACAACAGAGGCACGATGCGACACAGTCCCCGCCCACCAAGCTGCGGCCGGGTGATCCCATTTTCCATCCCAGGTACGGGTTCGGAACGATTCAGGGCCTGACGCGACGCGACCGCAGCCAACCGATCGACGAGCCTTCCGTGGCCGATCTCAGGTCCGACCGGGTGGAAGACTATTACGAAATCCAACTCAGCCAGGGTGGGACGCTGCTCGTGCCTGTCCAGCAGGCCGAGAGTGTTGGCTTGCGCCCCCTATCGGTCGGCATTGAGGTGGTAAAGAGCTGTCTTAGCTCTCCTGCAGAAAGCTTGCCCAGCGATTACCGGGAGCGGGCCGCAGTCCTCCAGGCTCGCCAACAGCGCACCGAACCTACCGCGTTGGCTCATTGCGTGCGCGATGTGCTTGCTCAGGGCCGTGCGCGAACGCTGTCGAAGAGTGAGAGAGCGTGGCTCGACAAGTCGTGCCAACACCTGGTCGCGGAAGCGGCGCTGGTTGACCGCACCACCGTGCTCGAAGCCCAGGCCGCGCTCCGCGAGGTCGTAAACCAGCTGGATCCCGGTTAGACCATCTCCCGCCAGTTTTCCCTGCTGGAGAGGAATATCATGTTCGACAAGATTTTGGTCCCCCTGGACCGCTCAGGGTTGGCCGAGTGCGTGCTGCCGCATGCCGTTGCGTTAGCCCGCGCGCTCAACGCCCAACTGATTCTGCTTCATGTCTTGTCGGTGTCCGATAAACCAGATCGTCTGCGCGCGGTGGATCCCCTGGAATGGCACCTGCGGCGGGCCGAGGCCGAAAGCTACCTCCAGGCGATCTGCGCGCGGCTCCAGGAGGCAGGGGTACCCAGCGAGGTCCATGTCAATGATGGCTATGCCGCGGAGATGATCGTGGACTTCGCGCATGAGCATGAGATTGAACTGGTGCTGATGGCGAGCCACGGCCAAAGCGGGCTCAGCGGCTGGAACGTCAGCAGCGTCGTGCAAAAGGTCATCATGCGCACCCGCGCCTCGCTCATGATCGTACGCGCATATAAGCCGGCGCAGGCCGATATCCTGACGCTGCAATACCAGCGCATCCTCGTGCCGCTCGATAACTCGGCGCGGGCGGAATGTGTTCTGCCGCTGGCGGCCGTGCTGGCCCGCATCCCCGAGACCCAAATCCTGCTGGCCCATGTGGTGCAGCGCCCGGCGATGCCCCGCCGCACGCCCCCGAGCCAGGAGGAGATTGAATTGGCCGACCGGCTCGTGGAGCGTAACCGCATCGAGGCCGAGAACTACCTGGAGGTTGTACGCGTCCAGTTTCCGCCGTCGGCAGTTGAGACCCGAGTGCTTGTCGGCAGCCAGGCGGCGAGTACGTTGCACGATCTGGTCGATCAGGAGCGCATCGATCTGGTGCTGCTGAGCGCCCACGGCTACTCGGGCGAAACGCGCTGGTCGCACGGCGGGTTGGTTGCTAACTTCGTGGCCTATGGTTCATGTCCCTTGCTGATCTTTCAGGACGCACCCGGTGAGCAGTCCATTCTGACCCAGGCCGAGGCCGCGGTGCGCAACTATGAAAGTCGTTAGGGCATGACCGGTCAGGAAGCATTGGAAGAGGTACCCGCCGGCGTTAGTCCACAGGAGGATATTCGGGCGCGGGCTCATCTGGCCGCTGCTGCTGGCGCAGCCACACCCGGACCAGGCGCTCAACCGTGGCTGCTGGCTGGTTTGAAGGCACAAGAGGTTTTTCTTGAAAGCACGGTAGAGCACTTCCGCAGCGGACAGGGACAAGAGACCCTCTCCCATGCAGCCGAGTGGATGCTGGACAATTTCTACCTCGCCCAGCAGTCGTTGCGCCAGGTCCGCGGCGATATGCCGCGCAGCTTCTATCGACAGTTGCCCAAGCTGGTTGCCGGTCCCTTGCGGGGTTATCCGCGCATCTACGATCTCGCACAGCAGCTTGTGGCCGAAAGCGATGCACGGTTGGATCTGGAACATGTGCAGCGCTTTGTGGGGCTTTACCAGGAGATCGAACCCCTCACGACCGGTGAGCTTTGGGCTTTGCCGGTCATGCTGCGCTGGAGCGTCCTTGCGGTCCTGGCGCAGGCAGCCGGACAAATCACCGGATTGACCCCCCAGGCCAAAGAATCACGCGGCCAGGGCAAACCCTCCGTCCCCCGCCTTTCCGGCTCGCTCACCGGTGATGAAGTCATTGCAAATTGCTTCACCAGCCTGCGGACCATTGCCAACTACGACTGGCGCCGTTTCTTCGAGAGCGTAAGCCATGTAGAGCGCGTCCTGCGCACGGATCCCTCTGCCGTATACGCCCGCATGGACCTCACAACGCGGGACCGGTATCGCGGCGTCGTCGAGGAACTGGCCGCGGCCAGCGGCCAGAGCGAGCTGGATGTCGCCCAGGCAGCGGTCAGCCTGGCTCGAGGGGCCGGAGAGGATCTGCCTCCTGCCCGAACGGAGCCCGTCGAAGATGAAGTCCAGGGGGATGCGAGTGACTGGCTGGGGCTGGAGTTGCCTTCTGCTGCGCACGTAGGCTACTACCTGGTGGGCGACGGCCGCGCAGCCCTCGAGGACCGCGCCGGCTACCGCCTCACGTTAGGAAAGAGGCTTGCGCGTTCGATCCTGAAGCACCCATCCGTATTCTACCTGGGCTCGATCCTCATGCTGACGTTGCTGATGCTGGTCGGGTCCACCAGCTACGCTGCTGCTCAGCACGGTTCTGTGCTGCAAGTGCTGCTGGCCGCCGCGGTCACCATCATGCCCGCCCTCGCGGCTGCGATTGCCCTGGTCGACTGGGTCGTCACCCTGGCTGTCCCGCCCCGCATTCTGCCCAAGCTGGACCTGTCCCGTCAATCGGGCGCGGCCAGCATTCCGGACTCGTGTCGCACGATGGTGGTTGTGCCCGCGCTCCTGGGCAGCAGCCATGATGTGGTCTCGCTGTTACGCCAGATCGAGCTGCACTACCTGCGCAACCCCGACCCGAACTTGTTCTTCGCGCTTCTGACCGACTTCGGTGATGCCGCGCAACAGCATATGCCCGGCGACGCCGCGCTCCTGGAGCAACAACAGGCTGGCATCGTCTCGCTGAACGAGCGTTACGCCGCACTGACCGGCCGCGAGGGCCAGGATGGCCCATTCTGCATGTTCCACCGCGAGCGCCTTTGGAATGAAACAGAGAACCGGTGGATCGGGTGGGAACGCAAGCGCGGCAAACTTCACGAGTTGAATCGGTGGCTCCGTGGCGCCACAGACACGTCGATCGTGTCCTTCATCGGACCGGTCACCGAACTCCGGCGGGTGAAATACGTGATCACCCTGGATTCCGATACCATCCTGGGGCGAGATGGAGCGCACGAGCTGGTGGGCACGCTGGCGCATCCCCTGAATCACGCCCAGGCTGATCCAGGCACGGGACGTGTGCTGCGTGGCTACGGGCTCTTGCAGCCGCGCACTGAGATCACGCCGACCAGCGCCAACACCTCGCGCTTCAGCCGCATCTTCGCTGGCGACATCGGCCTGGATCTCTACACCAACGCCGTCTCTAACGTTTATCAGGATCTCTTCGGCAGCGGCATCTACGTCGGCAAAGGGATCTACGATGTAGATGCTTTTGAAAGCAGCCTGGCCGGCCGCATCCCCGAAAACACGTTGCTCAGCCATGACCTGTTCGAGGGCATTCACGCTCGCGTGGGCCTGGTCACTGACATCGTCGTGTACGAGGACTACCCCCCCACCTACCTGGCGCACATACGGCGTTTGCATCGCTGGACGCGCGGCGATTGGCAGCTTCTGCCCTGGTTGCTGCCGCGCAGCCTGAAGCCCGCCGGTGTACCGGAGGTCAAGGCCGACTTCGGGCTGATCGACACCTGGAAACTCCTCGACAACCTGCGTCGCAGCCTGCTGCCACCGGCGTTACTTCTTATGCTCGTGGCGGGTTGGCTGCTTTTGCCCGGCGCGGCTTGGGCCTGGACGCTGGCCGCGCTGGCCGCGCCGGCCGCGCCGGCGCTCATAGGCTCATTGACGCCATTTATGCGCGGTCCCAATCAGGCGGCATGGCGACAGTCAGCTCGCTCTCTGAGAGATGGGCTCCTGCGTTGGCTTCTCGCGATCGTCTTTCTGCCTTTTGAAGCCGTCCAGATGATCCAGGCAGTTATCACCAGCCTGATTCGTGTGATGATCACCCGCCGGCGCCTGTTGGAATGGCTCACCGCCGCGAGATCTGCCCAACGCGAAACCGCAACCGGCAGCCGTGTGCGAATGTGGCGCTTCATGCTGAGCGCGCTGCTCCTCGCCGCGGCCATTGGAATCCTCGTTTTCTTCTTCCGGCCCTCCAGTCTGCTCGCGGCCCTGCCGCAGCTTCTCGGCTGGGCGCTGGCGCCAGAGATTGCCTTGCGCATCAGCGAGTCGGTTCGGCATACCCCCGAGCCCATCACGGAGGCGCAGACCATCGCGCTGCGCAGCCTGGCGCGGCGCACCTGGCTGTTCTTCGAGGACTTTGTCGGGCCGGACGATCACTGGCTGCCCCCAGACCACTACCAGGAAACGCCGCTCGGCAAGGTCGCGCCGTACACTTCGCCCACCAACATCGGGTTTCTCATGCTCTCCACGCTTGCCGCGTACGACCTGGGGTACATCGGCACCATTGGTCTTGTGTCCCGACTGCGTGCGACCTTTGAAAGCCTTGGACGAATGGAGCGCTACCGCGGCCATTTTCTGAATTGGTATGACACTCGCAGCTTATCTCCTCTGTTGCCGCGTTATGTTTCCACCGTCGACAGCGGCAACCTGGCCGCGTGCCTGTGCATCCTCAGCCAGGCCTCCCAGAGGCTGCAGGATGCGCCCGTGCTGCGTTGGTCGCGCTTGGAGGGCGTGGCCGATACCTTCAGCCTGCTGGACGACTTCATGAGCGACCTGGAAACAGCTCAGAACATCCCGGCAGCCAGGGAGCTGCGTGCGTTTGCCCGGGAATTGGCGCGCGGCGTGCGAGTGGTCAAGGCTGATCCCGTGGCGTGGCGTCCGGCCCTCGACTACGTAGCCGGAGAAGGCTGGCAGCGGCTCGAAACGCTGCTCACGCGCCTCGTCGAAGAGAACGCCACCGTCCTGGGCACGGCCGCGCTGGGCGCGCTGCGGATTGCCGCAGGCCGCATCAGCAACCAGATCTATACCTTTCACCGGGCGGTGGAGCTGCTCCTTCCCGGCCTTGCCTGGCTCAGGGAAAGCCCGCCATTGTTCCGTGATCCGGGAATGCCCATCGAGCTTGGCGAGCCTTTATTTTCGTTGGCCGAGACCCTCCGGTTCGTGCCTACCTTTGCAGGGCACGCAGCGGCATGCGCCGCTGCGGAAGCGGCACTCGACCGGCTCGTCACCGCATTGGATGGGCTGCCCGCGGGTCGCTACGGCGCGACCCAATTATACGAGGCGCGCGCATCATGCGAGACCCTACGCGAAAAGCTCAGGGTTGCCCGCGCGATGGGTGAGGATCTATTGGCGGGCCTGGTTGACATCGCTGCCCTGGCGGAAACCTATTTCAGCGAGATGGACTTTGGCTTCCTGTTCGAGCCGCGGCGAGAAGTCTTCCACATTGGGTACAACGTGACCGCCGGCAAACTCGACGCCAATTTCTACGACCTGCTGGCTTCCGAGGCGCGCATTGCCAGCGTGGTGGCTCTGGCCAAGCACGAGGTGCCACGCAGCCACTGGTTGCATCTTGCCCGTCCGCTGACACAGGTTGACGGCGCCCGTGTGCTCCTCTCCTGGAGCGCAACCATGTTCGAGTATCTGATGCCGACGCTTTTCATGCGCTCCTATGCAGGCACCCTGCTGCATGAGAGCGCGGCGGCTGCCGTGGATATTCAGATCGCCTATGGTCAGCACCGAGGTCTGCCATGGGGCATCTCCGAGTCGGGCTATTACGCGTTCGACGGCAACAGTAACTACCAGTACCGCGCCTTCGGAGTGCCGGGCCTGGGCTTCAAGCGCAACCTGGCCGAGGATTCGGTGGTCGCCCCGTATGCCTCGCTTATCGCACTCCCGTTTCAACCCGCGGCGGTTGCTGAAAACCTCACGCGCCTGGCCCGGTTAGGCGCGCTCGGCATCTATGGACTTTACGAGGCCGTCGATTTTTCCCCGTCGCGTTTGCCTCTCGGCCGCAATCATGCTGTCGTCAGTGAATACATGGCGCATCACCAGGGCATGATCCTGGTTGCGTTGGACAACTACCTTTCCGAGTTCTCCACCGGGGGGGACGCGGTGATGCTGCAGCGCTTCCATGCAGATCCGCGCTTGCAAAGCGTCGATCTCCTGCTGCAAGAGCGCGTGCCGGTGGACGTGCCGCTCGAATTCCCCCAGCCGGGTGATCTCACCCCAACCCGGCGCTCGCTGCCGCCGGTCATCTCTACCCCGTGGGAGGCGCCCACCGGCGCACCCATGCCACAGGTCCACTACCTCTCCAACGGGCGTTACAGCACGCTCATTTCGGCCACGGGCGGGGGTTTCAGCCGTTGGGGCGACTTCGACCTGACCCGTTGGCGCGCAGACGCCACGCGGGACGACTGGGGGACGTGGCTCTATGTGCAGGACCGGGAGAGCGGCAAGTTGTGGTCTGCAGGCTACCAGCCGACCGGCGTGTCGCCAACCACGCACGATGTCCGCTACTATGCCCACAAGGCGGAGTTTCGACGCACTGACGACCAGATCGCGCTGACGTTGGAGATCGCCGTCGCGGCGGACGATGACGTGGAGATCCGGCGTGCGACCCTGCACAACCAGAGTGAGAGACCGCGCCGCCTGGCGCTGACCAGTTACGCAGAGGTCGTCATGGCAGACCCGGCGACCGATGGACGTCACCCGGCCTTCAACAAGCTGTTCATCGAAAGCGAGTATGTGCCGGAACTCGACGCGCTGCTCTTCCGCCGCCGCTCGCGCGCCGAGAGTGACGCCCCCGTGTTCGTGGCGCATTTCGTATTGTGTGAGGGAGACAAGTCAGGATCGCCCACCGGGTATGAAAGCGACCGGGCAATTTTCCTCGGGCGGGGTGGCGCGGGAGTCCGCGCACCTCTCGCTCTCGTGACCGCACCGGGTGCGGGGATGGCGCCACGGCTGAGCGGTGGGGTGGGAGCTACGCTCGATCCCATCATGTCGCTGCAACGTGAGGTCGAGTTGCAGGCGGGTGAGACCCAGCAGCTGGCGTTTCTCACGGTGGCTGCCGCTTCACGGGCAGAGTTATTGGCACTCGTGGGGCGTTACCATACCTGGCCGGCCATCGAGCACTCGATCGGTCAGACCCGCTCGCGTTCCGAATTGGAGCTGCGCCAGTCCGGTCTTTCCACGGTCGAGCTGGAACGTTTTCAGACACTCTTATCGGCCCTGCTTTACCCCCACCATGGTCTGCGGGCTGAGGCTCAGATCCTGGCCGCGAACACTCGGGGACAGCCGGGGCTGTGGGCTTACGGGATTTCGGGTGACTATCCGATCCTCCTTGTGCGCATCGCCGAAGAAGAGGGGCTGCCTGTCATTCAAGAACTGCTGCAGGCGCATGCCTACTGGCGCAAGCGTGGCTTGAAAATCGATCTGGTGATCCTCAACACGCGCATAGCGGGTTACAACCAGGAACTGCGCGACCAGATCCAGCGCCTGCTGGTTTTGATGCAGGGCGAGATCTGGCTCAACCAGCGCGGCGGCATCTTCATGCTGTACGCGCATCAGCTAGACGAGGCCGATACCGTCCTTCTGCAGGCGGCCGCCCGCGTCGTCCTCGATGCCGGGGTGACAGACCTGAGCACCGCGATGGCGATCTTGCGTCGCCAGATCGAGCAGTTGCCGCCATTTGCCCCAAGTGCCGTTGCAGAGGAAGGTGAGATGCGCTTGCCGCCTGTGGCGCGGCCCACCGGACTCATTTTCGATAACGGCCTTGGCGGTTTCAGTTCGGATGGTCGCGAGTATGTTATCTATTTGGACGGCGAGCAACAAACGCCCGTGCCCTGGGTGAACGTCATCGCCAACCCGGAGTTCGGCTTCCTGGTGTCAGAGTCCGGCAGCGGTCCTACTTGGGCGCTGAATAGCGGCGAGAACCGGCTGACTCCCTGGTCCAACGACCCGGTCACCGACCCGTCCGGAGAGGTGCTTTACCTGCGCGACGAGGAGACAGCCGAGGTTTGGACGCCCACACCGCAGCCGGCCGGAGCTCGCCCGCCCCACCTGGTGCAACACGGCGCGGGTTACACGGTCTTTGAACACAACAGCCACGGGCTCCGCCAGCGGCTGCGCCTCTTTGTCCCGCCGGATGCACCCGTCAAGGTCTGGCACTTGCGGCTGGAGAACGCCACGCAGCGGCCGCGCCGCTTCACCGCCACCTTCTATGCCGAGTGGGTGCTGGGCGTCACGCGCGATACCGGGGTCCAACACATCATCCCGGATTTTGACGAAGGCAGCCAGGCGCTGCTGGCGCGCAATCCATGGTGCCCTGAGTTCGGCGAGCGCGTGGCTTTCGCCGCGCCCAGCCGGCGGCTACACGGCCTCACTACCGATCGCAGCGAATTCCTGGGCCGCCTGGGCAGCTTACAGCGGCCCGAGGCACTCGGCCGCATCGGTCTGTGCGGCGCTGTCCAGGCGGGTCTCGATCCCTGTGCCGCGCTCCAACTGCACATCGACCTTCCCCCGGGGGAGAGCGACGAGATATGGTTTCTGCTTGGCCAGGGCGTGGACCGCGCGGACGCCATCTCGCTGGCGACGCGTTACCAGGATGCCGCGCAGGTGGAGCAGGCCTGGCAGGCCGCGAATAATTTCTGGGACGATCTATTGGGCGCAGTGCAAGTCCGCACGCCTGATCCCGCGATGGATTTGCTCCTCAACCGCTGGCTGCTCTACCAGAGCCTGTCTTGCCGGATCTGGGGCCGCTCTGCTTTCTACCAATCGGGTGGCGCGTACGGCTTCCGCGATCAATTGCAGGACGTGATGGGGTTAGTCCACGCCGCGCCTGAGCTGGCGCGCCAGCACATCCTGACCGCGGCCGGGCGCCAGTTCGAGGCGGGAGACGTGCTCCATTGGTGGCACCCACCCTCGGGCCGCGGGGTGCGGACGCGCTGTTCCGACGACCTGCTGTGGCTGCCTTTCGTCACCGCACACTATATCGAGGCTACCGGCGATGAGTCTATCCTGGCAGAGCGGATGCCCTTCTTGCAGGCGACGCCATTGGCAGCCGGCGAGGATGACCGCTACGGTGAGTATCCAACCGGAAGCGGGTCCGCATCGCTGTACGACCACTGCCGCCGCGCGCTTGAGCGGGGGATGACAGCCGGGTCTCATGGTCTGCCGCTGATGGGCAGCGGCGATTGGAATGACGGCATGAACCGGGTAGGCGCCGGAGGCCGGGGCGAGAGCATCTGGCTCGGCTGGTTCCTCCACGCCACGCTGTCGCGCTTTGCCGGCTTGTGCGAACGCCAAGGCGACGCGGCCCAAGGCGCGGCCTATCGAGAGCAGGCGGCGGTGCTGCATGAGGCGTTGGAGCGCAACGGTTGGGACGGCGAGTGGTACTTGCGCGCATTCTACGACGATGGCTCTCCGCTGGGCTCCAGTCAGAACGCCGAATGCCAGATAGACGCGATCGCTCAATCGTGGGCGGTGCTGTCCGGCGCCGGGGATCCGGGACGGTCGGCGCAGGCTATGGCTGCGGTTCTCCAGCGCCTGGTGCGGCTGGATGACCGTCTGCTCTTGCTTTTCACCCCGCCCTTCGACAAGACTCGGCGCGACCCCGGCTATATCAAAGGCTACCTGCCCGGAATCCGCGAGAACGGTGGCCAATACACGCACGCGGCGGTGTGGACCACCTGGGCCTTTGCGGAGTTGGGCCAAACGGAAACAGCGGAAAGCCTCTTCCGGTTGCTCAACCCCATCTATCATGCGGACACGCCGGCAGCGGTCGAGCGTTACAAGGTCGAGCCGTATGTGGTTGCCGCCGACATCTACGGAGCCGCTCCGCATACCGGCCGCGGCGGTTGGACCTGGTACACGGGGTCGGCGGCCTGGATGTACCGCCTGGGAATCGAGGGTATCCTTGGGCTGCGCCGCGTCGCGGCTGGACTGCTCATCGAGCCGCGTCTCCCTCACGATTGGCCAGGTTACGAGGCCTCATATCGCTTTGGGTCCACGACCTATCATATTCGGGTTCACAATCGCAGGACGCCGGGCGAAGTCGGTGAGTCGACCATGACCATTGACGGACAGCCCGTGCAGGGCAGTCTCGTCGAGCTGCACGACGATGGTGCACCGCACCAGGTGGAGATCACCCTGTAAACTGGCGGTTTTCGAGTCGGGATTCACCGGCATACCAGGCATTTGGCCGGCGCCTGGTATGCCTCTTCGATCCTGACCGTGCAATCGCAATCCCACGATCGGGATCGAGGCGCCTACAGCACGTCCCTGCGTGCGATATTCCAACCGCCCAACAGGGCGACAAGCAGTCCCCCGCCGGCGCCAATCGCCAGGAAGATTGGCACGGGCATGACCAGGTCTGTGTTCCCCCCGTTCGATAGCACCAGCAGCCCCGGCATCGACCACGGGAAGAAGCGGGCCCACTCGCTTTCAAAGACCAGTACAGTTGTGACTGTCGCCGCGATGCCTGTGCCAAATGCCACGACGTAGTTGGGCCACCGGCTGCTCACCCACAGGTGGATCGAGACGATCAGAAACGACGCCCCGTACAGCAGCGCGTAGCTTTCCCCCATCTGAGCCCACGGAATCGTGGAGGCGCTCAAGCCATACCCAGGGTTGATTCGCTGCAAGATGAGGCCGGTCAGGATGACCAGGCCAAGCATCACGACCGTGCTGATCCCGATCAGCGCGAGACTGATCACTTCTTTCGCTGCATAGAACGCCCAGCGCGGGGTCGGCATCGTGTAGAGCAGCGCCCAGTTCTTGCGGTCATATTCGAGGCCGCTCAGCAGCGCGGTCTCCAGGGTCACGAAGAGCGGCATCATCAACAACGACCAGAACACCAGGCTGCTCTGGTTGAGAGAGAGCCACTGGTTCCGGTCTACCTGATTCAGATGATACTCACTACCCTGAATGTACATGGCGAACTGGATCACTGCGATGATCAACGGCGCAAGCACCGTCATCAGCAATGCCAGGGTGCGCCTGGTTTTCAGCAGTTCTGCGCTCAGCGCGCGTCCGAGTGCGTTCATTGGATTCCTCCGGCCGCGGGTGTCGCGGTCAATTGCAGAAAGATGTCTTCGAGCGATGGTTGCTCCAGGGCGACGCGGTAGACGCTGTAGCCGTTGCCGACCAACTGGCTGGCCAACAGGCTGGCATCGGCTTCGCCGTTGGCAACAACGCGCAGGGTATGATTGCCGTTGTGCGCCACCTGCCAGCCGGCCAGGCGCAGAGCCTGCTGTGCAGCCTCCGGCTGATCTACCTTCAGCGTGACGTGATCCTGGTAGTGCTGGCGGAGCCCGTCTGGCGTGCCCTGGAAGATCAGCCGGCCCGACTGGATGATGCCGATATGCGTCGCGGTCTGCTCGACCTCGCCGAGCAGATGGCTGGAGACGAAGACGGTCATGCCGTACTCGCGCGGCAGGAGACGGATCAGCTCGCGCACCTCGTGGATGCCGGCCGGATCCAGACCGTTGGTTGGCTCGTCCAGGATCAGAAGCTGCGGGAGAGTCATCAGCGCGGCGGCCAGGCCCAGGCGCTGGATCATGCCGAGCGAGTAGGCGCCTGCCCTCCGATCGGCCGCACCATCCAGGCCGACCATCGCCAGCGCGTGGCTGACCTGGGCGGTCGTGCCTGTGCGGAGGCGGCGAATCACCTCCAGGTTTTCACGGCCGGTCAGGTGCGGGTAGATCGCAGGCGTCTCCACCAGCGAGCCGGTCATTGCCAGCACCGCGGTCTCATTTCCCTGCAGCGGTGAGCCAAACAGCCGCACGCGCCCCGCGGTTGGGCGGATCAGCCCGAGCAGCATGCGAATCGTGGTGGTTTTGCCCGCGCCGTTCGGCCCGAGAAAGCCGTAGACGCTGCCTTGCGGCACTGAAAGATCGAGGTTCTCGACCGCCGAGAGGCGGCCGAAG
>ENA-UOUL01002200-UOUL01002200.1-bioreactor-metagenome-genome-assembly--contig:-NODE-2200-length-23579-cov-6.385669_pt1 | contig 23579 bp, 20 predicted proteins | sample MGYA00249838_ERZ747220 | MGnify/ENA primary metagenome ERZ747220 (study PRJEB28778, sample SAMN05720191) | bioreactor metagenome | isolation source: Anaerobic biogas reactor | place: USA:Washington...
CTCGGGCGCCGCGCCCGACGGGCGGACGAGAGGCTCACGGAGCGTCTCGGTGGTCCGGCCCGCCGGACCGTGATCATCCTCCTCGGTCTTGTACTGGGGCTGAGCGCCGCGGACACCAGTGCGGTCGGCGCGATCGCGCCTCAACTCCAGCCGGCGCTCGGCATCGGGGCCGCGCAGATCGGGCTGCTGGTCACGGCGTCCGCGCTCGTCGGAGCGCTGGCGGCGATCCCGTTCGGGCTCCTGGTGGACAAGACCCGGCGGGTCGACCTCCTGACGGCGAGCATCCTGCTCTGGGCCACGGCGGAGGTCCTGAGCGCGTTCTCGGCCTCCTACAACATGCTGCTGCTCGCCCGGCTGCTCCTGGGCGCCGTGACGGCGACGGCGGTGCCGGCCGTGGCGTCGCTCACCGGCGACTTCTTCGCCGCCGGAGAGCGAGGCCGCATCTACGGCTACATCACAGTCGGCGAGGTCGCCGGCGCGGGTGGCGGCATCGGTCTGGCCTCCTTCATCTCGGCGGCCCTGGGCTGGCGGGCCGCGTTCGTCTTCATGGCGCTCCCCAGCCTGATCCTCGCCTGGGCCCTGTGGAAACGCCTTCCCGAGCCTGCCCGCGGAGGGCAGAGCAGGCTGGAGCCGGGCGCGACCCGGATCATCTCCGTGGAGGAGGCGGGCCCTTCTCTCCGTCCTGTGGCCGAGGAGGAGCCCGGGCGGACCGACGACGTGGTCCTCATGGAAGTGCGTCGCCAGGGCGTCGAGCCCGATGCGGACCGGGTCGTGCTCACCGACCCGGCGAGGATGTCGCTGGGTCACGTGGTGCGGTATGTGCTCCGCGTCCGCACCAACGTCTACATCATCCTCGCCTCCTCCATGGGCTTTCTCTTCCTCGCCGGCCTGCGGACCTTCGGGGTGCTTTTCGCCCGCGGACATTTCGGCGTCGGACAGGCTGTGGCGACCCTGGTCCTGGGACTCGTGGGAGCGGGGTCGCTGCTCGGTCTGCTCACCTCCGGCCGTCTGGCCGACCGGCTGATCAGGCGAGGTCACATCAGCGCCCGCATCGTGGTCGCGGGTGTCGCGTTCGTGGTCGCGGCGGCGCTGCTGGTGCCGGCGCTCGTCACCACGAACGTCCTCGCCGCACTGGGCTTCTTCCTGCTGGCTTTCGCAGCTCTCGCGGCACCCAATCCCCCGCTGGACGCCGCCCAGCTCGACGTGATGCCGGCGCAGCTGTGGGGCCGCGCCCAGGGGGTCCGCTCGGCGCTGCGCAACACGCTCGAGGCGTTCGGCCCCCTGCTGTTCGGCCTGGTCGCGAGCCTCTTCATCACGGACGGCGCCGCGCTGCAGGAGGGAGCGTCGGAGGTCGTCCCGGGGCAGACCCGCGGACTTCAGATCGCTTTCCTGCTCACGTTGATACCGCTCGCCGGCGCCGGCATCCTGCTGCTTCGGACCCGCCGGCACTACCCCGTGGACGTCGCCTCCGCGGGTGAGTCGGAGCGCCGCGGCAAGGAGCATCTGCGCGGCGGGCCGTGACCGGCGGATGCGCGCGGCGACCGGGCCCGGCGGCTGTTATCCTCAGACCATGGAGGCAGGTCGTCCGAGACGTGCCGGCTGGCGCCGGCTCACCCCGCGGGCCGGTGCCCGCGTCCAGCTTGTGGCGGCGGCGCTGGTGTGGGCCGCGGCCACCGCGATGCTGCTGGTCCGCGGGTTCGCCTACATCCTCGCGCCGGAGGAATACGCGCGCTTCGGCTTCGGGATCGCGCTCATCGCCCTCGTCGCGGTGTCCGCCGGCGTCGTGAAGGCGCGGTTCATCCTGGTCAAGTACGCGTCCCGGGCGGTGACGCGGATACGGACCCGCGGGCGCGCCTGCTTCTTCGGCCTCTTCGCCTGGAGCTCCTGGGTGTTCATCGTCGTCATGATGGGCAGCGGGCTTCTGCTACGGCACTCCCCGCTGGTCGGTTCGTGGTGGGGACGCACGCTTCTGGGCGTGCTCTACGTCGCGGTCGGCACCGCACTCGCGATCGCCGACGTCGTCTTCTGGCGCGCCGCCCTCGGGCGCGTCCGGGGGGCGACCGGACCGATCCGGCCGGGCGAGGGCGCGCCCGCCGCCGTGCACGACGACCCGACCTCGGGCGGGCGCACGCGCGGCGACCCGTCCTGAAGCCGCTCGCGGCCGCGCCAGTCCCGCGTCGCCGCCACCCGCGCCATGTGTCGCCGCCACCCGCGCACGCGAATGACTCCGTGATCCCGGCGACCCTGCCGGTGGCGCACCGAACGACCCGTCGAATGGCGCACCGAACGGCACGTGGAATGAGGCATCGTGGCGCGTCAAACAGAGCAGCGCGGCGCGTCGAGTCGCCGCTCGGCATCGCCGCACCGGTGCGTCATGGTGTCTTGCGGCCGGTGGAGTCACCTATGGCGCCATCGGCGGCGTCGTCAGCGACCTCACCCACGACGCCACGCGCGTTGCCGTCAACGACGTTCGTCATGCTGTCATTCGTGGCGTCACCCATGGCACCGTCCATGGCGTCACCCATGGCACCATCCGTGGCGTCACCCAAAGAGCCGTTCGTGGTGTCGCTCGGGGAGGCGCCCATAGCGTCAGTCACGGCACCAGCTGTGGCGTCGTGCACGGCGTCACCCCGGATCGCATCGTATCCATCGCCGGCGGATCGTGAGCCTGTACCGGTGCCCCGGCAGCGACTACCTTTGCCCAAGAGGCGGTCTGGAGGCCGTGTGGACTCACCTCACATCATCACCATCACCGAGCTGCGACGTCGTACCGCGGCGATCATCAGCGGTCCGTTGGCCGAAGGCGCACCGGTCTTCGTCGTCCAGCGAGGCTCCGTGGCCGCCGTGGTCTTGTCGCGACGGACCTACGACCGGCTCGTCGCCGAGGGGCATCAGAGTCGGCAGGGCGGATCGGCGGTTGCGCGGGACATGCAGTCGGAGGGCGGCGGAGCCGCCGAGCAGTTCGGGCGGCTGCCTCGGGGGACGCTGTTCGAGACTCCCTGGGGGCTCACGGACGACCTCGGGGCCGACTTCTTCATGGAGAACGACATCCCGGTGAGACCGCATCGCTACGAGTGGATTGACCAGGATCTCTCGGATGTGGGTGGAGTGAGCTGGACGGACAGGCTCACCGAGTTCCGAGTCGAGGTGGGGACCCGCTTGGAGGCGGCTCACGCGGAGGCGGCTCACGCGGAGGCGGCACGCTCGGAGGCGGCACGCTCGGAGGCGGACCCCTCGGGGTGAGCCTCGCGGGCGAGGCCGGGGCTGAGGCCGTAGCCGGGGCTGAGGCGGGAGCCGGGGCCGGGCTTGGGGCGGGGGCCGGGGGCGAGGCCGATAGGGTGTGGGGCCGGATCCGCCGGCGCGGATGCGTCGGCCGAGCGGGCCTTACTGCCCACGCAGGCTCTCGATCGCCCCGCGCAGCTGCCGGCTCAGGCCGTCAAGCTGCGCCTTCAGCTTGCCGACGGTCGCTTGGGCCCGGGCCTTGCTCGTCGCGGCGCTCTGCACGCCTGACTCGAGGGCGTCGGCCAGCTTGTCCACGCTCTTCTGCGTGGCCTGGACGCCCTTCACCACCGCGTCCTGCACCGGCTGCAGCGCGGGCGGTGGCTCGAGCGCGGCGAGCGCCGCGGCCTCGTCGCCGAGCTGTGATGAGATGCTCTTGAGCTGCTCCGCTGAGGAGGCCCAGGTGTCGTCAGGAGTCCGGCTCATTCCCTGCACGGCGTCGGGCAGCGCGGTCGCCGTGGCTGCAACCTGGCTCAGCACCTGCTCGGCGTCGTCGAGATAGGCCTTCAGCGCCGGCAACGTCCCGGTCGGTGACGTCTCGGGGTAGATGGTCGAAGGCTCCTCGCCGGGGGTGCCTGCGTTGCCACAACCCGCGAGGACGACGGTGAGCACGAGAGCGGCCAGTGCGATCGCCGGTGCACTCCTCAGCCTGCGATGCTCACTCACGTTGCCTCCTTGCCGACGCCGGTCGCGCCGCGGTGGTGTCCGGCTTGCATGGGGAGCGAGCCGCGTATCGTCGAAGCTCCCGCCCGCCGAGTATACCCGCTCCCTGTCCGGCCCTTCGTCGCGCCGCCGCCGCGCCGGCCCGGCGCGGCGGCGGCGCGGCTCGTGCTCAGCGCCAGAAGCCCGGCGTGAACAGGATCAGGACGGTGTAGAGCTCGAGCCTGCCCACCACCATGAGGAAGGTCAGGACGAGTTTGCCGGGCGCCGCGATCCAGGCGTAGTTGTCGAACGGGCCCACGTCCTCGAGACCGGCGCCGTTGCTGCTCAGCATGCCGATGCTGGCCGACAGCGAGGAGAGGATGTCCATCCCGGTGATGAGGGAGACGGCGGCCGTGCCGGCGACGAAGACGATCATGAACAGGCCCAGGAAGCTGAAGACGGAGCGCATCGTCTGCTGTGAGACCGGCCGTCCGGCGAGATGGGGCGCGGTGACGGCGCCGGGGTGCAGTGTGTGCAGCCCGCTGTGCAGCGTGTGCTTGAGGAAGAGCTGCACGCGCACGACCTTCATGCCGCCGGCGGTGGATCCGGCGCAGCCGCCCATGAACATGAGGAGCAGCAGGATGAGCTGGGCCGCCGGTACCCAGCGTTCGTAGTCGACCAGCGGCAGACCGGTGCTCGTCCCGGTGGACACGACCATGAAGGCGGCATCGTTGAGGGCACGGGTGAACGAGGTGTCGCTGGTCGCCCAGAGCAGGGCGCAGACGAGGAGCGTGGAGATCGCCAGCGTGCCGCTGAAGAAGCGCCACTCGGAGTTGCGCCACAGCTTGCCGGGCTTGCCGGTGATGACCGCCCAGTGCAACGAGAAACTGGTGGCGCAGATCCACATGAAGACGATGTGCACCCACAGGAGGTAGGTGCTGTCGCCGATCTGGGCGCCGGCGCCCGAGATCGCGAACCCGCCGGTGCCCAGCACCGCGAACATGCTGCACGCGGCGGCGAACAGGTCCATGCCGCCGAGCACGAAGAGCGACAGCAGGACGACCGAGATGAGGAGGTACATGAGCCAGAGCACCCCGGCCGAGCTGCTGATGCGGGGACGCAGGCGGACGGCCTCCAGTCCCGGCACCTCGGCGCGGTACAGCCTCGCCGCGCCGACGCCGAGCAGCGGGAAGAGGGCCACGTACAGGACGACGAAGCCCATCCCGCCGAGCCATTGCGACATGGAGCGCCAGAAGAGGATGCCGTGCGGCAGGCTCTCCGGCACCGACACGACGCTCGCACCGGTGGTCGTGAAGCCGCTGGTGCTCTCGAACCAGGCGTCCACGGGCCCCAGAGAGCCGGCGAGCATGTACGGCACGGACCCGAACAGGCAGATCATGGCCCAGCCGAGGGCGACGACGGCGAACCCTTCGCGTCGGGAGACGCTCTTCATGTCGGTCCGCAGCAGGAACACCCCGCTCGCCCCGATGGCCACGCCCGCGAAGAGCGCTGTGGCGAAGGCGCCGATCACTTGCGTCTCGCCGTAGACGACCCCCACGGCCAGAGGGGCGGCGAGGGTGAAGGACACCACGAGCAGGAGCGCGCTGAGCAGGAAGCCGACCCTCCTTACGCCGGCGAACAGCCCCGGAGCGGGGCGGCGGGCGACGCGGGGGATCGTCGGAGCGGGCGGCGTCACGTCGGATGATCCGTCATCCCGGGGCCAGCAGCCGCTGCATGCGGGGGATGAGCACGGGGCGCGCGAAGAGGACGACCCGGTCGCCGACCTGGACCACGGTGCTTCCGTCCGGGATGATGACCTCGTCGTCGCGGACCAGCGCACCGACCAGCGAGCCGTGCGGCATGTGCAGGAGCGCGAGCGGCAGGCCCACGATCCCGGCTCCTTCCCTGGCCACGAACTCGATGCCCTCCACGAGGCTCTCGCGGAGCGTGCGCACGGCCACGATGTCGCCGCGGCGTACGAGTTGCAGGATCGGGCTCAGGGACGTCGCCAGCGGGCTCAACACGATGTCCACCCCGATCGTGGACGCGAACGGCATCCGCTCCGGCGAGTCGATGAGCGCGGCGACACGTCTGGCTCCGAGACGCCGCGCCTGTAACGCGGTGAAGAGGTTGTCGTTCTCGTCGCCGAGGGCGGCGATCACGATGTCCGCGCGGGCTCCCCCTTCGTCGGCCAACAGGCGTTCGTCCATGGCGTCGCCATGGAGGACGAGGGTGTCGTCGAGCAGCTGTGAGATCCTGTCGCAGACGGCCGCATCGCGATCGATGATCTTGGTGTGGACGCCGGCGGCGGAGAGCCGGCGCGCGATGGCGACGCCCTCGCGACCGCCGCCGGCGATGAGGACGTTGCGGGTGCGGGCCCAGCGCTTGCCCAGGCCGGTCAGGGCGCGCCGCACCGCCGGCCGGCCGCTCACGAGGAAGAGCACGTCGCCCTCCTCCACGCGGATGTCGCGGCTCGGCGCGCTCACCGTCTCCTCGCGGTAGACGCCGGCGATGAGCAGCGGCTCTCCGGTGCGCCGTTTGAGGTCCGCCAGCGGCTTGCCGATCAGGGGCGAGCGGGCGTCGACCGCCGCGCCGACCGCCAGGACCTTGCCGCCCGCGAACTCGAGGACGTCGGTCGCGCCCGGGACCCGCGCCAGAGCGGCCACGGCGTCCGCGACCTCCTCCTCCGGGCTGATGACGAGGTCGATGTGCAGGGCGCTCTTGTCGATGATGCCCTCTTCGCCGAGGTACGCCGGGTCGTGGATGCGTGCCACGCGCACGATCTGCGCACGGACCGTCTCGGCGATGAGGCAGGCGACGATGTTGGTCTCGTCGTTGGGCGTGACCGCGACGATGATGTCGGCTGCGGCCAGCCCGGCCTCGAGCAGGACCGAGGGGGCGCTCCCCTTGCCGACCACGATGCCGACGTCGAGCGCATCCTGCGCCTGCCGCAAAGCGGCCTCGTCCTCACCGACCATCACCACGTCGTTGCGTTCCTCGGAGAGGCGACGCGCGACGTTGAGGCCGAGTGTCCCCGTCCCGACGACGATCACCTGCACAGGCTGCTCCCTTCACGTGCGCCCACGTCGTTCACGTCCCGAGGATGTCGCGGCCGGCCTCAGCCTGCACGTCCTCCGGCCGGCGACCGGGGAGCAGCGCGCGGATGAGGTCCGTCTCCCGATCCGGGGGGAGCAGGCAGAGCAACTGGTCTCCGGGCAGGAGCGTCTCGGCGCTTCTGGCCACGATGGCTCTGTCGCCGCGCAGGATGGTCGCCGGCAGGATGCCCTCGGGGAGTCGGAGGTCACCCACGGGAAGGTGCGCGGCCGGCGAGTCGTCGTTGACCTCGATCTCCACCAGTTCCACGTTCTCCTTGCGCAAGGAAAGCAGGGGGACGAACTGGTGCTGGGGCAGCTCGTGCTCGATCATCGAGATGATCATCGACGACGCGTTCACGGTGGCGTCGACGTCGAGCAGGTCGAAGGTCCTGTGGTTGGCGGGGTTGTTGACGCGGGCCACGACCTTGGGCACCTTGTACACGTGCTTGGTCAGCTGCGCGACGACCAGGTTGTCCTCGTCGCTGCCGGTGACCGCCACCACCAGGTCCGCACGCTCGATCCCCGCCTCCTCGAGGATCCGCATCTCGGTGCCGTCTCCGTAGAGGAGCGTCTCCTCGAGCTCGTCGAAGAGGAGGTCGTAACGTCCGCGGCGCCGCTCGATGAGCATGAACTCGTGCCCCAGCTGCGCGAGGCTCCGGGCCACATTGAGACCGACCTTGCCCGCGCCGACGACGACGACGTACACCGTCACTCCTCTTCCGCCGCCGGACAGGCGAGGACGGCGTCGAGCATCGACCGGCTCGCGTCCTCCGTGGGACAGACGGTGCGCACGCCCAGCGCCGCGAACGCCGCCGCCCGGTGCGGATCGTAGACCCGGGCGACCGAGCAGGGGACCTCGAACGCGCGCGCCGCGATCAGGGCGCAGATGAGGTTGGTGTTGTCTCCGCGGGTCGTCGCGGCGACCGCGTCCGCGCCCTCGATGCCGGCCTCCATCAGGACGTCCCAGTCGATCGCGGAGCCGACCACCCGGTGACCCTTGAAGCGCTCGCCGAGGAGCCGGAACGACCCGGCGTCCTCGTCGATGACGACGACGTCGTGCCGCTCGTCGCTCAACCGTCTCGCCATGCGGGAACCGACCCGGCCGCACCCGGCGATGATCACGTACATCGGCTGCTCACTCCCGTCTCGCCTGCCCGGCGCCCTCGGCGTCCGGCCCGGCCTGCTGGTCGACGCTGCTCTCCATGGGATAGTCGTGCGGCACCAGGTTCAGCAGCACCTCGCCGGGCGCGTTGCGCATCACGTACTCCACCGTGGCCCCGACGAGTCGCGCGTCGCTGCGCAGTTTACGCGGCGAGCCGATCACGACGACGTCGCAATCCCATTCCTCGGCCGTCTCCACGATCGCGCGCCCCGCGCGTCGGGCCGGGATCAGATGTGGCCACGCCTCCACCCCGAACTCCGCCGCGACGGCCATGGCGACGTCCAGGACCCGCCTGCCGCGCTCCCGCTCCCGAGCCATCGGCGCGTCCATCGGCAGGTTCATGGGCACCTCGACGACGTATACCACGTCGACGGTGGCGCCTTTCTCCGTCGCCAACTGGCAGGCGAGGACCATCATCTCGTCGCTCAGGTGCGTCCCGTTCACCGGCACGAGGACACGCTCGTAGTCCACGTTCACCATCGCCGCGGGAGGGAGGACGGTCTCCTCCGGCTCACGGAAGAGCGGATGTCCCGCTGCGCGCCGGTAGCCCACGTAGAGCAGCAGCCCCGCCGCCATCCAGCCGAGGCCGAGGGCCCGTCCCCCCGGATGGGCGATCACCATGACCGCCCAGACGGCCAGGCAGGCTGCGGCCGCCAGGATCGCGGGCACGGGCACCGGCACGCCGCGGACCTTGATCGGGAACGGAACGACGAACGGCCGCGCGAGCGCCGGAGCCTTGAAGCGCAGGGCGATCACCGAGAGGTTGGTCAGGGTGAACGCCAGCGTGGTCCCGAAGCCCAGGAGACCGAACAGCAGCAGCCGGTCCCTGGGCAGCAGCAGCGCTCCCACGAACGCCCCCAGCAGGACGATCCCCACATAGGGCGTCATGTGGGTGATCCCGACGCGCCCGAGCAGGGCGGGGAGCTGGCGATGACGCGCCAGCGAGTACACGATCCGGCCCGAGCTGCCCATCAGCGCGCTGGCGACGAGGACCAGAGCGAGGGCGACCACGACGGCGACCCACACCCGCAGGGGCGTCCCCAGCCAGGCCAGCTCGGCGGGCAGTCCGTCGACAAGGCCCATGACGGGGTCCCGCAGGTAGTCGCTCCCGAGCAGCGTGCCGTGGAGCCTGGTCACGGGACGTCCGTCCTCTTCGGTCACCGCACCGGGGGGTCGTTGTGCCGGGATGACCCATGTGCCGCCGGCGCGGCGCACCGGCACGTAGACCGTGGTCTCCGGGTCCTCGGCGAGCACGTAGACGCCCTGCCGCTCGCCGGGCACGACCGCGACCGGCTGCGTCAGTCCCGTGGCGGGGTCGACGGGCACGACGTTCGACTCGACCGGGAGCACGGAGAGCGCGACGACGGCGAGCCCCACGGCCAGCGCGACGACGAGCGCGGGAACGACCGTGAGGGCGCGCGGCACGTCGCTCTCCGGGCGCAGGGCGGCCTCAGCGCGTCCGGCGATCGTGTCGATACCGAGGAACGCGCCGAGGGCGAGAGGCAGTACCCAGAGCAAGCCGGCCCAGGATGGGGCGACCCCGAGGTCGACCTGGCTCCACACGTCGCCCGGACGCAACATGACGAGCAGACCGATGACGAGCAGGAGGACCAGGGTCGAGAGACCCAGCACCGCAGCGAGCGAGCTCAGCCGGATGGACTCCGGTACGCCGCCGAGCGTCAGCGCGACGATCACCAGGAGGACGGCGCCGGCGACCGCCACGCTGTGAGGCCACTGCTGCAGTTGCGGCCACACGGCGCCGAGGTACTGCGGCACCGCGAGGCAGGCCAAAGCGACGAGCACGGCGGAGTCGAGCAGCAGGGCCCAGCCGGCGCAGAACCCCGTCATGGGATCGAACGCGCGCCGTGCGAAGCCGGTGGCACCGCCGGCATCCGGCATGGCCGTCGAGGCCTCCGCGTACGACCATGACGTCAGGATGAAGACGAGACCCGCCAGAAGGACGACGAACGGCGTGAGCCCGAGGGCGTAGAGCCCGATGGCCCCGAGGACAAGGTAGATGGAGGTGGCGACGTCGCCGTAGGCGGTGCCGAACAACCCGCCTACGCCGACCGCTCGCCCGAGGGCCTCCTGGCGTCTCCTTCTTGCCACCCGTTCTCCCGTGCCGGCGGCGTCGCCGGGCCTGCTCGTCCGGCCACGCTAGCATCAAGCCGGGGGCGGCTCAAGGGGGAGGCGCGAGCGGTCGCGCCGCCGTCTGCGGCGAGGGACCCGTGGCGAGGGTCATCGCAACGCCGGTCGGACGTCGTGATATACAGCGGGGCATGGAGTTCGACGGCGTCATCTTCGACCTCGACGGCACGCTGGTCGACACGCTCGAGGACATCGCCGACGCCATGGACCGCGTGCTCGCACGCGAAGGGGCGCCGGGACATCCGTACGCGCGGTACCGCTACCTCATCGGCCGCGGCATCCGCAATCTCGTCGTCGAGGCGCTGCCGGCGGAGCTGCGCAGCGCCGAGCGTGTCGATCGCTGCTACGCGCGCATGCTCGAAGACTACGGAGCGCACCTGCTGGTCAAGACGCATGTCTATGAAGGCGTGCCCGAGCTGCTGCTCGCGCTGCGGGCCGGTGGGGTGCCGCTCGCCATCCACTCCAACAAGGCCGATCAGCCGACCCGGGCGATTGTGGCCGCGCTGCTGGACCCCGACGCTTTCGTCCTGGTCGCCGGGGCGCGGCCTGACGCCCCGCTCAAGCCCGACCCGACGGTCGCCCTGAGGATCGCCGCCCGCTTCGGGCTGCCCCCGGCGCGTGTCGCCTACGTCGGCGACTCGTCGGTCGACATGCAGACCGCGACGGCGGCCGGGATGATCGCCGTCGGCGCGGCCTGGGGCTTCAGGACGCGGGAGGAGCTCGTCGAGAACGGCGCCCGTGCGGTCATCGACGCGCCGGCCGACCTGCTCGCCCTGCGCGGGAGCTGAGTGCGCCCGCCTCCGTGAGCAGCTCGAGGAAGGGGGTCATGAGGGCGGGGTGCGCGGCGACGACGGCGGGCCCCCGCCCGTGTGCCGCGACGACGTGTTCCACGGCGGCGCCGGCCTCGCGCGCGATGAGCGTGCCAGCGGCGTAGTCCCACGGCGAGAGGTCCAGTTCCCAGTAGGCGTCGACCTCGCCGGCGGCGACGCGGCAGAGGTCGAGCGCGGCGGAGCCGCCCCGGCGCAGGTCGCGGACGCGGCGCACCACCCTGGCCGCCGTGGCTCCCTGCCGCTCACGGTGACCGGCGTCGTAACTGAAGCCCGTGGCCACCAGTGCGTGGCTGAGGTCCGTCGCCGGGCGGACGTGGACCGGACGGTCGCCGACGAACGCCCCGTGTCCCGCGAGCGCCCGATACAACCTGCCGGCGCTCGAATCCAGCACCACGCCGACGCGGGCGGCGCCGTCGATCTCGACGGCGATGGACACGGCGTACGCCGGATAACCGTAGACGTAGTTGGTGGTCCCGTCGAGAGGGTCGATGACCCAGCGCACCCCGCTGGCGCCGTCGTGTCGGCTCCCCTCCTCGGCGAGCAGGGCGTCGTCCGGGCGTTCTTCACGCAGCCGACTGACGATCAGGCGCTCGGCGGCCCGGTCCACCTGGCTGACCACGTCGGTGGGCGACGACTTGGTCTCGAGTTCGAGCGCCCGCCGGCGACCCTCTGCGTGGATGCGCCCGGCCTGCAGCGCGAGGTCGCTCGCCAGGGCGAGCAGCTCGCGGACATCGGGTGGGGCGGCGGCGAAAGAGTCGGGCTGTGTCACGCGGACTCCCTGCGTCGGGACGGTCGGATCGGTCCGGCCGGCGGCGAGGCCGCCGTGGCCCGACCGTAGCAGAACCCGGCGCATCGTCACAACAGGCGCCCTGCCCCGGTCTCCGCCGGGGGTTCGGTCTGTCGTGCCGGGGATCGGCAGCTGCTGCGCCGGAGTCGCGGGCGGCGCAGGCCGTCGGCGCGCCACGGCCGCGGACGCACCGGCGGCTCCGTTGTCCCGTCGTCGCAGCCGGTGCTAGAGTTGAGCGGCATCGGCCGATGTGAAGAGGCGCGGCCGGCCTTCGCGGGGAGTCTCGGCGCGGCGCGAGGCGCCGGGGCGGCGTTTTCGGCCCGCGCGGTGCGGGCAGGCCCGGCAGTCGACGACGACAACGGAGTGCGTGACCAGGGAGGCGCCATGGCGGACGAGACGTATCCTCAGGAGCTCCTGTACTACAAGGAACACGATTGGGTGCGCGTCGAGGGAGACGAGGCGGTCTTCGGCATCACGTGGTTCGCCCAGGACGCGCTGGGCGAGATCGTCTACGCCGAGTTGCCCGAGGTAGGCGCCGACGTGACGGCGGGCGAGCCTTACGGGGAGCTTGAGTCGGTGAAGGCCGTGAGCGACGTGTTCTCGCCGCTGACGGGCGAGGTCGTGGAGGTCAACGAGTCCCTGCAGGACGAGCCGCAGCGGGTCAACGAGGACTGCTACGGCGAGGGCTGGATCATCCGCGTGCACATGACGGCGAAGGACGAGCTCGCCGGACTCATGGACGCCCATGCTTACAGGAAGCTGCTGGACGAGGCCTGACCCGCGGTGGGTGCGACCAGCTATGTCACACACGGTCGGGACGACCTGAGGCAGATGCTGGCGGCCGTGGGCGCCGCCGATATCGACGACCTGTTCGCCGGGATCCCGGACGAGGTCCGCCGCCGCGAGCCGCTCGCGCTGCCGGCCGGCGTCAGCGAGGTCGAGGTGACGGCGGCGCTGCGCTGCCTGGCGGGCAGGGACGTGCCGGCGACGCAGCTGGTCAGCTTCCTCGGCGCGGGCGTCTACGACCACCACGTCCCCGCGGTGGTCGACGCGATCGTCAGTCGCGGCGAGTTCCTCACCGCGTACACCCCGTACCAGCCGGAGCGCAGCCAAGGAGTGCTGCAGAGCATCTTCGAGTTCCAGACGGCTATCTGCGAGCTCACCGGCATGGACGTGAGCAACGCCTCCCTGTACGACGGCGGCACGGCGCTGTCCGAGGCCTCCATCCTCGCCGGCGCACAGACGCGCCGCCGCGAGGTGGCCCTGTCGGCCGGCGTGCATCCCGAATACCGTCAGGTGCTCGCCACCGCGGCGGCCGCCTACGGGCCGCGTCCGCGGCTCGTCGGACTGCGGCGAGGGGCGGCCACCGACGCGGACGCCCTCGTCGCTGCGGTGGGGGACGACACGGCGGCGGTCGTGGTGCAGCAACCCAACTTCTTCGGCGCTCTCGAGGACCTGCCGGCGCTCGCCGAGACGGCGCACGCGGCCGGAGCGCTCCTGATCGTCGTTGCCGACCCGCTGTCGCTCGGCCTGCTCGAGGCTCCCGGCCGACTCGGCGCGGACATCGTCGTCGGAGAGGCGCAGGCGCTCGGCAGCACGATGAGCTTCGGGGGCCCCGGCGTCGGCTACATGGCCGTCGCCGGCAGACTGATGCGCCGTCTTCCCGGCCGCCTGGTGGGCGAGACCGTCGACCTGGAGGGCCGTCGCGGCTATGTGCTCACGCTGCAGACGCGCGAGCAGCACATCCGCCGCGAGAAGGCGACCAGCAACATCTGCTCGAACCACGCACTCAGCGCGTTGGCCACGCTGGTCCACCTGAGCTGGCTCGGCAAGGAGGGCCTGCCGGAGCTCGGCCTGCACTGCGCCCGCAAGGCCGCGTACCTGCGGCAGCGTCTCCTGGCGCTCCCGGGCGTGCGCGCCTTCACCGAGGGTCCCGTCTTCCGCGAGTTCGCCGTGCATCTGCCGCGCGCGGCCGGGGAGGTCGTGGAGTCGCTCGTGCCCGAGGGGTATCTCGCCGGCGTGCCCGTCAGCCGTTTCGCCGGCATGTACGACGGGGTGCTGCCCGACGGCGTGGCGTCGCTCGACGGCGTGCTGCTGCTCGCGGTCACCGAGAAGCGCACGCGCGCCGAGATCGACGCCTTCGTCGTCGCGCTCGACGGGGTGCTGGCGGGGGAAGGGGCCGGCGATGGATGAGCGGCGCGGGACACCTGCGGGTCGTACGGACGCCCAGGTCTGCCGCCCCGCGCCGGCCGACCGTCTGACCATCTACGAGAAGTCCCGTCCCGGCCGCGGCGCCTGGTCGCTCCCCGAGCTCGGCGTGCCGGAGGTCCCCGTGGACGGACTCATCCCGGCGCATCTGCGTCGGACGGCTCCGGCACGGCTCCCGGAGGTGGGCGAGGTCGACCTGGTGCGGCATTTCACCGGTCTCAGCACGCTCAACTTCGGCGTGGACAGCGGCAGCTATCCCCTCGGCAGCTGCACCATGAAGTACAACCCGCGTGTGAACGAGGCCGCCGCACGGCTCGAGGGCTTCTCCGGGCTGCATCCGTATCAGCCGGAGTCGCTCGTGCAGGGGGCGCTGGAGCTGATGCACGAGCTCGAGAGCTGGCTGGTCGAGATCAGCGGCCTGCATGCGGCCACATTGCAGCCGGCGGCCGGCGCGCACGGCGAGCTCACCGGACTGCTCGTCATCCGCGCGGCCCACCTGGCCGAGGGCCGCGACCCCAGGCGGATCATCATCCCCGACACGGCGCACGGCACCAATCCCGCCAGCGTCGTGATGGGCGGGTTCGTGCCCGCCCCGGTGCGCAGCGACGCGCGGGGCGGGGTCGACATGGATGACCTGCGCGCGGTCGTCGCGGAGGGCGACATCGCCGGGCTCATGCTCACCAATCCCAACACCCTCGGCCTGTTCGACGAGCACATCGTCGCGATCGCCGGCCTGGTCCACGACGCCGGCGGTCTCCTCTACTACGACGGCGCCAACGCCAACGCGGTGCTCGGCATCAGTCGCCCCGGGGACATGGGGTTCGACGTCGTCCACTTCAACACCCACAAGACTTTCAGCACGCCTCACGGCGGGGGCGGACCGGGCGCCGGCCCCATCGTCGTCCGGGATGCGCTGGCGCCGTTCCTGCCCGTGCCCGTGGTGGAGCGCGACGGGGACGGGCGCTTCTTCCTGCAGTACGACCGTCCCCTGTCCATCGGCAAGGTGCGCACCTTCTACGGCAACTTCGGGGTGCTGGTGCGCGCCTGGACCTACATCCGCAGCCTGGGCGCCGAAGGACTCCGCCAGGTCAGCGAGACGGCGGTGCTCAACGCCAACTACGTGATGGAGGGCCTGCGCGACATCCTCGACCTGCCGTACGGCGAGCGGCGCTGCATGCACGAGTTCGTCGGCTCGGCGGCGCCGTTCAGGGAACACGGCGTGCGTGCGCTCGACGTCGCCAAGCGTCTGCTCGACCACGGGGTGCATCCGCCGACCACCTACTTCCCGCTCATCGTGGACGAAGCCCTCATGGTGGAGCCGACCGAGACCGAGTCCAAGGACGCGCTCGACTGGCTGATCGGGGCGTTCCGCAGCGTGGCGGACGAGGCGAAGGAGGATCCGGCCCTGCTGCGCGAGGCCCCGGTGACGCTGCCGGTGCGGCGGCTCGACGAGGCACAGGCCGCCCGCCGCCCCGTCGTCAAGCAGCGGTTCGCGGAGGACGGCGACGGCGGCGCCTGAGGGCGCGCCGTCCGCCGCTTGTCCGTCGCCGTCGCGCAAGACCGCGGGTCTGCGACCCGCTCCGCCGGAGGTGCGCCGATGAGCACGGTCAAGGTCCTGCCCGATCTGCGCGCCGGCGGCGGCGCGCAGATGGCTCTGGATGCCGGCTTGCTCGAGACGACCGCGGAGGTCATCGCCCGCCGCTACACGTGGGCTCCGCCGGCGCTCTCGATCGGCAGGTTCCAGGAGGTGCGGCTGGTCCCGGGGCTGCCCTTCGCGGTGGTGCGCCGCCCCACCGGCGGCCGGGCGGTGCTGCACGGCGAGGCGTTCGAGTGGTCGTTCGCCGTGGCGTTCCCTCCGGGGGTCCCGGCGACGGGTCCTCGGGCGCCGGTCGACGTCGATGGGGCCTACGGCCTGGTCGCCGGGGCCTTCGCCGCCGCCCTCGAGGATCTCGGGCTGACGCTCGACGGCCACGGCGAGGTACCCTATCAGCGCAGCGCGCTCTGCTTCGCCGGCGCGCTGCGCTACGACATCTGCACACACGGGCAGAAGGTGGTCGCCATCGCGCAGGCCAAGAAGGGAGGACGGACACTGGTGCACGGTTCGTTCCTCATGCAGCGGCCCCCGGACGAGTTGACCCGGGCGGTGGAGGCATTGGTCGGCGAGCCCTGGGAGGGCGAGGGTCTGGCCGGTGCGGGGGTGCTGCTGGCCCCCGAGACCATCTGGAGCGCCACGCTCCGCAAGCTGGAGGCCGGGCTGCGCAGGTTCGCGGCCGGTCGTGAGGACGGCGGCGTCCCCGGAGCTGCCGGAGAGGGAAGGAGCGACGGATGACCAAGATCCTGGTTCTCGGCGGGGGGCCCGCCGGCTATGTGGCCGCCGGTCGCGCCGCCCAGCTCGGCGCCGAGGTCACGCTGGTGGAGGCGCGCGAGATCGGCGGCACCTGTCTGAACCGGGGCTGCGTGCCCACCAAGGCCATGGTCGCCGGCGCCGAGCGTCTCCACGAGGCCAGGCGCGGCGCCGATCACGGAGTGGTGACCGGCGCCGTGTCGCTCGATTTCGACGCCTTCATGGCCCGCAAGGATGCCGTGACGAGCCGGCTCCGCGACGGCGTGGCGCACCTGCTCCGGACGCGCAAGGTGCAGGTGGTGACCGGCCGCGGGACGCTCGCGGGCCGCGGCGGGATCAGGCTCGAGCCCGGCGCGACGCTCCCTGACGGGGCCGTGCTCGAGCAGGGCGCAGAGCTCGAGGGCGACGCCGTCATCCTGGCGACAGGCTCCGAGCCGGTGCGCATGGGCCTCTTCGACTGGGAAGACCCGCGCATCCTGACCAGCGACGAGCTGTTGCGCATCGACCACGTGCCCGCCAGCCTGGCCATCGTCGGCGGCGGCGTGATCGGCTGTGAGTTCGCCAGCGTGTTCAATCGCCTGGGGAGCGAGGTGAGCGTGGTCGAGATGCTGCCGCAGCTGCTCCCGGGCGAGGACCAGCGGGTCGGACGCACACTGCAGCAGGCCTTCAAGAAGGCCGGCATCGCCGTCCACGTGAAGACGGCGGTCGAGTCGGCCGAGGGTGGAGGGGCCGGGGTGGCGCTGCGGCTGGCGGGCGGCGCCGAAGTCGTGGCCGAGTGCGTGCTGGTCGCGGTCGGACGACGCCCGGTGAGCGCCGGTCTGGGGTACGAGGAGGCCGGCGTGGAGGTCGGTCCCGGTGGCTTCGTCGTCGTCGACGAGACCTGTCGCACGTCCGTCGACGGGGTGTTCGCGGCGGGCGACGTGGCGGGTCCGCCGCTGCTCGCCCACTGGGCCTATCACCAGGGCGCCGTGGCCGCCGGGAACGCGGTCACCGGGTCGCGGCTCAAGGTCGACCGGTCGGTGGTCCCCAGCTGTGTGTTCAGCTCGCCGGAGGTCGCGAGTTGCGGCCTCACGGAGGATCGGGCGAAGGCGGCGGGGATCGAGCACGAGGTGGCCGGCGTGCGCTTCAACGGCAACTCCAAGGCGGTCTGCGACGGCGACGCCGACGGGTTCGTACGCGTCGTCTGCGAACCGGGCGGCGGCAGGGTGCTGGGCGCCAGCCTGGTCGGTCCCCACGTCACCGAGCTGGTGCACGAGCTGGCGTTGGCCGTCCACCGCGGTCTCACGCTGGAGGACGTCGCCGGAGCCATCCACGCGCACCCGACCCTCTCCGAAGCTGTGGCCGAGGCCGCGCTGGCCGGCGTCGGGCGTGGCGTCCACAGCGTCTGAGGCGTGACCGCTCCCGAGCACCAAGAGGCGGTGCCCGGCCGCGCCGGGCGTCGTGAGGGCGGGGAGATCCCCGGCGTCCACGGCGGCCGGCGCAAACCGGCGTGGCTCAAGCAGAGAACGCCCGCGCCAGGGCGATACCGGGCCACCGGTGCCCTGCTGGACGAGCTCGATCTGCACACCGTGTGCCGTGAGGCCCGTTGCCCGAACAGGGGCGAGTGTTACTCGGCCGGCACAGCGACGTTCCTGATCCTGGGGGATGTCTGCACACGGGCGTGTCGGTTCTGCGCGGTCAAGGGCGAAGACAAGTCGGGTGCACCGGCCGGCGTGTGCGCGGCGGACCCGGATGAGCCGCGCCGGGTGGCGGAGGCGGCCCGGCGCCTCGGTCTGCGGCACGTCGTCGTCACCAGTGTCACTCGCGACGACCTCGAGGACGGCGGCGCGGCGCAGTTCGCCGGCGTGGTGGCGGCGGTCCGCGAGGCCCTGCCGGGGACGACCGTCGAGGTCCTGATCCCCGATCTCGGCGGCGACCGGGACGCCCTGCGGACCGTCCTCGCCGCCTGTCCGGACGTGCTCAACCACAACCTCGAGACGGTGCCGCGCCTGTACACGCTCGCCAGGCCGGGAGCGAGCTACCGACGGTCGCTCGAGCTGCTCGCACGCGCGGCGGAGTGGGCGCGGTCGCCGGGCGTCGCCCCGACCTCCCGGGGGGTCGGCGGGACGGCTGCCCGCCCGCTCGTCAAGACCGGCCTCATGGTGGGCCTCGGCGAGAGCGCCGACGAGGTCGCGGCCCTGCTGGCCGACGCGGCAGAGTCGGGCGTGGACGTCGTGACCGTGGGCCAGTACCTGCAGCCCGAGGCCGGTTGCCTGCCGGTGCGGCGCTACGTGCCGCCGGCCGAGTTCGCCGCCCTCCGGCGTCGCGGCGAGGAGCTGGGGATGGCCGTCGTTGCGGCGCCCTTCGTGCGCTCTTCGTACAAGGCCGGTGAGCTGCTGGGGTCCGGCGGATGAGTGCGCCTGACCTGACTGCTCGGGGCGAGTCGCTGCCCCTGGCGAGGCCACAGGTGGTGGTCTTCGACCTCGACTACACTCTGCTGCGGCCCGGCGACCAGTTCGACGCGCCGGGCTATGTGCGCACCGGGGCCCGCTTCGGCCTCTCGCTGGACGCGGCACGCTGGCCGCAGGCGGAGCGCGCCGCCCACGCCGCCGTCGCAGCGCGGCGTGAGGAGACGGGGCTGGTCCATGACGACCAGCTCCTCGCCGTGATCGCCCGCACCATCGTCGAGGAGCTGGGCGGCGGCCCCAGGGGTGCGGTCGCGCTGGCCGTGCGGGCCATCATCGCAGCCTGGTCCGAGGCCGGGAGCTTCGGGCTCTACGACGACGTCGTGCCGTGTCTGGAGGCGCTCCGCACGGCCGGGGTACGAATGGCGCTCCTCTCCAACGCATTGGGCCATGGAGTGGAGGACATCGTCGCGCACTTCGCCCTGGACGGTTACCTGGCGGCCGCCGTCTCCAGCCTCGAGACCGGGGCCGTCAAACCCGCGCCACGGATGTTCTCCACCCTGTTCGGACTGCTCGGGATCGCGCCGGGGGACGCGGTCATGGTCGGTGACAGCCTGGAGGACGACGTGTCCGGGGCTCTCGCCAGCGGGGCGCACGCCATCCTGCTGGACCGGTCCCGGCGGTACCGGGGTCTCGCGGTCCCGCGCATCGAGTCGCTGGCCGAGCTGCCTGCGGCGCTCGGACTCTGACGCGGCTCGCGCTCCGGGCGGCGTGCCGCTGGACGTCACGAGGAGTGGAGCGCCCGGCATGACGGCGTCGCCGGCTCACACGTCGGCGTGGTGCGTCGACCGTCAAGGCGTCGGTGCGGCGGCCGCGGGGCGACCGACGAGGATCGCCCCATCGGCGCCGGCCAGCCACGCCGTCCCCGCCGTCACGCCCGCCGCGCGCAGGGTGCTGTCGGTGCCGGCGTCACGGGCCGTCCACGTGGTGCCACCGTCGGCGGTCTGCAGCGTGAGGCCGCGTTCGCCGCACGCCCAGCCGGTCCCATCCGGTCCCATCGCCACCGCCAGGAGTACGACCGGCGATGTCCACTGCGGCAGCCAGGTCTCGCCGCCGTCGGTGGTCGCCAGGAGCGATCCCTGGGGTCGATCTCCGTCAATGCCCCAATCCTCCACGGCGGCCCATCCGTGGAGCGCGTCGATGAAGCAGAGGTCGCGGATGCGTCCCCACACGGGGAGGTCGATCGTCCGCCAGCTTGAGCCTCCGTCGACCGTGCGGACGATCTGCGCGCGAGTCTCTCCGTAGGTCGCGCCTCCGCCCGCCCATCCGTGTGCCTGGTCGACGAAGGTGACGCAGTGGAGGTCGTCCGCCGTGACATGTGCCGCCTGCCACGCGCCGGCTCCGTCACGGCTTGCGAGGAGCGTCCCAGCCCGCCCGACGACGACGACCGTGTCGGGCGCCGGGGCGGCGACCGCGGAGAGATCGTCGTCGGTGGGCGGCTGGACACCGGTCCACGTCTCGCCGCCGTCCGTGCTTGTGACGACAGTCCCGTCGTCGCCCACCGCCCAGCCGCGAGGGCCGCGTCGGGCGAGGCCGCGGAGGTCCTTGTCGGCGATCCGTGAGCGGAGGACTCGGTCGCCGGCGGCGCGCAGCAGCCTGCCGTCGGCGCCGACCGCCCAGGTCTCTCCGTCGGAGATCAGGAGGTCGTTCCACCCCGAGCGTGGCCCCTGGCCGAGCGCCCGCCATCTCCTGCCGCCGTCGGTGCTGCGGCAGAGGGCGCCGCCGGCTCCACCGGCGAGCACGACGTCGGGGCGGGCGACCGCCAGCGCGCCACAGGGACCGGGCGTCGGCAGCCGGGCGGCCCTCCATCCCTTGCGCCCTGGGCGGCGGATGAGGATGGTGCGCCCTCCACAGGCCAGTGCGCGACCTCCCGGGAGGAGACGTACTGCACGCAGCGTCTCGCCGACTCCACTGCGAACGGAGCGCCAGGTGCGGCCCCGATCCGTACTGAGAACGAGCGCGCCGCCTTCGCCGACGGCGGCGGCGCGGCCGTCCTTGCACAGCGCCACGGCGAAGAGCTTCGCACTGCACAACGAGCGGCGACCCTTCCACCGGGCGCCGCCGTCGTGGGTGCTCAGAAGCACGCCTTTCTCGCCGCAGACGAGACCGTGTCGTCCGGCGAAGGCGGCTCCATAGAGGGGTTGGCTCGTGGATGAGGATCGTCGCACCCACGTTCGACCGCCGTCGCGTGAACGCAGCAGCGTGCCCCGGTCCCCGGCCGCCCAGACCACGCGTGACGAGACCGCGACGACGGCGAAGAGGTCGCGCGTGGTCCCGCTCGGCGCGGTCGTCCAGCTCCTTCCGCCGTCGGTCGTCCGCAGGATCTCCCCGGAGGCGCCGACGATCCACGCCCGCCTGGCGTCGGCGGCGGCCACACCGAAGAGGTCGGCGGTGGTGGGGACGGACTGCGTGGCCCAGCTGAGTCCGGTATCAGCGGTGCGCACGACCGTCCCATGGGTACCCACCGCCCATCCAAAGCGTCGCCCAGCCAGCGCCATGCCGGTGAACTGGTTGCCCTGCGGCAGGGGGTTCACCCACTCCCAGCCGACGTCCGGGGGCGCCGCCGCGACGCGCTCGTCCCCGCGCTCGGCCGCGGCTGCCGGGAGTGCCCGCCGTGCGTGTCGGCCGGGCGCGTCGAGGTCGGCGTCGGCGGCGAACCGCCAGCTCGCGCCGGCGTCGTCCGAGACGAGCAGCATCCGCCGGCGATACTTGCCCGGGCGGAGCAGCGTCCGTCCGAGCACCGCGAGCGAGGACCTCAGAGCGCGGTCCTCGGTGAGTCCCGGCCCGCCTTGATAGCTGCAGGAGAGGAAGAGCCGATCCTCGGCGTCGAGCGCGAGCTTGTGGAAGAAGATGGCGTATCCGGGGTGGGCGCCGGCCACGACCACGCTCGGCTCCGTCCATGCGCCCTGGGACGCACAGGACTGATGGACCAGGGCGCCGTATCCCCGCCCCTCATGGAGATCGTCCACTCCGCGCCGCCACTGCCGAGTGACGAGATGCAGCACGTCGCGCCCGTCGCAGACGAAGGCCGGGTACGTCTGGCGGCCCTCCTGCGTGGTCGGATCCTTCGCCGGCACCCAGCCGGTGGAGACCACCGGTGTCGGGGCCGTCCACCCCAGGGCGGCGCTGAGAGGCTCGAGCGAGCGGGTGTACAGCGCCGGACTGCCATGCCCGCCGGCGATCACGTGAAGATGGCCGGCGCTGTCGAGACAGATGCCGGGCTTGTTGTGAGGATCGCTCCGCCGGGGCGTGACCGCGAGCCGGAGAGGTCGGCTCGTGGTGCCGGCGGCGTGGTCGTAGCTGGAGATGTAGTGGGGCGTGCCGTGTCCTCCCCGGGCGGCGGCCTCCGACCAGACGAACCACGTCGTGCCGGCACGCGTGACCGCGAAAGAGGCCCCTCCCGAATCGCGGCTCAAGCCGAGGCAGCGGTCCGTGACCCTGACCAGCGGCGGCAGCACGAGACGCCGGCCCTCGAGGCGCGGCTGGGTCACCCACAGCGTGTTGGTCTGGCTGCCGGCGACGTCCGGCGGCCCCGACCGCCGCCAGAGCGCGAGGAACGGCGGTCCGTCGATCTCGTTGTGGCCCACCCGGCGTTCGGTCACGAAGGTGCCGGCCGGCAGCTTGAAGACCGTCCAGGTCCTGCAGTGGTCCCAAGAGACGAGGAGCGCGTTGCGGGTCGACCCGTCACGCAGCCTGACCGTGATGGGGTTGTAGGCGCGGTCCTCACGGTCGAAGACGAGGCCGTCGCTGCGCAGTCCGCCGCCGCCGACTGTCTCGGCGAACGTGGGGTAGGCGGCGCGCAGCGCCGCCAGGAAGTCGAGCCGGACCCAGGCGCCGTCCACCAGGGTATGCACGTAGGAGGTCCTGTTGCCGGAGGACGAACGGCTGCGGAGGTAGGCACGCCCGTCCTGGTCGAAGGCGGGCACGTTGCGCGTGTACGCCGGCGCGTAGCCGAACTGGTCGAAGAGCCCGACGTCCGGGGCGAGCAGCACGGAGCCCGCGGCCGCGTCAGCGTCCGCGGGCAGCTGGAGCAGCGCGAACGTGACGAGGGCGACCCACGCGAGCAGGGTCGCCCTCGTCCTCTCAGATCGCGGCCGCGCGTGTCTCGTCCCGGTCCCGTCCTCCACGGGTCCAGCATACATGTGCCACCCGCCGGGCGGCGCCCGGCCTCGGCGGGACAGACGCAGCCGGCGGGGTCAGGCCAGCGTCGCCTCCACGCTCATCTCGACGTTGCCCTTGAGCGCGCTGCTGATCGGGCAGCCGTCCTTGGCGGCCTCGGCCGCCTTCTTGAACGCGGCCTCGTCGGGAACCCTGAAAAAAGGCTGGGCGGCATCGGCGGCTTCGGGGGGCCACTTTTTAGAGCCCAGGACGGGCACTACGCACATTTCGGAAAGCGACCCGTCGCCCCGGAAAGAGGAAGCGAGAAGTTCGTTCCTGCCCAAATCCCTTACCAGAAGGCAGGCCGAACCAGCGGAACCGATGTCCATCATGAAACGGGTCGGAGGATAGGAGAGCTGTATGAGATCGTTGTTCCGGTACCCAGAAACCAGCAAAACATTCTTGAGATCGTCCCGGGCCAGCATGAGCGACTTGGCGACATCCAGGGCGGCCATCATGGAACCGCACATAGCCTCCATATC
>ENA-UOUL01002202-UOUL01002202.1-bioreactor-metagenome-genome-assembly--contig:-NODE-2202-length-23551-cov-5.705504_pt1 | contig 23551 bp, 20 predicted proteins | sample MGYA00249838_ERZ747220 | MGnify/ENA primary metagenome ERZ747220 (study PRJEB28778, sample SAMN05720191) | bioreactor metagenome | isolation source: Anaerobic biogas reactor | place: USA:Washington...
ATTTCCTGCCCGCCTGATAATATCGTATGCATGTACGTATGTATATATACAGCCCCCTTTTCCTCATGAGCGTTTATCAGCGGTTCCCTCTCTGCCAGAAACTCCCCTGCCCAGACCCGCCACCCTACACCCCCAAAATCACCGCCCCCCAAGTGAGCCAAAAGTACCCAAATACAGCGCGCAAACAATGTCAACAACGCAAACAATGTCAACAATGCAAAGAACGCACCGACTTCCGTACTCACCACATCTGCACCTACGCACGTACCACCCCGACATGAAGATACTGGCAGAATACACTCCTAATTGGCCAATTCGAGCCCCCACCGGGTTTCTACTGTCTTCGACGTTGTTTTTCCCATCCTTCACGTCGAACCATCCCAGGCATTGACCAAACTCCTTGTAGGCCTTCAACTTACATAAGGTACTGCCAACTACGGCATTCCCCCTTTTTGCATGGTAGTCAAAATGATTCTGCGCGCCCGACGACGCCGTAAACCATTATGCCACAACACGATAACTACCGCTGTTCGATGGAGCAATCGATCGACAAGTGCACCAACCGCCGACCCTCCCCGCAACGATTTCGCAATCGTAAATAACAGAATACCCCACCCCGGTCGTGGGCCGGCTCTCGATCTCTGGCAACTGACACAACACACCGGTCTGCCGACATCGGCTCGGCCGCTGCCGCCGATCACTTCCCGGCTTCATGGGCGACCCTGCCACGACGGATCGCTCTCGTCACTCAACCCACCCCGCCTTCAACCCAGCAAGATAGGCCGAATAGGCCTGGCCCAGTGCCGACGTTCCCACGGCATCCTTGTGGATCCAGAACCGGTAACTCATCTTCACCGGCTTGCCCGGCTCAAGCGTCTCCGGAGCAACGCCCGGCCAGCCCACGCAGAGCGGGCCGTAGTAGCGGAGCAGCCACTCGGGCGGATAGTCGGGGTGATCCGGCGAGATGAAAATGGCGGCCCCGCTGGAGGCGTCGCGGCCGTCGAACTTGGTGGTGAAGTCGGCCCAGCGGAGAATCGTCGTCGTCAAGTCCCCCAGCGCCGGACCGCTCGGAGTCGTGATCACAGTCTCCGGAATCCGCGGAGCCGGCGGCTTGAAACGCACCGTCAGACCGCCGTAGCTCTTACCCTCGGCGCCCCAGAGCGTGACCGGCTTGTCGGTCGGAATGAAGGTCAGGTCGATATCCACCGCTCGGGCGTCGCCGGCGGCATGGTAAACGTGCAGCCAGACCCGTTCGATCATCACCTTCTTATCGCCCACAAACCAGCCGTTCTCCACGCCCAGCACAGCGGCTGCCGGGCCCGATTCCTTGGCCAGCCACCTGACGAACTCCTGGCGGATCGTATTGCCTGCCCAAAGGTCGTGTTCCACGCCGTCCACCGACACGTGCGGCCAGGTCCAGAAGATGCCGTGGTGGTGGTAGTGATCGCGCGGAAAGTCGTCGGTGAGCAGTTCACCGCTCAGGCCGTAGACGGGATGAACGTAGCAGGCCCGGATCCGGCGATGTTCTTTCTCGGGAATCGACTCGTTGGTAATCACGCCGAAGTTGTAGACGAACACCGGCTGGTCGCCGTCGGAGATCTGGACCGACTTGTCGTTCAACTCAGTCACGTTCAGGGCGGTCGGCTCAGCACTTGGCTTCTCTGTGGACGTCAGTTGGAACCGCCGGTCCTTTCCCACGCGTTCTCCCGGGCCGATCGTGGCCGCGAAGGCCGCCTTGCCTTCGATCGGCAAGCCTTCCGCCGACACGAGGGGAACGGCCTGGGCGACCGGACGATTGTCGGGATAGCCAGCCTCGACCAGAGTGAGTTGCGCACCCGGAGAGAGCTGCTGCCCCTTCGGCGACTCGATCTGGAAGCTCATCGGTTCGGCCAGCCCGGGGAGGGCCAGGATGGGCTCGGCGCTGGCGACGTGCGGGATATTCGCCGCCTGCAAGAGAATAAGGCAAGCTGGGCCCAAGACGACAATCAATACTCTTTGCGCAAACGTCATGGCTTTTCCCTTGGAAGTCATGGTGCCTAATGTATACACACCTATGCCGCTGTCACCTTCGCTCGCGTCACTCGCCGGGGAGAGGCGTTGTCTTATTCCGGGCAGGCTCAATAGACGCGGATCTCGACGGCGGCCCCGTTGCGGCGGGCGGAAAGGTAGGCGCTGTAAATCGTCGAGATGCTGTCGGCGGCCAGCAGGCTGTCGCTCTCCACCGGGTCGCCGTAGGCGATCGTGCGGTAGAAGGCCTCGATTTCCTGAGGGTAACCGGTGAACCAGTCCTCGTCCGGCGACGTGCAGGCCCAGCCCTGCTTGGTGCCGATCTTCTCCACGACATAAACGTCGTTGAAGTTCGCCTCGACCGGGTTGTACGTCTGCATGGCCGTGTTCGGGTTGATATTGCAGAGCGTGCGGTGGTTGTTGGCACACACTTCCAGCCAGTTGTGGATGCCGCCGAGCACGATATCGCTGGTCACGATCGTGGCGATCGTCCCGTCGTCGAACTCCACGTGCATCATGGCGAAGTCGTCGATGTCGTAATAATCCTTGCGAATGTGCCCCTCGTCGCGAAACTTCGGCGTGCGGGTGATCGCGTGCGCCCGGGCGGTCACCGACTTCGGGCGAATGGGGTTCCCGTCGCGAGTACGCCCTTCTACACGCTTGAGATAAAGGGCGGCCGTGAGCGGGTGGCAGCCCTTGCCGATCAGCACGCCGCCGCCGCAGCGGGCCGTGTAGGCATAGTCGACCGAATGGGAGCCGCTGTGGGCCTCTTCCCCGTGAATCCAGAGAACCTGTCCGCCCGTCTTCTCCAGAATCTCCCGTTCCTTCTGAACCGACGGGGCATAGACCCAGTTCTCCGCGTACAGCAGCTTCCCCTTGCTGTTCTTCTCGGCTTCGAGCATGCGATCGACGCTCGTCAGCGCCGTTTCGAGAGCCACCTCCATATCGGCCTTGTCCCAGTGAAACTCGGGCGATCCGCTGCCGAAGTAGCCGGTCAACGGCTTCTCGCAGACGACGTACTTGTCGCGCTGAAGGGCGGCCACGGTGGTCGGTTCGTGGAACTTGGGGGGCACGCAGACGTGGACCGCGTCGACCTCGTCGAGCAGCCCGTCGAGCGTCTCGAAGGCACGAATGCCGCGTTTTTCCGCGTAGGTCTTGCCGCCGTCGGCGTCCTTGGTGAACACGCCCACCACCTCGACGTTCGTGCCGTAGACCTTGGTGAGAGCCTCGAAGTGAAATGTCGACGAGAACCCCGAACCGACGATGCCGGTGCGAACTGTCTTCTTTTCCATGGAAACAACCCTTCAGCAGATGGAAGCCCGTTCAATGACCGCTGATTCTAGCGGCTATTCTCTCGACCGGCAAGGATCGAAGTCACGCCGTTCCAAGCCAGCCCATGGACTGCATGAAGTTGTAGAGCCACGGATGAGTCCACGGATTCCACGTAGGATAGCTCGCCGAGAGAACAGACACCGCCAGGAGAACGAGGGCCAGTCCTCGCAGCCACTTCTTCCCGGCGCAATGATCGGCCGCCGGAAGCATGGTCACCAGCCAAAGCGGAGCGAACCAGAAGGCCCAGCGCAGCCCGGCCGTCATGCCGCCGTAGTTGCGATTCTCCTGCGGCTGCATGAACAGGTAGAAATAGAGGCACGCGCACGTCACTGCAGCAATCATGATCGCCATCTGCCGCACACGAGGATCGCCGGGGGCGACCAGCCACATCACCAGCCCCACCGCCGCCAGAATCCAAACCGGCGTGAGCGAGATGATTCCGTGGTGCCCCACGAGCGCGTGGAACGCGTAAACGAACTCCGACGGTTCGCCCCGATCGACCCCTTGCCGGTCCCGCCAGTAGGAGTCGACCGGCTTGTCGTCGGGGTGCCGCTGGTATTCGTAGTCGTACCACTCCGTTTGCGTGTAGGCCGGCTTGAGGGTCTCGTGGGCGATCCAGTTGGTGCCGAAAAACCCCACCGCCACGAGCAGTGCGGCCGGAACGCCGGCAACGAGCGTCTCTTTAGGTGCCTTCCAGAGCAGGGCCGCTCCCAGCGCCGCCGTGAAGGCCAGCCCCGGAAGTTCACACGCCACCAGCAACGTGGCGAACAACCCGGCGGTGAAGAAGTAGCGCAGACGCCGCTCGTCGTCGAACCAGATTCGCACGGCGGCATACAACGCAATCAGCGCGCAGACCGCACCGGGCAGGTGGTTGTTGATCGTAACGCTGAACGTGGTGAGGAACGTGCCGAATACGGCCGCCGCCGTCACGAACATCCGGCCCCAGTCAGACCGGCCGAACCGTTCGATGAGCCGGGCCATCAGCAGGAAGTAGATCAACAGCGGAACCACGTTGTAGATCACCAGCAACGTACGGCCCATGGCGAAGGGATGGGTCCCCAGCGTGGCGCCGGTGGCCTTGTACAGGATCCAGTACGGGACGGCCATCAGCGTCGGCAGCAGCGGCGGCTTGCTGGAATAGAGAAAGCCTTCGCCCCGCGGCCCATGCGACGGCAGCGGGTGCTTCACCATGTCGATCGTATCCCAACCCGGCTCGGCCAGCACCTTGTTGATCGCGTAGGGCACCCAGCGCAGTTGCCTCTTGCCGTCCGCCGTCTGCACCTCGGCGGCCGCCCACATGTCCCGCTCGACCAGGGCACGGAGCGTGCACCAGCGGCTCCGATCGTTGGCGCTGAGGAAGGGACGCAGGATGCCCGCCCGACGCATCAACTCGCCCCGGGTCTTTGCCAGTTCCTGCTCGATCCTTTCAGGAGACGCCCCCTGCTCGATCAGTCGAGCCTTTTTCTCCTGGAGCCGCGGCCCGATCTCGCGCTGTAGATACGGCGTCAGCCGGGAAGCAGAAACCTCGTCGACCGCCAACACCCGTCCCAGGATCGCCCCGATTCCCATCGCGATCAACAGGGTATAAACGCTCTTTCGCAAAGCCGCTCGTTCGTCATTCGGTTGCTCGTTCATCGGTTCCGCTTTCGAATTTGCCAGCCCTTGGGCAGGCGGACGAAGAAAAATCGACCAGTTACTCGCCCAAACCGCTCTTCTGCTCGATCGTCTCGGCAATGGAGTAGTTTCGTTCGCTCTTTCGCGTATGGGCAATGACCAGTTCTCCGAGGAACCCGACCGTCATAAATTGGCCGCCCATCAATAACAGTCCGACCGAATAAATCACGGCCGGACTCTTGTGCAATTCCGGGTCGCCCCCCATGAACCACTTGATGACAACCCACTTGCCGGCCAGGGCGGTGAGCACCAGGCCCCCGAGAAGGAAGAAGATCAATCCGATCGTGCCCAGAATATGCTGCGGGCGCTGGCCGAATCCGGTAAGAAACTTCACCGTCAGCAGATCCAGAAAGCCTTTGACGATGCGGGTCACCCCGTACTTGGAATGCCCGAACTGCCTGGCCCGGTGTTGAACCACCCGCTCGCTCACCCGAAAGCCCCGAGCGGCCGCCAGCACCGGCACGAACCGGTGCAGCTCGCCGTAGAGGGTCACCTCGTCGAAAATCTCGCGCCGGTAGCACTTCATGCCGCAATTGTGATCGTGCAACTCGACTCCCGTCAGCCGGCTCACCATCCAGTTGAACACCCTCGAAGGCCCAACCTTGTGCCAGGGGTCGTGACGCCGCTTCTTCCAGCCGCTCACCACGTCGTATCCCTCGTCCATCTTCTCCAGGAACGCCGGAATCTCCGCCGGATCGTCCTGCAGGTCGGCATCAAGCGTCATGACCGTCTCACCCCGGGCTGCCGCGAACCCGGCGTTCAACGCCGCCGCCTTGCCGAAGTTCCGCCGAAAACGAATTGCCTGAACGCGAGGGTCCTTCTCTGCCAACGCCTGGACGACCTTCCAGGAGCGATCCTTCGAACCGTCGTCGACGAACACGATGTCCAGGTCATATTGGTTGGTCTGAGCGACCGCGTCGATCTGCTTGTGGAGTTCTTCGAGACTCTCTTCTTCATTGTAGACAGGAATGACGATCGATAGCATGTCGTGTCTCCCACCGCTCGAATCAGCCGGCGTCAATCGGCCCGCGAGGCCGAAACCCGAAGTATAGAATACCCGATATCACGACCTCTGCCACCAACCAGACGATCCGCAGCAAGACGGCACTCAGACCGGCGGCGACGTCGGCGGCCAGCGGTATGGCAAGCTGGCGAAAGTAGGGCTCGACCAGCTCGGCCAGAATCCCGTCGCGGACGAACAGACCGCCGGGAATCAGCGACAAGAAGCCGGCCACCATGGCGAGTGAGACGGAAGCCAGGTATCGAGGGAAATCTCTGATGAGGTCGAGGCCCTCGATTCCCATGGCCTTCAGCGTCGCCCAGAAGCTCAACGCCAGCAGCCCCCAGCACACGGTCATCGTGATCCAACCGGTGGCCAACGTCCCGTATCCGATGTCGTCCAGTTTCTTCTGGGTTTCAGGATCCGACTTCGCCACGCGAGCCAGTCGGGCAAGCCGCCGGAACAGCGGCGGAACGGTCGGTATCCCCGCCGCCAGCATCAGGCCGACCGCCAGAACACACAGCGTCCAGTGTCCCCGGAACCAAACCGCCAGAATTGCGGCCGCCCAAAAGGCCCCCACGGCCATCATCGTGAGCGTTTCGAAGAACACGGCCGCCGCCGCCACCGAGACCCGTGCGCCGCCCGGCTGCAACAGCCCGGCACGCAACACCACGACCATCGCCTTGCCAGGCACGTACTTTCCCAGGTGCCCGATGTAGTAGGCCCGCATGGTGTCCAGAAACCGGGTCCTCTGGCCGAGAACCCACAACACCCGCCACCAGAACATGCCCGCCGGGAGCAATCCGACGAGATAGATGACTCCAGCCGCGATGATCCAGGGCCAATGAAGCTGCCAGTCGTCTTTCCAGAGTGTGACGACCCCACGCAGGAGCGTCTTGCCGACCGCCCAAAGAACGATTCCGACAATCGCCAGCTTGACGGCGGCAAGCAGCCACATCTTCGATCTTGAAGGGTGTTTTGTCACTCGGGGCTCCTGGCCGGCTGTTCGGATCGGTTTCCCAGAGGCAATAGCATAGCACGGCGACAAGGCGGATGCAAAACCGGACAATGCTGGGGGAAACCTGCCAAGAAACGCAACGGGCCGGAGTGCTTCTTGTTCTGAAACACTCCGGCCCGCCGGCGTTCTTCTCTTCCAACGTCCGGCCCCGAAACTCATCAACGCCCAAACTACTGAAGAGGTCAGTAGGTCGACCGCGAACGCTCATACTGTTGAACGACGATGACAGGCCCCCTGCTCGACCAGCGGTATGGGTAGAGCGGATCGCCACCGGTCCATACGGCCGCCGACTCACCGTTCGTGACCGCCGTACTCGTCATGGGACGTGCCAGCGAAACTCCGAACCAGTTTCGAGCAGCCATCCGGGCCTCGCGCTGCGCCGTCCGGAATTCCGCCTTGCGTCGCAACGCCTCCTTCGGATCGGCTCGCCGGTTCATCTGCTCTTGGTAGAACCACATCTCCGGCGTCGCCGTAACCTCGCCCGGCGTGATTCCTCCGCTGAATCGCATCGTCGTTCCGTTTTCCGCCGGCGCTTGCGCCCCGGCGGGCATCGCCGTCAGCGCGACAAGCAACGCCACTGGGATTGGCAGCCATTTCATGGACAGAATCTCCCCTCAGTTCCCTTGCTGTATCTCTACGCCCATCCCCCGCTCCGCGCAACAACCGGAACAAACGGGCTTACAACCGGATTCGGCTGGAATCCAACGTGGGGATTAGAAAGAATCTTCCGAATAGGCCAAGCGTTCCGAGGTGCCGTTGAAGCGGCGAATCCAGGCAATCTAGAGAACCTATCTCCCTCAGGCCAGAGTGCCTGAGAAGGACCTGAGAAGGAAACGGTAGGCCGGTTCTCCACCTTCCGTAACCAGGACGTAGACGACGTCGTCTCCCTGCCAGGCGGCAATCGCCAGATCGAGCGTCCGCATTTGCGGCGTTCGCGGCGGCCTTTGCGGCAGTGAATGCGAGCGGCAACGAACCACATACAGCGTGGCCGTCCCGTTCCCGCCGAGTGGGATGTCGTACGCCACCGCTCTTGCCTCACGGAAGTCCGCTACAGGATACGACCGCACCCCAGGCATGGGTTTCAGATCCGGACTGTAGGGGAAACCTGAGGGAACTGCAACCGCGGTCGGCCCAGGCAGATTGTTGTCGCGGCTCTCCACAAATCGGTCGCGGGCAATGGAACGGAGTTCTCCCGGGTCCATTTTCGGAACGGATCCCATCACTGCAATTGCGATGAGTAGGACGGCCGCCCCCGCCCCCACGAAAACGCTCGCCCAAGCAAGCCGTCGCCTGCGACTCGAACAAGGGCGATCTGCTCTCGGCATCGGTCGGGCGCTGTGAGCTTCAACACTCTGGATGATCTGTTCGGCGAGGCCAGGGGGAACGGCGACATCCCGCACCGCTTCAGAAAGGCGACTGTCCCAGGCAAGGATGTGCTCCAGCCGCTGGGCCAGTTCAGGGTCCTTCTCAAGTGCTTCCGCGATCGGCGCCAGCGCAGCATCGATTTCCACATCGTTCTTTGAACGAAGCAGTTCGAGCATCTCGCGCTGCTCGGTTGTCCAATCGGGGTGTTCGTCCATGGCACCAGCCCTATCTTTCCATCGGATGAGGGGAAATCGGTCGATCCCGGCTCGCCCGCGACAAATCAGCTCGCAGCCGAGCCTTCGCCCTTGCTAAACGGCTCATGACGGTGCCCATCGGCGTACCGAGTCTCTCGGCGATCTCCTGGTAGGTACACTGCTCGAAGTAGAACATCACAAGAACCAGACGGTGGGTATCCGGCAAAGCCGCCAGGGCATTCTGCAACTCTTCGCGTCCGATCTCGCACGGGGCGCTCACCGGACCCGCAATCTCATCCAAATTCATCTCGATTGACGCCGCAGGCACCGGCCGCTTCTTCCGGCACAGCTTCAAAAAATGACTTCGAAGGATGGCGTACAGCCAGCCCCTGGCCTTTTCCGGGTCCTGCAGTTGCTCCAGTTTCTCGTGGGCCGTTAAGAAGACCGTCTGGGTGAGGTCTTCCGCGTCCGCGATCGAACCACAAAGCCGGTAGGCATAGGCATAGATCTCACGGTGATGGTCCAGGACCAGTTCCGTGATCTCCGGCTGTGCCCGATCTCTGCCCATGCTGGCATTTCCCACCAATTGAGAGCCTTTCACGACGAACGATATTCCCACCACCCGGGAGAATCCCCAAAGTTACCTGCCAACCTACCTCAAAATGGGAATTTGGGGAAGTCACAGGGCGCGTTCAACCACACATTGGAGGGGATCGCCCCTCCCTTCCAACTATTTCGAGATTTCGCGGGAATAATTGGACGTACCGATGGCTCCATTGTCTTGTGGGACCGGCGGGTGCCGGTCCGGATGAACCTGATTGACCGTGGTTTTCTGAAAGGTAACTGTGATGAAGAAGTTCTTCGCACTGCTCCTGGTCGTGGTCGCCCTCGGCGGCTTCTCAATTGGATGCGGCGACACGTCCACCTCAACGGCGCCGTCTGGGGGAGCTGCCGCACCGTCTGACGAAACATCGACGCCCACCGATGAAGCCGCCCCCGCCGCCGACGCCCCGGCCGACGACGCCCCCGCCGCTCCTGCCCAAGGTTGATACCGCGCACCTGCGCGCAAAGGATTTCGGCTTGCTCGCCGGCGGCACGGATCGGGCCTCCCGCTTCGTGCCGCTGGCCTTTTGTCGACCTGCTCGTCAAGGCTTCTCCGGCTTCGGGATCCGCCGGGCGGATTTCTTCGTCTTGCGGCGACGCCCGCGATGAGACCGCGTGGCGTGGTCGATTTCGGCTTCGTCGGTCCGTTTGCCGACCTGACCCCGCATCTGTTCTATTCGGTCCCTCAAGGCGGCGGCTCGCTCGAACTCCAGGGCTTCCGCCGCGGCCAGCATCTCCTGTTCCAGTTCGTCGAGATACTCCTCGGTGATGTATCTGGCGTCGTCGCCGCGTCCGACTGCGGCATTCGACTCCGCGTGAGCGGCCACTTCGGCTTCGATGCCCGCCCGGATACTCTTGCGAATCGTCTCCGGTGTGATGCCGTGTTCTTCGTTGTAGGCCTCCTGCATCTTGCGCCGCCGCCGCGTCTCCTCCACGGCCCGTTGCATCGAATCGGTCATCTTGTCGGCATACAGAATGACCTTCGCATTGACGTTTCGAGCCGACCGGCCGATCGTTTGCATCAGAGACGTCTCGCTGCGAAGAAAGCCCTCTTTGTCGGCGTCGAGAATCGCCACGAGTGAAACCTCGGGCAGATCCAGCCCTTCTCGGAGCAGGTTGACGCCCACCAGCACGTCGAAGTGCCCCTGGCGCAAATCCCGCAGAAGCTCGACACGCTCAAAAGCGTCCAACTCGCTGTGCAGCCATTTGCAGCGCACGTCCTGCTTGCTGAAATAGTCCGCCAGATCCTCCGCCATACGCTTGGTAAGCGTCGTCACCAGCACCCGTTCGTCGACCTCGGCTCGCTGGCGAATCTGCTCCAGCAGATGGGGCACCTGGCCCCGGGCGGGCACGACCTCGACGACCGGGTCGAGCAGGCCGGTCGGACGAATGAGCTGCTGCACCACGCACCCCTTCGACTGCTCCAGTTCGTAGGGACCGGGCGTCGCCGATACGAAGATCACCTGGTTGATCCGCTGCTCCCACTCCTCGAATTTCAGCGGCCGGTTGTCCAGAGCGCTCGGCAATCGGAATCCGTGCTCCACCAGCGTCGTCTTGCGGCTCTGGTCTCCGGCATGCATCGCCCGGACCTGAGGCACCGTAACATGAGATTCGTCGACAAACAGCAGGAAATCATCGGGGAAGAAGCTGAACAGCGTATCCGGCGGCGAGCCCGGCGGACGTCCCGAGAGGGGGCGGCTGTAGTTCTCGATCCCCGGGCAATATCCCACTTCCTGGAGCATCTCCAGGTCGAAGCGGGTCCGCGCGCTCAGTCGCTGGGCTTCCACCAGCTTGCCCTGCTTGCGAAACACCTCGAGGCGATCGGCCAACTCCTGGTGGATCTCCTCCACGGCATGCTTCACCCGTTCGTCGGGCAAAACGAAGTGCTTCGCCGGATAGATGAACAGTTCCTCCTGCCGCTGGAGCACCTCGCCGCTGGTTGGATTGATCACCGACAGTTGCTCCACCTCGTCGCCCCAGAATTCAACCCGGACGGCAAACTCCTCGTACGACGGAAAGACCTCCACACAGTCCCCGCGAACCCGGAACCTCCCCCGCTCGAAGGCCACGTCGTTCCGCTCGTATTGAATATCGACCAGCCGGGCCAGCATCCGGTCTCGTTCCACCTCCTGGCCGACGCGGAGAGCCACCATCATCTCTCGATAGTCGTCGGGCGAACCCAGACCGTAGATGCAGGAGACGCTGGCCACGATAATCACGTCGCGGCGGCTCATCAGCGAGCTGGTGGCCGCCAGGCGCAGACGGTCGATCTCCTCGTTGATCGAGGCGTCTTTCTCGATATAGATGTCCCGTTGGGGAATGTAGGCTTCCGGTTGGTAGTAGTCGTAGTAGCTGACAAAGTAGGCGACGGCATTGTTCGGAAAGAATTCGCGAAACTCCGAGTAGAGTTGGGCCGAGAGCGTCTTGTTGTGGGAGAGTACCAGGGCGGGACGCTGCACCCGCTGGATGACGTTGGCCATCGTGAAAGTCTTGCCGGAACCCGTCACCCCCATGAGGGTCTGGCACTTCGCCTTGTCCTGCAAGCCGCGGGTCAGCGCGTCGATGGCCTGCTGTTGGTCGCCGGCCGGCTCGAAGGGACTCACCAGTTGGAACACGATCGCCTCTCCGTGGGAATGCGTGCCGGACGCCTCGGGGCCAAGCCCAAACAAATCATTCTACCCCTGAGCAGGTACATCCGGCAAAGGGAGGGGGGCCGTCCCACCTACGGCACGGCCGCACGGCAATCGTCGTGCAACGACGCCCAATCCAGATAAGGCCGCATCTGCTCGAGCGTCTTGTTGCCGATTCCCTGAACCCGTGTAAGATCCTCCGGCGATCGGAAGGGGCCCTCCACGCGGCGATTCTCCACGATTCTCCGTGCCAGCGTCTCGCCGATTTCCGGAATCTGCGTCAGTTCCGGCCAGGTTGCCCGGTTGGCGTCGACCGCGAAGCGGGCGGTACGCGCAGACGCCGAACGCCTCTCCGCCAACCGATTCGACGGGCCGCCGTTGTGTCGCCACCAACCGACAATGGCAAGGCCCGAAAGCACGATCAACCCCGCGAGAAATCGCTGGTCCTGCCGGCGAAGGAGGCCCCTATACGACCGCCGATCGCTGTCCTTGTCGTGCGATTCCGACACGGGGCACCTTCTTTCCGATCAGGGAACGAGCAGGTATGCTTGATCCAGCCTTTCATGTAGCATAACCGATAACCTCTTGACAATGAACTCGGAGACGGTGTGTTGGATTTGCAGTCGAAAGAATTCTACCAGGTCGAGTGGGACGACGCCATCGAACGGGATCTGCACGAACTGATCGGGCGGATGCTGGAAGAAGATCTGGCCGGCGAGGGCGATTGCACCTCGTTGGCCCTGATTCCGGGCGATGCCCCGGGACGTGCGGCCGTCGTCATGCGGCAGCCGGGAGTGCTCGCGGGCCTCAAGGCGGCCGGCCTGGTATTCTCCGAGGTGGATCCGACTCTCAAGTGGCAGATGCTGGTCGAGGATGGCGCGACCGTTCAGGCCGGCCAGGTGGTGGGTCGGGTGGAAGGGCCCGCCCAGAAACTGCTCACCGCCGAACGGCCCGCCCTGAACCTCCTGGGCCGACTCTCGGGCATCGCGACCCTGACCCGCAGCTATGTCGAAGCCGTCGCGGGCACGAAGGCTCGCATCTACGACACGCGAAAGACCACCCCCGGATTGCGGCGGCTGGAAAAATACGCCGTTCGTTGCGGCGGCGGGCGCAACCATCGGCAGGGGCTGTTCGAGGCGATTCTCGTCAAGGACAACCACTTGGCCTTGGGCGCCCAGGCCGACGCCGGCCGGCCTCGGTTCACTCCCAGCGAGGCCGTCCGCGAAGCCCGCCGCTATTTCGCTCACACTCGTTCTTCGCAGGCCGTCGAGGCGTCGATCGTCGAGGTCGAGGTCGACACGCTGGAGCAACTCGAGGGGCTCCTGCCCGCCGGCCCCGACATCGTCCTCCTCGACAACATGGGACCCGAACTGCTCCGCCAGGCCGTCGCGCTCCGCGACGCCGTCACTCCGTCGGTCCAGCTCGAGGCGTCCGGCGGCGTCAATCTCGACACGGTTCGCGCAATCGCCGAAAGCGGCGTCGATCGGATCAGCGTCGGCGCCCTGACGCACTCGGCCGTGGTTCTCGACGTGGCCCTGGACTGGGAGAACCTCCTGTGATCTTGTTATGGGAGGATTGCCTCGCGATGAACTCCCAATACGGTTCCCGGTCCAAGGCACGCCGATCTCCACCGGCAGCCGGCTTTGCGTCCAGATACCGCCGCGGCGAGACCATGCCACCCTCGACCGACAACTGCTACGAAAGATCTCCAATGACCTTTTGCCAATCCCCTTTGTGTGAGGAGTAACCTGCGATGAGAGCGATCCCCGTCCAGTTCCGTCTTCTTCTTGCCTGTCTGGCCGTTCTGGCCGCGCCGAGTGTCTCTTTCGCGGTGGAAGCTGCCGTTCAGAAGGCCAAGGCAAGCCCGGACGACACAACGGAGTGGTATGACTGCAAGGATCTGGACGTGGAGGGCAAGGGCTGGACCGAAACCAAGGCGTTCTACGACCGCCTGCCGGCCAAGGCCGAGGGCAAGGTGCCGGCGTCTGTCTGGGGCTTGAGCCACAACAGTGCCGGAATGTGCGTTCCATTCACCTCGGATGCATCGTCCATCCAGGTCCGCTGGACCCTGCTCAACGGAGACCGGCTGAGCATGCCCCACATGCCCGCCACGGGCGTCAGCGGGGTGGATCTCTACAGCAAGGACAAGACCGGACGTTGGCACTTCGTGGCGAACGGCCGACCGGCGGCAGTCACCAACACGGCCAGATTCACGCTCCCGTCGGGCCAGCCGTGCATGCTCTACCTGCCGCTCTACAACGGCGTGACGTCCGTGGAGATCGGCGTCCCGAAAGGCACCACGCTCTCGCCGCTGGACCGCGGGTTGGCCCAGCAGTGCAAACCTGTCGTGATCTACGGTACTTCCATCACGCAGGGGGGCTGCGCCTCGCGGCCGGGGATGGCCTTCCCGGCGATCGTCGGCCGGCAACTCGACACGCCGACGATCAACCTCGGATTCAGCGGCAGCGGAAGGATGGAGCCCGAGATGGCGGACCTGTTGGCCGAACTGGATCCGTCGGTCTACGTTCTCGATTGTCTGTGGAACATGTCGGCCGACCTCGTGTCGACGCGGATCGAGCCTTTTGTGAAGACCCTGCGTGCCGCCCACCCGGATACGCCCATCCTGCTGGCCGAAGATTGCAGCGTCAGGAACGTCTGCCCAACCGAGAAGGGGACCATCCTGCGGGCGATCTATGAGAAGCTGGCGGCCGAAGGGGTGAAGAACCTGCACTTCCTCCCCAACGAGGGAATGTTGGGCGACGATACCGAGGGAACGGTTGACGGCTGCCATCCCAACGATCTGGGGATGATGCGGCAGGCGCAGGTGTTCTCCCAGGCGATCGCGCCGCTGCTCGTGAAGCAGTGAGGCGTCATTAGTGCTTGCATACAGTAAATGCGCCGAATTCGCATTTCTCGGCCCCTATTGATGTCTGCCTCTTACGCAAAGAAAGGTCAACGATGAGGACTGGTCTCTTGAGCTTGGTGGTATTGTGTGCGGCCGCGATGGTGAGTGGCGCCGAGAAGTCGGACGATTCGAAGGCCCGCTGGCGACAGGAAGCGGCCTTCCCCGTGGTCGATCTGTCGGGAGAGACAGCGCGGCAGGTGGTAATCGCCGAAGGCTCGCCCGAGGTCTATCAAGGTCACCCGACCACCGTGCTGATGGCCGACGGCAAGACGATCTTCGCCGTCTGGTGCATCAACCACGGCGGCAAGGCGGGCCCGATGGCACGCAGCGACGACGGCGGCAAGACCTGGACGCGGCTCGACGACGGCCTCCCCTCTGGGTTCAGCAAGCACGAGAACTGTCCGAGCATCTACCGCATGACCGATCCGGAAGGCAAGGAGCGTCTGTGGGTCTTCTCGGCCTGGATCGGCCGGTTCGGCGTTCCCATGCCGAGCATCATGAGCGAGGACGGCGGCCGGACCTGGAAGGAGATGCCGCCGCTGGGCAAGGCGTTCCGCTGCGTGATGACCTTCAGCAGCATCGTTCGGCTCAAAGACGGCTCGTATCTCGGAATGTATCACCGCGGACCGGAAGGGGCCGACCGGGCGCCGCTGGAGGTGCTGCAGACCGTCACGAAGGACGGCGGGCTGACCTGGTCCGAGCCACGAGTGGTCGCCACGGTCGAGGGCAAGAATCCCTGCGAACCTTTCGTGTTCCGCTCGCCCGACGGCGGGGAACTGTGCTGTCTCATGCGGGAGAACACGCACAAGGGCTACAGTCTGATGATGTTCAGCAGCGACGAGGGCACAACCTGGAGCACGCCGGTCGATACGCCGTGGGGACTGACCGGCGACCGCCACATGGGCGTGTGCACCAGCGACGGGCGACTCGTGATTGCGTTTCGCGACCAGGCGCCGCTGTCCCCCACCCGCGGCCACTTCGTGGCGTGGGTCGGTACGTATGAGGATATCAAGCAGGGCAAGCCCGGGCAGTACCGCATCAAGCTCCTGCACAGCTTTGCCGGGGGCGACTGCGGTTACCCAGGAATGGAACTCCTGCCCGACGGAACGATCGTCGCCACAACCTACATCAAGTTCTGGAACGACGCTCGCAAGCACTCCGTGGTCTGCACCCGCTTCCGGCTGGAAGAAACCGACGCCCGCCTCGGTGCCCGCCGACGGAAACACTGCGACGACGACCCCGGCCAACACGCAACCCGTCGCGCATACTGGCTCCTCGCCCAACACGGCACCCACCCACACGCTGCCGTCCTCCGTGCCCCGGACCCCGCCGATATGCTCACCCTCCACGGCCCCGACGGACTCAAGGAGTTCACCTACGCCAAGGCGATCGCCAAGCGCATCAAGTCCGCGGTGACCGATACCGACACCGAGGTCACCATCACCGACAGCACCTACTTCACCCAGACCAGCTCGAGCTACTGGAACGGCGGCTTCGTACACGTCTGGCACAATCCCAACGCCGTTTCCACGCTGGCGGTCACCGGCTTCAACACGAGCACCGACACCATCATCACCGACGTGACCACGCGCATCTGCAGCGACGTGCGCCACATGTGCGCGATCCGGCGCCACCGGTCGCCCACGCCGCCGTCCCATCCGACAGCACCCGCTGCGCGTACACATCGGCGTCCGCTCTCCCAAAGTCATCCCACGCCACGATGGCGCCGCCCGCACCATCGGGCGCGATGCTGTGCACGTACTGGTCGCCCGGCGCCGCGCACACCGAGATCCCGCCCGTCGTCCACGCTACCGTCCCATCCGATGACACACGCTGCGCGTAGACGTCCCTGTTTCCAGCCCGCTCGTCGATCCAGGTCACGATCGCGCCGCCGGCGCCATCCGCCACCAGCTCCGGCCAATACACCCCGCCGTGCCCCGACAGCGATATCCCGTTCGTCGCCCACGCCGCCGTCCCGTCCGAGAGCACCCGCTGCGCGTAAATGCCCGGACTGTCCTGTCGGTCGTCCTCCCACACCACGATCGCGCCGCTCTCCTCATCGCCCACCAGCCGCGGCCGTTCCTGGTTTCGGGTCTCCACGCTCAGAGGCTCGCCACTCGGGTCCCACAGCACCTCGCCCCGCGCCACGACCACCTCTGTTGTCGTCCACGACGCCGTCGTCCGCGACGCCGCTGCCCGTGTCGTTACCACCAGCAGCGCCATCCCTGCTGCCACCGCCGCCGCGATTCGCCAACCTCGCACCCAGCCTGCCATCACGTCCCTCCTACATACTCCCCCACGGCCCGTTCACCAGCCGGACACCGTGAACGTGCGCCGCGCGATGGTCTGCCAACCCGCTGCATCCGTGGCCGTCACCTCCAGCGTGTGCCGCCCCGGCTCCAGCGTCCACGCCTTGAGCTGCCGCTGGTTCACCAGTTCGACCCCGTCTAGCCGCACCACCACCAGCTCCACCCCCGACGCGGCGTCCTCCGCTGCGTAGGCCACCGCCAGCGTGCTCTCCGGACTGTACTCCCCCGCCACCGGCGCCTCGATCCGCACCACCGGCGGCGTGCGGTCGATCTGCAACTCCGTCGTGACCACCTTCTCGACGTTGCCCGCCCAGTCGATAGCGTAGGTCTCCAGCAGGCGCCGTCCCTCGACCTCCGTCAACCTCGCATAGTCCCGCGTGATGCGCCAGCGCCCCTGATCGTAGCGTCGATAGGTCAGGTTGACTCCGGAGCCGCCCGCCTCGTCGGCCGACAAGATCGCCAGCCGCACCGGTGATGTGTACCAGCCCTGGTTGCCCAGCGTCCCCTCCAACCGGATGTGCGTGACGGGCGACATCCGGTCGTCGCGGAAAGCGGGTTCCTGCAGCACCACGTCGTCCAGCGTATTCGTGCCGTAGAATATCAGCCGCTCCACCAGCGCCACCCCCACGCCGGGCGCGCCCGCGCGCAGGTCCGCGCTCAGGTTACGTCCCACGTCCTGGAAGTAGCCCGCCTCGACATAGCCTTCCCCGATGGGGTACACCACCGTCGTCCGTCCATCCTCCGTCACCACCTCCGGCGTCCCGAAGCGCGGCTCGTAGCGCAGCTGGTACTCCCGCCCGTCGTCGCCCTGCACGTCCACCGCCGCCCACCACCCGTCGACATCGCCCACCTCGAACGACAGGTAGCTGCGCGCCAGCTCCAGTCCCTCGCCCACGGCGGGATAGGTGAAGCGGAAGTTGCGATGGCGGCCCTCCGCATCCACCGGGTGTAGCTTGGGGCTGTCGAACTTGTAGCTGTACGCGATCAGGACGCCGCCGGGCTCCAGCACGGACCAGCCGTGCTCGCTCGGCGATTCGGTGGTGTTGAAATCATCGATCAGCACCGCGCCCGTCGCCGTGGGGTTCGCAGTGGGCCGTGGCGTCGGTGTCGCCAGCGGGCTATCGAGGGCGCCGGGCGTGGCCAGCGGACTGTGGAAGGGGTCGGATCCACCGCCGTCCCGTTGGCCGCCGCCGTCCCGCAGCGTGACGGGCAGGTGCAGGGTGTTGGTGAACACGCCCGGGTTGCAGAGGTAGGTATAGGCCCCACCCAGGAAATTGGGGACCGGAGTGGCGTAGCCGAACTGGAACAGGCGATAGTCCTGTCCAGTCGTGGTTGTAAGTGCAAAGGCTGAACCGACCGTCAACGTGCCGCTGCCAGCGTTGTAGCCCGTCACCCTCCTCCCTTGTCCCGGCCCAATCAAGAACAGCGTCGCTCCTACCCAGGTGGCGTTATGCTCTGGAGCGGGCAGGTCGGCGTCCACCAGCCGGGTCTCCGTCCCCCCCGCATCCCCCGTGCCGGTGACGTAGTCGATCTCCGGCTCCAGCAGCCAGGCCGTCTCCTTGAACTCCAGGACCCGGTCCCAGTCCCCCATGCCGCCCACGTACCAGAACCAGCGGTCGATCTTGCCCTGCTCCGCCATCCACCTCGCCCAGTCCCACATCAGGTGCACCAGCTCCGGGTGTAGCACATCATCGGGCAAGTGATTGTCCCGATAGGACGGTTCCAACCACCCGTCCAGCTTGCCCCACTCCGTCAGCCAGATCGGCGTGGCAGCATACATCCCCTCTCGCGTCGTCTCGATGAAGTCGATCCAGCCGTCGAAGTCACTCTCCACCGTCGCGGAGTAGTAGTCGTCCTCATTGTACACGTGGAAGTTCCAGATGTCGATGGGCATCGGTGTCGAGTACGCCGCCTCGTAGGCGTTCAGGGCCTCGCCCGCCCACGCCCAGCCCGACGTGATCGGATACCCGGCGGATGGATCCTGCGAGATGCCCGCCGTGGCGATCGTCGCCGACGGGTCGGCCGTTTTGATCACGTGGTAGAAGTAGTGATACATCTGGGCATATTCCGCAGGTGTGATGTTATCCTGATCAAGCCGGTCCGGCTCGTTGCCGAGCAGCCACGTCTGGCCCGGATTGTTGGCGACCCAGTTCGTGAACGTCACGACGTACCCATTTGGGATCCCCCCGTCGTCCACATCGTAGCAGTCGGCGCGCGGTGCCTCACCGAAATTGCAGGTCCGCACCATCTGCACCGCGTTGCAGGGGGTCAACCTCTCCCACGTGTAGCCGCCCGGCTCCGGCGTGCCCGTTGCCACCTGGCTCAAATATAACGACTGCAGCACGGACTGTTTCCACACGCCTGCCACGCCGCAGCGCGGGTTGGGCGTCGTCACAGGCGCCACCGCCGGCGTCGATGCCGCGTTGCCCGTCGCTGCCACGACGAGCGAGCTGAACAGCGCTAGCGTCCCCACCAGCAGAAACCACCTGGCCCATCTCCGGACCGCCTCGCCCACCATCGGTATCGCCTCCATCGTCAGCCTCCTCGTCATTCTGCACGGACTGCCGCGACGACGGGTGCCCGCCCACTCTATTGTCGAGAGACCTATGGGCTCCCGCCTGCGAGGTTCGCGTCTGCGGGGCCTCCGTCCGCGGAGCCTCCTTCCTCGCGCCCGCCGCTCGGGCGTCTGGAGGATCACTGTCAGTATACCACCTGCCTACAAACGAACCTATCAACGAAACCCATCCATCGCGGGCCTGCGGGCTGATGATTCATTCGGGCCCGCCAGAACCCCTTTCGGGACGGAAAACCCGCTTCTCTGGGCGCGCGTGAGCAACTGATAAGGCTTGCCATCTATAGGAAAAAGGCATCCTGGTCTGGCTATGGGCTCAGTTCGCCGCTCTCTCAGCAGCCTCATAGATCCGATCGAGCTCCCGTCGATGATCATAGTCCAGCTCGAAGCGGTGCGATGCGATCCGTTGGCGCGCTTCATCCTTGAGCTGGTCCGAGAGTCGCGGCTCGCCCTTGTCTCTCCACGCACCGATGGCGCCGCGCTCGAAGCGCTTGGAACCAGGTGTGCTTCAGGTAGTTATCGAGCGTGCTATCCCGCCCCATGAAGCCGTGCTCGACGCCGTCCCTGATCTCCGCTAGCCAGTCGTCGACGGCCTCCTCACCCAGCCAGATGCCCTGGATCGCCCGCTCGACCCAATCGCGCATCTCGACGTCCGCCAGCAACTGCACCGGGCTGAAGATATCGTCCTGGCTCAATGTGCCCACTGCACCGAAGTGACGGGCGCCCAGGGACGCACCCAGCGCCATGATCGCCGCACGCTCGCCGGCTGCCTGGAGATCCGGCAGCGCGGCCATGACGTAGGTATTGTTGGGGGCCGGTGACCACGGCCAGCCGTAGAACCGGTTGAGGTCTCTGCACAACATCTGGTAGAGCAGGTTCTCGGGCGACCCGAATACCATAGCCCCGGCTCTCAGATCGAATGGAAACACACCGACGCCGAACGTCACCGGTTTTCCTGTCAGAGCGTGAACTGCGATCGTGCCCCCGATCGTCTCGGCTGCGGCGAGCGCGAGGGCACCGAACGGGTGCACGGGCGCTGTCGCAGAAGCGGCCGGCATGCTGCTCACACTGATGTGCGACAGCCGTTCCTGGCAGGCCAGCACGACGTCGAGCGACTCGCCCCCCAGCCGGAGCGGGCTGACCATATAGACCGGCAGTCCGGTGATCGGCCGTCCCATCACGTCCGCCATATCGAGAAGATGGTTCACGGTCTTTGCGGAAGTCGGGTCGACGGGCGTCGCGCCCAGGCGCGAGGTGGTGGCCGCGATCCGATACTGGGCGATAGGCTGCAGGTCGGGCGCTACGTCGGCGGGGATGCCCGGCGGAGCGCCGAACACGCCGTCGTCCGCCAATGAATCCATCAGCTTCGTCATCTCGACAAGTTGGGCGGTGCTGAAGGGGATGACCCGTTCGGATTCGATGTCGTGCACGTTGAGCGCATACGAACTGACGCTCAGCGTCAGCCGCCCTGAATCGGCGTCGTGCGTGCGCTGCCGCGTCGCCAGCAGGCGACGGGTCTCGTCGACATGCTCATCGACGGTTGCCGCATCGAAGAACACGCGGTAGCCTTCGGTACGAAATCCCGCGGCCTTGAGCCGGGCGAGGCCGGTCTCGTGGCGTACCTCAAGCCCGATCTCACTCAGCACCCGCCGCGCCAGGTCGTGGACGCGGGCGGATTGCTCCGGAGTGATCAACTCATCGCGGCTGAACCGCAACGGACCTTCATTGCGCACAGTATCGTTCACGTGTTATCTCGCTTCCTGTTGCTTGTCCGCACGGTGCGTGCGGTAGACAGCGGGATCAACCTGTGCGGACGCCCGCGCAGGTTGATCCCAGACCGTCTGTCTCGAATGACCAGCAACCAGCCCGTGCGGGCGTCGCTGGCACGCAGCATTCTACCGGAACTGGGGCAGGAGCTCGGCCTGCACCTTGACCATGTCGTCGAAGATCTTCTCGGCTACGGCCGGGCTCGGCACGCACGGATCGACGCTCAGCGCCTCGAGCGCCGTCTGGCGGTCGCCGGTGACGGCCGCATCGATCACCAGGTCCATCACGTAGAGCTGTGTCTCCATGAGTGTGGCGATGGCAGGGGGCAGCTCGCCCATGTGCAGTCCGTAGATCTTGTCCGCGCCGATGATCGCGGGAATCTCGATGATCCCGCCACGCGTGAGGTTCGTGATCTGGCCCTCGTTGGGGACGTTCAGCGACAGGACGTAGCGATTCCCGCCGTCGAGCAGAGACAGGATGATGTCGATCGTCTGCCAGCGCATCCCGCCCTCGATCATCAGCGACTTCAGCTCGGCGTCCTGCAACGGCCCGTCGCCCCACGAGAGCGCTTCCATCTCGGCTGTGCGCTGGGCCGCGCCCTCATCGGCCTTCATGATCCAGTCGGTGAAGCCCTCCTTGAAGAACTGGTAACCCCAGCTCAGGTACTCGCCGACGTGGCTGTCGGCCGGGCCCGGGTAGTAGCCGAAGCGCTTCAGGCACTCGCGAGACAGCGGCTCCCAATCCGGATCGACCTGGTCGATCTTCTCCCGAACGGCCGGATAGAGGTCCTCGCCGGTCTTCGCGTCGCGAATGTCCATCACCCAGTGGCAGTGGTTGATGCCGGCCACCTTGATGTCGACGTCCTTCTGTTGTAGCCCCAGCACCTTGCGGGCCAAGTTGTACTGCGTGATATACGCGCCCAGGCACACGCCGACATTCTTGATCTTCGTGTACTTGCTCAACGCCAGGCACAGCCGGCTCTCCGGGTTGCTGAAGTTGACGATCCAGGCGTCGGGGCACAGCCGCTCCATGTCGCGCGCGATGCCAATCAGGAGGGGCGTCTGCCGGAACGTGTGGAACGCGCCGCCCGGCCCGCCGTTCTCGCCGTACAGGCGCTGGCAGCCATGCTTGAGCGGGATCAGGATGTCGTGCGCCCACATCTCGTAGTGCTTCTGCTCAACGCTGGTGACGACGATATCGGCGCCGGGCAGCGCTTCGCACCGGTCTGTCGTCGCCGCGATCTTGAACTCAGCGCCGTAGGTCAGGTCCAGCCGCTTCGCGAGCCGCTCCATCTGGGCCAGCGTCTGGGCGTTGATATCGACCAAAACGAGCTCGGTCCCGTGCATCGACGGCTCGCGCATCAGGTCGCGCAGCGTCATCAGTCCGAACGCATGGCTTCCTACACCGATCATCACGATTTTCGCAGTCTTCATTTTACGCTCACTCTCCTCAACGAATAGATTGGGATTATCTGCTGAACTGTGGCAGGTAGGGCGCGTGCACGCTGAGGAGCTCGTCGAGACACTTCCTGCCGGCCTCGGCGTCCTGCACGACCGGGTCGGCCAGCATGGCCTGGAGCGCCAGTTCGCGCGAGCCCAGCACTGCCGCGTCGACGCACAGGTCCTGGACGCCCACCTGCGTACGGCAGAGCGCCGCGATGCCCTTGGGCAGCGGACCGATCTGAACGCCCCGCAGTCCGTCGGGGCCAGCCACGCCCGGCGCCTCGACGACGGCCCAGTCGGGCAGGTTGGGGATCAGTCCGCGGTTGGGCACGTTGACGGCGAGCTCATATTGGTGCGTGTTGCCCAGGACCCCCGTGATGATCGGCACCGCGATCATCAACCCTACCAGGATGTATAGCTGTTCCAGATCACGGTTCGGAATCGCCTCGTCAATCGCGGCCCGCAACAGGAACGGGTTGATCAGCCCGAGCCCGGCCACCACCAGGATCGCCAAAACGGTGATCGCGATCCGGCGCCAGTATGGCTTGAAGAAACCCACGACCCGCCGAAACGTTCGCGGGTCGACTGGATCGTGCGCTCCTTCGGGCAACGGTTGCCAGCCGCCCATGCGGCCGCCACGGCCCATCAGACGGTCCGAGCCCGTGTCACTGCACTGCTCCCGGGCGTTCTGTCCTTAATTCCGACACGACCTCGGCCATGATCCTTTCCATCA
>ENA-UOUL01002203-UOUL01002203.1-bioreactor-metagenome-genome-assembly--contig:-NODE-2203-length-23549-cov-4.200579_pt1 | contig 23549 bp, 18 predicted proteins | sample MGYA00249838_ERZ747220 | MGnify/ENA primary metagenome ERZ747220 (study PRJEB28778, sample SAMN05720191) | bioreactor metagenome | isolation source: Anaerobic biogas reactor | place: USA:Washington...
CGAACTGCTTCGGCGCGCTGCTGGGCGAGATGTTCTGCTACCGGGACGACCAATGGGCGGAGACGCTTCGCGAAATGGGTTCGGAGCTCGGCAGGTTCATCTACGTGATGGACGCCTACGACGACCTCGAGGACGACCGCAGGAAGGGCGCGTACAACCCGCTCTCGGAGCTGAACGGCGAGGCGTTCGAGGAGGTCGTGCGCGCGGCGCTTGAGATGCTGATCGCCGGGTGCACGCGCGCGTTTGAGAAGCTGCCGCTCGTCGAGGACGTCGAAATCCTGCGCAACATACTCTACTCGGGCGTGTGGACGGGGTATCTTTCCATACAGGCGAGGCGGAAGGGAGAGGCAAGATGATACAGGACCCCTACCGGGTACTCGGGCTCTCTCCGAACGCGTCCGACGACGAGGTCAAGGCCGCATACCGCAAGCTCGCAAAGCAGTACCACCCGGACCTGCACGGCGGCTCGGCCGAGGCCGAGGCCAGAATGAAGGAGATCAACGCCGCCTATTCGCAGATCATGAACCGCTCGACCGCCGGAAATTCCGGCCCCGGAAGCTCCGGCTCCGCCGGCGGCTATGGGCGGCAGGGGTACGGCGGCGCCGGCAATTATGGTTGGGAGAACTGGGGCGGCTGGTGGGGACAGCAGACCGCGCAGGAGAGCCCGCAGATGCAAGCCGCGCGCAACTTCATCAACGCCGGCCGCTATCAGGAGGCGCTGAACGTGCTCGAGGCCATCCAGGACCGCGGCGCGCGCTGGTATTACTACGCGGCGGCGGCGAACAGCGGGCTCGGCAACAGCATCGCGGCGCTCAACTACGCGCGGCAGGCGGTCAGCATGGACCCGACGAACCTCGAGTACCGGCAGTTTCTGCACCAGCTCGAGTACGCGGGCCAGAGCTACCGGGCCGCCGGCAAGCGCTACGGCGCGCCGAATCTGAACAGCGCCTGCACGTGGCTGTGCCTGTCGCAGCTTCTGCTCTCCTGCTGCTGCGGGTCGCGCGGGTATTATTTCTGTTGCTGAGGAGGATTTTTCAATGTACACCAGAGACGACGCATGGAAGCTGCTGACCGAGTACAACCGGGGGGAATTTCACCTGAAGCACGCGCGGGTCGTCGAGGACGTGATGCGCTGGTACGCCGCCGAGCTGGGATACCGGGACGAGGCGGACTTCTGGGCGACGGTCGGGCTTCTGCACGATCTGGACTTTGAGATGTTCCCGGACGAGCACTGCGCAAAGGCTGGGGAAATCCTCCGCGAGCGCGGCTGGGACGAGAGATTGATCCGCGCGGTCGTGAGCCACGGCTACGGGATCGCCTCGGACGTGAAGCCCGAGCACGTCATGGAAAAGGTGCTCTTCGCCGCGGACGAATTGACCGGATTGATCGGCGCGGCGGCGGTCATGCGCCCGTCGAGGAGCGTCCAGGACCTCGAGGTCAGCTCCGTCAGGAAGAAATTCAAGGACAAAAAATTCGCCGCGGGCTGCTCCCGCGACGTGATCCTGCAGGGGGCGGAGATGCTCGATTGGACGCTCGACGAATTGATCGAAAAGACGATTCTCGCGATGCGCGAGAGCTCCGCCGTCGACTGACCCCTGTAAAGCGAAGCGGATGCGCCGTTCTGCGCATCCGCTTTGTCGTCATTCAACTGGGAGGTGTGCCTCGAGCGCCCCGACCCGCTCCGCGAGCAGCTCGCAGAACTCCGGCAGCGCCTTCGTGCGCTCGTCCTCGGGCGTCGCCAGGAACAGCTTCGCCTCGTCGACGACCCGCTGCGCGGCGTCGATCAAATCGCTCGAGCCGCCGGAATCGCGCATGCCGAGCAGGTGCCTGGTCAGGGTGTCGAGAGCGCGCGCGAGCTCCGCGTCGCCCATGCGCCGGGCCTCGTCGACGAGCCCCTGGCAGGCCGCCGACATGTCGGGGCGGATCCGGTGGTTGACCTGCGGCTGGTCGCAGAGTATCCCCCGCGCGTTGAGCCTTTCGACCATGTGCCGAACGTAGTCGGGCCGGCTCTTGATGATCGACCGGTACTTGTTCTGGTAGCGCAGCATCAGGCTGTGGTCGCCGCCGGAGAGCTTCTGCAGGCACGAGCGCACGCTCTGCCCCTGCGAGCGCGCGGTCAGCACCTGCTCCATCAGCCAGTCGACCTCCTGCTGTGTAAACGGCACGAAGCGCGCCGTGCGCTCCTGGCCGCCCTCCCTCTTTTGCACCTGCGCGTAATAGTAATTTCGTATGCTGTTGGGGCGGCGGCCCGTCTTTTCGGCAATGCGCTCGAATACGGCCTTCAGAGGAAGGCCCTGCTGCTGTGCCTCGTCCGCCGTTTCCCAGAGGAGATTGTTCTCAAATTCGCTCCATCCCGTACGTCTTCCCGTGCGCGAAACCGCCTGTTCCATATATTTCCCCTCCAAACTGCTTGCTGATACAGAGTATGCACGAACTATGACGGCAATATACTGATTCGGCAAATTCGTGGAAATATTTTTGCGGGGGTGCCCAAGGGCGGCGGCGTATGCTATAATTGTCCGACGGGAGGGATGGACATGCGGTGGGAAATGGGCATTGATCTCGGCACGCGAAACGTCCGCGCGGCGCTTCCTGCGGAGGGGCCGGTGCTTTCGCAGGCGGCGGCGCTCGCGCTGCGCGAGGGGCGCGACGCGCCGGTAAACGCGGGCGACGCGGCCTTTTCCGTGTACGGGCGCACCTGCGAGGGCGTGTCGGTGCACTTTCCGCTCCACGACGGGACGCTGAAAAACAACGTCCACGCGGAGAAGCTCATCCAGTGGGTGTACTATGTGACGGAGGAGAGGCGGAAGGGAAAGCGGCTGCGCGCGCTGTTGACCACCGCGGCGCACGCGCGGGCTGTGCAGCAGGAGGCGCTTTTGCAGGCGGCGCTCGACGCGGGCGCGTCGGAGGCGGGGCTCATCTCCTCCGACGCGGCGTCGGCGCTCGGCGCGGGGCTCGACATCATGAGCCCGCAGGCGTCCCTGATCATCGACGTCGGCGCGGGCAAGGTCGCGGCGGCGCTGTTCACGCGCGGGCTCGTCGCCGCCAGCGCGTATTTGCCCTACGGCGTCGGGCGCATCGACGAGCGGATACAGAGGATGCTTCGCACCGAGAAGGGGTTCCTGGTCGGCCCCAAGACCGCCGAGGACATCAAGCAGGCGATGGCGACCGCGCTGACCCCCGCGCCGGTTTCGATGCCGGTCGCCGGGCTGAACCTTCAAAAGCGCGTGCCGGAGATCCTCGAGGTCGAGCCGGAAATGGTCGCGCGCGCGTGCGAGGAGGTCGTCGGCGAGCTCGTGTTCATGGTCGCGTCCGTCGTCGACAACGCGCCGGAGGAGCTGGCCGCCGATCTCAACGACGCCGGCTGCGTGCTCGCGGGCGGCGGGGCCACGATCGCCGGGCTCGACAAGCGGCTCGGCGACCGATTGGGCATCCCGACCCGCGTCGCCGAGTCGCCGGGAAACTGCGGCGTCATCGGCCTCGCGAAGGTGCTCGAGGAGCCGGACAAATATGAATCGCTGATTCTTGAGAAAATGGCGAAGCAGGCCCGGCACTGATCATCTTCGGGACAGCTCTGCATAAAAATGCAACAGCGTCTCCGCCGCGCGGTCGAGGCCGTAGCCGGCGGAGAGGATCGACTCGATCGCGCCCGCGCTCGCTTTTGCGCGGTCGGGGCGGTCGAGCGCGAGCAGCGCCTCCGCCCACGAGGCCGCGCCCTCCCGCAGCGGGAGGAATCGGACGAGGTCCGTCAGCGCCGCCTCCTTTGTAACCGCGTCGCCGACGAGCGAGGGAAGCCCCGCCGCCTGCCACTCGAGCAGCACCGTCGGGAAGCCCTCGTAGAGCGACGGCAGCGCCATGACATCCATCGCCGCGAGGAACCTCTCCGGGTCGGGCACGCTGCCGGCGAACACGACCCTGTCCCCGAGCGGCTTCGCGCGCCCGCGGATTTCTTCCTCCAAGTAGCCGTCGCCGACGAGCAGCAGCCGCGCGTCGGGGCGGCGCTTGAGCACTTCCTCGAAAATCTCCAACAAAAACGCGTGGTTTTTCTGGGCGTTGAAGCGCCCGACGTGGCCCAGGACGAGCGCATTCTCCAATCCAAGCGCCGGCCGGACGGCTTTGCGCGCCTCCGGGTCGAACCGGAAGCGGCCCGCGTCGACGGCGTTCGGGAGCACGGTGAATTTCCCGCGCCCGAACAGCCACCTGCCGGCGTCCGTCCCGCAGGCGGCGGCGGCTGTGTAGCTCAAAAGAAACAGCGGGAGAACGCGCCTGTGCTGCCGGTTGCGAAGAGACGTCGTGTTGTGGCAGTGTGCGACGCGCAATCCGCAGCCTCCGAGCGCCGCCGCGAGCATCTCGAGAAACAGCGACGACGAGTTGCCGTGCGCGTGGACGAGGTCGTACCGGTTTTTGCGGATCAGCTTGGCGAGCTCCAGCACGTAGCCCACGCCGGGGCGGCGGCTGGCCAGGCGATGCACCCGTATGCCGCGGGCCTCGATCTCGCGCAGGAGCGAAGGCTCGACCGCGTTGCCGGCGGCGAAGTCCATCGAAATCCCGGCGCGGGACAGCGCGTCCGCGCGCTCGAGCGCGAACATCGTGATGCCGTTGCGGGTCACGGGGACGGTGAACACGTGCAGCGTCTTCATCGGCTATTCCCTCGCGTCGAGCGCCGACAGCTTCGCCGCCGGCGCGGAAGTCCGCTCGGCCTCGTAGAGCTTCGCGTCGACGAGGAAGCGGTACATGAAGCTGTACATGAAGTGGTAGATGAGCCCCGGCCGCCCGTCGAGAAAGCCGAGCTGGAACACATAGCGGAAGATGAACGCGCAGAACGCGCGGAAGAACTTCGGGAACCTGTAGTAGAGCCCGCTCTTGAGCTTCCTGGTGCGGCGGATGCGGCCGTCGAGCCGCGAATCGGAATCCTGCGCGCCGAGCACCGCCAGCACCTCGCGCGTCGCGTACCAGTTGAGCTTGTCCGCGAAAAAGCCGACGGACTTGAAGTCGTAGTGGTCGAACTTCGCGCGGATTCGGACCTCGCGACCCTCGCAGAGCACCGTGTGCTCGTCGATCAACCGGTCCTCGATGCGCCCGATGCCGTTGCGGAAGATCATCAGCTTCCGCTTCTTCGCGCCGCCGAAGCGCAGGGGCTTTCCGAGCATGTAGAACACGGCCTCCATCGAGATGCCGTGGACGCCGCTCTCCCGCGGGAGTTTCAGGATCGGCTCGCACTCGGCCTTGACCGCATCGGTCATGCGCTCGTCCGCGTCGATGCGAAGCACCCACTCGGTCCGTATGTCGCAGTTGTCGAGCGCCCAGTTGAACTGCCGCGCGTGGCTCTCGAACGGGTGGTACGCGAATTCCGCGCCGAACGCGCGCGCGATCGCCTCGGTCTGGTCGTCGCTGCCGGAATCGACGACGACGACGCGGCTCGCGAAGCCCGCGACGGACGTAAGGCAGTCCGGCAGGTTCTTCTGCTCGTTCTTCGTCAGGATGATCGCGGTCAGGTCAGCCATGTCCAGCCTCCGTTCTTCGGACGCACTCCGCGAACGCGTGCGCTTGATAGGAAAGCCCGCAGTCGGCCGTGTCGCTCCGGTAGCAGAAGCCGCCGAACGCGCGGCGGACGACGCCTGCGCGCCCGAACAGCTTGATCAGCGGGTTCCAAAGGCGCGGAAAGGCCATCTTCTTCCCCCGCGCTTTGGCGATTTCCCGCACGAAATCCGAAGTCCTGACGACCGCGTCCTGCACGTGGTACGTGCCGCCGTTTCCGCGATCGATCAACAGCCGTATCAATTCCGCGAGGTGCTCTATGTACACGGCGCCGCGCCGGTTCGGGAAGTCCGGGAACAGCGGGAAGCGGTCCGCAAACCGCGAAAGCCGCGTGTAGTTTCCGCGGCAGCCCGGCCCGAACACCATCATCGGGCGCAGGATCGCCGCCTGAAAGCCGTCGCCCTCGAGCGCGCGGATGCCGATTTCGGCGTCGAGCTTGCTCTGTCCGTACGCGTTCGACGGCGCGGGGGGCGTGTCCGGCGCGATCTCGAAGTCCTTTCCCGCCGGGGCCGCGTCGCCGAACACGATGCTGCTCGAGAGGAAGATGAACTGCCGGACGCCGGCCTCCTTCGCGCGCGCGGCAGCCTCGATCGCGAGGTCGCGGTTGACCCTCTCGTACAGCGCGCGCATTGCGGGCTTCGGCGACACGTGCGCGATGCCCGCGACGAGCACGACGCTGTCGTAGCCGGAAAAATCGAACGCGCGCCACGCGTCCGACCGCATGTCGATCGTGGCCGCGCGGTAACTCCCGGGGAAGTCCGCGAGCCGCCGCGCGACCGCCGTGCCGATGAAGCTCCCCTCGCCCGCGATCAGCACGCTACGCACTCTTCTTCCCCCCCGCGCGGCCCTCGCGCACGCCCGCGCCGTTGAGCACGCACGCGATCGAGCCGAAGAAGCACCTGACGTCCATCCGGAAGCCGAAGTTTTTCACGTACTCCTCGTCGTAGCGCACCTTGACCGGGATCGGCAATTCGTCGCGGCCGTTGATCTGCGCCCAGCCGGTCAGCCCCGGCCGCACCGCGTTGACGCCGGCCTCCTCGCGCGCCTCGATCAGGTCGTACTGGTTGAAGAGCGCCGGGCGCGGGCCGATCAGCGACATGTCGCCGCGCAGCACGTTCCAGAGCTGCGGCAGCTCGTCCAGGCTCGATTTTCGCAAGAACGCGCCGATGGGCGTGATGAACCGCTCCGGGTCGTTGAGCAGATGCGTCGCGGTGTCCCGCGGCGTGTCCAAACGCATCGTGCGGAATTTCAGGATCGTGAACAGCCGCCCGCCCCGCCCGACGCGCTTTTGCAAAAACAGCACCGGCCCCTTTGAGGTCAGCTTGACCGCGAGCGCGACCAAGAGAAACACCGGCGAGAGCGCCGCCATGAGGAGAAGCGACAGGGCGGCGTCGAGCGCGCGCTTGATCCTCGCGTACGCGCTCATTCCATCGGGAGGCTGTCGATCAACGCGACGCGCAGCGCGTGCCGGCCGCCCTCGTGCGGCGTCTCGAGGAACGTGTCCACGAGCAGCTTCGCCGTGTCCTCGCCGATCACGCGCGCGCCGAGCGCGATCATGTTCGCGTTGTTGTGAAGCCGCGCCATCCTGACGGTCAATACGTCCGTGCAGTTGACGCAGCGGATGCCCTCGAGCCGGTTCGCCGCGAGCGAGATTCCAAAGCCCGTGCCGCAGATGACGACGCCGCGCTCGCACGCGCCGGACTTCACGAGCCGCGCGGCCTTGCGGCCGTAGACCGGGTAGTCGCACGAGACCTTTTCCTCGCAGCCGCAGTCGATGATTTCGTGGCCGGCGGCCTCGAGGTGGGAGATCAGCATCCGCCGGTAATCGTATCCGGCGTGGTCGCTTCCGATCGCAATCTTCATGGGAGGACTCCTTTTTCCGGTTGTTGCATGTCTGCAAGTGTCATTATAGCACATTTTCGCCCGTCCGAAAAGGGCTGTTTTTGCAGGGAATCCTGCAAGTTACCGTGAGATATGCAGGAAAACGACCAAAGCCTTATTCCTGTGAAATGTTAAATTCGCGATAAATTTCGCGATTTCCCGAAGAAAGCTCCAAAACGCGCCTTGACAGCCGATTTTTGATTTGCTATTATGTACAATTGCGGTAGTCTGGACAAATAGCCGCTTTTTGCGGCCGAAGCCCGGCTCCGGGGCGATTTTCGGCGGGAATTGGACATTCCGCATCAAAATCGCGGCGAAAGCTCGTGAAAATTCATCGAAAATTTACAGGGCTTTGAGCCGAACAAATTGAAAATCTGGGGTGATATGGATGGTTCAACCGGTTGAGATGGGCAGGCGCACTCGCATGAGCTTCGCCCGCATTGAGGAGTCGCTGGCCGTGCCCGATCTGATCGAGGTGCAGAAAAACTCCTACCGGCACTTCCTGCAGGAGGGCCTTCGCGAGGTGCTCAACGACGTCTCCCCCATCACCGACTACTCGGAGAGCCTGATTCTCGAGTTCACCGACTACTCGCTCGACGACAAGCCGAAGTACACGGTCGAAAAGTGCAAGGAGCGCGACACGACGTTCGCGGCCCCGCTCAAGGTGACCGTTCGGCTCACGAACCGCGACACCCATGAGATCAAGGAATCGGAAGTGTTCATGGGCGACTTCCCGCTGATGACCGAGCACGGAACCTTCATCATCAACGGCGCCGAGCGCGTGATCGTTTCCCAGCTCGTCCGGTCCCCGGGCGTCTATTTCTCCCGCTCGATCGACAAGACCGGCTCGTTCCTCTACGCGGCGCAGATGATCCCGAACCGCGGCGCGTGGATCGAGTACGAGACGGACTCGAACGGCGTCGTGTACGCGCGCATCGACCGCGCGAGGAAGCTGCCGGTGACGGTGCTTCTGCGCGCGCTGGGCGTCGAGTCGGACGAGGAGATCATCCGCATGTTCGGCGACGACGAGCGCGTGTCGGCGACCATCACGCGCGACGCGCCCGCCGTCAACGACAAGGGCGATCTGCGCTACAAGAGCCGCAAGGACCAGGCGCTGATCGAGGTGTACAACAAGCTGCGCCCCGGCGAGCCGCCGTCGGTCGACTCGGCGACGAGCCTTCTGAACTCGCTGTTCTTCGACCCGAAGCGGTACGACCTCGCGCACGTGGGCCGCTACAAGTTCAACAAGAAGCTGGCGCTCGCGAACCGCATCGCAAACCGCGAGATCGCCGACGCCGTCAAGAACCCGTACACCGGGGAGATACTCGCCGAGGCCGGCGAGGTCGTGACGCGCGACATGGCCGAGCGGCTCCAAAATGCCGGCGTCAACGAGGTCGTCATCCGCGTCGAGGGACGCCCGGTGCGCGTCATCGGCAACAACTTCGCGTTTTTGAAGCCGTTCATGGCCGACTACGACCCGGACCTGTACGCGCAGTACGACGAGAGCGTCGTGCGCTTCACCGAGCGCGTGCACGTGCCGACCCTGGTCGAGCTTTTGACGCGCGTCCGGGAGGACGGCCTGCCGCTCAACCAGGCGCTCAAGGAGGCGCAGGGCAGGCTCGTTCCCAAGCACGTGCTCGTCGACGACGTCGTGTCCTCGGTCAGCTACCAGTTCGGGCTTTTCTACAACGTCGGCGAGATCGACGACATCGACCACCTCGGAAACCGGCGCCTGCGCTCGGTCGGGGAGCTTCTGCAGAACCAGATTCGCGTCGGGCTCTCCCGGCTCGAGCGCGTCGTCAAGGAGCGCATGGCGATTCAGGACCTCGACAAGGTGCGCCCGCAGGATCTGATCAACATCCGCCCGGTGTCGGCGGCGATCAAGGAGTTCTTCGGAAGCAGCCAGCTCTCGCAGTTCATGGATCAGCCGAACCCGCTCGCGGAACTGACGCACAAGCGCCGCCTGTCGGCGCTGGGGCCGGGCGGCCTGAACCGCGACCGCGCGTCCTTCGCGGTGCGCGACGTGCACTACTCGCACTACGGGCGCATCTGCCCGATCGAGACGCCGGAAGGTCCGAACATCGGCCTGATCGGGTCTCTGGCGACCTACGCGCGCATCAACGAGTACGGCTTCATCGAGGCGCCGTACCGCAAGATCGACCGGGAGACCGGCAAGGCGACCGATCTCATCGAATATATGACCGCGGACGAGGAGGACTACTACGTCATCGCGCAGGCGAACGAGCCGATCGGCCCGGACGGCAGGCTCGTCAACGAGCGCGTGACGGTGCGCAAGCGCGAGGAGATCATCGAGGTCGAGCGCGCGGAGGTCGACTACATCGACGTCAGCCCCCGCCAGTTGATCTCGGTCGCGACCGGCATGATCCCGTTCCTTGAAAACGACGACGCGAACCGCGCGCTGATGGGCTCGAACATGCAGCGGCAGGCCGTGCCGCTTCTGATGCCCGAGGCGCCGCTCGTCGGCACCGGCATCGAGTACAAGGCCGCGTGCGACTCCGGCGTCGTATTGATCGCGAAGGAGGACGGCGTCGTCACGCGCGTGACCGCGGACGAGATACGCGTCAAGCAGGTCGACGGCGAGGAGATGCGCTACCGCCTCTCGAAGTTCGCGCGCTCGAACCAGGGCACCTGCATCAACCACCACCCGATCGTCAAGGAGGGCGAGATCGTGCGCCGCGGCGACGTGATCGCCGACGGCCCGTCGACCGACGAGGGCGAGATCGCGCTCGGGCGCAACGTGCTCGTCGCGTTCATGACGTGGGAGGGATACAACTACGAGGACGCGGTCCTGATCAGCGAGCGGCTCGTCAAGGACGATGTCTACACCTCGATACACATCGAGGAGTACGAGTCCGAGGCGCGCGACACCAAGCTCGGGCCGGAGGAGATCACGCGCGACATCCCCGGCGTCGGCGAGGACGCGCTGCGCGACCTCGACGAGCGCGGCATCATACGCATCGGCGCGGAGGTGCGCGCAAACGACATACTGGTCGGCAAGGTGACGCCCAAGGGCGAGACCGAGCTGACCGCCGAGGAGCGGCTCCTGCGCGCGATCTTCGGCGACAAGGCGCGCGAGGTCCGGGACACGTCGCTGCGCGTTCCGCACGGCGAGTTCGGCATCGTCGTCGACGTGAAGATCTTCACGCGCGAGAACCGGGACGAGCTGAGCCCCGGCGTCAACCAGATGGTGCGCGTGTACATCGCGCAGAAGCGGAAGATCTCGGTCGGCGACAAGATGGCCGGCCGCCACGGGAACAAGGGCGTCGTCTCGCGCATACTCCCGGAGGAGGACATGCCGTTCCTCCCGGACGGCACGCCGCTCGACATCGTGCTGAACCCGCTCGGCGTCCCGAGCCGCATGAACATCGGGCAGGTGCTGGAAGTTCACCTGGGCCTCGCGGCGAAGGCGCTCGGCTGGTATGTCGCGACGCCGGTGTTCGACGGCGCGAACGAGTACGACATACAGGACGAGCTCGAAAGGGCGTCGCACATCCCCGAGGAGCCGCTGATCGACCAGTACGGCCGGCCCGCGATACAGTTCTCCCGGTGCGGCATCAACATCGAGGGAAAGCTGCAGCTCTTCGACGGGCGCACAGGCGATCCGTTCGACAACAAGGTGACCGTGGGCTACATGTACATGCTGAAGCTCCACCACCTCGTCGACGACAAGATTCACGCGCGCTCGACGGGCCCCTACTCGCTCGTCACGCAGCAGCCGCTGGGCGGCAAGGCGCAGTTCGGCGGCCAGCGGTTCGGCGAGATGGAGGTCTGGGCGCTCGAGGCGTACGGAGCAAGCCACGTGCTGCAGGAGATTTTGACCGTCAAGTCCGACGACACGATCGGGCGCGTCAAGACCTACGAGGCGATCGTCAAGGGCGAGAACATCCCGGAGCCGGGCGTTCCGGAGTCGTTCCGGGTGCTGATCAAGGAGCTTCAGTCGCTCGCGCTCGACATCAAGGTGCTCTCCGCGGACAAGCAGGAGATCGAACTGAAGGACCTCGAGGAGGACCCGTTCGCCCGCGAGAGCGAGTTCAAGGACGAGCTTGTGCCCACGATCACGCCCGAGGCGTTCGCCGCCGAGGACGCGGCCGAGGCCGACGACTTCGACTTTGACGATCTGGAGCTCGGCGACGACGAGCTCGGATTGGACGATGACTTTTGATCGTCCACCCGCTGCCGGAGGCTTGTAAGATAGAAGGGAGAGACGCTCCTTGTTTGAATTGACAAATCTGGACTCCATACAGATCGGGCTCGCCTCGCCGGAGAAGATCCGCCAGTGGTCGCACGGCGAGGTCGAGAAGGCGGAAACCATCAACTACCGGACGCTGAAGCCGGAGCGCGACGGGCTGTTCTGCGAGCGCATCTTCGGCCCCACGAAGGACTGGGAGTGCAACTGCGGCAAGTACAAGCGCACGCGCTTCAAGGGCGTCATCTGCGACAAGTGCGGCGTCGAGGTCACGAAGGCGAAGGTCCGCCGCGAGCGCATGGGCCACATCGAGCTCGCCGCGCCCGTCAGCCACATCTGGTATTTCAAGGGAATCCCGAGCCGCATGGGGACGCTTCTCAACATCTCCCCGCGCGCGCTCGAGCAGGTATTGTACTTCGCGAGCTACATCGTGCTCGACCCCGGCGACTCGAAGGAGCTCGGGCTCGAGCGGCACAAGCTGCTCTCCGAGGCCGAATATCAGTTGAAGCGCCAGCAGGCGAACGAAAACGGCTGGGAGTTCCGCGTCGGCATCGGCGCCGAGGCCGTGCGCGAGATGCTGCGCGAATTGGACCTCGACGAGATGGCCGCGAACCTCCGGCGCGAATTGCAGGAGCTCTCCGAGCGCGAGACGAAGCGCGACAGCGAGGGCCAGAAGCGCCAGCGCGTGATCAAGCGGCTCGAGGTCGTCGAGGCGTTCCGCCTGAGCGGCAACAAGCCCGAGTGGATGATCCTCGACGTCGTGCCGGTCATCCCGCCGGAGCTCCGCCCGATGGTGCAATTGGACGGCGGCCGGTTCGCGACCGCGGACCTGAACGACCTCTACCGCCGCGTGATCAATCGAAACAACCGCTTGAAGCGCATGCTCGAGATGGGCGCGCCGGACATCATCGTCCGAAACGAGAAGCGGATGCTGCAGGAGGCCGTCGACGCCTTGATCGACAACGGCCGCCGCGGGCGCCCGGTGACCGGCGCGGGCGGGAGGCAGTTGAAGAGCCTCTCGGACCTCCTGCGCGGAAAGCAGGGGCGCTTCCGGCAGAACCTGCTCGGCAAGCGTGTAGACTACTCGGGCCGCTCGGTCATCGTCGTCGGCCCGACCTTGAAGCTCTACCAGTGCGGCCTCCCGAAGGAGATGGCGCTGGAACTGTTCAAGCCGTTTGTCATCGAGCGGCTCGTCAACCAGGGCATGGCCGTCAATGTCAAGACCGCGAAGCGCGCCGTCGAGCGGCTGCGCCCGGAGGTCTGGGACGTGCTCGAGAGCGTCATCAAGGACCACCCGGTCATGCTGAACCGCGCGCCGACCCTGCACCGGCTGGGCATCCAGGCCTTCGAGCCGATCCTGGTCGAGGGCAAGGCGCTTAAACTGCATCCCTTGTGCTGCACCGCGTTCAACGCGGACTTCGACGGCGACCAGATGGCCGTGCACGTGCCGCTCTCGATGGAGGCGCAGGCCGAGGCCCGCTTCCTGATGCTCTCGGCGAACAACATCTTAAAGCCGCAGGACGGAAAGCCGGTCGTGTCGCCGACGCAGGACATGGTGCTCGGCTGCTACTACCTGACGATCCTCCGCGAGGGCGCGAAGGGCGAGGGCAAGTTCTTCGCCGACGTCGACGAGGCGCTGATGGCCTACTCGGCGGGCGAGCTCTCCTTGCAGGCGAGGTGCCACATACGCCTCTCGCGAACCGTCGACGGCGTCGAGCACCGCAGGATCGTCGAGACGACGATCGGGCGCGTGATCTTCAACGACGCGATCCCGCAGGACCTCGGCACGAAGCCGAGGAAGACCGTCGACGACATGTTCCTGCTCGAGGTCGACGAGGTCGTCGGCAAGAAGCAGCTCGGCCGCATCGTCGACGACTGCTACCGCGCGCACGGCGTGACCGTGACCGCGCAGATGCTCGACAACATCAAGGCGCTCGGCTTCAAGTACTCGACGAGGGGCGCCTTGACGGTCTCCGTCGCGGACATCGTCGTGCCCGAGGAGAAGGCGACGATTTTGAAGGACGCCGAGGCCGAGGTGCACGCGATCGAGCGCGCGTTCAAGCGCGGCCGCATGTCCGAGAACGAGCGGTATACGTCCGTCATACGCATCTGGGAGAAGGCGACGAACGACGTCACGAAGAAGGTCATGGACTCGCTCTCGATGTTCAACCCGATCAACATGATGGCGACCTCCGGCGCGCGCGGCTCGATCAACCAGATTCGCCAGCTCGCCGGCATGCGCGGCCTGATGGCCTCGCCGTCCGGAAAGATCATCGAGCTGCCGATCCGCGCGAACTTCCGCGAGGGGCTGACGGTTCTCGAGTTCTTCCTGTCCTCGCACGGCTCGCGCAAGTCGCTCGCCGACACCGCGCTTCGAACCGCCGACTCCGGCTATATGACGCGCCGGCTCGTCGACGTGTCGCAGGAGAACATCGTGCGCGAGGTCGACTGCTTCGCGGCGCGCAATGAAAAGGTCCGCGGCCTCAAGGTCTCCGACATACGCGACGGCGAGGACGCGATCGAGACGCTGAACGACCGCATCCGCGGCCGCGTCGCCGCCGAGGACGTCGTCAATCCCAACACCGGCGAGATCATCGTCCAGATGAACGAGATGATCGACTACGACGTCGCGAATAGAATCGTCGCGGCGGGCGTCCACGAGGTGACCGTCCGGAGCGTCTTGACCTGCCAGTCGTCCGCGGGCGTCTGCGCGCGCTGCTACGGCTCGAACATGACCAACGGCAAGCTCGTCGACGTCGGCGAGGCCGTCGGCATCATCGCCGCGCAGTCGATCGGCGAGCCCGGAACGCAGCTGACGATGCGCACGTTCCACACCGGCGGCGTCGCGACCGGCGACGACATCACGCAGGGCCTTCCGCGCGTCGAGGAGCTCTTCGAGGCGAGAAAGCCGAAGCGCGAGGCGATACTGGCCGAGATTTCCGGCACCGTGCACATCACGACCGACGTCAAGAAGCGCAAGAAGCTGACGATCATGTCCAACGACGGCGAGGCCGAGACGAAGGAATACCCGATCAACTACGGCTCGAAGCTCAAGGTCGAGGATGGGGACGTCGTCGAGGCCGGCGACGAACTGATCGAGGGCTCGATCAACCCGCACGACCTGCTCAGAATCCTCGGCGTCAAGGCCGTGCAGGACTACCTCGTCAAGGAGGTGCAGTCGGTCTACCGCCGCCAGGGCGTCGAGATCGCCGACAAGCACATCGAGGTCATCGTGCGCCAGATGCTCAGGAAAGTCAAGGTCGAGGATTCGAACGACACGAACATGCTGCCCGGCGCGCTCGTCGACATCTTCCGCTTCGAGCAGGAGAACCGGCGCACGCTTGAAAACGGCGGACGCCCCGCGACCGCGAAGCGCACGCTGCTCGGCATCACGAAGGCCGCGCTCGCGACCGAGTCGTTCCTGTCGGCGGCGTCGTTCCAGGAGACCACGCGCGTATTGACCGAGGCCGCGATCAAGGGCAAGGTCGATCCGCTCTTGGGGCTCAAGGAGAACGTCATCATCGGCAAGCAGATTCCCGCCGGCACCGGCATGCGGCGCTACCGGGACATCGAGATTCACGAAGCCTATTGATCCCCGAGAACCCCCGATTCCCGGCGCTGTCGAATTGTTTTTACTTGACACCGCCGGGGTTCGGTGGTATCCTCAATGAGTTTGATACTGGAGAGGAGTGCGCGCATGCCGGAACTTGAGAAGCTGAAAAAGGCCGACAAGGTCGTGGGAACCCGAAGGCTTTTGCGCGCGATCGAGGCCGGCGAGATTTCGGAGGCGTACCTCGCGCTCGACTGCGATCTGTTCATCGCCCGCCAGATCGCGGACGCCTGCAAGAAGGCCGGCGTGCGGCTGTACGAGGTCGATACGATGAAGAAGCTCGGCGAGGCCTGCGGCGTCGAGGTCAAGACCGCGTCCGCCGGCATCCGAAAGCAGACCGGGAGCGCCGTATAGGGCGCAATCGGCCGGCGCAAGCTCTGAAGTGATTGCGTTTCGCCCGAAACCCGGGACACTCCCGAGGGGGGCGGCACGGAGCCTCCGGCGAAGCCGGAGTGAGGGCGAGGTTTCCGAAGCGAAGCGGAGGACGCCCGCCCGAAACCTAAAACGTCCCGAAGGGGCGGTTTAGGGCGACACGAAGCCTCCGGCGGAGCCGGAGTGAGGATGGGCGATTTGAAAAATCGCCATCCGAAACCCGGAGCGTTTCTGTTAAGAAACGATCCGGGGCGAAGACACTATTTCCTTACGAGGGTTGCGGAAGTGTATATAGAGGCCAAGAATATCCATACTATTCAGGAGGTGCTTCTATACCATGCCGACGATCAATCAGTTGATCCGCAGGGGTAGGGAGAAAATAACCAGCAAGTCGAATTCGCCGATTCTGCAGAGCTGTCCGCAGAAGCGCGGCGTCTGCCTGTCCGTCAAGACGCAGACCCCGAAGAAGCCGAATTCCGCGCTGCGCAAAATCGCCCGCGTTCGTCTGACGAACCAGATCGAAGGTACTTGCTACATCCCCGGAATCGGCCACAACCTGCAGGAGCACTCGGTTGTGCTGATCCGCGGCGGCAAGGTGCGCGATCTGCCCGGCGTGCGCTATCACATCATCCGCGGCGCGTTGGATGCCGCCGGTGTTGCCAAGCGCATGCAGGGTCGCTCCCTCTACGGCGCAAAGAGACCGAAGAAGTAGGGTTTGTGAAAGCTGCGGGCAAACCGCCCGGCAGGGGATGCGAGCGCGCCATTTGGAACGTGGGATGCGCAAGAGGAACCTGACCGGCGGGCGGATGCGATCGCGCCAACGATCGCCGAAGCGCCGGCACGCCCCAAAGTTGCTTTAACCGTCGCTTACGTCGAAAAGGATATATAGGAGGGACAACAATGCCCAGACGTGGATTCATCCCGAAGCGCGAAGTGCTTCCGGATCCGGTATACGGAACGGTGGTCGTTACAAAGCTCATCAACCAGATGATGTACGACGGCAAGCGCGGCGTCGCGCAGACCGTCTGCTACGACGCGTTCGCGCAGGTCGCGGAGAAGACCGGCAAGGACGCCATAGAGGTGTTCAACCAGGCGATCGCAAACATCATGCCCTCGCTCGAGGTCAAGGCGCGCCGCGTCGGCGGCACGACCTATCAGGTTCCGATCGAGATCCGCAACGAGCGCCGCCAGACGCTGGCGCTTCGCTGGCTCGTGACGTTCGCGCGCAAGCGCGGCGAGCGCATCATGTCCGACCGCCTCGCCGGGGAGATTCTCGACGCCGCGAACAACGCCGGAAACGCCGTCAAGCGCCGCGAGGACATGCACAAGATGGCCGAGGCAAACAAGGCGTTTGCGCACTATCGCTGGTAATCCTTCAGAGCTTAACGTCACTCTGTTTCAGCGCGCGGCACGTATCCGCGCGCTGAAACGGGCTTTAAGCGCAGGCATTTGAGCGCGCCGAACCAATACAAAGAAAGAGAGAAATCGCCCGTGGCTAGAACACACACCCTTGACCATGTCCGAAACATCGGCATCATGGCGCACATAGACGCCGGAAAGACCACGACGACCGAGCGCATCCTGTACTATACGGGCAGGACGCACCGCGTCGGCGAGGTCCACGAAGGCATGGCGACCATGGACTGGATGGAGCAGGAGCAGGAGCGCGGCATCACGATCACGTCGGCCGCGACGACCTGCGAGTGGCGCGGACACCAGATCAACATCATAGACACGCCCGGCCACGTGGACTTCACCGTGGAGGTCGAGCGATCGCTTCGCGTGCTGGACGGGGCGGTGGCGGTCTTTTGTGCCAAGGGCGGAGTGGAGCCGCAGTCGGAGACCGTGTGGCGCCAGGCGACGAAGTACCACGTGCCGAGGCTCGCGTACATCAACAAGATGGACATCGTCGGCGCGGACTTCCATCGCGTGGTCGGTATGCTGCGCGACCGGCTTCACGCGAACGCCGTGCCGATACAGATTCCGGTCGGCGCCGAGGCCGACTTCCGGGGCCTGATCGACCTTCTCAAGATGAAGGCCGAAATCTACATGGACGACATGGGAAACACGATCGACGAGACCGAGATTCCCTCCGAGCTGCGCGGCGAGGCCGAGAAATACCGCGCGGCGCTTCAGGAGGCCGTCGCCGAGACCGACGACAGTCTGATGGAGAAGTTTCTGGAGGGCGAGGAGCTCACGCACGACGAGATGATGGCGGGCATCCGCAGGGCCACCATCGCCGGGCGCATGACGCCGGTGTTGTGCGGGACATCCTATCGCAACAAGGGCGTGCAGCCGCTGCTCGACGCGATCGTCGATTTCCTGCCCTCGCCGGTCGACATCCCGCCGGTCGAGGGGACGAAGCGCGACTCCGACGAGATCATCCTCCGCCATGCCGACGACAACGAGCCGTTCTCCGCGCTCGCGTTCAAGATCATGGCCGACCCGTTCGTCGGAAAGCTCGCGTTCTTCCGCGTGTATTCCGGGACGCTGAAATCGGGAAGCTATATCTACAACTCGACGAAGGGCAAGCGCGAGCGCGTCGGCAGAATCCTGCGCATGCACGCGAACCACCGCGAGGAGATCGAGGAAATCTGCGCGGGCGACATCGCCGCCGCGGTCGGGCTCAAGGACACGACGACCGGCGACACGCTCTGCGTCGAGGGAAAGCAGATCATACTCGAGTCGATGGAGTTCCCGGAGCCGGTCATACGCGTCGCGATCGAGCCCAAGACGAAGGCCGGGCAGGACAAGATGGGCCTCGCGCTCGTCCGCCTCGCCGAGGAGGACCCGACGTTCAAGACCTATACCGACCAGACGACCGGGCAGACGATCATCGCCGGCATGGGCGAACTGCATCTGGAGATCATCGTCGACCGCCTGCTGCGCGAGTTCCGCGTCGAGGCGACGGTCGGAAAGCCGCAGGTCGCCTACAAGGAGTGCATCCGGAGAACCGCCAAGGCCGAGGCGCGCTACGTGCGCCAGACCGGCGGCCACGGCCAGTACGGCCACTGCGTGGTCGAGATCGCGCCGCGCGAGCCCGGCAAGGGCTACGAGTTCGTCAACAAGATCGTCGGCGGCGTGATCCCGAAGGAGTTCATAAGCCCGATCGACCAGGGCATCCGCGAGGCCGCGCAGAGCGGCATGCTCAGCGGCCACGAGGTCGTCGACTTCTCGGCGACGCTGCTCGACGGCTCGTACCACGAGGTCGACTCGAGCGAGCTGGCGTTCAAGATCGCGGGCTCGATGGCGTTCAAGGAGGCGCTCGCGAAGGCCGACTGCGCGCTGCTCGAGCCGGTGATGCAGATCGAGGTCGTCGTGCCCGACGAGTACATGGGCGACGTGCTCGGCGACATCACCGCCCGCCGCGGCCGCGTGACCGGCATGGGCATGCACGCGGGGCTCCACACGATCGACGGCCTGGTGCCGCTGTCGGAGATGTTCGGCTACGCGACCGACCTCCGCTCGAAGACGCAGGGCCGCGGCACCTACACGATGCAGTTTGCGCACTACGAGGAGGTGCCCACAGGCATCGCGGACAAGATCCTCGGCAGGAGGCACTGAGTTAAAATTTAGGAGGAAGACGAAATGGGCAAGGCAAAATTCGAGCGCACGAAGCCGCACGTAAACGTAGGGACGATCGGCCACGTCGACCACGGCAAGACGACGTTGACGGCGGCGATCACGATCGCACTGTCCCAGCAGGGCAAGGCGGCGGCGATGCGCTATGACGAAATCGACAAGGCGCCGGAGGAGAAGGCGAGGGGCATCACGATCAACACGTCGCACGTGGAGTACCAGACGGACAAGCGCCACTATGCGCACGTGGACTGCCCGGGGCACGCGGACTACGTGAAGAACATGATCACGGGTGCGGCGCAGATGGACGGCGCGATTCTGGTGGTATCGGCGGCGGACGGCCCGATGCCGCAGACGCGGGAGCACATTCTCTTGGCCCGTCAGGTGGGCGTGCCGTACATCATCGTGTTCATGAACAAGGTGGACCAGGTGGACGACGCGGAGCTTTTGGAGCTGGTGGAGATGGAGATTCGCGAGCTGCTTTCCGAGTACGAATTCCCGGGCGACGACATACCGGTGATCAAGGGCTCGGCGCTGTTGGCGCTGGAGGCGTTGACGTCGGGGAAGAAGGCCTTGGAGACGCCGGAGTGCAAGTGCATTTTCGAGCTGATGGAGGCGGTGGACTCGTACATTCCGGACCCGGAGCGCGCGACGGACAAGCCGTTCCTGATGCCGGTGGAGGACGTGTTCTCGATCACGGGGCGCGGCACGGTGGCGACGGGACGCGTGGAGCGCGGGATGGTGAAGGTATCCGACCAGGTGGAGATCGTGGGCCTGACGGAGCAGAAGCGGACGACGGTGGTGACGGGCGTCGAGATGTTCCGGAAGCTGCTTGACTACGCGGAGGCGGGGGACAACATCGGCGTGCTTCTGCGCGGCGTGCAGAGGACGGAGATCGAGCGCGGGCAGGTTTTGGCGAAGCCGAACTCGATTCACCCGCACACGCACTTCATGGGGCAGGTGTACGTTCTGACGAAGGAAGAGGGAGGGCGCCACACGCCGTTCTTCAACGGATACCGTCCGCAGTTCTACTTTCGGACGACGGACGTGACGGGGAACATCAAGCTGCCGGAAGGCGTGGAGATGGTGATGCCGGGCGACAACATCGACATGGAGATCAACCTGATCACGCCGATCGCGTGCGAGGAAGGTCTGCGCTTCGCCATCCGCGAGGGCGGCCGCACGGTGGGCTCGGGCGTCGTCACGAAGGTTCTGGCATAGGCGAAAAACCGACGAATACCGGGCGGTTCCCAATGGGGCCGCCCGATATTTTTGCAGAAAAACGCCGCCGGGGGCAAGCCCCCGGCGGCAGTTTTGTCGAATCAGTACCTCCCGTACAGCGCGCCGAGCGCCTTGCACGCGCGGAAGTCCGCGCCCTCGCGGTCCTGCGTGCCGAACGCGTTCCACGTGCTCGGGCGGAAGATGTCCTCCTCGGGCACGTTGTGCATGCACACCGGAATGCGCAGCATCGCGGCGAGCGCGATCAGGTCGGCCCCGATGTGGCCGTAATGGAACGCGCCGTGGTTCGCGCCCCAGTTGTTCATCACGCTGTAGACGTCGGTGAACGCGCCCTCGCCGGTCAGCCGCGGCGCGAACCACGTCGTCGGCCAGGTGGGGTCGGTGCGCTTGTCGAGCTTTTCGCCGGCCTCCTTCGGGAGTTCGCACGTGTAGCCCTCGGCAATTTGAAGCACCGGGCCCAGGCCGTCGACGACGTTCAACCTCGACATCGTAAGCGGCATGCCGCCCTTGCTGACGAGGTGCGAGGAGTACCCGCCGCCCCGGAAGTAGTAAAGGTCCGCGTAGCAGTACTGCGTCGCGTCGAGGCACTTCGCGGCCTCTTCGGGCGCGATCTCCCACCAGGGCTTCATCGCGGGCGCGCCGTCCTTCCGGCAGACGCCTGTCGCGTCGAGCGTCACCGCGCCGGAGTTGATCAGGTGGATCAGCCCGTTCGCGGCGAGGCCCTCGGGCTTCCAGCCGGTCACGCGCTCGATCGCCTCGGGGCTCCAGAACGTGCGCACGTCCGCAAAGCCGGGCGCGGTGTTCGTGAGCAGCTTTCCGAACAGCATCGAAATGCCGTTGAGCATGTCGTTCTCGGTCGCGACGACGAGCGGCTCGCGGATGCCGTTCCAGTCGAAGCTCGAGGTCAGGATCGACTCCATCATGTCGCCGTTGGGCATGTGGTCGGTCCACTGGCGCTGGCCCTGGAAGCCGGCCGCGATCGCGTTGTGGCCGCAGGACTCCTCGACGAAGCCCGCCTCGGCGAGCTTCTCATTGCCGATCATCAGATCGCGGCCGATCATCGTCATCCTGATGCAGTCCAAGAGCACCTCGCGCCGCTTCTCGGGCGAGTGCGCGACGCCTTCGGGATTCTTGTCCCAGCCGAGCGTCAGGTTCTCGTCGACCCACTTGACGGCGCGCTCGAACTCCTCCTTGTCGTAGATGCCCTCCTTCAGGCGGCGCGCGAACTCGCTCATATCGATCGACTCGTAGCGCATGCCGAGGTACTTCTCAAACACCTCGGGGTTCGGCGTCGAGCCGGCGATGCCCATCGAGATCGCGCCCATCGCGAGGTACGCCTTGCCGCGCATCTCGGCGACGGCGAGCCCGGCCTTCGCAAACCGGAGCAATTTCTCCTGCACGTCCGCGGGAATCTCGCGGTCGCCCGCGTCCTGCACGTCGCGGCCGTAGATGCCGAACGCCGGCACGCCCTTCTGCGCGTGCGCGGCCAGAACCGCCGCGAGGTACACGGCGCCCGGGCGCTCGGTGCCGTTGAAGCCCCAGACGGCCTTCGGCGTCAGCGGGTCCATGTCCATCGTCTCCGAGCCGTAGCACCAGCACGGGGTGACGGTCAGCGACACGCCGACGTTCTCTCTGCGGAACAGCTCCGCGCAGTCCGCCGCCTCCTTGAAGCCGCCGATCGTCGTCTCGGCGATCACGCACTCGACCGGCAGGCCGCAGCTGTGCTTGAGATTCGCCTCGAGAAATGCCTTCGCCGCCTTCGCGAGCGCCATCGTCTGCTCCTCGAGCGACTCGCGGATGCCGTTGCGCCGGCCGTCGATCGCCGGGCGGATGCCGATCTTTGGAAGCGAGCCGCGAAGCCGGTGCGCGGGCTCGGTCATGGGAAATGCACTGGGGTTTGCCTTCATACTTTACCTCCTAAAAGAAAATCGCCTGAAGCCTACCGATATTATATAACCAAATGGACCCAAAGGCAAGCGGTTTTGCCGAAATGCGCTGTTCCACATGCGCGCCCGGTTGCGAAACGCGGCCGTTGCTGGTATAATGGAACAAGTTTGGACGGATTGGGGGACTGTGTATGCTCGCGCGCGGTCTGTACGGCAGGCGCGGCTTTCGGATGGAGATTCGGGAGCGGGCGCTTCCGGAGCCCGGCCCGCGCGACGCGCTCTTGCGGGTGCGCGCGTGCGGCGTGTGCGGCACGGACTTGCACTTCCTGCGGGAGCTCGGCGAGTGGACGCCGCTCGGGCACGAGATCGCGGGCGAGGTCGCGGCGGTCGGCGCGGAGGTCTCGCGGTGGAAGCCCGGCATGGCGGCCGTCTGCGAGGACGTGACGCTCTGCGGCGCGTGCGAGATGTGCAAGTCCGGGCGGACCGGGCTGTGCCGGGACGGGCTGACGCTCTCCGGGCAGCCGGGCGCGAGCGACTATCTGCTGGTCGATGAGCGGATGCTCGTGCCGTTCGAGGGCATCCCCTTCGACGCCGCCGCGATGGTCGAGCCGCTCGCGGTCGCGATACGCTGCGTCGACAAATTGCGCGTATCGCCGGCGAAGTCGCTTTTGATCCTCGGCACCGGCGCGATCGCGCTGCTCTGCGCGGCGTATGCGAAGCTGCTCGGCGCGGGCAGGATCGTGACGCTCGGCAGGCCCGGCGCGCGCTTCGACGCCGCCCTGCCGGTCGCGCGCGCGTTCGGCGCGGACGAGGTGCGCTCCTTCGCGACGGACGAGCGGTTCGACGGCGCGCTCGTCGCCGCGCCGCCGTCGCTCGCGGGGGAGGCGGTCAATTATCTCCGCTGCGGCGGCACCGCGCTCGTCGCCGGCGTCGCGTTTGACGAGGGGTCGAAGCGCGCGACGCTCGACGTCAGCGACATGGTGTTTTCGAAGAAGTCGCTGATCACGTCGATCGCGGAGCCGGCGCAGGGGTTCCCGCTCGCCGCGCAATTGATTTCGAGCGGGCGGATCGACGCGGGGCGGATCATCACCCACCGCCTTTCCATGGAGGACGCGCCGGAAAAGCTCGAGAATTGCTACCGCGAGGGCGCGATCAAGGTCGTTTTGCAGGAGGACGTATGAAAAGCCGGCAGGCCACCCAGAACTGGCTCTACTGCGCGCTGGTCGGCGTGCTGGGA
>ENA-UOUL01002205-UOUL01002205.1-bioreactor-metagenome-genome-assembly--contig:-NODE-2205-length-23498-cov-4.142949_pt1 | contig 23498 bp, 19 predicted proteins | sample MGYA00249838_ERZ747220 | MGnify/ENA primary metagenome ERZ747220 (study PRJEB28778, sample SAMN05720191) | bioreactor metagenome | isolation source: Anaerobic biogas reactor | place: USA:Washington...
GGCGAAAGATGCGAAAGGTCTCGCCGCCGAAGTAGGGCGACGCCTCGGATGGCAGCCAAGGTCCCTCGCGCGTACGCTCGGGACGACGACTGGGGCGAAGGGACCCGCCGGGGCGGCTGTGCTCCGGCGCCTGCGCCGTGCGGCGCTCCGCGGCATCCTCCATGCGGCGCCCCGCTCTCCATCAGCCCGCGCAGGCGGGCTTCGCAGCGTCAGCGCCAGGCTTCAGCCTGCGGCGTGGCCCTCTCTGCGCGGCGTGGCCCTCTCTCCGCAGCGCTCTCCTCCAGCCCGCGCAGGCGGGCTTCGCTGTCTTAGCGCCAGGCTTCAGCCTGCGGCGTCACCCGCGCTCCGCGGCGTGCCCCTCTCCGCGGCGTGCCCCTCTCCGCGGCGTGCCTCGCTCCGCGGCGTGCCTCGCTCTCAGCGGCGAGCCCTTTCGCGCCTTTCGCGGTGTTTCGCGCCCGATCCGGTACCCCGGATCGCCGCGATCCAGACGCCAGCGCCACCGGAGCGCCGCCGTCTCGGCGGCAGGCCTGCAGGGGGGCGGGCGCCTGCGTCAGGCAGGCGGTTCGCCGCCGGGCGGCCTCTCAGGCGTACTCTCCTGCTCGACGGGTGGCGCCGGCTCGGTATGCTCCTGCAGCGCCTCGCGCGCCTCGAGTTCCTTCTCGAACACGCGCAGCTCGGGCGGGCGCGGGTCGCCGAACTCGGGGGGCAGCTCCTCCACCGGCGACCCGAACAACCACCGCAGAAAGCGCCGCACGCCGTCTCCCAGCCTAGACACCGGCCAGCACCGGCACGGGCTGGGTGGGGCGCTGGCCCAGCACCTTGGTCATCTGCGCCTCGTCGATGCTCTCCTCGGCCAGCAGGGCCTCCACCAGGATGTCGAGCCGGGCGCGGTTCTCGGTGAGCAGGTCGCGCACCTCGCGATGGCGCTCCTCGATGATGTCGTGTACCTCCCGGTCGATGCGCGAGGCGGTCTCTTCGCTGACCTCGCGCCCCTGCGACAGGCTATAGCCCAGGAACGGCGCCTCGTCGTTGGTGTCCAGCGCGATGGGCCCGAGGCTGCCCATGCCCCAACGCGTCACCATGCGCCGGGCCAGGCGCGTGGCCTCGACCAGGTCACTCTCCGCGCCGGTGGTGATGTCGTCCAGGGCGATCTCCTCGGCGGCGCGCCCCCCCAGCATGACGGACAGCCGGCCCAGCAGGTACTCTCGCGGCAGGTTGTAGCGGTCCTCCTTGGGCAGCTGCTTGGTGACCCCCAGGGCCTGGCCGTGGGGGATGATGCTCACCTTGTGCACCGGGTCGGCGTTGGGGATGAGCCAGGCAACCAGGGCATGCCCCGCCTCGTGGTAGGCGACGATGCGGCGGTCGTGCTCGTTGAGCAGCACCGAGCGCGCGCTGCCCAGCAGGATGCGGTCGATCGCCTCGTCAAAGTCGGCCGCCGAGACCTGCTGGTGGTTGCGCCGCGCGGCGATGAGGGCGGCCTCGTTGGCCAGGTTGGCCAGGTCGGCGCCGCTCAGGCCGGTGGTGGCGCCCGCCAACAGGTGCAGGTCGACCTCGGGGCCGAGGCTGAGGTGGCGCGTATGGATGCGCAGGATCTCCTCGCGGCCCTTGCGGTCGGGCAGCCCGACGACGACCTCCCGGTCAAAGCGGCCGGGGCGCAGCAGCGCCGGGTCGAGGACGTCGGGGCGGTTCGTGGCGGCCATAATGATCACTTCGTGCCGATCGTCGAAACCGTCCATCTCGACGAGCAGCTGGTTGAGGGTCTGTTCGCGCTCGTCGTTGACGGTGCCCACGCCGGCGCCGCGACGGCGGCCCACGGCGTCCAACTCGTCGATGAACACGATGGCGGGCGAGGTCTGCTTGGCGCGCTCGAACAGGTCGCGCACGCGGCTGGCGCCCACGCCGACAAACATCTCGACGAACTCGGAGGCGCTGATGCTATAGAACGGCACGGAGGCCTCGCCGGCCACCGCCCGCGCCATGAGGGTCTTGCCGGTGCCCGGCGGCCCGACGAGCAGCACCCCCTTGGGGATGCGCGCGCCGAGGCTGTGGTACTTGCCCGGGAACCGCAAAAAGTCCACCACCTCCTTGAGGTCCGTCTTGGCCTCGTCGGCGCCGGCGACGTCATCAAAGGTGATGTCGGTGCGCGTAGAGACGTGGCGGCGCGCCTTGCTGCGGCCAAAGTCGGTGAGGCCGGAGGTCTGGCCCTGGGTCATGCGTCGCCCCATCCACACCATCAGCCCCACCAGCAGAACGAGGGGCAAAACGTTGGCCAGCAGGATGCCCAGGAACGGGGTCGACGGCGTGCGCGCCTCCACGACGACGCCCTGGGCATCGAGGAGGCTCAGGAGGGCGGGGTCGCCCACCGCCTCGGGGAAGGTGGTGGAAAAGCGCGGGTAGAGCTGTGGCGTGCGCTGCGGCGCTGCGGTGGAGGGATCCTCGGGCAACAGCACCTCCTCCTCGAACTCGCCGGAAATCTCGGTGCCCGAGATGGTGACGCGGCTGACGTTGCCCTCCCGTACCTCGCGCAGGAAGGTGCTATACGGAATGGCGGCGGACGCGGTGTCGCGCGGCAGCAGCCCGATGACGTTCCAGGCAATGAGACCTAGGAGGATGACCCACCAGATCCAACTCAGATTGATCTTCTGAGGCCCTTGTTGCTCCACACTCGTGCTCCTCTAGCAGTGCTGGTGCGCCTATCGCAGGTCGGGTTGGGAGGCCGCGGCGGCGGGCGCAACGCTTGGCGGCCAGCGATCGGTCGGGAACCGGTGGAGCGTTGGCTGCGCGCGCTGGGATGGTGGGGGGAAACGGGGGCTGAGCGGCGGCAACGTCCGGGAGAACGCCTCCACCGGTGCGAGCGGTATTCGATTTCTGCCCTATTGTACAGCAAATCGATCAGGATAGCTAGCGTGGGGCGAGGGTGGTTGTGGGGTGTGCGTTGTGGGGTAGCGGGTGCCGGTTGCAGGTTCCAGGTTACAGGTGACAGGTTCGAGGGAGCGTGCGATTTGATGCGTGGAGCGGTGTTGTGGGCGATGGGGGGCGGGGAGGGGGGCGCCGCGAGGCGGGGCTCCGGTCGAGCCCCGCAGGGGCTTTCATCGAGCGTAGCCGAAGGGCTCGAGCCCGCGGGGGCTGGAGGAGGAGGGGCGGGCCGCACGGCGTGCGGCCCCTACAGCATTGGTCAGCGCGGCGGGATTGGCCAAGGCTTGGCCTTGGGACGGATAGCGCCGGACGTCAGTGTACGGCGGGCGCGCCGCGGGCCGCACGCCGTGCGGCCCCTACAGCATCCGTCTGCGCGGGCGAGCTTGGCGTCCAAGGCTATGCTATGGCACGGTGCGCGGCGCGATCAGTCGCCCTGTGGTGGGGCGGCGCGCTGGTGCTGTTGGCATTCGGGGCAGAGCGCGCCATCGGCGGGGGCGGGGCCGTCGCCGGGGAGGACGCCCAGGTCGTGCCAGGCGCCGTGGGCGTCGCGCACGCGGCCACAGGAGGGGCAGGTGGGCAGGAGGCGCCGAAGCGTTGCGATGCGCTCGTGCGCGGCCTGGAGGTGGGCCTCGAGTTCGCGGCAGCGGCGTTCGCCATCGCGCAGGAGGTCCTGGAGGACGAGCAGGACGCCGGCGTCGCGGCCGCGCTCATCGACGAGGGGGGTGGCTGACAGCGCGACGGGAGCCTCGCGCCCATGGGCGGGACGCACCACGACGTCGCCGACGAGGTCGAGCAGGCGCCCCTCGCGCAGGGCGGCGGCGGGCGCATCGGGCGCGCGCGGGTCGGGCGTCAGGGGGGAGAGGGAGAGGATCTCGGCGAGTGGCCGGCCGGCGGCGCGCTCCCGGGGGACGCCGACGAGGGCCTCGGCGGCGGGGTTGAGGAACACCACGGCGCCCTGCGGGTCGACGGCGATGACGGCTTCGCCGATGCAGCGGAGGGTAGCGTCCAGCCAGCGCTCGTTCCGGCGCAAGTGCGCGTCGATGCTGTGCTTGTAGAGTGCCACCTCGATGGTAGTCTGGAGTTCGCGCAGGCCAAAGGGCTTGGGGAGAAAGCCGAGGGGCTCGGCCACCTTGGCGCGGCGGATGGTGTCGGCGTCGGCGTAGGCGGTGAGATAGACCACGGGGATGCCCAGGCGCTCGTGGATGTAGCGGGCGGCGGCGATGCCGTCTCCCTCCCCCTCGAGGCGGATGTCCATGAGGACCAAGTCGGGGTTGGTGCGTTCGGCCTCATGGATGGCCTGTTCGGCGGTGGCCGCGAGAGCGGGCACGCTAAAGCCCAGGTTCATGAGTCGCTTCTGCAGGTTGCGGGCGACGATGAACTCGTCCTCGACGATGAGGATCCTATTTCGTTCCATGGCCGGTCATGCCTCCTGGGAGCCGGTCCTGAACAGCACCGGCACCGCGCGTCACGCACAGGTTCGCGGTTGGGGACGAGCCGCGAGGCCATGCCCGGGGGAGGGCAGCAAGGGCGCCGCAGAACGCACGGCGCCGGGCAGGTCGCCATGGTGCTCTAGGGACGAGCCCGAGGCAACGTGTAGCGCGGGCGGCTCCCGGGTGGAGCGAGTCGGTGGCGAGACGCGCCGCGCCGAGTACGGTACCTCAGTATATGACGGGATTCGGCAACCTGTCAAGGGCTCAATGCGGTCAAACGCCAGAAGGCACCGGTATACTGAGGCGAAACCACGGTACGGCATAGAGCAGCGCTAATTCGCGCAAGCCATGGCATCGGGGGCACTGCCGGAGGGCGGCGCCAGGGAGGTGGCTCGGGGAGCGTCATCGCAGGAGGCCGGCCACGGCCGCCACGTGGTCGGGGAAGTGGCGGCGCAGACGCGGCTTTTTGATGTTCTCGCGCACGATGCGCGTCACGTCGTCGTCGCGCCAGTCGGCCAACTCCTCCAAGAAGCGAAAGCCCTGGTCCGGGGTGGCCTGCACTGCCACGCTGAGGGTGTACTCGAGCCCCTGGCGCAGGGTGCGGTAGGCCTTGGAGCGGCGTTCGCCGTTGGTGCGCACCTCGGCGAGGATGCGGCGGTGCATGTCGAGGGCGGCCTCGGCTCGCGCCGGCGTCGCCAACACGTCGGGATCGGCCAGGCCGGCGGCCACGGCGCGCATGGCGAGCCAGTCTCCGGGCACAATCCAGGTCTCGAGGACGGCCAGGATGGGGTCGGGGTCGCGGCAGAGGAGGGCCTGGAGGGCGTTGGCCACGGCCTCACGCAGGCGCCAGCGCTCGTCGTGGGCGAGGGCATGGAGCAGGCTGAGGGTCGACTCGCGCAGGTCGGGCACGGAGGCGCCAACCTCGCCGGCGGCCCAGGCGCCGCAAAAGGGGAGGAACTCGTCGGGCGTGTTGGCCGGGGCGTCGGCGGGCGAGAGGGCAGTGAGGCGCTGCACCAGCCCCCAGACGGCGGGCGCGGATAGGGCCGCCATGGCGCCGGCGGTCTCGGCAAAGGCGCGGGCCAGCTCGAGGTTGGCCCGCGGGCCGGGCAGGCGGCTCTCGCTCGCCAGGTAGCGGCGGAGAGGGGCATCATCGCCTGTAGTGAGGTAGCCCTCGAACAGCGGTTGCAGCGCCGCCGTGGTGACGGTCATCATCTCGCCCCCTTTTCGTACGAGGCCGCCGTGGGCGGTTCATGACACTACCTTGTCCGGTGAGTGTGGCGGTGCGCCTGGTAGGGGCGACCGGCCGGTCGCCCCTACGGCAGGGCGCCGCGGGCGGGGGCGGCGTCCGGCCCCTACCGACGCGCGCAGGGCGCGCATGGTGCCGCGGGCGGGGGCGACCGGCCGGTCGCCCCTACGGCAACGCGCTGCGGAGCGCCGCCGGTACGCGGCGTGGCTTCTCAGGTGAGCCTACAGGCCGACCCGCGACAGGCACTCGGGGACGCCGCGGATGCCCAAGTTGACGCGATAGAGGGCGCCGGCGCCCTGGCCGTCGGTCTCTTTGCGGTTGCCGCCGGCGGTGGTGACGTACATGTCGGTATAGTCGGGGCCGCCAAAGGTGACGCAGGAGACCTTTTTGGCGGGGAAGGCGACCTTGTCGACCAACTCGCCCGCCGGGCTGAAGCGGAAGAGGTGGCCGCCATCCCAGCGGGCGGACCAGACGTACCCCTCGGCGTCGACGGTCATGCCATCGGGCACGCCCTCGCCCTCGGGGGTGCGCACGAACAGGCGCTGGTTCGTGAGATTGCCGGTGGCGGCGTCATAATCAAAGAGATAGATCTCGCGCTTGCCCGAGTCGGTGTAGTAGAGGCCCTTGCGGTCGGGGGTGAGGCCCATGCCGTTGGAGCAGCCGATCCCCTCGAGGATCAGGTGGATGCTGCCGTCGGTGTCCAGACGGTAGAGGCGGCCGAGGCGCTCCTTGGTGGGCATGGTGCCGCAAAAGACACGCCCCTCGGTGTCGGCAAAGACGTCGTTGAAGCGGGTGGCGCGCTCGTCGGGGATCTCGTCGAGAACGGTGGTGAGGGCGCCGTCGCGCCAGATTCGCACCGCACCGCGCTCCTGGAAGAGGAGCAGGGCGCCGTCGGCCTGGATGGTGAACCCGCCGATCATCTCGCCCTGGTAGACCTGCTCGTGATGGCCGGTGGCGGGGTCATAGCGGAACATGCGGCCGGTGGGGATGTCGACCCAATAGACGCGCCGCTCCATGGGGTGCCACATGGGGCCCTCGCCCGTGACGCATTGATAGTCGGCGATCAACTCGGGTTGCATGCGTTACCTCCAACGCTCGATGGGGTGGGGCGCAGGATAGCACGGGGTGGGCGGGGGCGCAAGGGGGCGCGTTGGGGGTGACAGGTGGCAGGTTCTGGGTTGCGAGTTCCGGGTTGTGAGTTGCGGGCAGGAGGGTTGCGGCGATCCGAGGTGCCGGGTCGGGCGCGAAAGGGAACGCGCCGCTGAGGGCCTGAGACGGGGCGTGGCGAGGGGCGCGGCAGGGCAAGCCGCAGGATGCCGGGGATGCGAGCGGCCGCCGTCCAGGCGGGTATGGGCTCTCCGTCGTCCCGAGTGTACTCACGAGGCACCTTGACTCGCATCCGGGGCGCGTCCCTCGCTCTTGGCGAGACCCTGGCGCGGTGCTCGCTCTCTGCCATGCAGCGGTCGGCCTGCAGGCGTCCCTCACCCCCGGCCCTCGCCCCAGAGCACTGGGGTCCCGAGTGCCGGGAGAGGGAGCAGAGGCGCCGCGGACGGGTCTGAGCGGGCTGACGCGCAGGCGCTCGTCACCCTCGCCCCTCGCCGGCACCCTCACCGCGAACGCGAGAGGGTGCCGGTAGGGGCTGGACGCCGTCCGGCCCGCGGGGCGTGCGGGCCCTAAGGCACGACGTGGGCGGCGAGGGCCTCCTCGTCGAAGGTAATGCCGAGGCCGGGGCCGTCGGGGACGAGGAGGTGGCCGGCCTCGTAGCGGAGGGGCTGTTGGAGGAGTGGGTCGCCCAACGGGTTGGGGTTGAGGGGGTTGGGGTACTCGCAGATGGCAAAGTTGGGCGTGGCGGCGGCCAGGTGGAGCGATGCCGCCAGGTGCACCGACGAGCAGGTGCTCACGTGGGCGCACCATGGCACGTTGTGGAGATCGGCCACCAGTGCGATGCGGTGCGTCTCCGAGATGCCACCGGCCCGACAGACGTCGGGCAGGATGACGTCCGCCGCGCCGCGGCGCAGCTTTTCCTCGAACTGCCAGCGGGTGCACTCGGTCTCGCCGTTGGCGATGGGCAGGTCGACGGCGGCGCAGAGGGCGGCGTAGCCGTCCAGGTCCTCGGGGGGGAGGGGGTCCTCGAGCCAGCGGACGCCGGCGGCCTCGAGGCGACGCGCGGCGGAGACCGCGGTGCGGGCGTCGTAGCAGCCGTGGGCGTCCACTGTGAGGTGGGCGCGCCCAGCGATGGCGCGGGCGACGGCCTCGGCCTGCTCGAGATCCTCATCAAAGCTGCCGCGACCGATGGACAGCTTCATGGCCGTGAACCCCCGGGCGATGAACGCCTCCGCCGCCTCGAGACGCTCGTCGAGGGTCGCGCCGGGGACGCCGGAGGCATAGCAGGGGACGCGCACCGTCTCTGCCTCGTCGGCGACGCCGAACGGCCCGCCGAGAAGGCGGTAGATGGGTTGGCCCAGGATCTTGCCGGTTAGGTCCCACAGGGCGATGTCGACGCCGGCCAGGGCCTCCATCATAAAGCCGGTGTTGTGGCCGCGCAGCCGCATCGAGTTGTAGAGGCGATCCCAGTGGGCCTGGACGGCCAGTGGGTCGCGGCCGACGAGTTGGGGCGCCAGGAGGTCCTCCACCAGCGCCTGGCTCACCCGCGGCACGGGGGGCGAGTGCGCCTCGCCCCAGCCGACGAGGCCAGAGTCGGTGGTGATCTTGACGAGGAGGGTCTCGGCCTGGGTGGCATAGATGCACACGTGGCGGCCGGTGTTGCGGTTCAGAACGCGGGCGTCGCCGCCGCCGGGCATGGCGGGGGCGCGGAGCCCCGCGGAGGAGACGTAATCCCTGTGCGCGGCGATGCGGAGCGCTTCAATGCGGACGATGCGGTCGGTCATGGGGCGTTCGGTCCTCGTATAGTGGGTGAATGGTACGCTGATCTTTGCTGATGGTACGCGGATTTCTGCTGATTTCTCGGGATGTACGTCCGCTCTAGGGCGGGCCGCACAGCGTGCGGCCCCTACCTTGCGGCGGGGGCTCCGGCATGGCAGGGCGGGCGGCGCGGCGTAGCGCGCGGCCCCTACCATCTCGCGCAGGGCGCGCATGCCGCCGCGGGGCGGCGCGGCGGCGGCCCCTACCTTGGCGGCGGGGGCTCCCGGGTGCGCGGCAGGCGGCAGAGCGTGCGGCACCTACCTTGCGCCGCCGGGGGCCAACAGCTAAGGGCCAACGGCCAAGCCCCTACACCGCGAGCGGGTAGGGGCCATAGCGGCGGACGGCGGCCGAGAGGGCCAGGGCGTTCTCGGGCTTGACGTAGGAGGCCAGGCTGTTGCCGCTGGTGACGATATAGCCCCCGCCCGGGCCGGCGACGCGTATCAACTCGCGCACCTCGGCGTCCACCTCCTCGGGGGTGGCCATTCCCAGGAGGTTCAGGTCGACGTTGCCCAGCAGGCAGAGGCGGTCGCCATAGTCGCGCTTGACCTGGGCGATGTCGACGGCGCCCTTTTCCAGAGGGTGGAGGCCGGCGATACCGAGGCTCAGCAGGTCGTCGACGAACGGGATGATGTTGCCGTCACTGTGGATGATCCACGGGATGGTGATCTTGGCCGCGACCTCTTCGAAGCGGGGCATCACCAGCTCGCGGAACACCTTCCGTGAGAAGAACGGCGCGCTGTTGAACGCCATGTCGTCGGTGGAGATAAAGGCGTCAAAGCCCAGGGCGCAGACGCGCTCGGCGACGACCAGCATCCAGTCGCAATAGCGGTCGAGGACGGCCTCGACAAAGGGGCGGTTGTCGTACAGGGCGAGGCTAAAGGTCTCCCAGCCCATGCTGAGGGTGGTGGGAAAGATGCCGATGCGCGTCACGAAAAAGCAGGCATAGTCGCCCTTGCCCTCGACAAAGGCGCGGGCGCCGGCGTAGAGGGCGTCGTCGTGCGGGTCGGGGAGGACGATGCGGTCGATGTCGGCCTCGGTCTTGATCATCCCCTCGCCGTAGAAGAGGCGGCCGTCCATGCCAGGCACCTTGTGGGCATAGACGGGGGCGCGCAGGACATAGGAGAGGTTGTCGAGGTGCAGGCACTCGGCGAGGGCGCGCGCCTCTTCCAGGGTGTACTGGTTGCTCTCCTTGTCGACGGCCAGGGAGGTTCGCTGCCATCCGAGCAGCTGCTCCGCCAGGGCGCGGTCGACGCTCAGCTCGCAGTAGGGCACGCGGTCGGGCTCCTCGCGGCGCAGGGCGGCGAGGACGCGGTCGCGGGAAGTCATGGGCATGGGGGTCTCCTTTGGATGTCAGCGTTCGGCTGTCAGCGTTCGGCGTTCGGCTATCGGCGGCGAGGGGCCCTTGGCTGTTAGCCATTAGCCACTGCCCATCTGTAGGGGACAGTATCGACTATGGCAGGACCGGCCAAGAGCTAATGGCTAGCAGCCAAGGGCTAACGGCCAACAGCCGCGAGCTGACCGCTGACAGCCGATAGCCGACCGCCCCCGTTACGGCCGCAGGTTGAGCGCTCGCAGCCGCTCGCTCATGGCGTTGTAGGCGATGACGGCCTTGTCGTCGCGCATCCAGGAAAAGCCCTCCATGGAGACGTAGGCGTCGTAGCCCAGCCTGCCGAGGGCGGCATAGAAATCGTCGATGGGCAGCTCGTCCCCCTCGTCGCCGACGACGATGAACTCGTTGAAGGGGTACTTGCCCTTGACGCCCTTTTCGTGGCAGTGGACGATGTACGGCCCCACGCGCTCCACGGCCTGTGCCACGTCGCCGCCCAGGATATGGAAGTTGGTGATGTCGCACAGCACCTTGAGGGCGGGGGAACCGACCTGCTCGATGAGGAGCAGGCACTTGTCGGGCGAGTCGATGATCTGCCCCTCGTGGTTGTGGATGGCGAGATTCAGGCCCATGCCATCGGCGCGCTTGGCCAGCGGCTTGAGGACGTCGATGAGGATCTGCCACGCCTCGCGGTCGCCGTCGGGCAGCCAGCCGGGCAAAAAGTTCACGTTCCTGGCGCCCAGCTCCACCGCGATATCCATGAGCTGGCTCCAGAAGGCGATGGTCTCTTCCCTATCCTGTTTGGCCGATGGGGCCATGGAGGGGTGGGTGTAGGGGTTGATGGCCGCCACCTTGAGGTTGTTCTCGGCCAGCAGGCGCTTGGCATCGTCAAGCTGGGGCTCGAGGGGCTCGCCGGTGCGGATGTGGGCCGTGGGGCCGCAGACGATCTCGATGCCGTCATAGCCAAGGCTGCCGAGGTGCTCGATGACCCAGGGGAGCGGCTTGTCGACGAACGCGCCCGAGTGGAGGGAAATGCCGATCATCTGTGCCTCCTGAAGGTGAGGTGGAACGCGGATTGACGCGGATTATGCGGATGGACGCGGATCAGAAGGGGATTACCACGGAGACACGGAGAACACGGAGGAAACAGAGGGTGGGGTTGCGATAGCCAGTTCGGCTGTCTGCCCTCTTTGGCCAATCCTTCCTCAATCCGCGGGAATCCGGAGAATCCGCGTTCATCCGCGCTCCATTCCGCTACTCTCATGACGACTTGAAGGGCCATAGGCGTAGGGCGGTTTTGCCGAGGACCCATTCGCGGTCCTCGGGGGCGAAAAAGGACATCTCGTCGCGCACCACCGATAGGGTTTGCGCGTAGGTGGCGTGGGCGAGGCAGACGGGCCAGTCGGTGCCCCACATGATGCGGTCGGCGCCAAAGGCCTGGTAGACGCGCTGGACCAGGTCGTGGGTGTCGCGCCAGGGGTAGGGCTCCTTGGACAGCGACCAGGTGTGGCTGATCTTGACGAACACCCGCGGATAGCGGGCGAGGTCGACCAGCTTCTGCCGCTCCTCGGGGCGGTCGGGTGGGCAGTCGGCCATATGGTCGATGCACACGTCGAGGTCGGGGTGACGCTCCAGGAGGGCGGCCAGGTCGGGCAGGCGCGGGGTGCGCGTCAGGACGAGCATGGGCACGCCGAGTTCCGTGGCCCGGCTAAAGAGAGGATCCATGAGCGGGCCGGTGAACCAGTCGCCGGAGGCGTCCACCGCCGGACTGAGTCGCACGCCGTGAAAGCCGCGCTCCTCGGTCCAGTAGGAGAGGTGGTCGGGGGCGGCGGGGTCCTCGGGGTTGACGCGGCACACCCCCATGAAGGCATCGGGGTAGCGCTCCAGGGCGTAGGCGGTGTAGCGGTTGTCCCAGCGGTAATGGATGACCTGGACGAGGACCGTCTTTTCCACGCCGTTGGCGCGCATGAGGTCTAGCAGCATCTCGGGGGTGGCGTCCTGGGCGGGCGGCGACTTGGTCTCGGGCGCCCACGGGAAGGCGGGCAGGTTCTGCCAGACGTGCACGTGCGGATCGATGATGCGCATGGGGCCTCCTGTGGTTGCCTGGGCTTGGCGGTTGGGCTCTGCGCTCGCTCAGGATGCTGCCTCGGGAGAGACGCGGCACTCTACGGGCAGAAGCTGCTGAAGATTCACGCGCCGAGACGCGTCCAGTATCTCGATGCCCACGATGTGGTCCTCGGCGCCGATATCCAGAACGATGTCGTCAGACACGCGGCGGTTCATGACGTCCTGGGGCCGGTCGTCGAGACGTATGTACAGTAGGTCAGTCTTGGTGTTGTACTCAACCAGCATGGCTCACCCGCCATCGGCCGGTCATGTGGGGCATATGCCGACACTGAGCGCTATCGTAGCGCGAGACATCCGACCAGTCAATCGTCTGTGCTGGCCACGGGTCACCCCTCGCAGTGACGGACGCCGCGGACCGAGGTCCGGCGCTAAGAGAACAAAGCCTGCCTTCGCAGGCTAGTGGAGGCGTCGGTCCGACCGCGATGGGGGCCACCCCCTCCGGAGGGCGCACCACGTGAGCGCTTGCGCCTGCAGCGCTGGGCGCCGGCCGGAGGGGAGCTGGTGTCGCTAGATCCAGCGGTACCGAGACGGGCCAAAGTCGGCCTCGTAGTAGGGGACGATGGCGCGGCCGGGGGCCGAGACCTCATCGAGGCGGCGGAGGTCGTCGGCCGTGAGCGACACGTCGAGGGCGCCCAGGTTGTCGTCGAGCTGCTCCATGGTGCGCGGGCCGATGATGGGTGCGGTGATGCCCGGCTGCTGGCCGACCCAGGCCAAGGCGAGCTGGCTGGGGGTGACGCCCTTTTCGGCGGCCATCGTCTGGAGCACCTCCAGCACGCCGAAGGAGCGCTCGGCAAAGAGCGCCTTGGTGCGCTCGTCGTCGCGGCCCGCGAGGCGGGCGCCCTCGGGCGGGACCTCGCCGGGGCGGTACTTGCCGGTGAGAAAGCCGCCGGCCAGCGGCGACCAGGGGATGATGGCCACGCCGTAGGTCTGCGCAAAGGGGACGAGTTCGCGCTCGATGCGGCGGTCCAGGAGGTGATAGGGGGGCTGCTCCGAGACGAAGCGGTTGAGCCCCAGCTCCTTGGCCACCCAGAGCGCCTCCATGAGCTGCCAGGCGGCAAAGGTGCTGGTGCCGATGTAGCGCACCTTGCCGGCGCGGATCAGGTCGTCCAGGGCGCGCAGCGTCTCATCGATGGCCAGCCCCGACTCGGGGCGGTGGAGCTGATAGATGTCGATCCAATCGGTCTGCAGGCGGCGGAGCGACGCCTCGCACTGTTGGATGATGTGGCGGCGGTGGTTGCCCAGGCCGTTGGGATCGTTCTCGATCATGCGGCCGTGCACCTTGGTGGCCAGCACGATGCGGTCGCGTTTTCCATCCCGCTTGAGCGCCTGGCCCACCACCTCCTCGCTGCGCCCGCGGTTGTAGACGTTGGCGGTATCGAAAAAGTTGATACCGGCGTCGATGGCGCGGTCGATGATCTCCACCGAGGCGGCGGGGTCGGTCTTGCCGCCGAACATCATGCATCCGAGGCAGAGTTGACTCACCCGTACGCCGGTTCGCCCTAGGTCACGGTACTGCATGGTGATGCTCCTTTCCTCGCACCAAAGGGTGCGGCTGATGGCTGGCACCATTATAACATAAAAAGATAGACAAAGTCAATAACAAATAGACATAAGAATGAGCGATCGCATCATGGTGGGTGTGGTGCGCGACGAGGGGTGCTTGCCGCGTTGGTAGGGGCCGCACGCCGTGCGGCCCGCGGCGCGCACAGCGTGCGCGCCCTACAGTGAGGCGTTCGGGAGTCGGGTGTGGTGTGGGACGAGGGGCGCTTGCCGCGATGGTAGGGGCCGCACGGCGTGCGGCTCGGCGCGCACAGGCGTGCGCGCCCTACAATGGGGCGTTCGGGAGTTGGTGGTGCGGGGAGAGGGGCGCTTGCCGCGCTGGCGGGGGTCGCACGGCGTGCGGCCCGGCGCGCACAGGTGTGCGCGCCCTACAGTGAGGCGCTCGGGCGGTGGGTGTGGTGCGGGCAGAGGGGTGCTTGCCGCACTGGTAGGGGCCGCACGCCGTGCGGCCCGGCGCGCACAGGCGCGCGCGCCCTACGACGCGGGTTCTTGGCTCAGGTAGCGCACGGGGATGCCGTGGGCCTCGGCGAAGGCGATCTCGCTGCGGGTGCTCTCGCCGATGTAGCCGCCGACGTCGAGGACCATGATCTCGTCCGAGATGGCGATCTTGGCCTTGTGCAAGGCGTCGAGATCCGCCTTTTGCTCGGGGGTGAGCGGCACGCCGTCGGCGTGGGCAAAGAGGCCCACGCTGAGGACGATGTGGCCCTGGAGCGTGAGGCGCGCGTTCCAGTCGATGTACGCCTGCTTGAAGCGCGTCGAGCCACATAGCGTGATGATCTTGCGCCGGGCGCCGAGTGAACTTGCCATTACATGTCCTTGCGTGAGCGGTCGTGGGGCCGAGCCGAGGCGGGCGAGCCGCTGATCAGCATGCGCCCTCGACGGCGGCGATCGCCTCGACGGCTTCTTGACGCGTGTCGAACGGTGGCAGCACCAGGAGCAGGCCGTCGGGGCCCAGCTCCCCCGCCAAGCGCACGGCGTCGTCGACGGTGGGGCAATGCACGTGGAGGCACCAGCCGCGGCGGCGGATGTCGCGCAGGGCGTCGATCCAGAGCACCGGCGAGCCCGCGCCCGGCTCGGGGTTCCACTGGATGCCGGTCAGCCCGGGGATGGTCGCCAGGAGGTCCAGGAAGCGCAACTGCACCGTGCCGTCTAGGTGGTAGAGGGTATAGTCGAATGCCTCCACCGTGCGCACCAGATCGGGAAGCACAAAGGCCTCGTACATGCGCGGCGACAACATGACGGAAAAGTCGCACTGCACCGCTTCGAACGATCCCTCGGCCATGGAGGAGAGCCAGGTGGTGGTGTCGCCATAGCCCCAGCGCGTGACGAGCCCATAAAAGTGACGATAGGCGGCGAGGTACATGTCGGTGAGGGCGGCGGACCAGCGGCGCACGTCGTCGGGGCGCTCGAGGAGGTCGACGCAGAGCTGTTCGGGCGTGCGAAACCCCGACAGCGTCGTGAGGCCGTCGAGGAGGACGGGCGGGTTCACGAACCCACGGGCGCCCACGACGTCGGCGACGGCGCGCAAGCAGCGCTCCAGGCCTCGCGTGGCGTCACCGGTCGGTGAGAAGGCGGGCAGGGGGCGCCGCCATATGTCGGGCAACGGCTCGATCCAGGCCGAGTCCGAATGGTAGGCATATCCCCCGCCGGCGAGCACGGCGAGGACCGTGAGGAGGGAGCCGAAACGCAGCCCGGTAGCCGGCATGGCCTCGGCCAAGAACTCTGTATGGTCGAGGAGGGCGGCGGCGCGGCGCGCGTGCCAGTCGGGCGACCAGTCATTGGCGACGCTGGGCGCCTCCTCGCCGGGCACCGGCGCATGGCGCCAGGTGGGGTCCTGCACCACGGCGTGCAGCGCCGGACGCCCGAGGCTTTCGCCGGCCCAGAAGGCCCGCAGGCGCCGGCGGGCCTCCTCCTCGTCACGTTTGCAGCCGAACGGCATGGGGCCCTTCCCTCCGCGCTGCCCAGAGATGGTTCTATGGGCGAGGGGGCATCACCGGGGCGCTCGCGCCCACGGTTTCAGCACGACCTTGGCGCACTGCTGGGAGGCGGACAGCTCGAACGCCTCCTGGATGCGCGACATGGGCAGCACGTGGCTCACCAGCAGGTCGAGCAGCGGCGAATGCTGGATAACGTGCATCACGCCCTGAAAGTCGGACAGGTCATAGTGCCAGTTGCCGATGATAGTCAATCCCTTGCGGATCAGGTCGGGGCTGACGCGGACGGGCAGATCGTCGTGGCATTCCCCGATGAACGCCACGCGGCCGCGGCGTCGGGCGGCGTCGATGCACAGGCGCTGCGCGGCGACGACGCCGGAGCAATCGAGGGCCACGTCCACGCCCACGCCGCCGGTGAGGGCCATGACCTGCGCCAGGGCGTCGGGGTCGCGGGGGTCGATGACGGCAGCGGCGCCCATGGCCTGTGCGCGCTCCACGCGGAAGGGGTTACCTTCGACGACGATGGCGCGCGCGCCGCGAAAGCGGGCGTTGACCAGCGCCCCGAGCCCCACGGGGCCGGCGCCGGTGATGAGCACGGTGTCGAAGGCGCTCAGGTTAGCGGCCTGGAAGGCGCCGAAGGAGGGTCCCAAGCCACAACAGGCCAGCGAGGCGTGCTCGTACGAGACGTCGTCGGGGATGGGGGGCAGGAGCCAGTCCGGCTTGAGGAGGTACTGGGCGTAGGTCGACTGCCCCTCCTGGCCGCCGGTGAACGCCGAAAAGCTCGGGGCGTGCTGGCAGTAGATATAGTCGCCCGCCACGCACAACGGGCAGACCCCACAAGCGTAGAGCGGCATCACGACGACACGGTCGCCGACGCGTACCCGGCCGGGCTGGGCGATCTCGACTACCTCGCCGGCGGCCTCGTGGCCGAGCACGTCGGCGCGCGGGCCGGTGAGGAACTGCTTGTATTCGGTGCACATGGGCGTGGCGTGGACCTTGACTACGGCCCAGTTCTCGACGGCATGGGGGCGGGGCACCTCGACGAGGCCCGCCTGTCGACGGCCAAGGATGACGGCCTTTTGCATGGATGTTGCCTCAACAGACTACGGGGACGCCACCAAGGTCGCCCCGAGGTATCGATGGATGCGTAGAGCCCGCTGCGGGCGACCTTCGGGAGGCGTCGCCGCAGCGATGCTTGTCAGCGTGCGACGGGGACTATATCATGAATGCCACGTTCGGGGTAATCTGGCGCCGAGAGGGAGCGCATGCCTCGCGGGCGCCGGTCGATACGTCAGGAAAGGTGGGAGCGATGAAGATCGTGGTACTCGATGGGTTCACCCTGAACCCGGGGGATCTCTCGTGGGACGGCCTGCGGGCTCTCGGCGACGTGACGGTGCACGACCGCTCGGCCCCCGACCAGGTGGCGCCGCGCGCCAAGGGGGCGGAGATCGTCTTGACGAACAAGACGCAGTTGGGCCGCGACTGCATCGCGCGACTGCCCGACCTGCGCTACATCGGCGTGCTGGCCACGGGGTATGACGTGGTCGACGCCGCGGCGGCACGCGAGCGCGGCATTCCCGTGACCAACGTCCCGACGTACGGCACGCGCTCGGTGGCGCAGATGGTGTTCGCCCACCTGCTGAACCTGACACAGCACGTCGCCTATCACGCTCAAACGGTGTGCGAGGGGCGCTGGGCCGCCAGCCAGGATTGGACCTACTGGGACTACCCGCTCATCGAGCTGGAGGGGCTGACGATGGGCGTGGTGGGTTTCGGCCGCATCGGCCAGGCGACGGCGCGGCTGGCGCAGGCATTCGGCATGGAGGTAATGGCGTACGACGTCTCGCTGGGCGAGTCGCCGGTGCCGGGCGTCGATCTTGTCGACCTGGAGACGCTGCTGCGCCAGAGCGATGTGGTGAGCCTGCATGTGCCCCTGACGCCCGAGACGGAGGGGCTGATGAACGCCGAGCGCCTGGCGCTGATGAAGCGCACGGCGTTCCTCATCAACACCAGCCGCGGGGCGGTGATCGTGGCCGACGACCTGGCCGACGCGCTGCACAGCGGCCGCCTGGGCGGCGCGGGGTTGGACGTCCTCCCTGAGGAGCCGGCGCTGCCCGACAGCCCACTGGTATGCGCCCCGAACACTTACGTGACGCCCCACATCTCGTGGGCCACACGGGCGGCGCGTTCGCGGCTACTCGACACGGCGGTGGACAACGTGCGCGCCTTTCTCGAGGGCCGGCCCAAGAACGTCGTGAACGGCTGAGCCCGCGTCAGAGCGGCAGCCTTCCCAACGCGACGGCGTCGCCGCCGTCCAGTAGCGGCACGCGCTCGCCGGTGGCGCCGTCGTACAGGCCGACGACGAGGTAGAGGTCGGCGGGGCGTTCGGCGGGCAGCAACAACCCGTGGCGCTGGCCCGAGCCGGCGTGGACGGTATCGTGCTGCGCCACGGGGCGGCCGGCATCATCGGTCAGGTGCACGAATACCTTGAGGGAGGCATCGTCGGCGCGCTCACCCGACCAGGCCAGCTCCAGGGCGACGGCATCCTCGCCCGCCGGCGTCCATCGTGCCCCCTGGAGGGTGAGACCGTTGGCAAAGCGCGCCCCCGCGGCGTGCTCGCGCCAGCCATCCCCGGGCCGCACGTAGGCGGCATAGAGGGTATCGCCCCGCCACTCCTCCCCCGCCGGGTAGAACGCCTCGTCGAGCCACGCCTTGAGGGGGGCATTGGGCCCGTAGGACCCCTGAAAGAGGACGAACCAGAGACGCGAGGGGGCCGGCGACTCGGCGTCGACGCGGGCCTCGATGCGGTCCATCGGCTCGATGATTGGGTCCCAGCGCATGGCGTAGGACCAGCGGGGATCGTCCGGTCCGGCGTGGTGGGCATACCAGCCGGCCTTGGCGAGCACGTTAAAGTAGATGCGGTCGGCCGGGGTGGTGCGCGTCGAAAGGTAGGCGTGGTCGGCGGCGGGGTCGATGGGGTCGACTACCTCGAGCATCTTGGCGTACACCGAGCCGGCGGACGTCGGCGGGCCGGCGAAAGCAGGCCAATAGACGATGGCCAGGGCGACGACGGCGGCAACGGCGGCGAGCCGGCTGCTTCGTGCGAGGCGCACCAGCGCCCAGCCGACGAGCAGGGCGAGAAAGGGCGCCGGCATGATCATGTAGCGCGGCGCGAACCAGCGGGTGAGGTGGGCGCCCAGCACTACCCCCACGTAGCTCAGGACGATGGCGACGACGGCCAGCCCTAGGGCGCGGGCCTCGCGACGGGTAACCGTCCCTAGGGCAGCCCCGACGAGCAGGATGGGCGCCAGGACGAGGCCGGGGTGGAGGGGGGCGTCATAGGCGTACACCATGCCGTCGAGGGTGGGGCGGAGGTAGCGGGCGGCGTCGGAGAGGGAGGCGGGGCCGGCGCCCCCCGCCGCCAGGCGGGCGCGCAGCGTGGCCGAGGCGGCCACGAGCCAGGGGGCGTAGCCCAGCACCACCAGCGCCGCCGACGCGGCCAGCGCGCCGATGCGGCGAGGGTGGCAGGCGGCGGCGTAGAGCCAGACGGCGGCCAGGGGAAAGACGGCATAGTAGCTGATCCACAGCCCGACCAGGGAGGCCGCCGCCAGGCCGAGGGCGGCGACGACGGTGGGTTGCTCCTCCCAGCGCAGGGCGCACCAGGCGGCGGCGAGGATGGGCACGACGAGCAGCGCGTACATGCGCGCCACCTGGCTATAGTAGACGTGCAGGGGCCACACGACCATCAGCGCCGCGGCGGCGAGGGGGACGGCGGCATCGCGCGACCAGCGGCGGGCCACGGCATAGGTCATGGGCACGGCGAGCACGCCGGCGGCCACCGAGGGCAGGCGCAGCAGCGTGGCCGAATCGCCGAGGGCGAGCCAGGGCTTGAGGAGGGCCACATAGAGGGGCGGGTGCCACTCTTCCGTGGCGATGCGCCAGAGGTCGGCCCAGGGGAGGCTGGCGTGGGCCAGGGTCCACCCCTCGTCCCAACGGAGCGCCGGCGTCGCCAGCTGCACCAGGCGCACGGCCAGCGCCGCCAGGGTCAGGAGGGCGACGGGGAGGTGGGCGCGAAGGGCCCGGCGCGATGCGCCGGCCCGCATGGGTACAGTGTGTGGCTGCACGTAACGTCTGCCTCAGCGGTCGAATCGTTCGGTCGCGGCGCACGATGGGGCGGTGCGGAGCGCCACGATAGCAGGGGTGGGCGGGGGTGTCAAGCTTGGGGGGGAGCGCCGCAGACCGAGGTCTGGCGCGAAGAGAGCCAAGTCGGCCTGCGCCGACTGGGGGGCCTACAGCAGCAGCCCACGCAGGTGGGCTTGGCCGAGCTTGGGCTATGGCCAAGCCGTTAGCGCCGAGCTCTAGCTCGCGGCGGGCGTTCGGCGCCCTATAGCGAGGAATCTCGTCCAGCCAGACAAGGCCCCTCGCTACGCTCGGGGCGACGAGGGTTGGTTGGGGCGACGGTGCGGACGTCCAAGCCCGTCATTCCGAACGTAGTGAGGAATCTCGTCCAGCTCGACAAGGCCCCTCGCTACGCTCGGGGCGACGTGAGGCGATCGAGGGAGGCGGGGGCTGGCGCCGGCGGGCGCTTTGCCCTACAATCAGGCGAGGCACGGCCCGACCGCGGCCCTGGGCCTATGGGGGGCGATGGTCGCGTGGCGCGTGATCGTGAGAGCGCCGAACGCGTAGGGGACTCACACCCGCGAGCACATCGTGAGGAGTTGACGATGCGTGTACTGCTGGCCGTGGTGGCTCATCCGGATGATGAGGCCTTCGGGATGGGGGGGACGCTGGCGCGGTACGCCGCCGAGGGGTGTGCGGTGTACGTGGTGACGGCGACGCGGGGCGAGGCGGGGCAGATCGCCGGGGAGACGGCGACGCCGGCCAACCTGCCGCTGGTGCGCGAGCGTGAGCTGCGCTGCGCCTGCCGCGCGTACGGCGTCCATCCGCCCATCTTTCTCGACTACCTGGACGGGCAACTGCCCATGGTGCACCAGGGACAGGCGGTGGGCAAGGTGGTGCGCGTCATCCGCGAGCTGCAGCCCGACGTGATGATCACCTTTGGGCCGGACGGCATCTATGGCCACTATGACCACATCGCCGTGCACCGCTGGGCCACCATCGCCTACGATCTGGCCAACGATCCGGATTGCTTTCCGGGGCAACTCGAGGGGGAGTGCCGGCCGCATCAGGTGCGAAAGCTGTACTACCAGGTGCTGCCCGAGGAGGAACTCGAGGAGTGGCGGGCGCAGGGGCAGCAGCCGGTGGTGATGATGGACGACGTGCCCTTTCCGATGATCGGCTGGAAGCGGGGCGACATCACCACCGTCATCGATATCAGCGCCCACGCCGAGGCCAAGATGGCGGGAATGGTGTGCCACCGCTCGCAGATCGGCGACGAGGGCGCGTGGACGAGCGACGAGGCGCGCGCCTCGCGCATGTTCAAGGAAGAGACGTACGTCCTGGCCCGCTCGACGGTCGAGCGCACCGAGGGCGTGGAGGACGACCTGTTCAGTGGGCTAGAAGACTAACCACGGAGACACGGAGGGCACGGAGAACTCGTGGTGGCTCCTATGCTGCGGACCTGAGCAACAGGTGGAAGGAGCGCCTTGGCACTCATCGAAGAGACTCTGACCCAGCAGATCATCGGGGCGGCGATCGAGGTGCACCGTCACGGGGCCGGGCCTTCTCGAGTCGGCCTATCAGACTTGTTTGGCACAGGAACTGACGTTGCGGGGCATTCCTTTCGAGAGCGAGGTGCCCTTGCCCCTCTCGTACAAGGGCTCACAGGTCGAGTGTGGCTATCGTCTCGACTTGTTAGTTGACGGCAAGGTCGTCGTGGAACTGAAGGCTGTCGACGCGCTCCTGCCCGTCCATGAGGCCCAACTCATGACTTATCTCAGGCTCTCTGGCTGCCGCGTAGGGTTGCTCATCAATTGGCACGTCCCGGTGCTCAAGGACGGCGTAAAACGCCGTGTACTATGAGTCTCTTGCGCCGCGAATATCGGCACATGACCCCAATAGCGAGAGAGCTGCGCGGTTAGTAGTGGTACCTGGTTGTACTCGGTGTTCTCCGTGTCTCCGTGGTTGGCAATCTCGTAGGAGGGTTTGATGGTTACGCAACTTGGTGAGGGCGTGTATTGGGTGGGGGCCGTGGACTGGGGGTTGCGGCATTTCCATGGGCACGAACTGTCGACGCATCGTGGGTCGACGTACAACGCCTACCTGATCGTCGATGAAAAGATCGCGCTGGTGGATACGGTCTGGGCGCCGTTCACCGACCAGCTGCTGGCCAACATCCGCGAGGTGGTGGACCCGGCCAAGATCGACGTGGTGGTGGCCAACCACGCCGAGGTGGACCACTCCGGGGCGCTGCCCGAGGTGATGCGCCACGCGCCCGATGCCGCGCTGATCGTCTCGCGCCGCGGGCGGGACAGCATCGAGGGGCACTATCACCAGCCATGGGCGTTCCAGGCGGTCAAGACGGGTGACAGCGTCAGCCTGGGGAGCCGCGAGCTGGTGTTCGTCGAGGCGCCCATGCTGCATTGGCCCGACAGCATGTTCACCTATCTCACGGGCTCGGCTATCCTGATGCCCAACGACGCCTTTGGCCAGCACTATGCCACGGCGTACCGCTTTAACGACCAGGTCGACCAGGACGAGCTGTACCACGAGGCGCTCAAGTACTATGCCAACATCCTCACTCCGTTCAGCGATCGCGTCCTGAAAAAGATCGACGAGGTACTGGCGCTGAATCTGCCGGTGAGCATGATCGCGCCGAGCCACGGCGTCATCTGGCGCGACAACCCGCTGCAGATCGCGCGCGCCTACCAGGAGTGGGCGACGCAGACGCCGGAGCGCAGCGCGGTGATCCTGTACGACACCATGTGGCACGGCACGCGCCATATGGCCGAGGCGATCGGCGAGGGGCTGCTGAGCGAGGGGGTGCCGTTCAAGATCTTTCACATGGCGACCTCGGACCGCAACGACGTGCTCACAGAGGTCTTTCGCGCCAACGCCGTGATCGTGGGCTCGCCCACGCTGAACAACGGCCTGCTGCCGACGATCACGCCGATCCTCGAGGACCTCAAGGGGCTGAAATTCAAGAACAAGATCGGCGCGGCCTTTGGCTCCTACGGCTGGAGCGGCGAGTCGGTCAAGATCATCGAGGGGCGCCTGAACGACAGCGCCATCTCGGTGGTGGCCGAGGGGGTGCGCGCCAAGTGGCAGCCCAAGGAGGACGACCTGGAGGCGTGCCGGCGCCTCGGGCGGGAGGTAGCGGCGGCGGTCAAGGGCGCCGGGGGGTGAACCCACTCGACCACGCAAGAGCCGGGGGGTGAACCCCTCCGGCTACCATAGGAGAAAGCCCCTACGGGGCTGGAGACGTGGCCCCACAGAGGCGACACCTCGGTAGCGCGCTCGGTGAGCGCGCTCACCGAGCGCGACGGTTCAGCGCCGGGGCGCTTAGCGCCTCCAGGCGAGGACGATGAGGCCGACGCCGATGACGAGCATCACGATGGAGCCGATGGACAGCTTGGCCTCCCCGGACGGCGCGTTGAGGAGCGGCAGGGAGGGAAGGTAGCGGACGGTGACGGCGCTCCCTGTGCGCGGCAGAGTGCCCGTGTTCAGCACGTTGGAGCGGCGGGTCATGCCGTTACGCTGCTCGCCATCGGGCATCCGAAAGCTGTAGCTGATGTTATAGTCATAATCCGAATCCTCGGACGAGGTATTCCGAGTCACGTCGGTGATGACCCCCGGGGCGCTGGAGCCGGCGACCTGCAGGACGGGGCCGCGGACGCCCATCAGCATCAGTAACAGGCCGACAAAGGTCAGCAGGATCTTGCCGCCCACCGAGCTGCCCTTGGCCTTCGCGGGCTTGCTCCTGCTCGAGGAGCGGCGTCTGGGCGCGGGCGGGGCCGCCTCCACGGCGGGTGCGGGTCCCGGTGGTGGAGGGGGCGGGGGGGACGGGCTGACGGGCGGCGGGTTGGCGGCGGGGCTCGCCTCGGGGGCGGTGGCGACGCGCTGGCCGCACGACGTGC
>ENA-UOUL01002208-UOUL01002208.1-bioreactor-metagenome-genome-assembly--contig:-NODE-2208-length-23474-cov-5.782280_pt1 | contig 23474 bp, 19 predicted proteins | sample MGYA00249838_ERZ747220 | MGnify/ENA primary metagenome ERZ747220 (study PRJEB28778, sample SAMN05720191) | bioreactor metagenome | isolation source: Anaerobic biogas reactor | place: USA:Washington...
AGGGTGATCGCCGCCGCCTGAGCGAACGACGACACCGCGTGCTCGGCGAGCTGCGCACCGACCTGACCGTCTGGGCCGCAGGGATCAAGGCGGCGGATGCCAATCGCGAATTCGGCCTGGAAACGAACCGGCTGAACCAGTTCGTCGTCGACCGACGGCTGGCGACTTCGGCCGCGGGCATTTATGCGATCGGCGACTGCGCGGCCTGCCCATGGCGCGACGGGAAGCCGGTGCCGGCACGCGCCCAGGCGGCGCACCAGCAGGCCGCCTGGCTTGCGCAGGCCTTGATCGACGGCGAGAACGGCCGCCCGGCCCGCGAAGCGTTCGTCTATCGGGACTTCGGCTCGCTCGTTTCGCTCGGCGACAACGAAGGTGTCGGCAACCTGATGGGCGGACTCTCAGGACGCAAGTTCTTCGTCGAGGGCCTGATCGCGAAATGGATGTACATGTCGCTGCACCTGATGCATCACCGCGTGATCCTCGGCCTCGGGAAAACCGCGGTGCTCGCCCTTGCGCGCCTGCTTCAGCACCGCGTATCAGGCCGCGTGAAGCTGCATTGACGTGCCAGGCTGTCGGAGTACGGGACGGGGTCGCGTGCTCCGACAGCCTCCCAGGCGAACGGGCGGCGCAGTCAGGGGCTCGTGCAGGTGTAGCTCGCCGCCAGCGCCGGGTCACCGCTGCCGTTGTACCTCGGGTACATCGGGTAGACGCACAGCGGTCTCGTCAACACCGGCGTGCCGGCGGAGAGTTTCGCCGCCGCCAGCGTGCACGACATGTACAACCTGCTCTCCGTGGCGATCTTCTTCCCACTGGAGCTGTTGTTCTCCCCGCTGGAGAGACTCTCCGCCTGGGCCGAGGCATCTCCAGCAATGGAACCTCGGTGAGGGGATCGGCAAGGCCATACGCCTCGCCATGATAATCGCTCCATGTTATTAAGGGGGGATCGCAACGCGTCGCGGGTCCAGGCGACGGTTGCACGATTCCACTGTCCATTATAGCATAGGACCCTTCAAATTGTCAAAACGCTTGCGCGTTTCAGTGCCCTGACTTGCCGCCAACTCACTGCGGTCAGTATACTCGGCGATTATGGAGAACTCGAGGAAAAGCCGCCCTGCGCCATGGGCGCGGTATGGCAACCCCGCCCCCTCCTGACGAAGGGGGCGGGGTGAAAACGCGCTGCCAATGCGATAGGGGGCTAGGGTGTCGCCGCCAGGGCCGCGTCCGCGGTCGCCAGGCCAGCGCCCGTCGCGTCCGCGCCCCAGGTCACGACCTCTGCGGCGCCGCTGGACCCATAGATGGTCCGGGAGCCCGGCGCCAGGTAGATCGCGCTGCTCTCGAGGATCGTCTCGGCCTCAGGGGCAGTCAGCGCGGGGTACTTTTGCGCCATGAGCGCCACGATGCCGGCCACGTGCGGGCTGGCCATGGAGGTGCCGCCCAGGTAGTAGTAGGAGGCGACGCTGCCGCTGTTGAGCTGGTACGGCCCCACCACCCACGAGCCAGGCGCCGCCACATCCAGGTCCTGGCCGGCCAGCGCGCGGCTGGAAAAGTCGGTGATGTAATAGTCCGCGGCATTGGTCGGGTCGGGCACGTTACCTACCCACCAACTGCCACTTTTCCACTCGCCCACCCAACCGGATGCGGCCACCGAGATGACCGGTGCGTAGGCGCCGGGATAGCCCATGCCCGCCGCGCCCTCGTTGCCCGCGGAGGCGACGATGATCACGCCCTGCTCGATGGCATAGTCGATGGCGGCCTTTTCCATGGCGTCCAGCTCTGGCCCGCCCAGGCTCATGTTGATGACCACGGGATAGTCGGCCAGCGGCCCGGCCTTCAGGTCAGCCACGTAGGTAATGCCGCGGGCGACCACCGAGGACCAGCCCGAGCCGTTCTGGTTGAGCACCTTGACCGGGATCACCGTCGCCAGGGGCGCCACGCCGTTGATGGCCGTGCCGCGCATATCATAGCCCAGGATGGTGCTGGTCACATGGGTGCCGTGCGAATTCTGGTCGTGCTCCCACTTGTTGGGCTGCGAGGAGACCGTGCCCACCTCGCCGCCGCCGCCGCCAAAGGCGATGGCGTACTCGACCGCGATGCGCTCCTCGGGAAAATACTTGCGCCAGGAATCCAGCAGGCCCGTGTCCAGCACGGCCACATAGACGCCCGCGCCGCTATAGGATTCCACCCGGCCAAAGCCATAGTTGGTCACGTTGACAGCATCCAAGTCCCAGGTGCTGAGACCGTCGGCAAAATCGGTCGCCGACACCGCGTCCACCGGCGCGCCGTTACGGGCCGCGTCCGGGCTGGCCGAGGCCACGTAGGGCAGCGCCTGGATGGCCTTAAGCTGGCTGGCCTTGGCCTGCAGGGTCACCGCACTGATCGCCGGGACCACGTTCCGCACCTTGCCGTACTTGGCCAGGTCGGCGCCGATGGCGCTGGTGTAGGCGGTATTCAGCACCACGTTGACGCCAATGACGCCGCTAGGCGCCGCCGCGGCCACGCTGGCGGTCGAAGCCAGCAGGACCAGCAACAAGGCCACAGCAAACACTCTTCTCATCTCGAGTTCCTCCTCAAAATGGCTTGGTCCCCGTCCGCCGGCGCGCGCCAGCGGTGTGCTCACAGGCTCCGAGTGTACGCAGAATCGTCCAGAGGGCAAGTTGGGCGTGACCTGAATCCTTGGAGCAGAGCAGGGCGAGGACCAGAACGCGGGGCCGGGGAGGCGCGTCGGCTCCTCCCCGGGCGAACCTATCGGAGATGCATGCTCACATCGGCGGAGGCGGCACCAGGCACGCGACGCAGGGCGCCACGTTGCCCGAGGCGTCCACCGCCCAGACGCAGGCGTCGCCATTGCCGATGATGTGCCAGGCGATGGCGCCAGCCTGGCCCGCGGCGCTGCCGATCTCTTTGATCTCCGGCGTCGCGGTGGCATCCTCGGTGTACTTGATCTTGGTCCCGCTGGCAAAGGGCCCGAACACGGTCCCGCTGCCGCTATCCGTCACATAGATCTGCGGGTTGGGATCCACCGCATCCGTCGCCAGCAGCTCCCAGAAGCCGTCCTGGTTGTTCGCGGGCGGCGCCTTCTTGCCGTGCGGGTTGACCGTGGGCACGCACGAGACCGCCGGCGGGGTGGTGTCTTGCCAGAGCTTGGTCGCCGTGTCGCAGCCCGAGTCGCCGGTGGGGTCAGCGAGGGTCACGCAGGCCTTGATGCTGTCGGTGCCCAATCCGGCCAGCCCCTGCGCCGCCGCGTAGGTAAAGTCGGCTTCGCCCGCGGCGTCGGTGGTATCGCTGCCGGTGAGCCCGGCGTTAGGCCCGCTCACCACCTCGAAAGCGATGGACCTGTCCCCGACTTTGGCCGAGTCGCCAAGCAGCGTCGCCACGACAGAGTGCTCCTGGCCGGGCGTGCCCAGCTCGTTGGTGGCCGTGGCCGGCGACAGGCTGATCTGGAAGAGATAGACCGTCTCGCACTGCTCCACGCTGCCCGTCTCGCCGGAGGCATCGCTGCCATTGGCCGTCACGCAGAGGGTGTGCGCCCCCGGGCCGAGATCGGCGGCGGAGGTGGCGTAGGTCACGCTGTCCGCGCCGGGCAGCGGCAGATCGGGGTCGATCTCGTCGTTGACGATGGCGACCTTGGCGCCGCCATCCACGGCGAGCTCCAGCGAGTCCAGCGACGAGCTGATCAGGTCGGGGATGATGTTGGGCAGATCGCCGGGGTCGACCACCTCGGTGCACGTGCCGCCGGTGGCGTCCGCCATCTGCTGCAGCGTGCCCGCCCCGCCGCCGGTGCACGAGCTATTCGGCCCCACGGCGATGGAATAGATGACCGCCTCCTCAGCAACCAGGGCGTCTAGCGCGGGACCAAAGCTCCCGCCGCCTACGTTGCTCAGGCCGTCGGAGAGAAAGACGACGATATTGGTCCCGTTGGTGCTGGCCTGCACGATCGGCAGCGCGTTCTGCAGCCCAGCGGCAAAGCTGGTGAACTGCCCGACGGGCTTGTTGGTATACTGCGCTGCCCCGCCATTCCCGCCGCCGACGTCGCTATAGGTGGAATCCACCACGGTGACCAGTTGACCATCCGCGTTCGGCGCGATGATGAGCTGGTCGCCGACGTCTGGCGCCATGTCCGCCGCGGCCCCCGAGTCCGCATAGACCACCAGGCCCACCTCATCCACCGAGCCATCGGCGATGGCGGCCAGGTTGAGGGCCTTGACGAACACGCGCTCGCAGTTCAAGACCAAGCCACAGCCCGCGCCGCTATCCACATCGGTGCTGCCCGAGACGTCCATGACGTAGACGAGGGTCGCATCGGGATCGCCCAGCCCAACGCTGGCGCCGCCGCTGACGTCCACGTCCAGATCGAGATCGTCGGCGGGGATGAGGAATTCGGTCCCCGTGAGGGGGTCATCGATGGAAACGGACAGTTGGGCGCCATTGGGGAGACTCGTGCTATTGGAGCCGGCCACGGCGGTCCCCAGAGTGAGCGCCGCCACGGTCAGCAGCGCCAACAGAAACCGACAATTCGCTTTCATCTTGGTTCTCCTCTCTTTCCTTCCGGGCCGCGCGCCTGCCCCCATCCGTGGAGCGGCAGCGCGCCGCGGTAGGCCAAGACCATCCTACACCGCTGGCGTCACGGTTGGTCGCACCGCGACGCCCAGTGCGCCAGTGGCCGCGCCCCGACACAGCCCCCGGGGCGGGCCAGGCGCGAAGGGAGGCCACGCGGGGCCCAGCGGACCAAGGGCTGGGCCACAGGCGCGTGGCCTGGCTGACGGGCTCACGGCGGCGCGGACGCGACGCACGAGCGCGCCGCCCTGGGCGACGCCAGCGCTCTTGCGAACCAGAAGCCAGGATATCTGCGACGATCAAGAGTGAAAGCGCGATGGATCTAGAACGGGGAAAGGACAAGCTGCCGTACGAGCGGATACCTGCCGATGGATCGGCGGGGCTGACCCTCCTGCCCCCCAGCTATGGGCAAAACGGGTGCGTGGCGCACCTCTGGGCCAGTGCGGCACCCGTCCAGCGTATAGTGTACCGCGGCTGAGGCCGGTTGTCAATATACTTTTGGATGAGACGGGGGCCTGGCGCAGCCACCAGACGAAAACCCCACCTGCCCCGCTAGGGGACAGGTGGGGCGGCTCCCCCGCTCGGCGAGGGAGTGTGCGGTGCTGCTGGCGCTACTCGCGCAGCAACATGGGCAGGTGCGCGGTCGGCGGGAGCACGTCCACATAGATCAGCGCTTCGGCGCTGCCCGCGGCGCCGCTGCCATCCGTCACCCGCAGGGTGATAGCGTGGCGCCCGGCGCTCAGGCTGTCCAGGACGACCTCCTGGCCGTTGCCCAGGTCGCCGTCCCGATCCGAGGACCAGGCCAGCCGGTCGGGGTCGAGGATGCCGTCCTCCAGGTCGTAGCCCTCGCCCAGCAGCAGGATCTGCTGCCCGGACACGTACGCGTCGAGGGTCTTGGGCGTCAGGATGAAGGGCAGCGGGGCCTTGTTGGGCACGCTAAAGCTGCCATCCGAGGCGTCCATGCCAGTGTTCACGCCGTCCGAGGCCGCCACGCGGAACCGGGCGTTCGCGCTGCCGGGCAGGTCCGCCAGCGCCAGCTCGAGCGCCTTGTCGTTCAGCTCCGCCGCCAGCGATTGCCAGGTCGCGCCGCCATCGGTGCTGTATTGCACCAGGAAGGTCAGCGGGTTGCCGTCCACGTCCTCCGCCTCCCAGCGCACCGTCACGGCCTCGCCGCGCAGGTTCTCGCCGCCGTTGGGCGACAGCACCTTCACCGTGGGGGCGTTGGCGCTGACGTTGCGGCTAAAGACCACCGCGCCGCGATACTCGACCACCACGCGCCGCGCGCCGCTAGACCAGGGGATGACCTCCTGGATGGCGGCGATCCGGTCGCCCGGCCCCGGATCGGAAGGCTCGATAGGCGTGAAGGGATAGCGGGCGATGACCGCGCCGCTCTCATCCCGGAGCGATAGCGCCCAGTCGTCGCTGGGGGTCTGCGGGTCAGGCGTGCCCAGGCCGTCCATCCGATAGAGCGTGTCGAGCTCCGCCGTGCCCTGGGTCAGGTTGGCCGATCCGACGACGATCAACCCCTCGCCGGCCAGCGGCTGCCGGGCCTTGAGCTCAGACGATTCGGAGATCAGGCGGCCGCGGATGCCGTTATAGGTATACGGCGAGATCCACTGGTACATCCCGTAGGACATGACGTCCTTCCAGAAGGGGAGATAGACCTCCCGCGTGGCGACGTCAAAGCCGAAATAGTGGTTGGGATCGCCCAGCAGGCCGATCTGGCCGTTGGGGAAGGGATAGAACGGGTCCGGGCCCGCCTCTTCGCCGGTGGCGTTGACGTGCTTGCGGCCCAGGGCGTGCCCGAACTCGTGGGCGGTGTACCAGTCGCCATAGGTGCCGTCATTGTCCCAGCCGAACGTGCCGGGGCCGGTGGGTCCGGAGGAGACCCAGCTAGGGATGCCGGAGCAGCCGCGCATGAACCCGCCGCTATCGGCCACCAGGCCATAGTAACGCCGCGCCGGCGAGCCCTCGCTCATCCGCAGGACGGCGAGCAGGTTGTTGGTCCAAACGCAGCCCTTGTCATCCGCCACCGCCGAGGGGCGCGTGCTATAGGGCCAATTCAGAAAACCGATGTGCCAGTCCACGCTGGGCACGGGGTAGGCCCGCCGCAGCCAGGAGACGATGGAGACGATGTCGCTGAAGGAGGGCTGATGCCAGGCGCCCCCTGACTGATAGGCGACGCTGACGATCTTGACCTTGAGAGGCGGCGTCGTGTTGAACCCGATAACCCGCTGGCCGCCGTTGTTGCCATAGTTCGTCTCCGCCACGGCGACATCGGCGTTCATGCGGAACTGGACCGTGACGATGCCCCACTGGGCGATGCTCGAGGGCACCTCGATATAGAAAGAGTGGCTGGTAAAGGCGCGGCTGGAAAACTCGCGGACCGTGTTGCGCCCGCCCGGGTTATGGGCCTTGAGCCAGCCGGTGACGCCCGTCGTGCCGACGAAACGGAACTCGCCCAGCACCCCCGAGATGTTGCCATCCGAGGAGCGGACATAGGCGCGAGCATAGGCCCGCTTGCCCGCGATGAGCGGCACGCTGTGGGCCATATTCTGGATCGCCTGCGTCACCTCGATGTCGGTATAGATCAGGTCCACCACCGGCGTGGGGGTGCGGGTAGGCGTCCGAGTCGGGGTGCTCGTCGGGGTCCGCGTGGGCGTGCGGGTGGGTGTCCGCGTCGGGGTGCGCGTGGCCGTCACTGTGGGCGTGGGGGTGGGCAGCAGCTCATCGGCAAAGAGGATGCCGCCGATGGATTGCCCATCGCGCACTTGCAGGTATTCGACCGTGTTGGCGTTCACCACCGTGCCGCCGGGGGCCAGCGCGTAGAGCGAGGTATAGCCCCCCAGGTCGGTCTCGACGAGGCGATAGGCGTTGCGGCCATAGGGGCGCACGATGGAGAAGCGCCCTTCCGGATTGGTAAAGACGGTGAGCACGTTGACGAACGGTCCGCCCGTGGGCGCGCGTTCGAACAGCTCGATGCGGGCATTCGGGATGCCCAGATCAAAGAGGCCGGTGGCGGGGTTCAACCGCACCACCCGCCCGTTAAAGGTCACGTTCGCGGAGAGCTCCGCTTGGGCGCTGGCCGCGCCGGCCACGAGGCCGGAGAGCAGCAGCAGCCAGATCAGCGACAAGACGATGTAACGTGGGCGGACAGCGAGCTTACTCATGGATCCTCCTTCATAAGCGAAACGCCCCAGGGGTCGCCCAGCCAAGCATGCCAAGGGCGAGGGCAAACCCAATGTCACGCTGCAAGGTGCGGTGTTAGCCCAGCCGGACCGACTGCCCGGCCTTTGGGCTGATTTCTCCTAGTATATTACTATGAATTATCTGCGCTGTCAAGGCCCCACCGCTCCCCAGGACAGCGTTTTAACGAGTTCTTAATGTCGGAGCGGCGGCAGCCTCTTGCAGGGTCTCTGGATGCCAAGTTTGACAGTTGGGTATATACTGGCAGCAGACACCAACTAGCCGAGAGGAGCGGGGACATGAACACGATCGGACGTTGGACCATTGCGTTGCTCTTGATCGCCCTGTCTTGGGCGGCGGGAGGGCGGCTGAGCGCCGCGGACGGCCCCGCCGGCGAGATCGTCACCATCCGCAGCGACAACGGTGACAACGGCGATGTGCAGCACTATCCGCTGGGAAGCCGCGTGGGGGTCGTCCTGAGCCCGCCGGCGGAGTACTTTCCCCTCAAGCTGAGCGCCGTCCAGTTCCAGGTGCCCAATGGCGAGTTGCGCGCGCAGGTCAGCATCCATGCCCTGGAGGGCGGCCGGCCGGGCGCCTTGCTGGCCCAGTCGCCTGTACTCGCCTTCGGCACCGCGTTTGGCTGGCTCACCCTGGACCTGAGCGCCGCGAACCTCGTGCTGGACACGCCCCAGCCCTTCCTGGTGACGGTGGAGGGCAGCCTGGGCGGCCTGCACTCGGGAGATGCCGGCCTTTTCCTCTATCACGACACCACGACGAACCTGCCCTCGGGCATGGCCTACTATTGGCAGGACGGCCAGTGGCTCGACCACGCCAGCCAGTGGGCCGCTCCCGCCCAGGTCGGCTGCCCCATGATCCGCGCCAAGGTGGAGCTCGCGCCGCCGGCCACCCCCTCCCCCACGCCCACGGTGAGCGGCCTGATCGTCCTGCAACAGGGCGTGGAGGGCTACCAGGGCGCCGAGGAAGTGGAGATCAGCTCATGGTATCCGGAATGGGGCACCTACGGCCCCTGGGGCGGCGGCACCATGCAGGTGCGCGCCGATGATCAGATCGCCTCGCTGGTGCGCTTCGACCTCTCCCGGTTGCCCGCCGGAGCCGAAATCGACCAGGCCACGCTCAGCCTTTACGCCGTATCGCAGTACGGCCCGCGCGAGACGGTGGTGGGAGCCTACGAGGTCGCGCGCCCCTGGCGGCAGGGGTACGCGAGCTGGAACTGCGCCGACCGGACCGGCGTGCCCATCGCTTGCGTCCCCTGGTCAGCGCCGGGGTGCAATGGCGTGCCGGCCGATCGGGCCGGGACGCCGGAGGACGAGGCGGCCATGTTGGAGGTGGAGCGCTGGTACGAGCTGGAGATCACCCAGATGGCGCGACACTGGGCCAGCGACCCGGCAGCCAACCGTGGCCTGGCGCTCAAGGCCTATGGCGAGTCCGCGGCCATCTGGCTCGCCAACTCGTACCATGGCGGCATCGCCCTGCGCCCCAAGCTGACCATCCGCTACCACGGGGGAACGGTGGTCACGCCCTCCCCCACCCCAACTGCCACCGCCACGCCGGCCACCCACGAGAAGGTGCTGCAACAGGGCGTGTCCGGCTATGCTGGCTGTCGCGATGTGGGCATCGCTTCCTGGTATCCCAACGACAACCTGGAGGGCGGGACCAATGACACCATCGAGCTGCGCGCCACCGACCAGTTCGCGGGGCTCTATCGCTTCGAGCTGGCGGGAGTGTTGCCCGCTGAAGCGCAGATCACCCGCGCCTGGCTGATGCTCTACGCCGTCGGCCAGGCGGGCACCGCCTGGATCCCCGTGCGGGCGTTCGAGGTGAATCGCGCCTGGGCGCCGGGAGAGGTCACCTGGAACCACGCCGCGGCGAGCACCGCCTGGAGCACGGCAGGGTGCAACGCCGTCCCGGCTGACCGCGCCGGGACCGCCGAGAGTGAGGTCACCATCGGGGGCATCAACCGCTGGTACGAGTGGGACATCACGGGCATGGCGCAGGGCTGGTGGGCCGACGCGGGGAGCAACCGTGGGCTGATCCTGAAAGCCCTCGGCTCGACGGCGACCAATCGCAAGGTCGTCGCCACCGAACACGGCTCCGTCGCGCTCCGCCCCAAGCTGGTTGTCCGCTATACCCTGCCCGGCGCGCCCACGCCCACGGCGACGCCATCCGCCACGGCCACGGCAACCTGCACCAGCACCACGACGACAACGACGACGCAGACCCGCACCGCCACGGCGACGCAGACCCGCACCGCCACCCCAACGCCAACCCGGACCAGTACCGCCACGACCACCGCGACAGAGGCGCCGACGAGCACGGCCAGCCCCTCGCTGACTTGCACGCCGACGCCGCGAGTCATCTGGCTGCCGCTGCTCCTGAAATAGAGAGCCCCCTGCCCCCTCTTGGCCAGGGTGGTCAGGGGGATTACCTCGCGGCGCCGATGATAAGCCTCATAGACGGCCGATTCGCGCGGGCCTATACTGGGTGCAACGGTATAGGGGAGTCGTTGCCAACGCGCGCCTATCGGCGCGGTGAGGGGGCGCCATGAGCGCTGTCACTTCTGAGGGTTCGCAAGCCGGCCGGTCCGAGCGGCCGACCTGGATCGCTTTCGTGTTCTTTGTCTTGCTGGCGGGGAGCAACCCCGTCGCCATCCGCTACAGCAACGCCGAGCTGCCGCCCTTTTGGGGCGCCACCGCCCGGCTCACCGTGGCGGCGGCCGTCTTTTGGATCATCGCCCTGGTCCGGCGCGCCGCCCTGCCCAAGGGGCAGGCCCTGCTCCGCACCGTTCTATACGGCCTGGTAGGGACGGGCGCAGCCAACGCGCTCTCTTACTGGGCTTTGGTGCGCGTGCAAGCGGGCATGGCCGCGCTGTTTCTGGCCCTTGTCCCGCTGATGACCCTGTTCCTGGCGGCGGCGCACGGCCAGGAGAGGCTGAGCTGGCGAGGGCTGGTCGGCGGCCTGATCGCGGTGCTGGGCACTGTGGTGATCGTGGGCGGCGGGCTGGGCACATCGCTGACGATTCCCGCCGTCCTGGCCCTGCTTGGTGTGGTGCTGTGCATGGGCGAAGGCGCGGTCATTTTCAAGGCCATCCCCCGAGGCGAGCCGGTGGCCACCAATGCCGTGTCCATCAGCGCCAGCGCGGTGATGCTCGGGGCGATCTCGTTGCTGGCTGGCGAGACCTGGCGTCTGCCCTCCGCGGCGCACACCTGGGCCGCCTTCGCTTACCTGGCGATCGTTGGCTCGGTGCTGGTCTTCTACCTGTACCTGTATGTGCTGATGCGCTGGTCGGCCTCGCGGTCGGCCTACGGCTTTGTCCTTCTGCCCGTGGCCTCCGTCATCGTCAGCGCGCTGCTCACCGGCGAGGTGGTGACGACATCCTTTGTGATCGGCGCCATCATCACGCTGCTGGGCGTCTGGCTGGCGGCGCTCAGTCGCCCCACCTCCGTGTCCACGCCCCGAGCCGCGCCGTCCGGCAACTGCGCCAGTTGCTAGGCACCGCCAACTCGCCTACTCCAGCTCCTTGGTGAGAAAGTACCGCGTGTGCCCGCGCGGGAAATCGGGCAACTCGCCAAACACCTGGTAGCCCTGCTTCTGGTAGAACCCAGGAGCCTGGAAACTGAACGTGTCCAGGTAGGCGTGGGTCGCGCCGCGACGCCGCGCCTCCTCCTCCGCCTGGGCCAGCAACTGCCGCCCATAGCCCTGCCCGCGCAGCTCCTCCTTGACCCACAGCAGGTTGACATACAGCCAGCCCCAGTAGGTATCGCCGATCAACCCGCCCGCGATCTCGCCGCCCGGCGCGCGCAAGACAAAGCAGACGGGTTTGCCTCCTTCCGGCCCAGCTTGCTGCTTGTTATAGGCGCTGATCCCCCCGCCGACCGCTTCCCACGCAGCATCGTCGGGCTTGTCCATGGAGACGATCTGATAGCCTTCGGCCATAGGTTACCGCTCCTTCCCTCGCCATTGAATCACCCAGGCCAGGTCGCGCACGGGTGCGGCCATCCTGCCCGTCCAGCGGTCACCTGGCGGTCGCCTTCAAGCTGAACGTGCAGGGGTACAGCTCGACGCGGTTATCCTCCACGTCGTACGGCGTATAGCCGCTGTAATGATATTGCGGAAACTCGTGCAGGAAATCGATCCTCAGGCCCGCCTCGCAAAAAGCCGTGACCACCTCGCCTAGGGTCCAGTGCCACTCGTAGGATTTGGATGGTATCTTGAGCGTCGGATCGGTGTAATCCCCCATGTTGGCGTACTGCGAGACGTCCTTGCGGAAATAGTCGCCCTGGATGGTGTGGGGGCTGAACGAGTCCGCGGCATCGTACAGGACGTTGCGGAACGGGTGCCCGTCCAAGAGGTAAAAGAACCCGCCGTCGCGCAGCAGATGGCGCACGGTCTGGGCATAGCGGCGGATATCCGGCAGCCAGCAGAGCACCCCCGTGGAGGAAAAGACGATGTCGTGCTTGCTATGCACCTGGTCCATCACCGCGAGGATGTCGGCCTCGATAAACTCGGCGCGGAGGCCCAGGCGCTCCGCCAGCGCTCTGGCGTATTTAAGCGACTCGGGCGAGATATCGATGCCGGTGACCTGGGCGCCCAGCAACGCCCAGGAAAGCGTGTCGGTGCCGATGTGGCAGAGCAGGTGCACCAAGGACTTGCCCCGCACATCGCCGACCTCCCCGCGGATCAGGTCGTTCAGCAGGGGCTCGCCGGCCAGCAGCCGGTCAATGTGATAGTTCCGGTAATGGGTCGCCGCCAGGCCGTCCCAGCCCCGCCGGTTGGCTTGGGTCATCTCGTTCATGGGCAGTACTTCTTTCATCTCAAGGCTTTTCACCAAGCACCCAGGGAACGTCAGCCATGAATTCAGCCTGCAAGATTGGCGTAGGAAAACCGCGGCCAAAGTCCACGTCACCGGTAAAGCCGATACCGGCGTTCTCGACAAGTGGGTGGAGGTCAATTTGGCCTGACTTACGGCTCACCGTTCTATAATCATCACCGTCAACTATTCTGCCAACCAGGTTGTACATTCCCATGTAAAAGTGCGTGCCATCCTCGTTCTCCCAGAATTCGGTGATGTCTAGGGGCTTGGCAGGGTCGATCCCCAGAGTCTCCAGGACTTGAAGCAGTTCGGCGGGCAAGGTTCTCCACGCCGCCCTGAAATTCCGGCAATACGCGCAAGTGCAGTCCTGGTCCGACGGCACGTTACGGTACGTGGCGGCCGTAGCCTCTGTGTCAACCTCTAGCAGCCACTCCAGCAGTCTCACCTGTTGGAGCATATTTGTGCATCTCCTCGCTATCCCTCATAAGAGGCGGTACCTCTCGCCCCAAACACGTCCCGCACCGCCTCCAGATAGGCCAGCCCATCCACCGTGTCCGGCTCCAGGTAACTCCCCTCGGTCCACTCGTTCCAGGCGTTGAGGGTCAGGATGCGTGGCGCGGGCTGCTCGTCGAGAAACCGCCGCGCTGTCAACAGCGCCTCGCGAAACGCCTCCGGCGTGTTGCCGCCGAGCATGGGCATGAAGGGATAGCCGGCGTTCTCGTACCGGTCCGACTGCACCGTGCGCGGGCTGGCGTCCCAGCCCATGGTGACGTTGGGGTGATAAGGCAGCCGGAACTCGGCGGCCGTCCGCCGCCAATGGGCCGCCGCCCCCGCCAGCACGTCCAGGTAGGGCGTCTCGGGAAAGCCCGGCAGCGGCACATGGTGGATCCAGACGTAGGAGCCAATGCTATCGAATCCCAGCGCCTCCAGCAGCGCGTTGGGGTCGCCAGCGACGCTTGCGTCGCCAGCGTCGCCAGCCGCCTCGCCCGGGAGGATGCGCACGGACCAAACCACCGCATTCAGGTGCAGCCCTGGCAGCCCGGCCGCCTCCGCCTTGCGCCGGAAGTCGTCCAGCGCCGCGCGCGTCGCCGCCACCCCGCCCAGCCCCTGCAGCAGCGCCGTCAGGTCATAGATGGAAAAGTAGGGGCGGCCCTCGATGCGCCAATAGGCCGGATGGGTCAGGTAGCGGGCGATCACGTGGTCGGTCAGGCGGTCCCAGGTGGCGCGGGCGACGGGGCCGGGGTAAAGGGGGTGGTGCGGGTTGCGCAGCTTGGCCGGATGTATATCCACCCAGGTGTGGTTGGCCCACATCAGGGCGAAACGCAGGCGATCGACGTTGGCCGCGCCCAGAAAGCCCTCGTCCAGGCAGCGTTCCAGGAAGGGGCCATCGTCGTACCAGTACCAGTCAAAGATAAAGGCGTCCAGCCCGTGGTCGGCGGCGGCGGCGATCTTGTGTGCCATCACGGCCGGGTCGGCCTCGTCCTCGTGGCCCCACAGCGGCACGCGCGGCTGGCGGTGGCCGGGGAAGCGCGGCTCAGCCCGCCGCACCAGCTCCCACTCGGTCCACCCCGCCCCATGCGCCGCCTCGTTCCGCGGGTCGAGGTGATAGTTCGGAAAGTAGTAGGAGGCGAGGGTGTAGGGACGATTGTCGGTCATGGTGCGAATGCTCCCCCCAGTCAAAAGTCGAAAGTCCAAAGCCAAAAGTCAGGAGCCGGAACCGAGGAGACGATCTGCCAGAGCCGCATGCCTTTGACATTCGACAGTCGACCTTGGACTTTCGACCTTCGACTTGCGACTATCGCTGCGCCCTACGCGCGCGTCCCCTCGACGAGGCGTTGATACGCCGCGAAGGTCAGCCGGCCGCCGATGACGCCGCTGGCCGCCTGGATGAGGTTCGGCACGAGCTCGGAGACAGCGCCCTGCAGGCCAATGTTGGGCATGAGCCACTCGCCCACGAAATAGGCGGCCATCATCAGCGCCCCGCCGATGACCAGCCAGGCCCAATGGGGCAGGCCCTGGCGGCGGCCCGCCAGCGCGGCGCAGCCCCCCTCCAGCCCCTTGGCCACCAACGTCACCGGCGCAAAGATCAGGTAGCCGCCGATCACGTCGGCCAGGGCGGAGCCGAGCCCGCCCGCCGCCGCGCCCCACCAAAAGCCCCGCTTTTGCACCAGGCTGCTCAGCACGAGCCCGGCAAAGACCACGGCCACGTCGCCGATGTTCAGGTAGCCGCGGCTGGGCAAGGGGATGCGCACGAAAAAGGTGATCAGCGCCACCACGGCGATCAGCGCGATCAAGGCCACCCGGGCGTTTCTCATTGGGACCCCTCCTGCAAATGTCTGTAGCGGTTCTGCAGCAACAGATAGGCGTGCTCGGTCTCTTCGTACAGAAACAGATAGAGCGACAGGATCAGGCTGGCGTATTTGGCGGCCTGGTGCCGCAGCGCGCCGCGCCACCCCGGCTCAGCCGCCAGGTAGGGATAGCCCTCCAGGTACCAGGTGAAGCGCCCCAGCGCCTGCCCGCCCTTTTGGAACGCCGCCTTGACCGTGATCAGGTCAAAGCGCCGGTCCATGGAAAGGGGCAGCGCCAGGATGTCCAGATAGGTGATATAGGACAGGATCGCCCGCAAAAAGACCAGCGAACTGGGAAAGATCACGCACTTGATCAGCGTGTCGTGGAGCCAGTCGGTGCGCCCCTGCAGCCGCGCGAGCTGAAAGATGACGCCGAAGAAGAGCAGGCTGGCGATGAAGGGGAGCGTCCCCTTGAGCAGCCCCAGCGTCTCCCGCCAGGAGCGCCGCAGCGCGTCCCAGACGACCACGGCGGCCAGCGCGGCGAGTTGCACCGGCAGTTGCCGATACCAGGGGCCAAAGCCCAACAGCCCGAAATAGGCGATGATGGCCGCGAGGATGGCGACGAGCTTGATTACAACCATGGCGCCTCGCGCTCCACCCGCACCCGCTTGACCCCGCCCGCCCACTCCACCAAGTGGAAACGCAGGTGATGGGCCGGCCAATCGCCCGCCAGGGCCCGCGCCGCCTGCGGGTCGCCGTGGGTGATCATGATATAGGTGGTGATGAAATCGCGGCTCTCCGCTACCAGCGTGGCGGGATCGGGCTCGTACTTGTCGAATTCGTCCAGCAGCAGCACCCGCGCCTCCGGCGATTGCTTCAGCCAGACGCGCAGCAGGTCGGCCTCGCTCAGGCGCCCGAGCCCCAGGCCTTGCACCGCCAGCGAGGCGCGGATGGTGTAGAGCTGCAAGCCAGCATCCTGCCCCAGATAGAGGTAAGGCATCGCCTCGCGCCGCAGGGCGGGGATGACCACCCGCTCCAGGAAGGAGGTCTTGCCCAGCCCGTTGTTGCCGGTGATGACATAGATGGACCGCTCGGCGGCCAGCTCCAGGTCCGCCTCCAAGGCCAGCCGCACCTGGCGCTCCGGCAGGTCATACTCGCCCGCGGGGATGCGCATCTAGCCCTCCACCGCGACCAGGGCCGCCTCGGCGGCGGCGCTGGGCTCGTTGCGATAGAGCGACAGCCGGTCGCGCGCGGCCAGGAAGCGGGCGACGAGGGCGCGGCGATTGTCGCCGCTGAGCGAATCCAGCACGTTATAGAGCAGCACCCTGACGCCGCAGAGCCCTTTGGCCTCGGTGGCGGCCAGCAGGAGCAGGCAAGCGAGGATGGCCTGCTCGCCGCCGGAATAGGTGCCCAGCTCGCGGTCGGCGGCGGCGTTGTGGATGCCAAAGGACTGGGCCTGCTCCACCACCCGGGCGATCAGGGCGGGGTCATCGCCCTGCCGCAGCAGCCAGGCCTCCTCGCGCAGGGTAGACGAGATGAACAGGTGGTTGAAATCCACCACCAGGTAATCGCCGCCGTAGGCAGCGAGCAGATCATCCAGCTTGTGTATGGTCATGGGGGCCGCGTCCGCCAGGGATTCGAGAGCACGCCGCCGCGGCGGCCCCCGTGCGGCCCATTATACGCCGTTCGCCAGGCAAGGCAATCCCCTGGCCGGCTTGGCCTCACTGGTCGAAGCAGAACCAGTCGAAATCGGCGGCAATGGAGCTGGCGCCCTCCGCCGCTGGCCCGTTCCAGGCGCCCAGCCCGACCCGAATGTTGCTCAGGGCCACGTCGCTGGCCGCGCCAATCGGGAACCAGACGACGCCATCGGCGCTGAAAGAACCGGTGTAGACCGTGCCCGTCTTGGCCAGCTTGAGCAGGATCGCGTCCAGCTCCGTCTCCACCACGGCGGAGAACGGCCCGGCCTCCGACTCGGCAAAGAGCCCCACCAGGTCGCCATAATAGTGCATCCGCTGCACGGCCACAAAGTGGTCGTCGTCCTGATAGGCCACCAGCGCCGCCTGCTGGACGTTCTCCTGGGGGTCAAAGAGCACGCGGGTGACGATCTCCCAATCGCCCGAGGCTGCGCGCAGCAGCAGGTTGCTGGGGACGCCAGCGTTCCCCACCAGCTCGCCGGGGCCGGTGCTGATCCGCAGGTAGCCGGGCTGCGCGGTCAGGCTCCAATGCGTGGGGTCCTGGCGCACCCAGCTCCAGGCGGCGTCGAGGGAGGACGAGGCGAACCCGTCGAACCAGGCGCAGCCGTCCGATGTCGCCGTGGCGGTGGGCGTCGCCGTGGCCTGGGGCGTGCCGGTGTTCGTCGGGGTGAAGGTGAGCGTGGGCGGCGGCGGGCTCACCGAGGTCCGCGTCCGCGTCGGCGTCCGGGTGGGCGTCACCGGCCAGGCCCTGGCCCTTCGCAGGATCAGGGGCAGATGCAGACGGCTCCAGCCATCCGCGCCGGCCACGGGGGCCTGCGTCCAACGAGGCAGCGCAAGCAATAGAAGCCCCACCAGGACCAGTCCAGCGAGCCGCCGAAGGCGGCCCAGATCGTCACGGTTGATCATCGCGCCCTCCTTTGTTGGCGTGGCTGCCCAACGACCAGACCATGCTTCTGATCCATTCTAGTCGGGATGTGAGCCATGTCAAAGAGAGCCGGAATTGGCGCGCGGAGCCGCTTGGTGCTAAAATAGCTCGGTTGGGGCCGTCTCGGATGGCTCCGCGATTTGTAAGCACGGAGGTCCAGTTACCCATGCAGATCGGCATCGTCGGGCTGCCCACCAGCACCAAAACCACGATTTTTAACGCCCTGACCCATAGCCAGGCGGTCACGGCCGCCTTTAGCACCGGCCAGGTGGAGACCAACACCGCCGTGGTGGAGGTTCCCGACCCGCGGGTGGAACGCCTGAGCGCGATGTTCAAGCCCAAGCTCACCACGCCGGCCCGCGTGCAGTACAACGACATCGCCGGGCTGCGCGCCGGGATCGGCCAGGAGGGCGGCATGACGGGGCCGCTGCTCAATGCCCTCGCCATCAACGACGCGCTCCTCCACGTGGTGCGCGCCTTCCAGGACGACCAGATCCCCCACCCCAGCGGCAGCGTCAACCCCGCCCGCGACGTGGAGACGCTGGATTTCGAATTCCTGGTCTCGGACCTGGGGATCGTGGAACGGCGGATGGAGCGGCTGGAGCACGACCTCAACCGCAAGGGAAATTACGCCACCCGCAAGACCGACCAGCAAGAGTACGACCTCCTGGCCCGGCTCAAGGAGACGCTGGAACGCGAGGTGCCCATCCGCGACGTGGAGCTGACCGACGAGGAGGACAAGCTGCTGCGCGGCTTTCGCTTCCTCACCGCCAAGCCGGCGCTGGTGGTGCTCAATGTCGGCGACGACGGCGACGACGACCCCACGCAATACCTGAGCTACGACCACCGCCGGTCGCAGGTGATCTGCCTGCGCGGCGGGCTCGAGATGGAGATCGCCCAGCTCTCCGAGGGCGAGGCCGCCGAGTTCATGCGCGAGTACGGCATCAGCGAGCCGGGCCTGCACCGCATGATCCGCCTCAGCTACGAGCTGCTGGGGCTGCAATCCTTCTTTACCGTGGGCGAGGACGAGGTCCGCGCCTGGACGGTGGAGCGCGGCGCCAACGCGGTGGAGGCGGCGGGAGCGATCCACACCGACCTGGCGCGGGGGTTCATCCGCGCCGAGGTGGTGGCTTATAACGACCTCATCGCCGCCGGGTCGCTGGCCGCGGCGCGCAAGGCCGGCAAGCTCCGCCTGGAGGGCCGCGACTATATCGTCCAGGATGGCGACGTGATGAACATCCTGTTCAACATCTAGCAGGCGGAAAGGCGCATAGCCGATGAAGCTGATCTTGCGGTATCTGAAGCCCTATCGGGTCCAGGTGTTGCTATCTTTGCTCTTCCTGTTCGGGCAGGCGGCGGCTGATTTCACCCTGCCCAACCTGATGAGCGACATCGTCAACGTCGGCATCCAGCGCAGCGGCGTCGCCGACGGCGCGCCCGCGGCCCTCAGCGCGCAGGGCCTGGCCCTGGTGCAGGCCTTCATGAGCCCGGCGGACCGGCAGCTCGTGCAGAGCGGCTATGCCCTGGTCAACCCAGGCTCAGCCGAGGCCGCGCGCCACGTCGCCGACTATACCCTGCTGGAGCGCCAACCCGTCTACATCCGGTCCGCCGCCGACGCCGCCCCCCTCGAGGCGGCCTATAGCCGGGCCTCCCTGGCCTTCATGACCTTGGCCCAATCCCGGATGGCCCAGGCCGGCGCGGTCGCGCTGGACCCCGAGAGCGGCTTTTCCGGCGTGGAGATCGGCGCCATCTATGCGATGCTCCCCGCGCTGGAACAGATGCCAGCGGAGGCGCTGGCCCCGGCCATCCAGGCGGCGGCGGAGGCCGACTCGCTGCTGGGCAAGCAGATCGGCGTCACCTTCACCAAACTCTTTTACGCCGAGCTGGGCGTCGATCTCGCGGCCCTGCAGCGGCGCTACATCCTGCGCACCGGCCTGGTCATGCTCCTGGTCGCCCTGGGCGGCGTGATCGCCGCCGTCGCCGTGGGCTATCTCGCCTCGCGCACCGCGGCCGCCGTCGCGCGCCGGATGCGCCGCGACGTCTTTCAGAAGGTCGAGAGCTTTTCCAGCGCCGAGTTCGACCGCTTCTCCACCGCCTCCTTGATCACACGCACCACCAACGACGTGCAGCAGGTGCAGATGCTTGTGGTCATGGGCCTCCGCATGATGCTCTTTGCCCCCATCATGGGCATCGGCGGCACCATCTTTGCCCTCAGCAAGAGCCTCTCCCTGAGCTGGACCATCGCCGTGGCGGTGATCGTCCTGCTGGGGTTCGTCTCCATCATCTTTTCCATCTCGCTGCCCAAGTTCAAGATCCTGCAGGACCTGATCGACCGCCTCAACCTGGTCAGCCGCGAGAACCTCACCGGCATCATGGTCATCCGCGCCTTTGGCAACGAGGAGTACGAGGAAGGGCGCTTCGAGGCGGCCAACCGCAACCTGGCCGAGACCACCCGCTTTGTGCAGCGGACCATGTCCCTGATGATGCCCGCCATGACCCTGGTGATGAGCGGCGCCAGCCTGCTGATCATGTGGGTCGGCGCCCATGCCATCGCCGCATCCACCCTGCAGATCGGCGACATGATGGCCTTTATGCAGTACACGATGCACATCATCATGTCCTTCCTGATGATGGCGATGATGTTCATCATGCTCCCCCGCGCTCTGGTCTCGGCCACCCGCATCGGCGAGGTCCTGGATACCGAGCTGGCGATCCGCGACCCCGAGCGGCCCAAGCCGCTGGGCGAGCCCAAGGGCCTGGTCGAGTTCAAGAACGTCTCCTTCCGCTACCACAACGCCGAGGAGGACGTGCTGCACGACATCAGCTTTGTCGCCCGCCCCGGCGAGACCACCGCCGTGATCGGCTCCACCGGCTCGGGCAAGTCCACCGTGGTCAACCTGCTCCCCCGCTTTTACGACATCACCGCCGGGTCCATTACCATCGGCGGCGTGGACATCCGCGAGGTGGCGCAACACGAGCTCCGGGAGAGCATCGGCTACGTGCCGCAAAAAGGCTCCCTCTTCTCCGGCGATATCGACTCGAACATCCGCTACGGCAAGCCAGACGCCACGACCGCCGAGGTGGAAAAGGCGCTGGAGGTAGCCCAGGCGCGCGCGTTCGTGGCGGCTATGGAGGGCGACCTGAAGGCCCCCATCGCCCAGGGCGGGACCAACGTCAGCGGCGGCCAGAAGCAGCGCCTCTCCATTGCCCGCGCGCTGGCCAAGAACCCGCCCATCTATATCTTTGACGACACCTTTTCGGCCCTCGATTTCAAGACGGACGCGGCCCTGCGCCGCGCCCTCTGGCAATACACCGCGAACGCCACCGTCTTGGTGGTCACCCAGCGCGTCAGCACCATCATGGCCGCGGAGCAGATCATCGTCCTCGACCAGGGCAGGGTCGTTGGCATCGGCCGGCACCGGCAGCTGCTGAATAGCTGTCCGACCTATCGAGAGATCGCCGAGAGCCAGCTCTCGCAGGAGGAATTGGCATGACCACAGCGAGGCGCGAGCAGCGACAGGGCCCTCCCGGCGGCAGGCCGATGGGCGGCGGGCCAGGGATGCACGGCATGGGGGTGGTGGTCAAGGCCAAGGACTTTAAGGGCAGCGGCAAGAAGCTATTGGCCTACCTGGCCCCCTTCAAGTGGTGGCTTGTGGCGGTGCTGATCTTTGCCGCCACCTCCACGGTCTTTACCATCGTGGGCCCCAAGATCCTGTCCAGGATCACCGACGAGCTCGCCCGCGGGATCATGAGCAAGATGGCCGGCGGCGCGGGCCGGATCGATTTCGACTATATCGGCAGGATCGTCCTCACCCTGGCCGGCCTCTACCTGACCAGCGCCGCCTTTTCCTACCTCCAGGGGCGGATCATGGCCGACATCTCGACCAAGGTCGCCTATAACATGCGCAATGCCCTGATGCGCAAGATCAACCGCCTGCCGCTCTCCTACTTTAACCGCACCAGCCACGGCGAGGTGCTGTCGCGCATCACCAACGACGTGGACACCCTCAACATGAGCCTGAGCCAGAGCATCACCCAGATCATCACCTCCTCCGCGACGTTGGTCGGCGTGCTGATCATGATGCTCTCCATCAGCCCGCTGCTCACCCTGGTCGCGCTGGGCATCCTGCCGATCTCGCTGGGCCTGGTCATGGGCGTGGTGCGCAAGTCGCAACAGCACTTTGTCGGCCAGCAAAAGTACTTGGGCGCGGTCAACGGCCACGTGGAAGAGATGTACGGCGGCCACGTGGTGGTCAAGGCCTTCAATGGCGAGGAACGCGCCCTCGCCGGGTTCGACGCGCAGAACGACCAGCTCTACGAGTCGGCCTGGAAAGCCCAGTTCCTTTCCGGGCTGATGATGCCGATGATGGTCTTTGTGGGCAACCTCGGCTATGTGGTGATCTGCATTGTCGGCGCGGCCATGGCGGCGGGCGGCCGCATGACCATCGGCGGCATCCAGGCCTTCATCCAGTACGTCCGCTCCTTCACCCAGCCGATCAGCCAGATGGCCAACATCTCGAACCAACTGCAGATGATGGTGGCCGCCGCGGAGCGCGTCTTTGAGTTCTTGGAGGAGCGGGAGGAGCCCGCGACCGCCGCCACCATGGAGATGGCCACCGCCAACATCCGCGGCGACGTGACCTTTGACCACGTCAAGTTCGGCTACGAGGACACGGACAAGATCGTCATCCACGATTTCTCCGCCGAGATCAAGGCGGGGCAAAAGGTCGCCATCGTCGGGCCGACGGGCGCCGGCAAGACCACCCTGGTCAAGCTGCTGATGCGCTTCCACGACCTGCAGGGCGGCGCCATCTATGTGGACGGCCACGACATCACCTCCTTCGCCCGCCGGGATCTGCGCAGCGAGTTCGGGATGGTCTTGCAGGACACCTGGCTCTTTAACGGCACGATCATGGACAACGTCCGCTACAGCCGCCGGGAGGCCAGCGACGACGAGGTGGCGGCGGCGGCTCAGGTGGCCCAGGCCGACCACTTTATCCGGACGCTGCCCGAAAGCTACCACATGGAGCTGAACGAGGAGGCCAGCAACCTCTCCCAGGGGGAGAAGCAGTTGCTGACCATCGCGCGGGCGGTGTTGGCGGATAGCCAGATCATGATCCTGGACGAGGCCACCAGCTCGGTGGACACCCGCACCGAGATCCTGATCCAGCGGGCCATGGACGAGCTGACCAGGGGCCGGACGAGCTTTATCATCGCCCACCGGCTCTCCACCATCCGCAACGCCGATCTGATCCTCTGCCTGAACGAGGGCGATATCGTGGAGCAAGGCACGCACGAGGAGCTGCTGGCGCGGGGCGGCTTTTACGCCAACATGTACAATAGCCAGTTCGACCGGGTGGCGGCCTAGCCCGCGGCGCCCGTAGCACAATCCTCCGGATTGTGCGCTGGCTGCCCGCCGTTTGCACCCATGGAGGACCGCATGATCGTCCGAGAAGTCGAGGCCAAGAGCATCCTCTCGGCTTCGCAAGTCTATCCTTACGTGATCAACCCATACACGGGCTGCCAGCACGGCTGCTCTTACTGCTACGCCCGCTTCATGAAGCGCTTCACGGGGCACCGGGAGCCCTGGGGCCAGTTCGTGGACGCCAAGGTCAACGCGCCGGAGCTCTTGCGGCGAGAGATCGTCAGGAAAAAGCCGGGCACGGTCTGGGTGAGCGGGGTCTGCGACCCGTATCAGCCGCTCGAAGCCCAATATCGGCTCACGCGCCAATGCCTGGAGATCCTGGCGGAGCACGGCTGGCCGGTGGTGGTGCAGACGCGCTCGCCGCTGGTCCTGCGGGACCTCGACGTGCTCAAGGCCGGCGAGCGATTCGAGGTCGGCTTCAGCATCCCCACCGCCGACGACGCCATCCGGGAGCTATTCGAGCCCGAGGCGCCCGCCATCGCCGGCAGGATCCGCGCCCTGGACCAGCTCCACCAGGCCGGGATCAGGACCTATGCCATGATCGCGCCCATGCTGCCCGGCGCGGAAGAGA
>ENA-UOUL01002212-UOUL01002212.1-bioreactor-metagenome-genome-assembly--contig:-NODE-2212-length-23434-cov-88.198228_pt1 | contig 23434 bp, 20 predicted proteins | sample MGYA00249838_ERZ747220 | MGnify/ENA primary metagenome ERZ747220 (study PRJEB28778, sample SAMN05720191) | bioreactor metagenome | isolation source: Anaerobic biogas reactor | place: USA:Washington...
CTTCTCTTGGTAGGATTTACATATTCGTAAATATTGGCCATAATGGCTTAAGAGTTAGAAAAAGGCTTTTTGTTTTTCAGGGGTTAGTTTGGGAAAGGAGAGGCTGCTATGGTAAACTCAGCTGACACTGGTTCTATCTTAGAGATGGACGCCACTTTGCTGGCGGAAAAGATTCGCAACCGCGAGATATCTTCACTGGAAGCCACTGAAACCTACATCGAACACCTGCAGAAAATCAATCCCGTACTTAATTGCTTGGTTGAAGAGCGTTTTGAACAGGCTAGAAGCGAGGCTCAAGAAGCCGACCGCAAACTACAGGCCGGTAATGCTGCCGGCCGCCTTTTTGGCGTCCCTATCAGCATGAAGGATTCTTTTGATGTCAACGGCATGCGCACTACGGGAGGACTGGTGCACCGCCGCGATGCGATCCAAGATACCGATGCTGAAGTGGTAGCCCGTCTAAAAAAAGAGGGGGCTATAATCCTGGGTAAGACCAACACCCCGGTATTATGCTTCTACCAGGAAACCGACAGTAAATTGCATGGGCGCTGTAATAATCCCTGGGATGTAAACCGCACCCCAGGGGGCTCCAGTGGTGGCGAAGGAGCTTTGATAGCTGCTGGCGGTGCTGCAGTTGGTCTAGGCTCAGATATCGGCGGATCGATACGTTTTCCCAGTCACTTTAACGGAGTGATCGGTTTTCGCAGTGGCAACAGACAGGTCTCCGACCAGGGCTCCTATCCTCACGTGGGCATTGATCTACAGGATCGTATGCTGGGTATCGGTGCCCTGGCCAAATCGGTACGAGACACCCGGCTTATCAATGAAATAATTGCTTTTTCTCCTCCGGAAGAACGCCCTTTGGAAGAATTTTCCCTAGTTATTCCACAGAAAAGCCTGCGCTACCCTATCGACCCCGATACCCGCCTAGCTCTGGAAGCAGTGCGCTCCCGCCTGCAGCAGGATTTTGCCGTAGAAGATGAACAGCCCCCTCATTATCAACAGGCCGCAGATCTATGGCAGCGCATTATGGGAATAAACGGGGCTTATGAATACGGGCGTATTGCCTTTAACGGTCGACCGGTCAATCCAGGGCGGGAATACTTAAAAGAAAAACTCTTTAAGTCCTCCGAACTGCATGCCTATTTCAGCTGGGTGCTGTTTACCGCCAATATGACCAAGCCCAGCCAAAGGGCATTGCGCCAAACCGAGCAAATACTGGCAGAAGGAGATAAGCGTGTCGCTGATTACTTGGATCGTCGTCTGCTTATCCTACCGGTTTATCATACTCCCGCACCTCTCCATGGACAGGTGATCAAAGAGGTCTTTTCTCTGACTTTCTCCTTTAGGAAGTACCTGCCCTTTGTAGCCTATGTTAATACCTGGGGCCTGCCTGCCCTGATCGTGCCAGTATCCCAGAACCAAGCAGGGCTTCCTATCGGCTTGCAGATAATCAGCCGGGTCGGGAATGAAGATGCTATTTTTAAACTAGGTGCGATTTTGGAAGAGGGTTTCCGGGGATATAAACGTTGTGCCATAATGAGTGATTAAGGTGAGATCCGCGCAAGTCGGGGGTATGCCATGAAGGTGTATCAGCCGTGACGACCTTTTCAAACTGTCATCCTGAGGGAGGAACGACCGAAGGATCTTTCCCTCTGCTACCAGTAAAGATTCTTCGACTGCGTCTCAGAATGACAGCCAATTTTCGGTGGTTTCGGACGATCCCTAAACTGGCGTGATCCCAAAATAATATAGCCCCCGTGGAAGAGGGGGCTATACTTATGGCAAAAGCTTTGGCCCCTGATCGGATCAAGCATTTACTCCCGCTAGGAAACCTTCCCGGGTAGCCTCCAGGGCATTGCGGGGTTCGACAGCATCTCCGACAACGGCGATCTTCGCTGCCTTGCCGGCCAAAGCTTGTTGCAGAGGATTGTAAGACTCCATACCCATAGCAATTATCACCGTATCAGCTGGGTATTCAAAAACTTCACCCTCGGTCTCCAGGACAACGCAGTCTTCTTTGATTTCCACAACCTGAGTTTCGGTCATGATATCGACTTTCTTATCATCCAGAAGTTTCAGCAAGAATCCCCGCCGGGTGACATCTTCCTCCAGGGCAATAGCAGAAAGCTGTTCGACAATACTTACGTTTACTCCTTGCTCAGTGCAAAAGGCAGCGGTTTCCGCACCTATTAATCCACCGCCCAAAACTACCACTTCTTTGCCTATGGCCACCCTCCCCCACAGTACCTCCCGCGCTAATAGCACATGGGAATGATCGATGCCGGGAATGGAAGGCAAGGAAGGTATGGCTCCAGTAGCCAGAATAATGGTATCGGCGGCAATTTCATCCGCCATTTCCGGGGTGAATTCAGTCCCCAGATGAACGTCTACCCCATTTTTCTGTAATTGCCTTTGTTCCCAAGCTAATAAAAGGGACATATCACCTTTGGAGGGGGGAACGGGAGCTAAAGCGAATTCTCCTCCGAGGTAATCTTCCTTTTCATAAAGGCTGACCTTATGGCCGGCTCTGGCAGCAGCAATGGCAGCTTCCATTCCTGCTGGACCTCCGCCAACCACCACCACTCTCTTGGGCTTATCAGCCTTACGTTGTTCATTGAGGTACTCAAAACCACAAGTGGGGTTGACCAGACAGCGAATGGGTTCATTACGGAACAGTACCTGCAAGCAACCCTGCTGACAGCCAATGCAATGACAAATATCCTCACATTTACCGCCCGCGAACTTATTAGGCAAATCGGGATCGGCCAGAGAACCTCGCCCCATGGCTACTATGTCAGCTTTCCCGGAAATAATCACGCTTTCGGCCAGATGAGGGTCATTTATACGCCCTACTGTAATTACCGGTATATCCACCACTTTTTTGACCTCTTCAGCGAAATCTACTATCCAGCCATGGGGTACATTTAACGGCGGAATGATGGTGGCCGTGCTGCCATACACCCCAGCAGATACATGAATGGCATCAATTCCGGCATTACCTGCCTTTTCAAGCATGATAGCTATGGCTTTGGTATCCTCTATATTTCTTCCGCCGGGAACGAATTCATCAGCAGAAATGCGAAATATAACCGGAAAACCACTGCCGCACTTTTGTCGTATGTCAGCTATTATTTCCAGAGGAAACCGCATGCGGTTATGCAATGATCCGCCATATTCATCACTGCGCTTATTGGAGTAATTGGACATGAACTGGGCGATTAGGTATCCATGAGCACCGTGTACTTCAACACCGTCAAAACCTGCCATCTTGGCTCGGTAAGCTGTATCGCCAAACTGGCAGACTATCTTTTTGATCTCAGGAATAGTTAATGCTCGTGGTATAGATCCCATGGCAGGACAGGGAATAGCTGAGGCAGAAACCGGCTGACAGCCGATGATGTCCGGTGAGGTCTGGCGTCCGCAATGATAGATTTGGGCTACAATTTTACATCCATGCTGATGAACTCTTTCGGTCAATTCCTTATGGCTAGCAATTTGTTCGTCTTTCCAGAGACCTGATGTCCAAAAACCACGGCCGGCTGGATCCACAGCGTAATCTTCGGTGATGATCAGTCCCCAACCACCTTTGGCTCTAGCCTCATGATAGGCAATGAAGCGCTCCGTAGCCATTCCATCGGTATCACAGTAGACAGTCACCATGGCGGCCACCGCCAAGCGGTTCTTGAGCTGCAAATTCCCAATATTGATCGGGGTTAATAAAGGGCTGCTATTGCTGGGTGCTATAGACAAACTTCTACCTCCTTTGTGAGTAGTCGGTAGAAGTATTCCCTAGCCCATGAATAATATGTACCAGCGCAAGTCAGGGGACGGTCCTTCCACTTGCGTTTTCGCGTCAATTGTATAGTTAAGCGTAAAAATAATGATAATAAACGCAAGTGGAAGGACCGTCCCCTGACTTGCGCGGTGTTAGCGGGCCATCAGGACCGTGCTCAGGAAGGACTTGGTTCTCTCCTGCTGAGGATTGAGTAGTACATCCTCGGCTGTACCTTGTTCCACTATCAACCCTTCGTCCATAAATATAACCCGGTTAGCCACTTCCCGCGCAAACCCAATTTCATGGGTGACCACGATCATGGTCATATGCTCTAAGGCAAGATCTCGCATAACTCTCAGCACTTCACCGGTAAGTTCCGGATCCAGAGCCGAAGTAGGCTCATCAAAGCACATTATATCAGGATCTAGAGCCAGAGCTCGGGCAATAGCTACCCGCTGCTGCTGTCCACCCGACAGCTCAAACGGGAAGTTATTGGCCTTCTGGGATAGCCCGACTTTGGCCAGCAGATTTTGGGCAGTTTTCTCAGCTTCGTGGGGTGGAACCTGTTTGACCTGTACCGGAGCCAACATAAGGTTCTCCAGAACTGTTTTGTGAGGAAACAGATTAAAATCCTGGAATACCATGCCCATTCGGCGACGTAGCCGGGTTATGGTCTTTTCATCGCTGTAAACAGCCCGTCCGTCTGATCCGTTTTGGGCCATTATTTCGCCGGCGATTTCAATGGTACCGCTATCAATGGTCTCCAGACGGTTAAGGCAACGCAAAAAGGTGCTTTTTCCCGAACCAGAGGGACCTATAATAGCGATCACCTCTCCTGGTTTGACCTGCAGAGAAACCCCTAGTAGAACTTCCAGGTGCCCAAATTTTTTATAAATATCAGTGGCTTGCAGCATATACATACTTCTTCTCCTCTAGTGGTAGTAGTCCATACGCGCTTCCACCCATTTGAAGAAGCGCTGTACAACAGCTGTCATTATCAAGTAAAATATTGCCGCTATCACGAAGGGTATCAGGGTATCGTCAGTAACAGCACGGATCCGAGCTACCCGGGAAAGTTCGCTTATGGCTATGATATAAACCAACGCTGTATCCTTGACCAGATTGATAACTTCATTGCCAATGGGAGGCAACACCCGCTTAAAAACCTGGGGCAGGATGATCTGGGTCATGGTCTGGCGGCGGCTTAGTCCCAGCACATCAGCAGCTTCATATTGGCCTTTGTCAATGGATTGGATCCCCGAGCGGAAGATCTCAGCCAGATAAGCAGCATAATTAAGGATAAAAGCTAGGTAAACAGCGGTCTCTCTTTCTATACGAAAGCCCACAGCCATCAGACCAAAATACCAAAAGAGCAATTGTAATAAAAGTGGAGTTCCACGAAAAACCCAGACATAAATTTCCATGATCCAGGCCAAAGGCTTAAATTTGGACACACGAGCTATGCCCAAAATTACTCCCAGGGGCAAGGAAAAGAGGGTCACAGCAAAAATCTTCATGGTTAACAACCAACCCAGGAACATCGATGGCAAAATTGATATTACATAGTCCATATGCATCCCCTTACTTGCACGAATCACTGCACAAAAGACAGGCTAACAGCTTATACTGGTAGCCTGCCATGCTCATTTTATCAAAGTATTGTCGTTCTGCCTATTTCTTTGTTATGTCTTCCCCAAACCATTTTTGGGAAATTTCCGCAGCAGTGCCGTCAGCCTTCATCTCGTCCAGAGCTTTTTCCAGTTCAGCCAGGAAAGCCTTATCGGAAAGTCTTAGGCCTACGCCAAATGCTTCCACACCGAAGTTATCTTCTAAAACCTTGTACTCACCAGGATGATTGGAAAGGTAATAACGGCCCACAACTTCGTCAACTACGACCGCTTCCAGACCGCCCCCAGCCAGATCGCGCAGGGCCATGTCATTGGTGTCGAATTCCCTTAAGTTGTCTTTGATAGTCTCATAGGTAGCAGCATCTGCTTGGACAGCTTCGATAGCGCTGCTGCCAGCCTGAATACCTATCTCCTTGCCAGCCAAATCAGCTTTGGTAGCGATAGTGGAATCCGTTCTCACTACAATGATCTGATGATCCTCAATATAGGGCTTAGTGAAAAGGAAGTTCTGCAAACGCTCTTCAGTGATAGTGAAGGCATTCCAAATAACGTCGATATTGCCACTGTTCAATTCTGCATCCTTAGCGTCCCAGGATATGGGCTGGAACTGAACTTCAACACCCATTCTGGCGGCCGCTTCTCTGGCCATATCAATGTCAAAGCCTGCGATCTCATTATTTTCGTCACGGAATCCCATCGGCGGGAAAGCATCGTCTAACCCTACTATAAAGTAACCTTTGTCCTGGATCTCCTGCCAGGAGGTATCGGTATCAGCAGGCCCTTGAGCTTCGTTGTCAGTTTGACCACAGCCAACCATCAGCCCCATGACCAAGCATAATACTACAAACAGTACAAAATTTCTCCTCAATGTTTCATCCCCCTTAAGTATGGTCAAGTTCCGAAATCTATTTTACTTTAACGCGCTAATAAAGTAAAGGGCTAATTTGTATAGATTTCTGGTTATGATCAGATTGGTTAGTATCATTGACAGATCAGGGAATCATTTTCCATAATTATTGGGACACTATGAATTGAAAGGAGGACATAGTATGGATAATGAAGCCAAAGTTTTAGCCGCTTTCCAGCAAGCTGGCAAACCCTTGAAGAGTACAGAAGTCGCTGAGCTGTCCGGGTTAGATAAAAAAGACGTGGATAAAGCTATCAAGAAACTTAAAGAAACCGAAAAAATTCATTCCCCTAAGAGGTGTTATTACGAACCCAAATAACCAAATAGGATGATAGATGCAAGAGGGGACGGCATTCTTTCTGTCATGTCCCCTCTTTCTTGTGAGAATTTGCAGATTTCTAGGGAAACGGGGCGATGTGGGCATCGCCCCCTACAAGCCATGACAGAAACAACTGTCCCTTCTTGCGTAAATGCTTAGGGTTTACTCTGCCCGGTTTTCTCCGTCTCTATCGTCTCTTCTGTCCTTGTCGCGGTCCCTGTCGTCATCGTATTCATCATAATCGTAATCATCATAGTCATCGTAGTCATCCTTACGTTTTTCATTGGAGATAGGATCTTCAATCAACATAGCAAAAATGAATCCATGGTCATGACCGGCATTGAAAGTGGTTTCACCACAGACAAAGTGCACATGCCTGCCTTCTCCTACCGGAATGGCGGGGCCGCTCTCTGCCGCTACCTCATGGTAGTGATTCAGAAAGAAGTCGCTGTTCACTAAAACGGCATGGGTATGGCTTCTTCCTCTCTTTATTTCCTCACTGGATACTCCGGCAAAACGATGATTGTGGCAGATTTCACCTGCCAGTTGAGTGCTGCCTAAAAACTCATGGGTATGAGTTTGGGCAGGCGGCGGACAAGGACGCGGGCGCGGATGGGGTTTGGGCCCCGGATAAAAAGGAGGCTTACATCCGCACCTGGATTTTTGGTAGTCGAAGTCATAATAACTCACTATTGAATTCCTCCCTCTTTAGCAGAATATACTACATAATATGGCAAATGGTTCCAGGTGTTCCCGGATAAGCTGCCTAAGAAGGAGTGAAATCATGCTTATTTCGTATTAGGATCCTCAGAGCGAATCTTTATAGGGATTTCTCCCTCTAATTCTATAATAAATTCCACATAGCCACCCAATTGGCCATTCTCATACCAAGGGGACTGATGAATCAACTTTCGGGTTCCATTTTTATCAATGATATAGGTATTGGAACGGGGGTGAACCAGCATATCCTGGATCTGCGAGCGAGACGGCTCAGGATGACAATCCAGGAGACTGCGGCCATACAGATCCCGCCCTCCTTGGCCCGCCCAATATTGGACTGAGCGTTCGTTCATTTCGATAATAACTCCATCCTGATCACATACGGTAATGGCCGTTTCTAAATTCTTGCTCCAATTATTCATGATGTTTGTACTCCTTTGCAGCGTTTTTATCACCAAGTGCACCGTATTTTGTCTGCCAGCCTATCTGTTACTATGGGTCTTGTGACAGCAAAAGGCTCTCCATAGCCTATTGAGACCAGGAGAGCCCTCCGATTATAAGCTATTCTTTAGGAGGTTGCCATACTTCCCAAACCTTTCCGGCCAAGGAGATGGATGGTTTAAGAGTTGAACCTCCGGGTTCCCATCCTGACGGTATTACTTCACCAGTTGAACGAGTATGCTGGAAAGCCTTGATTTGCCGTAAAAGCTCGTGGGGGTTGCGCCCTACCGGCGGCGATAATATTTCTGCAGCCTGAATAATGCCATCGGGATCAATCAGGAATCTTCCCCGAACATCAACGCCCGCCGTTTCATCATATACACCGTACAGACTACCAATTTTTCCTCCACGGTCGCTTAACAGAGGAAAGGCAACTCCTCCCTCGACCATTTTACTCAGTTCAGTCTCATTCCAAACCTTATGGGAGTGAACGCTATCAACACTCATGGCCAATACTTCTACATCCAGTTCTTTCAGTTGATCATAGCCAACGGCTATGTGTGAAATCTCAGTCGGTCATACAAAGGTAAAATCTCCTGGGTAAAAGCAAACCACGACCCATTTTCCTCGGTAATCAGACAGCTTCACTCGGGTGACTTTGCCATTATGATATGCTTCAGCAGTAAAATCAGGAGCCTCTCTAGTTACTAGCATTTTTATACCCCCTTTTCAAAATCCTTTATGGTTATCTTATCACCTCGGAATGCTATGAAACAGGGCTCCCTAGCCATATATATCTAAATGGCATACCGACTATTTGAGATATTTATGTATTAAGGTTAATTACGCATTTTCCCAACAGGCTGGTTTATCCGATCATAATCCGGTCTTCGGGATAACGAATGAGGCTGTTCTGGGGGTGATAAGCCATAGCCAATCCAAGGGTGACCGGACCCAGCCGTCCAAATAGCATGATCATGACGATTATCAGCTGTCCAATAGGAGTCAGGGATTGCGTGAGGCCGAGGCTTAATCCTACTGTTCCTGTTGCTGATACTACCTCAAATACCACCTTAAGGAAATCATGGTGTTGAACAGATAAGCCCAGCACTCCTAAGAAAATCACCATAACAGAAATGCTCACTACCGTGATAGTACGGGATACATCCTCAGGGGCGATGCGCCGCTTACTTATCTCCACATCTTTGCGTCCCGAAAAAACGCTCCAGATGGTCATGGCCAACAGCAACAAAGTGGTGACCTTGATGCCCCCGGAGGTAGACCCGGGAGCACCGCCAATAAACATCAGCCCCATAAGTAAAACTTGAGTAGTCAGCAGAGTGCTACTTACTTCTATGGTAGAAAACCCGCAGGTACGAGTAGCTGACAAGAAATAAGATGCCAGTATTTTGTCTGACCATGGTAATGAAGCCAAGGCGTGATTGTATTCCAGCAGTAGGATCACTCCCATCCCCAGCACTAAAAGTAAGAGCGTTCCGAACAGAACCAGACGGGAGTGTAGAGACAGTCTTCCTGATCGACGATATTGAAGCAGCTCATAAACTACCAAAAAACCCAAGCTACCAGTAATAAACAATATGGACAGTGTCAAGTTCACCACGATATCGCCGGTAAAGGCTTGCAGGCTATTGAAGTTGCCGAATAAGTCGAATCCGGCATTATTGAAAGCTGATACGGAGTGAAAAAGTGCATACCAAAAAGCCTGTCCAGTTCCCATAGTGGGAAGCCAATGGAGAAACAAAATCAAGGTTCCGGCCAACTCAAAAATTATAGAGAAGACCAGCAGATAACGGATTATATCGGCTAAGTCTGCCATGGAACTACGGTTGAGAGCAAACTGTAAGACCATCTTCTGTTTTAGATTCAAACGGCGCCCCAAAATGATAATAAAGTAGGTAACAAAAGTCATTAACCCCAGTCCGCCAATCTGGATGAGCAGAAGAATGATTATCTGCCCCCATATACTCCAGTGAGCTGCCGTATCTGCCACAACCAGACCGGTAACACATGTGGCTGAAGCTGAGGTGAATAAAGCGGTAAGGAAGTCGGAGGTTCCCGTTTTGGTGGCAAACGGCAGGCTTAGTAAGAGGGCACCTATGGCAACCATACTTAAAAAACTGCCGACCAGCATTTTAGAGGGATTGATGGTATTAGTGTTCATAAATACTTAATCCATCTCGTTAAGTTTTTCCAGAGACCGGGTCGGGCCAATCACTACCAGAATATCATCCTTGTTTATCACATGTTCCGGCGGTGGGGATACTTCAATGCTGTCTCCGGTTTTTATAGCTAAGATATTTATACCCAGTTTCGGGCGCAAGCCGCTATTTTGCAGGTTTTTACCCACCAGAGTACGAGGCGTGACCAACTCCCAGATACCATAATCAGCTGACAGATCAATATGTTCGATGATACTGTTGGATACCAGAGTCCGTGCCAGCCTGATGGCCATATCGCGTTCCGGGTGTACCACTATGTCCACCCCGATTTTGGCCAAAACCTTGCCGTGCATGTGGTTTTGAGCCTTGGCAATAGTTTTTCTAACTCCCATATCTTTCAAAGTCAAACTAGTGAGTATGCTGGCTTCTATGTCCTCACCGATGGCCACAATTACTGCATCAAAGCTGGTGATATCCAGGGCTCTAAGCACCTTGTCATCCATAGAATCTGCTTGTACAGCCTGAGTAGCAATGTCAGCAATATCCTGAACCCGGCTTTCATCAGTATCAATAGCCAGTACTTCATGCCCCATCCTAACCAGTTCCCGAATCAGACTTTCTCCGAAACGCCCAATACCGATAACGGCATACTGCTTCTTTCTCAAGGTTAATCCCTACTTCCTTCGCCGCATTCTGTCAATAACTACATAATATTATGGTGGCTAACTAATAACAAGAGCTATATGATCCCACCTTTTTTTATGAACAAGTGCTGTTTTGCCTGCCTGTGCCCTATGGGTATGCCTCGAAGGGGTATCATCCTGGACGCTCCTTATTAATGTCATCCTGAGGGAGAGGAACGACCGAAGGATCTTTTTCTCTGGTATCAGTAAAGATTCTTCGGCTACGCCTCAGAATTACATGATACTTTTTTCATCTGTCTCGGACGTTTATCTTGTCTTCCTCTCTTGCATCCAGCGGTCTCGCCCGCTTACTGAATTGCAGATAGACTTGGCAGCATTTATGTAGAAAAACGTCCCTTCCATATGGTTTAATAGATGGGAGAGGGAAAGTAAAGGGGTGGAGCAATGGACTCATTATCCATTCTAAAACCGCGCACCATCCAGTCATATGATCAAGGCTCCTGGAAAACATTTGATGATGAATTGGTTACTGAGGAGCATTTACAGATAATTCTCAATGGACAAAAGCTGGTCTCCATGGCCTGCACTCCAGAGCATACCTGTGAACTGGCGGTGGGGTATTTGTTCAGCGAGGGGTTTATCAGTCATTATGAAGATATTAGCGCGGTCAAAGTGACCCATCCACTTCTGGTAGAGGTGGAAACTACTGAGGCGATCGAATTCTCTTCACCACAACAAATCAACACCTGTATGGGCAGAGGCAGTGGTATTCCGGTAAAGAGGCATCCCCATCCTGATGACCACCACCTATGGTCTCCGGTTCATCTGCTGCAGCTGATCGAGGAACTGGATACTAATTCGATAATCTTTAAGAAAACCGGTGGAGTTCACGGCGCCGCTATTGGAGACCGCCAAGGCACTCTGGCTCGATTTGACGACATTGGACGGCATAATGCCTTGGATAAGGTAATAGGCTATACTTTTTTGCAGCAGATACCTCTGCATGACAAATGCCTGCTTCTAAGCGGTCGCATTGCTTCGGAAATTCTGTTCAAGCTGGCTCGCGCCGGGTTCCCCATGATAGTGTCGCGATCCGCGCCTACATTCAAGGCCGTGGAAGAGGCTGAAAAACTGGGTATAACCGTGGTAGGGTTCGCCCGTAACCAACGCTTTAACCTTTACTGCCACGGGGAGCGTATCGCCAGCGAGTAATAGGCCTGGTTACAGGGGGACGTGCTGCCTATAAGGTCGTTTTTTGTGTGTCTTCTGAACGATAGTGAAGCAACACATAGGTAGTCCCCTAAGGGAGAATCTAGTTACTTGAAAACCTAATATTACAGACTTCCGAAAAAGATCCTTCGTCACCTGTGGCTCCTCATGATGACATTTATGGTACTTTTTCAGTGGCCTGGGACGTTTTTGTGAAAGGTCTCCTCTATTCTAAACTTTGTCTGCCTATTCTAAACAAACGTAAAGTTGTATGGGCAGCTTCCGCTATTAACGGGCCTGCCCGACTGAGGGACTCTTCCAGAGTGATGGGGCCAGGAGCGATGCTCACCAAGGCATCGATGCCCTCCTCATAGACCACTTCGCTGCCAGGGCCGATAGAGCCAACTATAACCACCACCGGCACGCCATGTTGTTTGGCTCGTCGGGCCAATCCCACCGGCACTTTGCCAAACAGACTCTGTCCATTGATCGACCCCTCACCGGTTATGATAAGATCCAAGCCGCTGCTCAGAATAGCCTCCATATCCAAAGCATCCATTACCAGCTCCAAGCCAGGCTGTAGCTTGCCACCGGCAAATGCCACCAAGCCAGCCCCTAATCCCCCGGCAGCCCCTGCCCCGGGGATATGAGCTACCTCCAGACCCAGGTCGCGGTAGATCACCTCAGCCCAGTGTTGCAGAGCCCGATCCAGTGTCTCCACCATAACCGGATCGGCCCCTTTTTGCGGCCCATAAATATGCGCGGCACCGTTAGGTCCATAAAGAGGATTAGTAACATCACAGGCCACTCGTACGGTAGTCTCAGCCAGCCGGGGATCAAGTTGGGATATATCAATATGGTCGAGCTGCAGTAGCCCGCCGCCTCCCCGGCCAATTTCCTGGCCAGTACTGGTCAATAATTTGGCCCCCAGGGCTTGGGCCAGGCCAGCTCCCCCATCATTGGTAGCACTACCGCCAATACCGATAATGATGGTGCGACAACCCTTGTCCAGAGCCACCCGGACAAGCTCTCCGGTACCAAAGGTAGTGGCTGTCATGGGATCGCGTTGATCGCGGGGTACCAGTTCCAAACCGGAAGCTTGCGCCATCTCGATTATTGCGGTGTGATTACCAACTAATCCGTAAACAGCAGAGACTTTTTCTCCCCGCGGCCCGGTTACCTGATGGCGTTCCAAAACCCCGCCCATAGCAGCAGTCAGAGATTCGGTCAACCCTTCGCCTCCATCTGACAAGGGCACTTGCTGGATGACTGCTTCTGGAAACACCCGCCTCACTCCGGCAGCAATATGTTGAGCCACCTCCAGAGCCGACAGACTCTCTTTAAATGAATCAGGAGCTATAAGTATCTTCATGGCTTACCATCCTGTTACATTATTTTTTCCCTTCAACTACTTCCCCGCCAACAAACGCTGGTTTTGGCGGCACCAGTAGCTACGATAATAGGGATTGCCCCGGGGACGAACCGGGTGGTGTCGGTTTTCATCAACAAACTCTTGGATCACCTTGGATTCCTGTTGCCAGGCCTCCTGCATAAACTCCATCTTGGCATTGTCCCCTGCCTTTTCAGCTTCCAGGCGAGCGGCTGTCTCCCGCCACGACTTTTCCAGATGATCTCGCCGCTCATAGTAATCACTTAAATTGATTATCTGCCCATTTATCACCATGCGGTGGAACCGTTCACGCTGCTGCCAGTAATCTATTGCCTCTTGCTGTCGGTCTTCTCGGAATAAGAGCGGATGATCATCTACCCACCATAAGGGCTTAAACATCGCCAGACAGGGGGTGGATGCCCCGGTTATCCAGTAAAGGCTACCTTTGTCAGAAAGGCAGGCTACATAACTGCCGGTAGTATGATCTCCCACCAGCCCACCGCCATGCATGCAAACACTCTGTAGGGAAGACCTCTGAAACTGCTTTCCTTCTACATCGGGGTGATGGGAGCGTAAGATTTCCATCATAATGGCTTCATCAATGTCTCCCACTCGTCCCTCCAATTCCACTTGACTGCAGTTTTGCCGCTGGCCTGAACCGCTGAAACGGGTAAACAGTTTATCTTTATAACAGCGGGCAAAAACGAAATCCTGTTCTGATTTGCACCAGCCTTTTTCCATGGCATGTTTGATCAAGTCGGGATGGGATCGATCATAGTTCGAACCAATGGTCAGTCCATTGGAAATGGTTCTGATACCATTCACCTTCTGAGCTGCCCAATACTTTCCCGCCGTTTCCAACACCCAGGCTTCGTGAGCATCGGTGATCAGAAACGAATTATGGTAGGTAAAGGGCTTTTCGAACCCACAGTTGCCGCCCTGTCCATATTTTGAAAGCAGTTCTATAATGAGTTCCAAGGCCTCCTGAGTAGTGCGGCATCTTTCCAAAGCCAGCCGTATCAGATCCATACCGGTCAAACCGGTGGGTTCATATTTCTCACGGGTAAAAACTGCTTCGTTACCAATATTGAGGCCAAATTCATTGCAGCCCATTTCACATCCCCATATCCAGGAAGGTTTGAGCAGCAGGACTGCATACGTTTCCCGAGCCTGCTCTATTTCCAAGTAAGTGCAGCGCACCCGTGCTCCGGGCGGGTACTGCTGTCGGGGTACCTGGATCATTATATGGGGTTCATTAGGCTGTCGATCGCTGTTTTTGGCAAAGTAGACTCGGCCGTTCCGACTGACTTCTCCCATGGCTACCATCGTATCACACATGTGCTTAGCCTCCTTCCTACAATAAAATTGTATCATGAGTTTACACCGAGCATTCGAGACTACCGAAAAAATACCGAAACGCCAGAAAACGCGCAAGCTTGGGGACGATCCTCGGACTTGCGCGTTAATGGTTCTCGGTTTGGTTAAACCCTATATCCACAGCTGAATACTGTATACTTTTCGGATAGTTTTATGCATAACTTGTTGAACCACTCTACAAATACTATAATTTTCTGTAATGACTTTTTTCATAAATTCGGAGGAGGAACATTTGGAATGAGTGAAGGTGTATATAACCCTTATGTCAATGCCCAGGCCCAGTTCGATCATGTTGCTGATATTATCGGCCTGGATCAGCCCACCCGGGATCTACTGCGCCAACCATTGCGGGAATATCATTTCCTTATCCCGGTGCAAATGGATAACGGAACCACCCAAGTATTCCGTGGTTTTCGGATCCAACACAATGATGCCCGCGGCCCGGCTAAAGGGGGCATACGTTTCCATCCTCACGAGACTGCAGATACCGTACGTGCCCTGTCCATGTGGATGACTTGGAAATGCGCCGTTGTGGACATTCCCCTCGGGGGAGGCAAAGGCGGTATCATATGCGATCCCCGCAACATGTCTGAAAAAGAGCAAGAACGGCTGTGTCGTGGTTGGGTGCGCCAGATAGTAAGAAATGTGGGCCCCAATGCTGATGTTCCTGCCCCCGATGTCATGTCCAACGGTAAGCATATGCTGTGGATGTTGGATGAATATGAAACCATTATGGGGGGACGGTATCCAGGATTCATCACCGGCAAACCAGTAGCCATGGGCGGATCACTGGGACGCACTCAAGCCACCGGCTATGGATTGATATATACGGTTCGCGAAGCCCTGCGTTACCTGGGCATAAGTATCAAAGGCACTACTGCTAGTATCCAGGGGTTTGGTAATGTGGCCCAGTATGCTGCTCAACTGTTCTGCCAGTTGGGTGGTACGGTAGTGGCCGTATCCTGCTGGGATAACGTCGACAAGAAGGGCTATACCTTTAGAAAAAAAGAAGGTATTAATGTAGAGGAACTGCGAAGCGTTGCTGATGTTTATGGTGGGATCAACAAAGATAAAGCCAGGAATATAGGCTATGAAGTATTGGATGCCATGGCCTGGATGGAAGAAGACGTTGACATTTTGATCCCGGCTGCCCTGGAAAACCAGATCACTCCTGACAACGTGACCAAAATAAGCCCCCAGGTAAAAATGTTGGTCGAAGGAGCTAACGGCCCTACTACTCCGGGAGCTGATGAAGTCTTAAAGCAACGTGGTGTTTATCTGGTGCCGGACTTTTTGGCCAATGCCGGGGGAGTGACCTGCAGTTATTTCGAACAGGTGCAGAGCAATGCCAACTACTATTGGGATAAGAAAGAAGTATTGGATAAACTGGATGCTAAAATGACCTCCGCTTTCCATGCTGTCAATGATCTAGCTATACAAAAAGGCCTCTATATGCGAGATGCCGCTTATGTGATTTCCGTTAACCGCGTAGCCGAAGCCGTCAAAATGAGAGGCTGGGTGTAAAACTATCGGATCATGCTTAACTAGGTAACAGACAAGCATCTGGAGAACATTAATTAATAGGTATATCATATGCCTACCTAAGGTATATTCATATCTGCGCAAGGAAAACGGGACGATTTGGGCATCGTCCCCTACAGACTTGCGCTTAATTTTTGGGTTCCCAGAAATACAGGACGATGTGGGTATCGTCCCCGACGGACTTTTTCAGCAGTCTAGAACTGCCCTCTCTCCCCTCCAAACCTTTCCCCTTGTTTTTACCCCCATTGTTTTATGATGATTTGAAATATTAGCGCTACATTTTATGCCACTGCGTTATAATTAAATTAAACAATGCCAAAGGAGGGTTTACGGAAAGCTGCTAGTTGCCATTTACGACCGGGAGAAATTTGGAGGTGTTTGTTAGGGTGTCAGAGATAAGATACGAGGATAGACCATGGCTTAAGAATTATGTTCCAGGGGTTCCGACTAGTATTGACTACCAAGAAATTTGCATCCCTCATATGCTTGAAAACACGGCTGAGAAGTTTCCTGATCAAACGGCCCTCATTTTTCAGGGTTATTTTGTTACTTACCAAGAATTGAAAGACATGGTAGACCGTTTTGCTTGCTGTCTGGCTGACTTCGGTGTACAGAAAGATGATAAGGTAGCGGTGTTGCTGCCTAACTGCATTCATGCTGTAGTGGCTTACTACGCCACATTAAAACTGGGCGCTGTGGTCGTCATGAATAACCCCTTATATACCGATCGGGAACTCGAGTATCAATACAATGATTCCGGTTCCAAAGTTTTGATCTGCATGGATTGGCTGACCGAACGCATGGTCGCCTTACGTCCCAGCACCGGGATCAAGCAGATAGTATCAGCCTCATTGGCAGATTACCTATCGCCGGAAAATGTCGGCAAAATCCCGGCGGCCCCCCTGGTGGATGCAGAGAATGTCTTTGACTTCAAGTGGTGTCTGGAAAAGTATCCACCTGATCCCCCAAGGGTGGATATCAATTGGAACGATACCGCTGTTTTGCAGTACACCGGCGGAACGACTGGCCTTCCCAAAGCAGCTATCTTGACTCACCGCAATCTGAGTTCCATGATACAGATGTATCGCGCCTGGATTTATGATGTGGTACCGGGTGAAGGCACTTTGCTGGCTGCTACTCCAATATTTCACATTCTGGGTATGCAGGTAGCCATGAATTTGCCGATATATATGGGCATGCGCAATGTGCTTATCCCCAAACCCACTCCGGATACTTTATTGGAGGCGATACGCCTCTATCGGCCGAACTTTTCTCCCCTGGTACCCACCCATTACATCGGTATGCTCCAGCATCCCGATCTGGCTAAAACTGACCTGACCTGTTTTAAGGGGCTGTTTTCCGGAGGAGCCTCGCTGCCGGTGGAGGTTTTGCACCGTTTCGAAGAAATATCCGGAGCAATTATTTGTGAAGGTTTCGGGATGTCGGAAACGTCCCCCCAGACCCACCTCAATCCCTATGGGGAAGGAGGCGGCCCCCGCAAACCAGGCAGCATCGGAGTGGGTTGGATCGATACGGAAATTCGAGTGGTCGATCTGGAGACCGGGCAGGATGCCCCCATAGGTCAACCTGGTGAGATGTGGTTTCGAGGTCCCCAGGTCACCAGCGGTTATTATGGTAAACCTGAGGAGACCGCTCAAGCCATTACCGAAGATGGCTGGCTGAAATCCGGTGATATTGTCTATATGGATGAGGATGGCTACTTTTTTGTGGTTGACCGTAAGAAAGATATGATCATCTCCAGCGGCTACAACATCTATCCACGGGAAATTGAAGAAGTGTTTTACCAACATCCCAAGGTGAACAAGGTAGCCGCCATCGGCATTCCGGATGAAAAGCGGGGGGAAAACGTAGGTGTCTATATATCCCTTAAGCCCGGAGAAACCGCTACTCCCGAGGAGTTTATGGAATTCTGTAAACCCAAACTAGCTAAATACAAATGGCCAACGGTTATAGAAATCTGGGATGAACTGCCCGAGAGTAATATCGGCAAGCTTCTCAAACGCGCCTTACGGGATATGGTGCTGGAAAAAATCGCTGCTTCCCTCGACTAGCAGAAAGACACTACCTGTCCCAAAGTGTTATCCCGTAACTCAGGAAACTTTCCACTAAAATGATGTGCTCCCCCATGAGTAGATTGGTTGATTTGAAAACTCGTCTACTTTTGGGGGATTATTTATCCCCCCTATCTACCTGAGCGTTTTGCATAATCATCTGTTCATTAAATTGCCAGGTAACTTTCCCAATGTCATCCTGAGCAGTGGCGAAGGATCTCGACATTGCCAAGACTCTTCGCTATCGCTCAGTGTGACAGTATCAAAAAGTCATGCTAAATCCTAACTCGATTATCACGCCAGCGCAGGCAACCCTCCTTTACCTATATTGCTTTATAAATTACCTTGACAGACATAGTACTTTTTATTACCATGTACTTTAGATGGCAAAGTAAAAGCAGATGGCACAGCTTTGCCGAATAAGGACAGAAAGGTAATACTAGCATGAAATTGAGCCGGACTGGTATGCAGTGGATGCGCGTTTTGCATGTTTTTTCCGTCAGTATATGGTTGGGATCAGTAGTATGTATATTGGGCTTGACAGTTATATGCTTTTTCCAATTAAACGAAAGAGACTTTTTGATCATCGCTCCTCTAGTGCCGCAACTGTACAAAACAATAGTGATGCCCGTTGCCCTATTTACGATAATTCAAGGCATTATCTATGGTCTTTTCTCCAACTGGGGCTTTTTTAAGTATAAGTGGTTGCTATTAAAATGGATTTTCATCCCGTTAATTGTCCTATGCACCGGCTTAGGAGGTATCGGTCAAATGTTTGCGATTCTAGCTAAGGTAGAATCTGCCCATTTCATCGGCGGATGGGCGGACGGGGGGCTGGTGCTGCTATTTATCTCTTTACAGATTTTATTCATGCTCATCATGATCGTATTGTCTGTCTTGAAGCCCAAAACATTTAAGCCCCTGGGGTCTTCCCGGGTTTAAGACTGCTCTTCCACTTCTATAATTAGTTTTTGATATATACCTTTTATCAAAGGAGGTACAGTAAAAATGAGCGGCACCATTTCCAACGACCTTATTCGCGGCCACACCGATACCGTTATCTTGAATATCCTGCGCCAGGGTGATAGCTATGGATATGAAATATATAAGAAAGTGATAGCCTTGAGCGGAAATCGCTATGAGCTGAAGGAAGCTACTCTCTATACCGCTTTTCGCCGTTTGGAGCAAGATGGTTTGGTGGTTTCCTATTGGGGAGATGAATCCCAGGGCGGCCGACGAAAATATTACCGCATTACTGACCAAGGTAAGAAAGTCTATCAACAAAACAAGGTGGATTGGAACTTTGCCAAAGAAGTCTTAGACAAACTGATTCAAGGAGGTCTGGAAGATGTTAAGGAATAATGAGCCCGTCAACAAAAAAGTAAACGACTATATTGACAACCTGTTTGCCGGGGTTGGCCCCAGTCAACAGCTTTTTGACCTCAAAGAAGAACTGGCCATCAATCTACGAGAAAAGATCGGCGATATCAAATCCCGAGGCCTGGATGACGAGCAAGCCTTTAAGGAAGCCGTGATTTCCATGGGCGATTTGAGCGGGTTGGTAGATGATATGCGCCGGGTCGGTCAAGATACCGCCAAACAATGGGCTTATACATCCCTGTCAGGGCGTATTTCCACAGCAGGCATTGTGGCCGGAGTATTGCTGATATTGTTTGGGGCATTTACCGTGGCTATGTTGTATTTTATGAAAATGGAAGCTGAGCCTGTGGTGGGTAGCTCTATTTTTATAGTTGCCGGTGGCGCCGTGTTGACTTATAGTATATTGACCAGAGAAACCCGTAACAAGTACGGCATGAACAAAATACGCGCTGTCTTATATGCTTTGGCGATCGGGCTGATCCTTTTCAGTATATTTACGGCCTTGACCAGTCGTTTTGCTACCGGTGAAATGTTCATCGCCATTGGTTCTTTGATGGTATTCTCTCTGCCCGGTATTGGCTTATTCCTGCTGCTCATTTTAACGGAAACCGACCGGAGCAAATAAAGAGTGCTCATTATTTTCTATTGTGCTTTTTATGGTATTAGATTATAAAAGGTGTACCGGGATTTGTGCCTAACTACACAAAATGAACGTCTCAATACTAGTATATTCACTATAAACAGTAACTGATCTGGCGGAGGAGACTATGACTTATATTTTAGAGCATAAAAGGATTGCTTTAGCCACTATATTGATATGTTTGGCGGGTCTAATCCTCTACTTCTGGTTGCGACCAACTCCTACAGAAGCATGGGAGATCGCTGAACAGGAATACATCCCCTCCCTACTTTTAAGCGGTGAAGTGATCGCTGAGGGTAGTACTCAGATATCCAGCCCCCGATCCGGTAAAGTACTGGCCTGTCCAGTTGCCAAAGGAGAACAGGTGATACAGGGGCAGCTGCTGATACAGTTAGATGACAGCCAGGCTTTGATCGACAGAGATCGGGCTGCCAATGCTGTGCAGACGGCCGCCGCTCAGCTCGAAAAGGCCCTCACTGTTACCTTTGGAGAAGCCAATGCCAAAAAAGTGCAAGCGGAACTGGCTCTGGAAAAAGCTGCCCGACATTATGAAAATACTAAGGTTCTAGCCGATAATGGTGCTGCCAGCCAATGGGAGCTGGAACAGGCTGAACGTGATCTGCGCTTGAACCAGGAACTAGCTCGCTCGGCTGAGACTGCCCTACAGTCCTTATCCCCGGGCGGATCCGGGATCGCTGTTTTACAAGCAGAATTGGATAGGTGCCAGCTGGATCTGCACGAAAAAGAAATGATCTTAAGCGAATATAAAATTACCGCCCCCGCCGACGGCAAGCTTCTGAACCTTTATGTGCAGCCTGGAGAATTATTGACTGCCAACAATCCAGCCGCCCTCTTGGCAGCCGGTAGCGAACTGCGGGTGCAAGTTAAGCCTGACCAGCGCTATGCCAGCCTGACAGCCCTGGGCAATAAGGCGCAAGTGTGGATCACCAGTGACGCCGCTGTGAAATGGGATGCCCAGGTGGTATATACTGAGCCCCTGGCTAACGCGGAACAGGGTTCCTTCACAGCCGAGTTGACCTTTTTCGAAAATCCCCCTCTGTATCCGGGACAACTTGTGTCAGTGCAGCTTTTTTCACCGACCCAGAACGCAATCATCTTGCCGGAAAAGTATCTTACCACCCAGGAAGGACAAAACGGAGTATGGAAAGCCTCGGAGGGGAAAGCCCGCTTCATTCCGGTACAAATGGGTTTACGGGCGGATGATGGAGTGGTGATCACCTCGGGCTTGCAAACGGGGGATCTGGTTTTAGCCCCAGAAGGCTTGCAGGAAAATCAGAGGATAAAACCCAGACAAGGCAAGGTTTAAGATATGAACGGCATACGTTTCGAATGGATGCTAGCGCTCCGCTTCCTCACCGAAAACAAGGGGCAGACGCTCATCATTGCTTTAGGGATCGCCATCGGTGTTGCGGTAATGGTTTTTCTGACCGCCCTTATTGACGGCCTGCAGGCCAATCTCATCCAAAATACCGTAGGTCGTTCCCCCCATATTGTCATCAGCAATGATGAAAACGCTTCTGCTCATGCGTTAAAAATCTTCGATGGAAATAAAGTACTGCTAGTAGATGCATCCCGTAAAAATCAACGCCCTATCGTGGAATGGCGCAGCATAACCACCAATCTGACCAACGATCCCCGGATGGAAACCGTTCTGCCCGTGGTGGAAGGGGCCGGCTTGATAAGGCGCGGGCAAGTCAACCGCTCCATCCTGCTTAAGGGGTTTGATATCAGCCAAGGGGATCGTATTTATGAAATCAGTACTTCCATAACTGCCGGAAGTCATAATATCCAGGAAGGATCCGTCTTGCTGGGCAAAGATCTGGCAGCGGACCTGGGGGTGAGTGCCGGTGAACCAGTCCAACTGGAGCTTTCCGGGCGGGAACCCCTGACCATTATGATCGATGGGGTTTTTGACCTGGGTAGCAGCGCCATCAACCAACGCTGGATGATCATGGATCAACACAAAGCTTCTGCGCTGTTGGGAATCGGTGACCGTATCAATACCATCGAGATCCAGGTCCATGACGTACTGGCAGCCGAAGATCTGGCTCGGGAATGGGGAGCACGCCTGCCTGATTATCAGGTAAAAAGCTGGCAGGAAAGTAATGCCTCCTTACTGGCCGCCTTGCGTAGTCAGAGCAGCTCCAGTTATACCATTCAGGTGTTCGTCCTCCTGGCAGTGATCTTAGGGGTAGCTTCCGTATTGGCCATAAGCGCCGTGCAGAAATCCAAAGAGATCGGCATCTTAAAAGCCATTGGCATCCGCACCAGGAGTATATCAAGGGTCTTCCTATATCAGGGACTGGCACTGGGAGTCATTGGCACCGCGGCAGGTTTTGCCTTAGGCCTCTTCATGAGCCAGATGTTTGTGATCCTGGCTGAGCAGGATTATACTCTGCTGGTCAAGCCGCTAACAGCCGCTATCATTATTACAGCTACGGTGCTGGCCTCAGCTCTATCAGCTTATTTACCTGCCCGTCAGGTTTCCACAATCGATCCGATCGAGGTGATCCGCAATGGTTGACGTATTGATTAAGACAGAAGGAGTTACTAAAGATTATGGAGACAAGGTCAAAACCCGGGTACTGCACGGTATCGACCTTGATATTCGTGCCGGAGAATTCACCGTGATGTTGGGGGCTTCCGGCTCCGGTAAAAGTACACTGTTAAATATCATCGGTGCTCTGGATCGCAGTACTGAAGGTGCCGTTATCATTGATGGCACCAGCTTAAACGACCTCTCTGACGACGAACTGGCGGTTTTCCGCAATGAGACCATGGGCTTTGTTTTCCAGTCCCATTTGCTGCTGCCCCAGTTCACCGTTTTAGAAAACGTACTGATCCCTCATATGATCTACGCGGGAAAAGTCACACCAGAAATAAAGAAACGAGCGGTGGAGCTTTTGGATCTAGTGGGGCTCAGTCACCGTCAGGACAATCGTGCCAATGCCATCTCAGGTGGTGAACAGCAACGAACCGCCATTGCCCGGGCACTGATCAACCGACCGCGCATGATATTAGCCGATGAGCCTACCGGCAACCTGGATACCTCCAACGCTGAAAAGGTGTTTGCCATGCTGCAGACCATCAACCGGGAGTTCAATACCAGTTTCATCATGGTCACTCACAATCCCGAACTGGCCCAGCGTTCTGACCGTTATCTGGTCATGAGCGATGGCCGCATCA
>ENA-UOUL01002213-UOUL01002213.1-bioreactor-metagenome-genome-assembly--contig:-NODE-2213-length-23434-cov-15.264546_pt1 | contig 23434 bp, 17 predicted proteins | sample MGYA00249838_ERZ747220 | MGnify/ENA primary metagenome ERZ747220 (study PRJEB28778, sample SAMN05720191) | bioreactor metagenome | isolation source: Anaerobic biogas reactor | place: USA:Washington...
GAACTTGTTAGATTTCGAATGACGGCAAACGGCGCGAACATGCCCCGCTGCTTGCAGCGGGGTGCGCTGTTTGACTTAGCGACTGGAGTTGACTGATGAGCTCAGATTTGTCTTTATTTAGTGACTGGAGTTGACTGATGAGCTCAGATTTGTCTTTATTTAGCGACTGGAGTTGACTGATGAGCTCAGATTTGTCTTTATTTAGCGACATCTCGCGCTCATGTAATATCTGATTAATTTTAAACTGGTGATAGTAAGAAAATGATAACATTGCTTCAGAAATGCTCTCATTGAGTTCCATTTCATCTGCATGCAATTCACAAGTCTTCTTGATAATCCTCTCCAACGTCTTTTTAAATTTGTCAGGATCTTTAGTCCACAAAGAGGAGATCCGGTTTTCAATTACACCACCATTATAATATTGTATGTGCTCGCTCGTTACACTCCAAATATGACAAGGCCGACTGGTAAAGGAGAGTCTTCTCATCATATCCCAATCGATGAGCACATCTAGGTCCTCATCGTATAAACCAGTCTCATCAAGAAGACATCTCCTATGAAGAATACATTTATGATTTATATAATTTTTTAATATCAACATTGATGGTGATACATCATTTCTATATTCAAAATATCTCTTTATTTCTCCGCCAAATTCATCTCTGCATACCTCATACCAGTCAACATAAATAAAGTCGCACCCCTGATCTGTGGCCGCTTTTATAAGAACTTCCAGATGAATAGGATAAAGAATATCATCATCATCCAGGTAGCCGATGAATTCTCCTGATGAGCATTTGATACCCACATTTATAGCATGCGATTTGCCTTTATGTTCACTGCATATGTATTTAATTCTACTATCGCTAAATTCATCGATTACATCCTTTATATCTTCGCCACCATCGTTAACCACAATCAGATTCCAATTTTGGTATGTTTGGTATATCACGCTCTCTATTGCCTTTCGAATCGATCTTCTGCCATTGAACGTAGGCATGATAATGTCTATTTTATTTTTTTCCTTTCTTTTTTCATCATGCTTGTGGACAAAGATACTGCAAACATGCCATTTTTCAGATGGCAAATCATGCCATGTTACCTTCCTAGTATACTGCATGAGCTCAGCATCGAATAGTTCTTTAGAGATGGATTCAGTATGTTCTGCGCTTGAGATATGATCCCGATTTTCAACTAAAACAATTATTCTACCGCCATTTCTGACAACTCGCGCGGTTTCATCGAGAACTTTCTTTAGGTCAATTGCGGTATGCAAAGCCTCTGTAATAATGGCGCTATCAAATGAGCTATCGTGAAATGCTAGATTTGCACCCTCTGCAATAAGAAATTGAATTCTATTGGTTAGATCACTCCCGATTGCAGATCCTTCATCTAATGGCGCTCCTGCATCGTTTGTATAAGCGCCGATGACATCAAATCCTATTTTGGCACTTTCTGAACACAACCTGTTGATTTTTTTGCGCCCTATGATCAGTACTCTCTGGCCTTCTATAAGGTGCGATAGGAGATGAATATAGACGGATTCAGATCCATCAATCTTCTGAGCGGATTCATTAATCTCTTGCATCTATGTCATCCTTTATAGTATTAAATGTCCAGATCTGCCTATGATTCTATGCATTTATATTTTTGAATCGGGGAGACGATTTTCCATACAGACATCTTTGCCAAAATCATCCTATATCTATCCCAAAATTTATCATAATATAATTACTGAATCGTTTATTTCTTGGCTGGCTCGAGGAGCAACTAATAAGTCATGCTCTGCATCTCTTCTCCGAATGAGAGGCAACAATGATTTCGAATAGAATTTTGCAGTCACATCATCCCCTTATTTCATCCGCTAAGCTTTGTTGAAGACTCTGCATAGATCCTAATATATCTTTCCCATGTGCATTTCGCCCTGAAAAAACAATTCTTCGGATCATACCATATGCTTCCTGAGAATAATATAGCAGCAATAATCTCGTTCACAATTCAAATTTTTGTATTTTTTTTTTCCAAATCGTCTTATGCACCTTACAGTAAAATCACGAACCTATGGAACCTTCTTGATGCACTTGAGTTGCGAGTAGATATTCTTGAAAAAATTTCTACCTTTTGAGGGTGGCAAGAGTTTTTTTAACTTCTTATAATTTGGTGCGGAGGTGTGGCTATTTATTAAGCTCTTTTGTCTTTCTCTTATTATTGGAATATATTTGAAATGTTGATCTTGCCGATGTGATATGACCGCTTCGTCACAAGGCATTCTGAATATGGATGTTACTCTGTCAAGAAATGCAAAGTCGCTTTCTAGTGTATATCGCATCCATAAATCCCAGTCCTCTAGACAATCAAGCGATTCTTCAAAACCTCCATGCATTATAAAAAGAGATCGCTTAAACAAGACAGATTGAATTGGTATATAATTATAATCCCAGAGCCTTGATCGGCTGAAATCTTCGCGGATAAATACATGTTTATCAAGCTCTTTATAGCTTAAGGGATCGGTAGAGATGACTTTGGTTGGCACTGTCCAGGCAACGGAATAAGCGCCACAGCAGTCTGGATGATTTCTCAAATGCTCTACAAGCGATTCTATATGATGAGGTAAAAAAATATCATCATCGTCTAGAAAATTCACTAATTCCCCATTTGCCAAGGCTAGGCCCTGGTTACCCGCATAGCAGCGGCCACGCTTTGGCAAAGCTCTATAAATTATATCCATACTATTATTAATTTTTAAAGTACTAAGGTAATCAGATGCAGTATCTGATCCATCCTCCACAACAATCAACTGTATTCGGGGATAGGTCTGGTGCAATATCGACTCGATGGCTTCCTTTAAAAATCCGAGACGACCTCTATACGTACGGGTGATTATGCTTACAAGAGGCATCTCGCTCAGATTGGAGCATTGATTCTCATTTTGTTTTTTCGACATTGCTGCACACGCTCAAGCTATTTGGAATTTCATTCCAGGGCATGCGAGTTCTGGGCGGAAACGCATACGAGAGATCTTCTTTCTCCAGGGTCAGATTGGGATTATAGCAGGTATCATTTAAGATGATATCTCTCCATCGCATTTTGAAATACTCCTCTTCAGATTGGTATGCAAGCACGCCGCGAGTTACTGACTCCCAATGATAGAGTTCTGCATATGGCGTGAATAAGTTTCGGTAGCCCATTTCACGAATACGCAAGCATAAGTCGATATCATTAAAAACTATCGGCAAATTCATTTCATCGAAGCCTCTAGCTTCATCAAAAACCTTTCGCCTCATCACCATACAGGCAGCAGTAACCGCAGAAAAATTCTGAATTAGAGAGGCACGTGCCCAATGGCCAGACCAATATCGAGGCATGTAACGATATACATGTCCGGCCAATCCGCGATAACCAAGAAAAACGCCCGCATGCTGAATTGTGTCATTTGGATAATACAATTTGGCTCCAACAGCGCCAATATCCGATCTCATGGCATGACTAACCATTTCCTTGAGCCACCCGGAATTTATAATTTCTATATCATTATTTAAAAAACAAATAAGCTCTCCGGAAGACCTTTCAACAGCCATGTTGTTGATTGCAGGATAATTGAATGATTTATCATATGATAGAACCTTCACCCTGGCATCATTCCCTTTTATTTCTTCAAAGAAGGCTAAGGTCTCTGGTTTTTCGCTCTGGTTGTCAACGATAATTATCTCTAAATTTAGATAATCTGTCCTTTTTAGCACTCCATCAAGGCATCGACTCAGATATTCTAGACCATCTTTCGTTGGAACAATCACACTGACTAATGGCAGCTTTTCAGGCAATGGATAAATTACCCGATGAACAGATAGCTTTGGAAATGGGCTTTCCACCCTTGCATCAATTCCATTCCGTTCAAGATGATCTATGAGCGCTTTTCTTGAGGCAGTTGGAGCATAGGTTTTTTCATCGGGATTCAATGCTATTGATCCTGGGGTTGCTCGCCAATGGTAAAGCACCTGGGGGATATGGAAGATTTTCGTTGGTGAAGATGCATCGCATGCTCGCAAAACAAGATCGTAATCCTGGCTGCCCTCAAAACCAGTACGCAGCCCACCTAATTGCCGAATCAATGAGGATCGATAAACTGCAAAATGATCGATATAATTCTGGCTGCGAAGCAGATCTAAGTTAAATTCAGGCTTAAAATATGGGTCGTAGCGTACTCCGTCCTCATTAATCTTATCTTGATCGCTATATATAAGATCTGCTTCAGGATGCAGGTTTAATTCTTCTGCAACAAGATAAATAGCATGAATAGATATTTCATCATCATGATCCAAGAAGCCAATAAATTCGCCAGTTGCCAGTTTTATGGCATCGTCAGAGGCAACTGATATATTTCCATTTTCTGTTCGAAAATGAATTTTTATCTTCTTATCTCGACGGGCATATTCTTCCATAATTTTGCGGATAGAGCCCTTATCTGAGGCATCATCAACAATACATAGCTCCCAATTGGGATAAATCTGTTGGCGGACTGATTCGATGGCTAATCGAAGAAGCTTTTCTTTTGTATTGTATACGGGCATGATGATTGAGATCGTGGGTTTGTAATCTAACATCTCAATTCTTTTATGAATGGCATTGATATCCAAATCAGTTATTTTATCATATGAATTGATCCAAGATGTATAGTGCTGATCAAGATCTGGACCAAATCCTATTGAACTCTTTCGCTCCTTGTATTTATGCCAGAGGCTTCTCCAGCCTTCATTGATAAGAATTCGTCCCCCGCTCAGCCCAAGATCGTAATTTTTTCGACGCTTGCTTCCCTGCGGAAGCATACGCTCAACGAAATCCTTATGAAATCTCATTGTCAAGCGCCAAATAATGCTTTTTTTTATTTCTGCGAGCTCATGTGAATGGATAATTGCCTCTTGAAGCTGATTAGATAGCGTGGAGATGCGAGATTCATACAAGTTTCGCTGAGTCTCAAGCCTTTTCGATCTGGCATTTGCTTCCTCTAGCCGACGGTTGAGGTTGTTGATGCGAGATTCGCAAGCAAGCAGCTGAGATTCAAGCCCAATGGACTGGGATTGCAAGCTGGAAATCTGACTATTTAGCTGAGAGAAATCAACTGGGATCGCCGCATTGCAAGGACTTCCCGAAGGCAATATCTCCTTTAGATGATTAATATGCTCTTTGAGAGTGTCTCGATCTTCAGAAATTTCTTTGGAATAATCCGGCTTTTCCTTAAGGAGGAGATCGAATGCAGTCATCATCTCATTAAAGTTAGTGAAAGTGAATCGGTCCAGGCCTCTGTCTTTCATAAAGAAAAACATTTTTTCATTATAATTATATAATATAAAAGGCACATTATGTATATATGCAAAGATCCCTCCGTGCAATGAGCAGCCGATGAAATAATCAAGCTTGCCCATGAGAGTAAAGATCTCCAGCGGTTTCATTATGGGGAGAAGAACTGAATTTTTGACCTTAGAGCTGATTCGCATCATGGAGATATAATCCTGATTGTAATGAGTTATCGGTATAAAATAGATCTTGAAAGGAAGGGTTGAGATCCATTCTACAAATTTCTCTTCTTGAGCCTCATCAAAGGTATGGGGAAGAAGGTGAATGCCCAGGCAGGGCCCTTCCAATTTAACCGGAATATTTTCAAGATCTTCCAGGAGCATAGTGGTGCATGGAACAACATGGACATCCTTTTTGATATAGGATAATTTCTCCTTATCCCAGGAACTTCTAACAGTCAAATACCTATAATCCTCCAGATAATGGAGGTCATGTGGAGAGTCCAATATGCCTACTGCATTCAGAACATGGGGACCTGGAACCTTGAACTTATCGTAGAAAAAATCAGGGCTGGGCCGTATGAGATGGCCACCGCCTATGATAATGGTATCGTAATCATATGGATTGAAGTTCCCAGGAAATAGCTCATCGAAATCGACCCCGATTTCACGCAAGATTTTTTTTAAGCTCAGGCCAATAGCCATATCACCAGTTTTTCCGCTGATGTTATCATAGAGGATGCCAACTTTTTTCATTTAGCCTACCGACTGATGTGCTCTGCTCTCCGAGGCAATGATTAATCTATCGCTTGATGCATTCATAATAAATAAATAGTTAACGGCATATAGCATTGTTGGTTCAATCCGTGGGCAGAAGAATTCAGCGATAAAAATGGTTATGTTATTTGCACGGGGCGAAGTTTAGGTTATCAAGACACTAAAGGTCGAGGAGGTATATCTTAATGAGTACGGAACATTTCGAAGATGCCTATGAAAACATCTGGCATTTCATTGAGATGGTTTACAGCAAGAAAAGACTGCATTTGGCACTGGACTATAGATCTCCGGATCAGTTCGAATTGGAGGTGCTCTGAATAACGTTGCTTACTACCTGTCTCCTATCAGGGGTTCACTCCAGAGCTTTGCCTCTGTTGTACCAAGATCAAGCTAAGCCCGGATCTAACATCATAGCCTCGTCATAGCATCGAATGGCTTCCGCATGGTTGCCCTGGTTATAGTAAGCAATGCCTTTGTTGTTCCAGGGCGAAGCGTCGTCCGGATCTAACCTTATAGCCTCGTCATAGCATCGAATGGCTTCAGTATAGTTGCCCTGGCTATTGTAAACATTGCCTTTGTTGTTCCAAGCCATGGCGAGGTTCGGATCTAACCTTATAGCCTCGTCAAAGCATCGAATGGCTTCTGCATAGTTGCCCTGGTCAGCATGAGCAAAGCCTTTGTTGTTCCAAGCCATGGCGAAGTCCGGATCTAACCATATAGCCTCGTCAAAGCATCGAATGGCTTCCGCATAGTTGCCCTGGCTATTGTAAACATTGCCTTTGTTGTACCATGCATAGGCGTCGTCCGGATCTAACCTTATAGCCTCATCGAAGCATCGAATGGCTTCCGCATGGTTGCCCTGGTCATCGTAAGCAAGGCCTTTATTGTTCCAAGGCGAAGCGTCGTCCGGATCTAACCTTATAGCCTCATCGAAGCATCGTACGGCTTCAGCGTAGTTACCCTGGATGGCATAATCAATGCCCTCGTCGTTCCATTCTTCTGCCATTTGCTGGCCTTGCACACTTTGAGCCAGGATAAGGAGGAGCAAGCTCCAAAAACATCTCATGGCGCGTTATGTGATCTTAAAAAAAGATAAACTTTTCGAAATTGGTATGCATCTCGCGCAGTTTGAGCTTTCTGTTCAGGATGGAAAACCCAGCTTGCTAACATTAACATATGTTCCGTTCCGTCTCAGATCTTGTAATAAGTTTGAAGATTGGGATAGGTTTCTTCCCAAGTTTGTTGCTTTGTTGTACTCCTGCAAGCTTATATTGAATTGTTCTTGTGACGCATTCAGGTAATTCCTATCACCAGTTTCAAAGAATTTTGCCATAAGCAGTAAATGTCTCTTGAAATACGCCATGGATCCGAATATATTCTTATGATATTCCTGATAAGCATTTGCCATCGGAGGAGTTATGCTCTGAATATCTTTTTGAATTTCCGAATTAAGCGTATACAATGAAATAGTTGCGGCAAAGGCATCAATCGATGACATATTTCTATTAAGGAATTCTTTTCGAATTACAGAAGAATAAATCATATCTTGCATATGCATATTCAATGCAGAAGTAGATATGTTGATGTATTTGGATGTATCTATCGTCTGAAGTGAGGAAGCTTGATTGGTTGTTTCTAAAAGCAGCGGCTTTTGGACAGCATTGCATATTCCAGATGTGGCTAGTATTAGAGTTAGCATTAGAACTAATTCTCTCATAATGGTCCTCCTTTAATCTCAATTAAATGTCACATTCTATCTGCGCCTTTCACATGTGCCTAAATGAATCTGGAAAAATTCCAAACTCTTGGGACTTGGTCTAATTATATAGATGCAAGTTAATGAAATTCTATTTTGTCCTTATTTTGGCACGTTATTTGAGGTGGATCATTCTTGAAAATAAAGATTGCGGTATTCAAATCACACCTGTAAACATCATCCTCTTAAAAGGAAAGAGACCGGAAGTGCCTGGCTTACATCATTATAATGATCGATGAGGTAAAAAATCTTGATGACCAAGGTCTTAGGGAAGGGAGAAGACATAACGGGAAAATACAATAATATGAAGCTCGTCCAAGCAGAAGTCCTTCCGGGTTGGGATCGACGACCAGGAGAACTATCTTCTCAAATCGGTGGGAGATTCGCCCATGAAAGCCACCAGAAGGGCAACCGGCTCTTCACCATATTCACACCGATGATGCTTATGAGATAAAGCAAATAGTTGCCAGAAAGCCTTAAATGCAAGTTTGGATATCGACGTAGCCTGTATGCTGAGCTTGTCAGTATCCATTATAGTGTCATCAGCCCGAGGGAAACAGGATGTTGGATTGGACCGGTGAAAGGTACCTCCCCTTCTTGGGTCCAGAACAGATTGGGGCCGAGATTCATTACGAGCATCTTCATAGGTATGCTTTTGCCTCGCAACTCGTCAAAGGCAAGAAGGTACTCGACCTTGCTTCGGGAGAGGGCTACGGGAGCTATTTGCTGTCAAAGGAAGCACGAGACGTCATTGGAATCGACATCGATCGAGGGGCTCTAAAACATTCGCATGAGACGTATGATGCAGATAATCTCCAATTCGTACAGGGTACTATATTGGATGCACCGCTGAAAGAGGGCTTCGATATAGTCATATGTTTTGAGGCCTTAGAACATATAGATGATCCTGAGAAGCTGATTTCAGAGGTCAAGAGGTTGCTTAGAAAAGATGGCCTTTTTATAGTCTCAACCCCTAACAAGAAAACTTATTCAGATGAGCCCGGTTACAAGAATCCTTTTCATGTGAAGGAGCTATATTTTGAAGATCTAGAGGAGCTCTTGCGAAGATATTTTTCACATATCATTTTCTTCGGTCAGAAGGTCTACAGCGGATCGACGATTTGGTCTTTGTCATCGCAGCAAACAGCTGAATATAGCGAGTTTCTGATAGACAGAGATGAAGAGACATTCGCCTTCAAGAATAATTCTGCTAAGATACCTCTTTATTATATTGCAGTTGCTTCTAATTCGCCTATGCAGGGTCTAAAAAACGAGAGTTATTTGGTGGATATATCGAATACACTGCCATTGCTCTTGGCAAAGAGAATTCAGAGATTTGAAGTTGAATCATCGCGGATGGGGCAGGAGATCGCATCCCTAAATGAGCAAATCCAGCAGTTGGTTGAGCTCGCAAATGGTTTGCGGGCTAAACTGAACCTTACCTTGATCCGTGCACATGAGGCAGAAAATCGGGCTAGGGGTGCAGAACGGCGGGCTTATGCAGCCGAAACAGAGATCGAGGAAATGCGCAAGAGCATAGCTTGGCGCGCGATCATGAAATATCATGAAGGCTTTGTGGAGCGGATTTTGCCCATGGGTACCGGGCGGAGAAACTATTATCATGCAGCAATAGATGCTGCCCGAAATGTGGTCGGGGGAGAGACAGATTACCTCCAGTGGAAGATCAAGGGAAGGCTGAAAGCGGTTGGAAAGAGCAGTTCTGAAATGCAGCCCGTGACCATCGATAAAAAGATTTCTGTTGTGATTCCTACCAAGAACGCGGGACGAGATTTCGAGTTTACCCTGCAAAGGTTGAAAGATCAGAAAGGCATAAGAGAAACCGAAATAATAATTGCAGATAGTGGGTCCTCGGATTCTACAATTGATATAGCTCGCGGTTATTCTGCCAAGGTCCTTAGCATAAGCCCAGGTGAATTCCATCATGGAATGACTCGCAATTTGGCAGCAGAAAAAGCTGATGGAGATTATATTTTGTTCCTGGTGCAAGACGCGATCCCTATAGGGGACGAGATTGTTAAAAATATGGCAAAAAAGCTTGCAGAGGACCCCGAGATCGCTGCTGTAACCTGCAGACAGATTCCCCGGAGCGATGCAGATCTTTTTGCCTGCTTTTCACTGTGGAACCATTATCGGCATATGGATTTTATAGAAGACAGAATATCAGTTTATCCAGAGAAACAAGGAGACATAAAACCATTGCAGCGCAGAAAATTAGCTGGGCTCGAAGATGTTTGCTGTATGGTAAGGCGGGATGTATTCCAGAAATATCTATTCCGAAAAGATTTTGCAGAAGATCTGGATTTAGGCTTAAGGCTACTTGAAGGCAAGTACAAGCTTGCGTTTCTCTACTCAGAGGGCGTTGTTCACTCTCACAACCGCTCTTCTGACTACTTTCTTAAGCGATACTATGTTGACAGCAAGGCGTTGAGAGATTTATTGGAACTGGATGATGTTAAGGGCTATGACAAGGATATTCGCAGTCTGATGAAGGGCGCAGTCTCCATTTACGCAGCACTGGATGTGTTTTGCATCATGGACAGAAATATGTCGTTTGACTGCATTGGACTTGTGTTCACCGAATTGAAACGCATGATTAAAGATGCCTATCTTGGAACGGGGGAAAAACCAAGTATGCATTATGAGGGAGACTCCCTGGGAAAAATGCTAGAAGATCTGCAAGAGTTAATAGAAGACGGCGAAGTCGATCCCGACCCGGAATTTATTGATTATTATTTTGCTTTATTAGATAGTTTTAAGGGCTATGCGAATGTTTATGGATCGCTTGAACACAAAAGAGATGAGTTCCATAGTGCTTTGTATAAACTGTTGGCTGCGGCCGCAGGCTCTGAGTTGAGCCGTTTTGTGTATTTCGCCTCGAGTCAGTCGTGCGGAAATGCCAAGCTCAACTCGCTAGATCGCATCCTCACAGAAGGGATTTGATGAACATCCTATTCGCAGTCCATCAATTTTTCCCCAAGTTCTATACTGGCACAGAACAAGTGGTGTTAAACCTGGCCAGGCAGATGCAGAAGATAGGGCATCGTGCAACGGTTCTCACTTACGAATTTGAGGATAAAGAGGATATAATACCAAAAGGAGATCTGTTGGTTCGAAATTATTTATACCAGGGCTTAGAGGTCAAATCAATAAGGTACAGTTCTCATCCTGAAGATCTCGATTTCTTGATTAATCGAGCTGACATGGAAAAAGAGCTCGCGGATCTTCTGGATGAAATGGATTGCCATTTGGTCCATGTTTGTCATCCCATGAGGGTGGGATCGGTTATTCGCGCAGCGCGGAGCAAAGGCATTCCGGTGATTATGACTCTTACCGACTTCTGGCTCATCTGCCCTAAATTTGTGGCGGTTACGGCCAAGAACATGCTCTGCCACGGTCCAGAGGCAGGATCGAAGTGCGCGAAGGAATGCTATGATGACCGATGGGCCGAGAGATTGAAAGGTCGGTTCAGGGAAATCGCCCAGACGGTCGAGGAAGTAGATTGCATTATATCGCCAACCAAATTCTTGGGAGACACAATTGAGAGAGAGCTTCACATCAAAACTCGAATTATTCCTTTTGGGCAGGAATACGGCGATTTCATGCCTAATCCACGCTCATATTCTAAGGATAGCATGATAACCGTCGGCTTTCTGAGCACCCTGGTACCGCATAAAGGTGCGCATATCCTGATAGATGCCTTCAATCGGTTAGATACCAATAACATGCAGCTCAAGATATATGGCGATCATCTCGGAAATAAAGACTATTTCGAGTCCTTGAAGAATATGGTCGTGGTCCCTGATAAGGTGCTATTCTGTGGCCGGTATAAAGAGGCGGACTTGCCCGCCATCTTGCAGGAGATCGATGTTGTGGCCGTTCCCTCACTATGGTGGGAAAATTCACCGCTGGTATTACTGAGGGCGCTGGCGCATCGGGTTCCATCTATAGTCTCTAACATGGGTGGGATGACCGAGCTGGTGGAGGATGGTGTAAATGGTTTCACCTTTGAGTCTGGAGATCCGGAGTCCCTGGCAGACATTCTTAAAAGGATCTCCTCCGATCCCACTATATTGAATGGGATAAAAAGAGATATACTGCTGCCACCCAGGATAGAGGAAGAGGCCTTCGAGTACGAAAAGCTGTACCTCGAAGTCGCGAGAAAAGGTCTTTAAATGTGATCAGAGAATTTTGCAGGATTAAATATGGCCAGATGTCTAGTGGTGGGCGGCAACGGATTCATTGGTTCTCATCTTTCTGAGAGGTTGTTGCGCGAAGGCTATGAAGTGGCGGTTCTGGATCGATTCAAGTCGGGAGTCAACAATCTTTGGGAGATCAGCGGCCAAATAGAAATTTTCAGAGGCAGTTATCTGGACCAGGAGTTATTGAGAACGGCAATGAAGGGAATGGACTATGTCTTCCATTATGCATCGTCGACCACGCCGGCAACTTCCATCGTTGATCCGGATTATGAGATAGAGTCCAACCTTTTAGGTTCGGTTCGGTTGCTGCAGATCGCCAGGGATGAGGGCGTAAAGAAGGTAATCTTTCCCTCGTCCGGTGGAACTATTTATGGGGAACCAAAAAGGTTACCGGTGAGAGAGGAGGACTGTGCTCTCCCGTCCAATCCCTATGCGATCTCCAAATGGGCGGTGGAGAGGTACCTGCATCATTTTCATGAGTTATATGGCCTTGATTATCTGATACTGAGGTATTCCAATCCTTATGGGGAGAGACAAAGCCCCTACGGAAAGCAAGGAGTAATTCCCATTTTCCTCAACAAAATAAAGCACAACCAATGCCCAATTGTTTATGGAGATGGTTCTATGATCCGGGATTATATATATATCGGCGATGCAGTTGAGGCAACAACATCACTGCTGAAGGCCACCAGAAAAAATGTATTCAATATCGGTTCTGGAGAAGGAACCAGCTTAAAACAACTGATGCATGTAATATCCGATGTGCTATGCAGAGAAATAAGGCCAGAGTTCCTGCCAGTATCGGGCATATATGTGCAAAAGGTCGTCTTGGATATTTCAAGGGCAAAGAAGGATATCGACTGGATGCCCCATACCTCGCTTTATGAAGGAATATTGAAGACATGGCGATGGATCGCGGATTTTGAGTATAACGAAATTAATCGCAAGTTGAATTAGTCGCTTTATGAAATCTAATAAATATTTTTTTAATCAAGGATATTGTGCGAGACCTGGGCTCACAGCTGTGATGATGACACAATTGCCTGGTCCTGGAATGATATCAAGGGCTTGGATGGTTTCATGAATGGCGGTTCTGAAGCATATGACATAGCAGGAGCATACAGCGAAGCCGGATTTACGGGATATGGAACCATGACGGGGAGTGCTTGGACTTGGCAGGACGGCATTAGCGCAAATGCATGGATGCTTTGAGATTCAGGGTTTGACAGGAGATAATTTGCGCAATTGCAGAGGCAATATCCGAAATAATCTCGCATTTGTTGGCAATTTTCAAGCGATGCAGGAGAAAAATTGGATAGCTTTATCTTGCGTCAACGACTTAACAGGAGGTTTGAATTAATGAAATACGTACTTGTAGTGTTATTGGCGATAGCGATGCTGATAACCCCTATTTCTGGATTGGATGTAGTGCAAAGCATTGAATCATCGATATCAGCTTCGGAAGGTGAGCAGGCAGATCTGAGCTCCACCAACACTGCAACGCTGTTTGGCAATGATGTCAGCCTCACTCAGAGCATCTCTCAGATGGGTGGCGGAGAGGGTGACGTCAATATCGAAGCTACTAATACGGGAGATGTAACTGCAATAGGTGATGCTACAGTAAATCAGGGTGTCATACAGAACATTATGGGAGATGAGGTCACAGAGAATGGTGCGAACTGGGCCGATGTTGTTGCTGGCGAGGAAGCTACGACCAGCCAGGCAGTCACTCAGAGCGCAGTGGCCGATGGCGCAGCAATCCAGACTGCAGGCAATATCCTCTTCTGCGACGCTGGTGTGTTGGCCAATATGAATGGCCAGCTGGTGCAGATGGCTGCCATTGGAGAATACGTGGAGCAGAATGGTGGCAATTTGCTCTGGAGCATTGCCCCAGAAGGCCAAGTAGGGCAAACAGCTATACTTGGAGCTATCTCGGATACAGATGCCATCCATAATGCCGATAACTGGGCGCTAGTATGCATGGATAATGCCTGGGTTGGTCAGGGTTCGTTTATAGCTGGAGAAGCTGGGGGCGATCTATCTCAGGATGCAGCCAATTTGGTACTGGTGTTCGGAGACGATCCCATTGTTGGTCAGTACATAGCAGGTCAGGGCCTGGCAGGCGATATATTGATTCAAGATCTATCTAACGATGCAGCGTTCATCGGCGACGGCGGAATGCTGGCCCAGCACACCGAGACAGTAGCCTTTGGCGATGAAGTCTACCAATTTATTAGCAACAATTGGGCTTAGCCACCCACATGGATTATATGATATGAGGGCTTTTTTCCCTCATAATTTCTTTTCTTTCCGCAAATTTTAGCTGATTGTAGAGTCCTGAATGTTTAATGTTTAAATACTCAACATTTTTTTTGAAATCTAGCTTTCTGCATTAAGATCTATCTCCATTCTAGACCGGAATACGTTTAGCTTGCAGCTTGGAGTGAACTTCTGATAGATGACAAGTAGTTAAGCAACGGTATTTAAAGCAACCTCCAATTCGAATGTGATTTCCTCCATGAGTTACCATTGCTCAACTCATTGTCCACTCGGAGGGGTTCACTCCAGTATTTGACCTTGGCAGTAGTCAGCCTTAGAACTTCGTTCCTTCCTGCCCTTTACCATGCCACCCTTAAAAATGCATGAGTATATAAATGCCGAGCTTCTAGGACTCTACATGAGCTTTAGCTGATCAATAGGCTTATAAGTTTAAAATGCTTCCGCTGTCGGGGGCTCAGAGCCCTATGGAGGCAACATAATATGAGACTAATCGGGTTATTGTCAGCGGTAGCTATTCTAATAGTAGGGTCTGCTGTCGCTGCGCCAAATGTTGTAATGCAAGATGTCGTAGCAATGGCACAGGGTGGAGATATAACTCAGACCGCTCTGAATGATGGCAGCTCAGCTGGCGATGATGCCATACTCTATCAAAGCATATCTCAAAGTGCTGTGGGCGAAGGAGACGTCTCTCAGACTGCGAACAACCAGGGCAATGCTGATGGAGCCAACACAAACGCCAACCAGGGGATAATTCAGAGCGCTCAAGGTTATAATGTCGACCAGAGCGGCTTCAATTTATTAACGTCTTACGGGAACCAAGCCACTATTGGTCAGAGCATCACTCAGGGTGCAAATGCCGAGGTAGATGCAGTACAGAGTGGAATAAACGTGGCTGATATCGACGGTGGCAATGTCTGGCTGGGTCAGCTTGTTCAATCCGGCGCAGCCGGCGAGTTTATCAATCAGTATGCAAGGAATTTGGCTTCCGTCAATGACTTTGAGGCCCTGGGAGATAATTCCCTTGGACAGAGCATCATTCTTGGCGGAACTGCTACATCAGATGTTTATCAAGATGGGTGGAATATTGCAGAACTGGTTGGAGGCGACGGCAACCTGGCTCAACTCTCAGAGGCCGGGGCAACTGGAGATACTATCTACCAGATGCTTCAAAATATGGCCGCAGTGAGCAAAGCGGATACTTTTGTGGTTGGACAGAATAACGTTGCGGGAGGAGAGACAGATCAGTCTTCGGGCACTGCTGTTGAACAGCACCAATATAACATAGTCAGCTGGGATCCCAATTCAGATGGTATGTTGAACCAGCATATAGAAGGCGGAGCATTCGCGGATACTGTGATTCAAGAACAAGGAAATGATCAACAGTGATCCGACCTTCTCTCTTTTTTCCTCGTAGAATTCTTTTGGTGTCTTATGTATTATTTCTCATTTTATAATGGGCTGCTTTAGTACCTCGAGTTCCTTAATCCCAATTCATCCATTTCCCAAAAACCAACTCACATCGGTGCAGCCATAGCTATATTCTGCATCCATCATAACCGAACGCGTATTTTATATAGTTGAATGTCTGAGTAACCGGATAGTAATAGAAAATAGAAAGGAGGGCTCATATGAGACTTATTGGAATAATGGTAATGGCATGCATTCTATTATCCTCAGCGGCATATGCTGATCCGGTAGTATCAATGCAAGACACGGTATCTATGGCCGAAGGCGGGGATATAGCTCAAACAGCATCGAATGATGCTCAGGTCGCAGGAGATGAGGCCATACTGTACCAAAGCAACTCACAGGGAGCTGTGGGCACAGGAGATGTAAATCAAGCGGCCGAGAACGTCGGTTTGGCGGATGGGGACGATGCAAATGTTGACCAGGGATCTATTCAGTCTGCCGAAGGTGATTCAGTAACCCAAGCTGCGGCCAATCAGGGGCAGGTGTTAGGTGATTTTGCTACCCTGGGCCAGAGCATAACCCAAGGTGCAACGGCAGAATTAGACGCTCAGCAGAGTGGATACAACGGTGCGCTTGTTCTAGGTGGAAATGCATGGATTGGTCAGCTAATTCAGTCTGGTTCAATCGGCGAGAACACCTTCCAGCAAGCATCTAACGAAGCAGGAATTCTTGATATTAGTGGCATAGGTAATAATGCAATGGGACAGAGCATAATCCTAGGTGCAACCGGTATGGCCGATGTAACACAGTTTGGGGATAATTTAGGAATACTGCTTGGAGGCGATGGAAATCTTGCACAGCTTGCGCAGGCCGGAGCTACTGGTGAAACTATTGGTCAATATCTCCAGAACGGCGCCTCCGTTACTGGTGCCGACATATTCGTTGTTGGTCAGACCAACATAGCTGGAGCTGAGACCGACATGTCAGCAGGGACGATTGCAGATCTTATCCAGGTTAATCTCGTAGAATGGGATACTAATGCGGATGGCATGCTGAACCAGCATATTGAGGCGTCTAGCTTGGCCGACCTGGTTAGCCAACAGCAGCAGAATATTGTGAATATTGTTTAAATAGGATTGCTTAAGGAAATTGTGAAGCAAGACAGGGGGAGGCTTTAGCTCACCCCCCCTTCAATTCAGGGAGCCGATACGGTGGATGATCTTGAAGCCTATCAAAGTGGTACTATAGCAGAGGGTAGTGAAGTTTCCACCAGTACTTATGCGGAGAACGAGGAAGGATATAGCCAGGCAGATAGCTTCATACTTGATGGAAGCATATTGTGCGAGACCTGGGCTCACAGCTGTGATGATGACACAATTGCCTGGTCCTGGAATGATATCAAGGGCTTGGATGGTTTCATGAATGGCGGTTCTGAAGCATATGACATAGCAGGAGCATACAGCGAAGCCGGATTTACGGGATATGGAACCATGACGGGGAGTGCTTGGACTTGGCAGGACGGCATTAGCGCAAATGCATGGATGCTTTGAGATTCAGGGTTTGACAGGAGATAATTTGCGCAATTGCAGAGGCAATATCCGAAATAATCTCGCATTTGTTGGCAATTTTCAAGCGATGCAGGAGAAAAATTGGATAGCTTTATCTTGCGTCAACGACTTAACAGGAGGTTTGAATTAATGAAATACGTACTTGTAGTGTTATTGGCGATAGCGATGCTGATAACCCCTATTTCTGGATTGGATGTAGTGCAAAGCATTGAATCATCGATATCAGCTTCGGAAGGTGAGCAGGCAGATCTGAGCTCCACCAACACTGCAACGCTGTTTGGCAATGATGTCAGCCTCACTCAGAGCATCTCTCAGATGGGTGGCGGAGAGGGTGACGTCAATATCGAAGCTACTAATACGGGAGATGTAACTGCAATAGGTGATGCTACAGTAAATCAGGGTGTCATACAGAACATTATGGGAGATGAGGTCACAGAGAATGGTGCGAACTGGGCCGATGTTGTTGCTGGCGAGGAAGCTACGACCAGCCAGGCAGTCACTCAGAGCGCAGTGGCCGATGGCGCAGCAATCCAGACTGCAGGCAATATCCTCTTCTGCGACGCTGGTGTGTTGGCCAATATGAATGGCCAGCTGGTGCAGATGGCTGCCATTGGAGAATACGTGGAGCAGAATGGTGGCAATTTGCTCTGGAGCATTGCCCCAGAAGGCCAAGTAGGGCAAACAGCTATACTTGGAGCTATCTCGGATACAGATGCCATCCATAATGCCGATAACTGGGCGCTAGTATGCATGGATAATGCCTGGGTTGGTCAGGGTTCGTTTATAGCTGGAGAAGCTGGGGGCGATCTATCTCAGGATGCAGCCAATTTGGTACTGGTGTTCGGAGACGATCCCATTGTTGGTCAGTACATAGCAGGTCAGGGCCTGGCAGGCGATATATTGATTCAAGATCTATCTAACGATGCAGCGTTCATCGGCGACGGCGGAATGCTGGCCCAGCACACCGAGACAGTAGCCTTTGGCGATGAAGTCTACCAATTTATTAGCAACAATTGGGCTTAGCCACCCACATGGATTATATGATATGAGGGCTTTTTTCCCTCATAATTTCTTTTCTTTCCGCAAATTTTAGCTGATTGTAGAGTCCTGAATGTTTAATGTTTAAATACTCAACATTTTTTTTGAAATCTAGCTTTCTGCATTAAGATCTATCTCCATTCTAGACCGGAATACGTTTAGCTTGCAGCTTGGAGTGAACTTCTGATAGATGACAAGTAGTTAAGCAACGGTATTTAAAGCAACCTCCAATTCGAATGTGATTTCCTCCATGAGTTACCATTGCTCAACTCATTGTCCACTCGGAGGGGTTCACTCCAGTATTTGACCTTGGCAGTAGTCAGCCTTAGAACTTCGTTCCTTCCTGCCCTTTACCATGCCACCCTTAAAAATGCATGAGTATATAAATGCCGAGCTTCTAGGACTCTACATGAGCTTTAGCTGATCAATAGGCTTATAAGTTTAAAATGCTTCCGCTGTCGGGGGCTCAGAGCCCTATGGAGGCAACATAATATGAGACTAATCGGGTTATTGTCAGCGGTAGCTATTCTAATAGTAGGGTCTGCTGTCGCTGCGCCAAATGTTGTAATGCAAGATGTCGTAGCAATGGCACAGGGTGGAGATATAACTCAGACCGCTCTGAATGATGGCAGCTCAGCTGGCGATGATGCCATACTCTATCAAAGCATATCTCAAAGTGCTGTGGGCGAAGGAGACGTCTCTCAGACTGCGAACAACCAGGGCAATGCTGATGGAGCCAACACAAACGCCAACCAGGGGATAATTCAGAGCGCTCAAGGTTATAATGTCGACCAGAGCGGCTTCAATTTATTAACGTCTTACGGGAACCAAGCCACTATTGGTCAGAGCATCACTCAGGGTGCAAATGCCGAGGTAGATGCAGTACAGAGTGGAATAAACGTGGCTGATATCGACGGTGGCAATGTCTGGCTGGGTCAGCTTGTTCAATCCGGCGCAGCCGGCGAGTTTATCAATCAGTATGCAAGGAATTTGGCTTCCGTCAATGACTTTGAGGCCCTGGGAGATAATTCCCTTGGACAGAGCATCATTCTTGGCGGAACTGCTACATCAGATGTTTATCAAGATGGGTGGAATATTGCAGAACTGGTTGGAGGCGACGGCAACCTGGCTCAACTCTCAGAGGCCGGGGCAACTGGAGATACTATCTACCAGATGCTTCAAAATATGGCCGCAGTGAGCAAAGCGGATACTTTTGTGGTTGGACAGAATAACGTTGCGGGAGGAGAGACAGATCAGTCTTCGGGCACTGCTGTTGAACAGCACCAATATAACATAGTCAGCTGGGATCCCAATTCAGATGGTATGTTGAACCAGCATATAGAAGGCGGAGCATTCGCGGATACTGTGATTCAAGAACAAGGAAATGATCAACAGTGATCCGACCTTCTCTCTTTTTTCCTCGTAGAATTCTTTTGGTGTCTTATGTATTATTTCTCATTTTATAATGGGCTGCTTTAGTACCTCGAGTTCCTTAATCCCAATTCATCCATTTCCCAAAAACCAACTCACATCGGTGCAGCCATAGCTATATTCTGCATCCATCATAACCGAACGCGTATTTTATATAGTTGAATGTCTGAGTAACCGGATAGTAATAGAAAATAGAAAGGAGGGCTCATATGAGACTTATTGGAATAATGGTAATGGCATGCATTCTATTATCCTCAGCGGCATATGCTGATCCGGTAGTATCAATGCAAGACACGATATCTATGGCCGAAGGCGGAAATATAGCTCAAACAGCATCGAATGATGCTCAGGTAGCAGGAGATGAGGCCATACTCTACCAAAGCAACTCCCAGGGAGCTGTGGGCACAGGAGATGTAACACAACAGGCTCAGAATGCCGGTTTGGCGGATGGGGACGATGCAAATGTTAACCAAGGATCTACACAGTCTGCCGAAGGCGATTCTGTACTCCAAGCTGCGGCTAATCAAGGGCAGGCATTAGGTGATTCTGCGACACTGGGCCAGAGCATAACCCAAGGTGCAACGGCAGAATCACAAGCTCAGCAGGTTGGAGACAACTATGCGGTGGTTATAGGTGGAAATGCATGGATTGGTCAGCTAGTTCAGTCTGGTTCAATGGGCGAGAACACCTACCTGGAAGCATCTAACTTTGCAGTAATTCTTGATAATGCCGGCATAGGCAATAATGCAATGGGACAGAGCATAATCTTGGGTGCAACCGCTACAGCCGATGTAGTACAGGTTGGGGATAATATAGCATTGCTTCTTGGAGGCAACGGAAATCTTGCCCAGCTCGCGCAGGCCGGAGCTACCGGTGATTATATTGGTCAATCTCTCCGGAACCGCGCCTCCGTTACTGGTGCCGACACATTCGTTGTTGGTCAGACCAACATAGCTGGAGCTGAGACCGACATGTCAGCAGGGACGATTGCAGAACTGCTCCAGCTTAATCTCGTAGAATGGGATACTAATGCGGATGGCATGCTGAACCAGCATATTGAGGCGGCTAGCTTGGCCGACCTGGTTAGCCAACAGCAGCAGAATATTGTGACTATTGTTTAAATAGGATTGCTTAAGGAAATTATGAAGCAAGACAGGGGGAGGCTTTAGCCCACTCCCTTCAATTCTTCTTTTCTTCTTTTTTTTGTTTCGGTGAATCCATCAATATGATCAGCGAATCTCATCAGAGCAGAAGGTTTATCGCCTCTTGCATCGACACCTTAATTCATGAAGTACGCAATACCTCTAATTATGGCAATACTAGGCCTGAGCTTGCTTACACCAGCGATTTGGGCAAAGCAGCCATTCTTGCTCAGCTCATCAACAGAAGATGGAAGCGAATCTGATTCTAAAACCATGCAGACCGAAGCAAATGCTCGGTTTACCCCTTCTATAGACGAGTTCCTCGACGATAATCTCACCCTTAATGAGGCAAATCTTGTGAACTCTCAGAACAGCCAGATTACCCCTTCAATAGGTATATTTATGAGCGACCAAAAGCTGTCATCTATATATCTGGACTCAAATATAATGGCAACACCATTTATAGGTTCATTCCTGAATGACAATTGGGTACCAAGCTCATTTATTCCTCCAAATTATGCCGCACCATATCCCAATAGACTGAACACGACATTTAATTCCACTAACTCGACCTACAATTTGCTGAACAGCACCCGGATACCGTCATCAAACTCTCTGGAAAATATATACTGGTCTGGAGAGATCGGCTACCTGTATTCGTTTCTAGATCCTAGCTGGACGCCCTCCAATTCCTCCGAAATAAACCCACAGTCTGATGTCCCCTTTAAGAAGCATGTAATGAATTAGTTGGACGAAATGAGACCATCATATGCGTACAAATCCCCTGGGCTGCTATGGACGCTCTTCCCCGTCGGGGGAAGAACCCTACTTCGAGGAAGATTTTCTATTGATCGGCGGCGGATTTAGCTGCTCAATATCCAGTCTAAAGGCACCTAGCAGTATGTTTCGACGATCATTATTTTAAAGGCCTGATCAGAAATTGTCCGGGCGCAGGCCTTTAGATGAAGATGTAAAATTGATTGCTTGCTCACTACACATGCTATTCTCGCATCATTAATCGATGGCGTCCAATTGAGCCGTCTTGCTTACGGAACATCCGCTTAACATCAGAGTGAGCCAGGTGGATCCTGGTGCCGAAATGTTGGATGCACAGACATAGATCCGCCCGTTGCATCGCAGCCCTCAACGCGTTTTGTCAGGTTGTCATGAGCACAGTCGATCACATTGGCTTCAGACCGGTGGTTATGGTGTTAACAAAGTCCAGTTGAAGGCATATGTAGCCATTTTGCCCCCACTTTCACTTTCGCTCCGCTTCCTGCAGGTCCTCAATATCTAATGAGCAGCCTGTTCTCTATTCTGTTGTGGACTTCGAGCTTTATCCCATCATTACCCTCCGTTCCGGGATCATCCAATGCCCTCTTGGCCCACAAATGAATCGAGGATATGCGAACCCTCTGATCCGGGGCTCGCTTATCCAAGACTCAGATTACTGACTATTCTTACCAAACAGACGTCGTAGCAGCGAGTCCGTTCTGGTAGGCATCCATACCGCCAAAAAGACCTCCTGCGATGTAAGGTAAATTCAAATGAGCCTCAGCATCCACTGGATAATCAGAGAATGCATTTGCATAGGCGTATCCTGCTGAGCCGCTCATGAAAACCTCCTGCCATGCCCTGGAGTCGCCGAAATCGGCATCTGCATAAGACCCTGCTTCGATTTCCGTTACACCAGCCTCCTCATGAGTGCCTACTTCAGTTGATCCCTGCCAGTAGGCGTCGTTGTTCGAGGAAAATGCAGCAGTATATATTCCAAGGCCTTCGGCGTATGTGTCTTGGAATGCATCCGCATAATTAGAGGTGTCAGCATAGACTTCTTGATAGGTATCCACAATGCCGTCTTCAGCTCCTGCAGCAACGTTTACATTAACCATGCCGTAATTAAAATCGCCATCTCCCCTAGCTAATGCCCCAAGTCCTACTATATGGGAGTTTTGATCTGCGGACGAACTCGGCCCATCAGTAAAGGCATTCTGAGATGTTTCATAATATCCATGATTAACCGCATTAAATACTTCTGTATAGGCAGAACCCAATGCATACGTGCTTGATATCGCCGCACCATCCTCAACGGATGCCATAGCATCCTGGTTAGCCTCGGCGGATGCAGTCGCCTCAGCATACTGGGAGAAAGCAGCAAAACCATATGTGGAATCGTCCGCAGTGAAATCATCTACCTCAGTTAGTGCACTTGCCTCGATCCCGGCTTCATCGGACGCATACACCATTGCCTGAGCTTCTCCGCCATCAGTAAACATAAGACCTTCCTGCTCAACGCCCGTGGTAGTGGCATCTGCATAGGATCCCGAAGTGTAGCCCATTATTCCACCATTAGTGAATTCAGCAATTGCCTCAGAATAATCTCCTTCTGCATTCGTGCCCATGGTGCAAATGCCGCCTGATTCGCCCCAAATATCCAACGCTTCTGGACTGCACCCCTGATAATGGACAAATAGTTAAGCAATGGTATTTAAGGCAACCTCCACTTCGAACTGAACCGGAG
>ENA-UOUL01002216-UOUL01002216.1-bioreactor-metagenome-genome-assembly--contig:-NODE-2216-length-23418-cov-6.579195_pt1 | contig 23418 bp, 18 predicted proteins | sample MGYA00249838_ERZ747220 | MGnify/ENA primary metagenome ERZ747220 (study PRJEB28778, sample SAMN05720191) | bioreactor metagenome | isolation source: Anaerobic biogas reactor | place: USA:Washington...
GGTCCTCATGAGATACTGCTCCAACTCGCTCTACGTACATAACTGGGACGCGGGAGAGAAGGTCTCCGACCCCACCTGCACCGAAAAAGGAGAGATAGTTTACAGATGCCTCGACTGCGAGGCAGTAAAGCGCGTCGCGATCTCCGCCCTCGGCCATATCAAGACTCAGGAGACCGTAACGAAGCAGCCCACCTGCACCGAAAAGGGACAGAAACTGTTCACCTGTAAAAACGATCCCACGCACACCAGGACTGAAGACATCGATGCCCTGGGTCATGAGTATGAGCCCGGCAAAATCATCAAGGCAGCAACCTGCCTCGAAGAAGGCCAGCAGGAGTTTGTGTGCAAGCATGATCCTGATCACACGGAAATCCGTCCCATCAAACCCACAGGCCATGATTGGGGCGAGTGGAAGCCCGTAAAGGCAGCCACCTGCACCGAAAAGGGCATGGAAGAACGCGTCTGTAAGAACGACCCCACCCACAAAGAAACCCGCGAAATCCCCATGCTGGCCCACAAGAAGGGCGAATGGGTCGTCACCATCCAACCCGACCCCGCAAAGAAGCTGGACGGCGAACGCGTCAAATATTGCACAGTCGGCGGTGAAATTCTGGAGACCGAAGTTATTCCCTACTCCACCACCACCTACTTCCCCAACAACACCGCCTCCACCCAGGGCCTCCGCTTCCGGGACCTGAAGCCGGAACTGGGCCGCAAGTGGTTCATGTTCACCCCGCTGGACCTGTCTGCAGACGGCGAGCAGGTGATCCCCATCATCGCCTCCAACGCCTATTTTGTGGGCAAGGCCATGGTCAACGTGGCGGATGGCGCTGTGACGGTCACCTATGAGTTCCCCAAGGCCGTGAAGGTCAAGAGCGAGTTCCTCACCCTCTTTGCGGACCTGGCTTCTGTCACCGCAGTGGATCCTGCCGCCCTGGCAGAGCAGGCCTACACCTTCGGTGAACCCATCAACATCGAGGAAGCCCTGGCTGGGGACACCAAGGTGCTGCTGTATACCAATTTCGTCATCGACTACAACGACAGCATCCCGGGCGTCACCCGCTTCTTCACCGGCAACAAGGGCTACCAGGCTACCATCGCCGCCATGAAGGAACTGATGGACTAATTCAGCCTGCGCAGCATCCTTTCTACACCTCAAACAACAGCTTGCCCGCTGGCCGGGCAAGCTGTATTTTTATTGTTTTTCGGATGTATCCCCATTATCCTGCAATCCGAGGCTTGCAAATTTTGGCAAAATAGCCTATGATTGCTCCATCAAGAAATTGAAAGTATTTTTCACACACACTGAAAATACTTTTCACCAGGAGCAAAATGCAAAAACAAACCATCTTGAATTCGCCCTTGGAGAGAAAGCGTGTAGGCCTGCGCATCTGGCGCAACCGCTACATCTATTTGATGATCCTGCCGGTGGTCATCTACCTGGTGCTGCTCAAATACATGCCCATGTGGTTCTTGCGCAGCGCATTTTATGACTACAAGCTGCTGCAGGGTTTTGACAGCAAGTTCGTGGGCTTCAGCAATTTCACCCGGCTGTTCAACAACCCCAACCTGCTGCGCTACATCGGCAATACGCTGAAACTCAACCTCAGCGCCCTCTTGATTCTCTTCCCGGCCCCCATCATCTTTGCCATGCTCCTGGGGCAGCTGCGCTCCGCCCGCTACCGCAAGACGGTGCAGACCATCAGCTACCTGCCCCATTTCGTTTCAACGGTGGTGCTGGTATCCATGATCACCACCCTGATTTCCCCCAGCATCGGGTCCCTGGCTGCCCTGGCCAAATCCCTGGGGCGCACCCCGGTCAACTACCTGTCCTCCCCGGAGTATTTTGTGCCCATCAACGTCATCTCCGGCTTCTGGCAGGCGGTGGGCTGGGAATCCGTTATCTATGTGGCCGCCCTGGCCGGGATCGACCCCGAGATGTATGAGGCGGCCCGGATTGACGGCGCCAACCGCTGGGCCCAGGCCATCTACATCACCCTGCCCAGCCTGGCCACCACCATCATCCTGCTGCTCATCATGCGGGTGGGCCGGATGCTGGACATCAACTTTGAGAAGGTCTACCTGCTGCAGAACAACCTGAACCTGGCGGCCTCTGAAATGCTGCCCACCTTCGTGTACAAAACCGGCATCGAAGGCCGCAAATGGGGCTATGCCACGGCGGCGGGCCTGTTCAACTCTGTCATCAGCGTGGTGCTGGTCATCGGCGCCAACTATGTCAGCCGCCGCTACTCAGAGACCTCATTGTTTTAAGGAGCGACAGCAGCCATGCAAAGAACACACAAGAAACAACATCATGAGTTCATCCGCCGCGGGCCGGGGGCGAAAGCCTTTGATGCCGCCAACTGGCTGTTCATGCTCCTCATGTGCGCCATCTTTCTGTATCCGCTGTTGAACATGCTGTCCATCTCCATGAGCAACCAGTTCGCGGTGCTCAGGGCCGATGTCACCTTTTACCCCAAGGGGCTGGACCTGTCCAGCTACAAGCTGATCTTTGAAAACAAGGACATCTGGAATTCCATCATGAACAGCCTCTTCGTGGCCCTGGTGGGCTGCCTGTGCAGCCTGCTGCTCACCTCCCTGGCCGCCTACCCCCTGGCCTTCGGGGATTTTTACGGGAAAAAGCTGTTCAACTTCCTCATCCTCTTCACCATGTGGTTCAACAGCGGCATCATCCCCATCTTCCTCACCATCCGCCAGCTGGGCCTGCACAACAGCCTTTGGGCGCTGATCATCAACGCCATGCTCACCGCCTACAACGTGGTCATCGTGCGCAGTTATTTCCAGTCGGTGCCCATCTCCATCGTGGAATCCGCCAGGATGGACGGCGCCAATGATTTCCTCATCCTCTTCCGGCTGATTCTGCCCCTGTCCAAGCCCGTGTTGGCCACGGTATCCCTGTGGATCATCGTGGGCCACTGGAATGACTACCTGCATCCCATGCTCTTTTTGGCCAACCGCAGCAAATACACCCTGCAGCTGGTGCTCAAGGAGCTGGTGCTCAACGCCGAAGCCTCCATCCACAACATCTCCGTCACCGGGGATGCCACCACCTCCGGCGCTGCGGCCCTGGGCCAGCAGGTGCGCAACGGGGTCCTGGTGGTGTCCATGATCCCGATGGTGATTCTCTACCCCTTTGTACAGCGCTTCTTCATCTCCGGCGTCATGCTGGGCTCTGTCAAAGGTTGATTTCCGGTTATCACAGGGCAGTTGACCCTGGAAACAAATAGAAAAGGAGGGTTTTTACATGAAGAAAATCCTGGCTCTGATCCTGGCCTCCGTGCTGCTGCTGTCCCTTGGTTCAGCCCTGGCGGAGAAAAGCCCCAACCTGTATTTTGACGAGGAACTGTCAATCAAGGGCATGGGCGTCCACTTCAACAACTATCCCACAGAGTTTGACGGCACCTATTATTTCCCCACCATCCTCGAGCGCACCAACGCCCGGGTGGAGATTGACTGGCGCGTGGCGGACGGCTACGGCACCCAGGTGGCCGCGGTGCTGGCCTCCGGTGAACTGCCGGACATCCTGGGCGCCGGCGAGTACGGCGTATCCAACCTGGTCAGTGAAGGCGCAGTCATCGCCCTGGACGACTACCTCCATTTGATTCCCAACATTGTGGAAGCCGTGGGGGAGAACCGCATGGCCAACTGGCGCAGCGCCGACGGGCATGTCTACACCATCCCCACCATCGTGGACGTCCCCGGCTCCCAGTCCGTCATGGTCCGCCAGGATTGGCTGGACAAGCTGGGCCTGGCCCAGCCCGAAAGCTGGGACGAGTGGCTGGCGGTCTGGCGCGGCATCCGCGACAACGACATGAACGGCAACGGCGACGCCACCGACGAGATTCCCCTGGCCCTGGAAAAGGGCGGCGACGGCCAGCGCTGCCTGGCAGCCCTGCTGAACGCCTTTGGCATCGCCGCATCTGCGGACACCCAGTTCTGCGTGCTGGAGGACGGCACCTACACCCTGGTCTACGAGCATCCCCGCTATCCGGAGTTCCTGGAAGCCGTGCAGAACCTCTACAAGGAAGGCCTGCTGGATCAGGAATTCGCCACCCGCACCCAGGCGGAACTGTTCACCGCCATGGACTCCAACCTGGTCGGCACCGCCATGACCTGGGCCGAGCGCGCCAAGCTGTCCACCTACACCAACCGTGAAGGCGGCGCAGAAGACGCCCTCTGGGCCTGTGTGGCCCCCATCACCGGTCCCCACGGCGACCGCATGACCCAGGAGCGCAACGCGGTCACCGGCGTGTGGTGCATCACCACCGCGGCTGAAAAAGCCGGCAAGGTGGAGGACATCCTGCGCCTGTTCAACTGGAACTACTCCGAGGAAGGCCTCATCCTGTACAACTTCGGCATCGAAGGCGTGCACCATGATGTGGTGGACGGCAAGTACATCTTGAAGCCCGAGTATGTGGCCAACGGCTTTGTGGACTACCGCGCTGCGGGCATGGAGTACGAGCCCTTCGGCGGCCGCTGGTTCACCGACGCCTTCACCCAGTGCCTCTTCGCAGGCAAAACCCTGGAGGAGCTGGATGACGCCTCCCAGTCCTTCTACAACGGCCTGGCTGTTGTGAACAACGGCTTCTTCTATGCCATGCCCCAGACCCTGGCCACCGAGGCCTACACCGAGTACGCAGGCGAGGTCATCCGCGGCGGCGTGGCCGTCATCCGGGACCAGGCCATTGCCGGCCAGATCAGCCTGGAAGAGTTCTTCAAGCAGTACGAGGCTCTGAAGCCCATGGGCCTGCAGGACATCCTGGACGAAGGCGCAGCAGCCTACGCCAAGCTGTCCGGCAAATAATTCCACTCAACCCCGGGCCCGGCGGCTTCGCCGGGCCCTTTCCTTCAGGAGGCGCAATGCGGTTTCCCCACCAGGTCATGATTCACTCAGCCTTTATTCAGGCTGGCAGTCAGCTTGCAAGCTGGCTGTCTGCGCTGGGGGTTGCGACCGCTTCCGGTGCCTTCCTCATCCATATCAAGAAAGACCCCGCCCTGGGCGAAGGCTTTGCCATCCAGGCGGGGGAGGCCGGCGTCCGCATCACCTCCGGCAGCCCCGGCGGGGCGTTCTATGGGGTGTATGCCTTTCTGGAAGAGATGCTGGGCTGCCGTTTCCTGGCGGAAGACTGCATCCTGCTGCCCCAGGGCCCCTTGGAGCTGAAAACCGGGGAATACAGCAGCGCGCCTGCCTTTTCCTACCGGGAATTGTACTGGCGGGGCGCGCTCCCGGCGGATACCGCCCTGCAGCTGCGGCTCAATGCCTCCCGCGGCGGCCTGCCCCGGGAGCTGGCGGGTGGCCCCCGGTTTTACAACTACAGCCACAGCTTTGATGCGCTGGTGGACCCGGAGGTCTGGTTTGACAGCCACCCGGAGTATTTCTCCCTGGTGGGGGGCGTCCGCCAGAAGGAGCAGAGCCAGCTTTGCCTCACGAACAAGGAAGTGCTGGCCCTGGTGATTGACAAGGTCCGCGCCTGGATGCGGGAGCACCCGGACTGCAACGTCTTTTCCGTCTCCATGAACGACTGGTATGCCCCCTGCGAATGCGCGGCTTGCGCCGCCATCGACGCCCGGGAGGGCAGCCAGTCCGGCAGCCTGCTGTCCTTCATCAACCAGGTGGCGGATGCGGTCCAGGCGGAGTTCCCGGACAACTTCATCCACACCTTTGCCTATCTGTACGGCCGCAAGCCGCCCCGCACCCTTCGCGCCCGGGACAATGTGATCATCCGCCTGTGCCCCATTGAGCGCTGCTTTTCCCACGGGATTGATGTCTGCGGGGCAGAGGCCAGGCTCATTGATGTGAAAGCCGCCAGAACGGCCCCTTTTTCAGAGGGCGGCAGCTTCCGCAGCGACCTTCAGGGCTGGGCCCAGGCCTGCAGGCACCTGTACATCTGGGACTACACCACCAATTACGCCAACTACCTCCAGCCCTTCCCCAACCTGCAGGGGCTCAGGCAGACGCTGCAGTGGTACAGGGACCAGGGGGTGAGCGGGGTCTTTCTGCAGGGCAATTATTCCCCCGGGCAGGCCAGCGCCTTTGCGGCACTGAAGGTCTATGTGATGGCCCGCCTCCTCTGGGACCCGGAGGCAGACCTTAATCAACTGACATTACGGTTTGTGACTGGCTATTATGGCAGCAAGGCGGCGCCCCTGGTGCTTGCCTATCTGGCGCTGGCGGAGGAAGCGGTGCGCGGCCATCACATGAGCCTCTATGACGGCCCGGACGCGCCCTATTTTGCAGGCGGCTGGCTGCAGCGCGGTGTCGCTTTGCTGGAGCAGGCGCTGGCATTGACGGCGGACCCCCTGCAGCGCCAGCGGATTGAACGGGAGCTGCTCTCGCCGCGCTATGTCCTGCTGGCGGCGTCGCCAAGCGATGCGCCCGGCCGCGCTGCCCGGGTGGACAGCTTCGCGGCTAACTGCCGCCGCCTGGGCATTACAGAGCTGTTTGAGCGCCGGGAGCTGCAGGCCTCCTTTGACTGCCTGAAAAAAAGCCGCTATGCCCGGGACCGCAGCGACGTCCCCTACACTGTTTACCGTTTATGATACTGGACTCAATCTTTAGCGCTTCCATGAGCAGGCCCTTTTTCGCCACCGCTTTGACTCATTCAGTCAGCGTAGGCTGCGACTACGCCTCCTTCATTCGTCTTTGCGGGTGACAAAAAATTGCTCGGCCCATGAGTGCGTTATAGTTTTCGTCCAGTATAACAATTTTTCTCAGGAGGTATCCATGTTCAGACCTGCCCACGTCCTCAGCGGCATCGACCAGATTCACTGCAATGACCACCTGCTGTCCGGGCGCCGCATCGGCCTGATGACCAACCCCACCGGCATCAATCATGCGCTCGTCAGCACCATCGACATCCTGCACAGCCGCTACGGCCTGGCCGCTCTGTATGCCTGCGAGCACGGGGTGCGGGGGGACAGGCAGGCGGGGGAGAAGGTGGGCACCTACCAGGACCCCCAGACCGGGCTTACGGTGTACAGCACCTACGGTGCCTCCCACCGGATGACGGCGGAGATGGTGGATGCCTTTGACATCCTGGTGTTTGACATCCAGGATGTGGGCCTGCGCTTTTACACCTACCTGTATTCCCTGGCCTATGCCATGGAGGCCTGCGCCCAGGCGGGCAAGCCCATCCTGGTGCTGGACCGGGTCAATCCCATCGGCGGCCACCGGGTGGGGGGCACCATCCTGGATCTGAAAACCGCCTCCTTTGTGGGGGATTATGAGCTGCCCACCCGCACCGGCCTCACCATCGGGGAATACGCCCGGTACATCAAAGATTATTTGAAACTGGACCTGGACCTGACGGTGGCCCCCCTGTCCGGCTGGCAGCGGCAGTTCTACCTGGACGACACGGACCTGCCCTGGGTGGCGCCCTCCCCCAACTGCCCGGACCTGGCCTGCGCCCTGTGCTATATCGGCACCTGTATTTTTGAAGGGGTCAACCTGTCCGAAGGCCGGGGCACCACCCAGCCCTTCCAGCTCATCGGCGCGCCCTTTGTGGATGCCCGGGCCCTGGAACAACGAATGAACGCCCTGGGCCTGCACGGCGTGCATTTCCGCCAGGCCCATTTCCAGCCCACCTTCAGCAAGCACCAGGGGACGCTGTGCCACGGGGTGCAGCTGCACATCACCGACCGGGAGCAGGCCGACAGTTTTTTTGCGGGGCTCAAGCTGCTGGAGGTGATTCGGGACATGCACGGCGAGCACCTGGAGTACATCAGCTGGGATGAGATCCCCTCCCTGGACAAGCTGCTGGGCACCGATGCCTTCCGGACCGGGCGGATGGGTGCAGACGAGCTGCTGGCCCACCACCAGCCTGGAGTGGCGGCCTTCCGGGAGGCCAGCCGGCCCTTCTGGCTGTACTGAACGAGGTGATGATGAAGATTTTTGTTTGCATCAAGCAGGTGCCCGCCACCTCTGAGGTGGCGGTTGACGAGGAAACCGGCGTCCTGCAGCGCAGCGGGGTGGCCTCCAAAATGAACCCCTTTGACCTCTTCGCCCTGGAAACTGCCCTGCGGCTGAAGGAAGCTGGGGGCGGCAGCGTCACCGTGGGCACCATGGGGCCGCCCCAGGCCCGGGACATCATCCAGGAAGCCTTCATGATGGGGGCGGATGAGGGCTATCTGTTTTCGGACCGCCGCCTGGCCGGCGCCGACGTGCTGGCCACCAGCTACACCCTGTCCCAGGCCATCAGGAGCCTGGGGGATTACGACCTGATTCTCTGCGGCAAGCAGACCACCGACGGGGACACCGCCCAGGTGGGGCCCGCCATCGCCGAGCACCTGAACATTCCCCATGCCTCCTGGGTCAGCGCCCTGGACCTTGCAGAAAACGGCGTCCAGGCGGAGCAGCAGCTGCAGGACACGGTGCAGACGGCTTTTTTGCCCTTTCCCTGCCTCATCACCGTGGAGCAGGACATCCATGTGCCCCGCCTGCCCAGCATGCGGCTGAAAAAGGAAACCCGGGACCGGGAGATTCCGGTCCTGGACCTGTCCTATTTTATGGACCAGAACGAGGCCCACTACGGCCTGGCCGGCAGCCCCACCCAGGTGGAGCGCATTTTCCCGCCCCGGCGGGACCTGGAGCACGAATTGATCACCGAAGGCGACCTGGCCCAGGCCCTCTACGACAGGCTCCGGGCCTGGAAGATTGTGTAAGGAGACGAGATGGCCACCATTGCCGTAATCAAACGCAAATGCACCGGCTGCGCTGCATGCCGGGCTGTCTGCCCCTTCTCAGCCATTGACATGAAGGACGGCCTGGCGGAGATCAACGCCGGCTGCCGGGCCTGCGGCCTGTGCATCAAGGCCTGCAGCTACCAGGCCATCGTGGCCCTGGAAACCAAGCGGGACAGCGTGGACAAAAGCCTCTGGCAGGACTTTTTGGTGTTCGGGGAGATGACGGAGCAGGGCCTGCACCCCGTCACCCGGGAATTGATCGGCGAAGCCCACCGCCTGGCTGCCGGCAGCCCCCACCAGGTGCATGCCATCCTCATTGGCGCCGGCCTGGATGCGGCTGCGCAAGAGCTGCGCCACTACGATCTGGGCAAGATCCTGGTCTATGAGGATGCCCAGGAGCTGGCCTATTTCCGGGCAGACAGCTTTGCCGCCTGCTTTGAGGACGCCATCAACACCCTCAGGCCCTCCGTGGTGCTGGTGGGGGCCACCGCCCTGGGCCGCTCCCTGGCGCCCCGGGTGTCCACCCGCTTTCAAACCGGACTGACGGCGGACTGCACCTCCCTGTCCTTCCGGGAAAACAGCGACCTGGTCCAAATCCGCCCCGCCTTTGGCGGCAACATCATGGCGGAGATCATCACCCCCCACACCCGGCCCCAGTTTGCCACAGTGCGCTACAAGGTGATGGATGCCCATCCCCGGGCAGAAGCGGCCAGGGGAGAGATCATCCGCCGCCCCCTGCCCCAAAAGGCACGGGACAGCAAGGTGCGTTTGGTGGACAGCCGCCCGGTGCCGCCGGCAGCCAACATCTCTGAAGCGGAGATTCTGGTGGTGGCGGGCCGGGGCCTGAACAAACCGGCGGATCTGGACCTGGTGGTGGCGCTGGCCCAGGCCCTGGGCGGGGAATACGCCTTCACCCGGCCTCTGGTGGAGAAAGGCTGGGGCAGCAACGACCGGCAGATCGGCTTGTCCGGGCGCACGGTGCGGCCCAGGCTCATCATCACAGTAGGGGTGTCCGGGGCCATCCAGTTCACCGCCTGCATGGACGGTGCAGAAAAAATCATCGCCATCAACCAGGACGAAAAAGCCCCCATCTTCAGCATCGCCCACCTGGGCATCGTGGGGGACCTGTATGACGTGGTGCCCAGGCTCATCGAACTGATCAAGGCAGGAGGACGCGAACATGCCGGCATTTAACAAGGTGACCCGGGAGGACATCAAGGCCTTCACCGCCATGCTTTCACCGGACCGGGTGCTCGTTGGCGACGCGGTGCTGGAGGACTATGCCCGGGATGAGATGACGGAATACGGCATCTTCCCGCCGGAGGCCGTGCTGCTGTGCAGCACCACGGAGGAGGTCAGCCAGGTGCTGGCCTACTGCAACCAGCGATTGATCCCCGTCACCCCCCGGGGGGCGGGCACCGGCCTATGCGGCGGCTGCGTGGCCATTCACGGCGGCATCGTCCTGTCCACCCAGCTGATGGACCGGCTGCTTGAGGTGGACACGGTGAACATGACCGCCACGGTGGAGCCGGGGCTGCTGTTGATGAACTTCAACAAGCTGCTGGAGGGCACGGGCTACTTCTACCCGCCGGACCCGGGTGAGAAGTCTGCCACCGTCTGCGGCAACATCATGACCAATGCCGGGGGCATGCGGGCGGTGCGCTACGGCGTCACCCGGGACTATGTCCTGGGGATGGAGGTGGTGCTGGCGGACGGCAGGGTGCTTGAGATGGGGGGCAAGATCGTCAAGACCTCCAGCGGCTATTCCCTGATGCACCTGCTGTGCGGCTCGGAAGGCACACTATGCGTGCTCACCCGGGCCACGGTGAAGCTGCTGCCCCAGCCGGCGCACAACCTGTCCCTGCTGGTGCCCTTTGACAGCCTGGCTGCCTGCGTGGCGGCGGTGCCTGCGGTGCTGTCCAGCGGCTGCGAGCCCACGGCGGTGGAGTTCATGGAGCGGGAGGTCATCAAGGCGGCAGAAACCTACCTGGGCAAAGCCTTCCCGGACAGCAGCGCCGACGCCTATCTGCTGCTCCGCCTGGACGGCGAAAACCAGGCCCTGATGGAGCAGCGCCTCCATGATGTGACGGACCTGCTGCTGGATGCCGGCGCCCGGGACGTGCTGCTGGCGGACACGGAGGAGCGGAAGATGAGCATCTGGGACGCCCGGGGCGCCTTCCTGGAGGCCATCAAGAACAGCACCACCTCCATGGACGAGTGCGATGTGGTGATTCCCCGGGACCGCATCCCGGAGTTTGTGGCCCAGGCCCGCCAGGTGGCGCAGGACCTGGAAGTCCGCATCCCCTCCTTCGGCCATGCCGGGGACGGCAACCTGCACCTTTATGTCTGCAAGGATGCCCGGGATGAGGAGGACTGGCAGCGGGTGCGCCAGGCTGCCATGGACCGGCTCTATGCCCTGGCAGAGGCCATGCAGGGGGAGGTGTCCGGGGAGCACGGCATCGGCCACGCCAAGGCGGATTTCCTGCTGGACTCCCTGGGGACCGACCAGATTGCGCTGATGCGGGGCATCAAACAGGTCTTTGACCCCCGGGGCATCCTAAACCCCGGCAAGGTCTTTTCCCTGGATATGTCCTGATACTAGAATCCATGTCGCCTTAGGTGACATGGATTTTAGTATGAAAACAGCCTGATGTGTCCTTGCACCCCCGCCTGCACCCGCGTATCATGGGGGCATCCAGAATCAAGGAGGCACCCATCCATGAACCAGCACGGGAAAGACCCCAGACAGATTTCCAGCCAGCGCAAAACCTTGTATTACGCGGGCAATGCCATCACCATCGTGGGGGTGCTGCTGTTCCTGTCAGTGTTTTTCAGCGGCTTCCGCTTCATGTCAACGGAAGGCATGGCTGTGTTCGGCGAGCCCCCCACCTTCATCCTGCGGGGCATCATCGGCTTTATTCTGATTATCATTGGCCAGGTCCTGGCCAACATCGGCAAAAAGGGCCTGGCCGGCTCCGGCGTGCTGCTGGACCCGGAACAAGCCCGGGAGGACCTGAACCCCTACACCCACATGGCCGGCGGCATGGTGAAGGACGCAGTGGAAGGCTTCCGGGAAACCGGCGGCAAGGCGCAGGACGCAGCCGTACAGATCAAGGTCCGGTGCCGCAGTTGTCAGGCCCTCAACCCTGAGGAGGCCTCCTTCTGCAACCAGTGCGGCGAGCGGCTGTAAACGCTGCTGACATAATCAAAAAAACAGAAAACTGCCAATAATGTTTTTTTAGTGCATTTTTCCCCTTGCAAGCCCACGCCGCTTCCCGTATGATGAATATGGAAAAAGGGATGAGTCAGGCGCCCGCCAGGCATCTTTTTTTTGTGGACCGGGCAGCGCGTCCATCGCCCTGAATCATATAGGAGAGTGAGCCATCATGCACAGAAGACGGGACCCCCTGATTGCAGGATTTGCGTTGTTTGCCATGTTTTTGGGGGCAGGCAATATCATTTTTCCACCCTATACCGGGGTGCATGCAGGGACCCGATGGCTGGCCGCTGCCAGCGGCTTTGTGCTGACCGGGGCCGGCCTGCCCATCCTGGGCGCTATCGCTGTGGCAAGGGCCGGGGGGGACAGCAACCAGCTCGCCCGCAGGTTCAACCTCACCTTCGGAAAAATCCTCAACATGCTGATCCTCATCATGATCGGCCCCCTGTTTGCCATTCCCCGCACAGCGGCCACCACCTGCGAGATGTCCGTCTTGCCCTTCCTGCCGGAAGGCAGCTCCTTTTCCCTGGTGTTCGCTATCACCTCAGGAGCCTTCTTCCTGCTGTCCTTCCTGCTGAGCGTATCGGAAGGCAAGGTGCTGGACACCATGGGCGGCATCCTCACCCCCATCATGATCCTGGCCCTGGTGCTGATGGCAGCGCTGTCCGTGGTGCGCCCCATCGGCAGCCCGGTGGCGGGCAAGCTGGAGGAAAGCGCTTTTTATTACGGCTTCACCAGCGGCTACCAGACCATGGACGGCATCGGCTCCATGGTGGTCAGCGCCTCCATCGCCATGCTGCTGGCCAAGAAGGGCTACAAGGGCAAAGAAAAAAACCGCATCCTCCTGTTGGCGGCGTTGATTGCAGGCCTCCTGCTGGGGCTGGTCTATTTTGCCTACACCTGGATCGGCGCCTCCGGCAGCGCCTTCCTGCAGGGCTTTACCGACCGGACCGCCATGCTCACTACCGCGGCGAAGCAGCTGGCCGGTGTCTTTGGCCAGGCCGTCCTGGGGGTCATCATCTTTTTTGCCTGCCTCACCACGGCCTCCGGCCTCACGGTGACCTTTTCCCAGTATGTCTCCAAACTGACCCGGGGCAGGGTGCCCTACCCAGTCCTGGTGGGCTTTGTGTCCGTCTTCAGTTTTGCCATTTCCCTGGTGGGGGTGGAGCGCATCATCGCCCTGGCAGCGCCGGTTCTGGAAATCATCTACCCCGTCTGCATTGTGCTGATCCTGTTAAACCTGTTGGACCGCCTCATCAAAAGCGACGCCATCTTCCAGGGCGCCATGCTGGGGGCCATCCTGTTTTCCCTGCTGGTCTTTCTCAAAATCATTCCCGGTGCAAAAGACACCGTGGAGCACATCATCCACCGGATTCCCCTGGGGCAGGTGGGCTTTGGCTACCTCACCACCGCCGCAGCCGGCGCCGCCGTGGCTTTCGGGGTTTCCCTGGTTCTGCCCAAGTGCCGGGAGGGCATCACCAGCGGGCACGCCTAAAACACTACGATCAACTCGTTGAAGGCTTCACAGCCTTCTTTTTTTCGCGCCGGGCCAGCCACAGCAAAATCAAAAAACAGGCCAGCTCCGTCACCGGCAGGGACAGCCATACCCCTGTCATGCCGAAAAGGGCCGACATCAACAGCAGGCTCGCCAGCAAAAACACCAGCCCCCGGAACAGGGACACCGACAGCGCCGTTTTGATGTGGTTGCGGCTCTGGTGCTTCATAGTCCACACGATGTTCATGCCCATGAGGGGAAAGGCCAGGAAAAACAGCCGGATGCCCGTCACGGCATAGGCCATCACGGCGGCGTCCGTGATGAACAGGCTGGCCAGGAAGCGGGGGAAGGCCAGGCCCAGGAGGGTGAAGAAACAGCCCAGGGCCAGGGCCACCCGCATGCCCAGGCGGAAGACCTTCTGGATCATCGCCTGGTTGCCCGCGCCCTCATGAAAGCTGATCAAGGGCTGGATGCCCAGGGCGGTGCCCAGGAAGACGGCGGTGATGATGAGGGCCAGGTTGGCCACGATGCTGTAGCTGGACACCCCCACATCCCCCGCCAGGCGCAGGATCACCAGGTTAAAGGCAAAGATGATGATGCCGCTGGACAGCTCCAGCACAAAGCTGCCGGTGCCGGCTGCCACCACCCTGGCAAATCGCCTGGGGGACAGGGCCTTGAAGTTTGGTTTCAGCAGGTTCCGGCGCCTGATGTAGTGGCTGGACAGCACCGCCAGCCCCAGGCAGGGGGCCAGCCCGGTGGCCAGGGCGGCGCCCCCCATGCCCATCCCCAGGTGGAAAATGAACACATAGTCAAACACCACGTTGAAGATGGAGCCGGCCAGCATGGCCCCCATCACCAGCCGGGCCCCGTTGTCGTTGCGCACCAGGGCGGTGCCGGCAGAAAACAGGAGGAAGGGGAGGGAGAAGGCCAGGAAAATGCCCAGATAGTCCTTCACCATGGGAAAGGCAGCCTCCGAGGCCCCCAGAAAGCGGCACAGCGGCTCCAGGAACACCATGAACAAGAAGGTCAGCAGGATGCCTGTGGCCCCGGTCAGCAGCAGGGATGCGGTGAACAGCCGGTTGGCCGCTTCCTGCCGGCCTTCCCCCAGGGCTTTGGAAATCAGGGTGGCGCCGCCGATGCCAAAGAGCAGCCCGATGGCGTTTAATACATTGATCATGGGAATGGCGATGTTCAGGGCGGTGAGGCCGGCAGCCCCCAGGCCGCGGCCCACGATCATGGTGTCCCCCAGCACATACAGGGATACGCCCAGCATCCCGCCGATGCCGGGCAGGATGGCATGCAACAGGATGTCCCGGCGGGTGGTCACACGGTGAATGGATGGGATGGTGGTCAGCCTCCTTCAAGCCTTTTTCCCTGATGATAGCCGAAGCGCGAGGGAAATGCAAAAACGGTGACCGGATATGACAAAGAAGATAATTGAAAATCTAGAGGTTTTCAGGTTGAACTGCCTGGTTTGATGAACTTGGAGATACAGGCGGCGCCCTTCATCCATTCATTGAAAAAGCCCTTGATGAACAAGGACTTTGTGGCGAGAGCATGTAGGAATCGAACCCACCCAGGAAGCTACTAACCCCCTACACCGGTTTTGAAGACCGGGGGACACACCAGCACCCATCTGCTCCCATGCGCCCCCTATCCTATGCAAATGCAGGGGATTTGTCAATCAAAACAGCGGGGATTCCCCTCATTCGCTCAGGGGCTCAAAGGGTTTGGCCAGGGTCCGGGATTCGGCGCCCTTCTGGGTGTAGCCCTTCAGGTCCCAGTATTCCAAAAGGGCCAGGGCATATTTGCGGGAGGCGCCGATGGCGTCCCGGAAATCCGCCAGGGTCACCGCGCCTTTTTCCTGAAGGATGCCGGTGAACAGGGCCTGGGCCTGGGCCATGTGCTCCCGGAGGAAAACAATCTCATGGCTGACGGGAATCAGCCGGCCGCTGTCCTGCAGATAGTCCAGCACCCGTGGCAGTTCCCTGTCCTTCGCGTGTTCGGCCAAAAGGGCGGATTTCTCCGGCGGCGCAAAGCCGGCAGCTTCCAGCTGGGCCAGCACCTTGTCCAGGCTGGCCTGCTGGGGTGCGCTGAACACCACCTCAAAGCCCGGCAGGGCATAGGCCCCGTTGACTTTTTTCACATCCCCCCGGCCTGCCAGCACCGCCAGCAAGCTGTCCGCCGTGGCGGCGTCCACCTGCTTGAGCAGGCGGCCCCGGATGTCCTCCCCCCGCATCCCGGTTTTCAGGGGGTTGTCTGCATGGAAGGCGGTGAGCATGCTTTGCAGCTTGTCACTGAAGGCCTGCAGGTGGCTGTCATGCAGCGCCAGCTTGTCCGTCACCTGCACCACCTTGCCCGAACTAATCAGGTCCTGAAGAACTTCCCTGGCCTGGGGCTCGGTGACGCCCGCCTGGGAGCAGATGGCTGAAAACGGGGTGTAGTGTGGGCTGTGTTCCAGCAGCAGGGCTTCCATGCGGTCTGTCTCGTTGCCCTCGTCCATCAGCTGCAGCTTGTCCAGGGCTTTCTGGCTCATGGCCTTGTGCTTGAAGGGCCTGGGGTCCAGCACCACGCCGCCCCCCACGGTTTCCAGGGGGGAGTAGAAGCGCAGCACAAAGGCATCCCGGGCTTTCACAGCAACAGGGGTTTCAAAGCGCAGCTGGGCATAGGCGCTGTCCCCGGGCAGCAGCTCCATCTGGCCCCCCAGCAGGACGATTTTGCACAAGGTCTCGCCGGAGCCGTGGTGGAAGTGCAGCCGGCTGTTGCTGCGCACGGTGAACCTGGCCTCCGGCAGCAGGCGGATGCTGGCATCCACCATGTAGGTGGGCGCCATGCTGCTAGGAGCGGCCAGGACGCTGCCCCGGGTGAGTTCCTCGGTTTTCACCCGCTGCAGGTTCACCGCCACCCGCTGGCCGGCAAAGGCCTCCTGCACAGACTGGGTGTGCACCTGCAGGGAGCGCACCCTGGTCTCCAGTCCCTCGGGGTAGATCACCACCTCCTGGCCTTCCTTCAGGCTGCCCTCAATGAGGGTGCCGGTCACCACCGTGCCAAAGCCCGGCATGGAAAACACCCGGTCCACCGGCAGACGGAAGGGCCCTTCCGTGCTTTTTCCGGGGCTGTCCATCACCAGCTGGATCAGCTGCGCCTTCAAGGCGTCCATACCCTCCCCGGTATGGGAGGACACAGGAATCACAGGAGCATCCGCCAGGAAGCTGCCCTGCAGCTCCTCCCTCAGCTCCTCCAGCATCATCTCCAGCCAGTCTGCTTCCACCATGTCCACCTTGGTGACGGCCACCAGGCCCCGGGGGATGTTCAAGAGGGACAGGATGCCCAAGTGCTCCCGGGTCTGGGGCATGACCCCTTCGTCCGCTGCCACCACCAGAAGGGCCAGGTCGATGCCCCCGGCGCCGGAGAGCATGTTGTGGATGAAGCGCTCATGCCCGGGCACGTCGATGATGCCGGCCAGGCTGCCATCGGGCAGGGGCAGGTAGGTGAAGCCCAGGTCGATGGTGATGCCCCGGCGCTTTTCCTCCTCCAGCCGGTCGGTGTCCTGGCCGGTGAGGGCACGGATCAGACAGGTTTTGCCGTGGTCCACATGGCCGGCGGTGCCGATGATGATGTGCTTGCTCATGCCTCTTCACCCTCCCCTTTGCAAAGAATGGCCTGCAGCGCATGGGCCACATCCAGCAGCTGGTCATCCTTCAGGGTGCGGATGTCCACCAGCAGCCGGTCCTGATGCACCCGGGCCACCAGCGGGCGGTCCATGGCAATCAGCTTCAGGTACAATTCGTTCAAGCCCATGCCCACCGGGGTGATGGCCAGGGCCAGGGAGGGCAGGCTCACCCCTGGGGCGGAGCCGCCGCCCACCTGGGCGGTGGAAGGCACAATGGCGCAGTGCTGCTTGCAGGTGGGGTAGAGGTGGAGCAGCAGCTGCTCCGCCCGCTTGCGCAGCGCGTCCGTCCCTTCCTCCAACATCCGGTACAGGGGCAGTTCCTTCTTGGCCAGGGCCTCGTCCTGGTACAGCAACAGGGTGGCTTCCAGGGCGGCCAGCACCAGCTTGTCCACCCGCAGGGCCCGCATCAGGGGGTGCTTTTTCATCCTGGCCAGGTGTTCTCCCCTGCCCAGGATGATGCCGGCCTGGGGCCCGCCCAGCAGCTTGTCCCCGGAGAAGCACACCACATCCGCCCCCTGGGCCAAGGCCTCCTGCACCGTGGGCTCGTTGTGCAGCCCGTAGGGAGCCAGGGGCAGCATGGCGCCGCTGCCCAGGTCATAGATGGCGGGCAGGCCCTGTTGATGGGCCAGGTCCGCCAATTCCTTCATGGGCACGGCTTCCGTGAAGCCGATGATCTGGTAGTTGCTGGTGTGCACCTTCATCAGGGCCGCGGTGTGTTCCGTGATGGCCCGGGCATAGTCTGAAAGCCGGGTCTTGTTGGTGGTGCCCACTTCCCTCAGCATGCAGCCGCTCTGGGCCATCACCTCCGGCACCCGGAAGGAGCCGCCGATTTCCACCAGTTCGCCCCGGGACACCACCACTTCCCGGCCGGCTGCCAGGGTGGACAGGGCGAGGAGCATGGCGGCGGCGTTGTTGTTCACCACCAGGGCATCCTCTGCCCCGGTGAGCTCCCGCAGCAGCTGAATCACGGGGGAGAGGCGGTCCCCCCGCTCGCCGGTGTCGCAGTCAAACTCCAGGTTGGTGTAGTGGCGGGCCGCTTCATAGACGGCCTCCGCAGCCGACTGGGCCAGGGGGGCACGGCCCAGATTGGTGTGCAGCAGCACGCCGGTGGCGTTGATAACAGGCCGGTGCTTTAGCTGCTGTTCCTCCTGAAGGAGCTCCGCCGCCGCCTGGATGATGTCTTCTACGCTCATCATCCCGCCCTGCCCTGCCAGGATGCGCTCCCTGAGCCCGGCCAGCACCTCCCGCAGGGCCCGGGCCACCAGAACGGGGGAGGAATGGGCGATCAGGGCTTTTGCCTGGTCATGCTGTAATAACACATCCATGCCGGGGATTGCACGCAGAAGGGATGATGCTTGCTCCATGATGTTCTCCTCACATTGTTGTCACTGGCCATATTGTACCATAGCCTGCTGGCCGCTCCAACTTGTCCGGAGGCCAGAAAACAGGTATGATGGCGGGGATGTTTGAGGAAAGGGGGGAAGCACCATGACTGACCGCGACCGCATCCTGCTCACCCAGTTCACCGGCTGCGGCGGGTGAGCGGCCAAGACGGGGCCGGGTGCCCTGAAGGAGATCTTGAAGCTGCTGCCCGGCGGGCCTCAGGACGAGAACCTGCTGGTGGGCTTTGACACCTCGGATGATGCGGCGGTCTACCGCATTAGTGACGACACCGCGGTCATCCAGACGGTGGATTTTTTCCCGCCCATGGTGGACGACCCCTACACCTTCGGCCAGGTGGCGGCCGCCAATGCTTTAAGCGATGTCTACGCCATGGGCGGTGTGCCCAAGCTGGCGCTGAATCTGCTGTGCTTTCCCGCAGACAGACTGCCGCCAGCGGCGGTGGCGGCCATCCTCCGGGGCGGCGCCGACAAGGTGCAGGAGGCAGGCGCCCTGCTGTGCGGCGGCCACACGGTGGAGGATGAGGAGCCCAAGTACGGCCTGTGCGTGACGGGCTTTGTGCACCCGGACCGCGTGCGCACCAACGCAGGTGCGAAGGCGGGGGATGTGCTGATCCTCACCAAGGCCATCGGCTCCGGGGTGTTGAACACAGCGGCCAAGGCAGACCTGTTGAGCAGTGAGCAGTATGAGGCTGTTATCGCCGCCATGACCACCTTAAACGCCGCCGCCGCCCGGGTGATGGCGGAATACCCCGTCAGCGCCTGCACCGACGTGACCGGCTTTGGCCTGATCGGGCATGCCGGTGAAATGGCGGCTGCCAGCGGCAAAACCCTGCGCATCATGGCTGCCCAGGTGCCTTTGTTGCCGGGCGCCCTCCAGTTTGCCCAGGACTGCATCCTGCCCGGGGGCCTGTACCGCAACAAGGAATACCTGCAGCCCGCCACCAGCCTGGCGCCGGACATCCCTGATGCCATCGCCCATTTATTGTTTGACCCCCAGACCTCCGGCGGCCTCCTCATCAGCGTGCCGGAGCCGCACAGCCAGGCGATGCTGGACGCCCTGCAAACAGACTGCCCGGACGCCCGGATCATCGGCCAGGTGCTGGAACGAACCCACAAGGACATCGAAGCCGTCTGGCAGTAGACACCATGAATACTGGACTCAATCTTTAACGCTTCCATGAGCCGGCCCTTTTTCGCCACCGCTTTGACTCATTCAGTCAGCGTAGGCTGCGACTACGCCTCCTTCATTCGTCTTTGCGGGTGACAAAAAATTGCTCTGCCCATGAGTGCGTTTATTCATTCGTTTGGTATAAGATAAACATTACAAACAACGCATCCTGCAAAACCACAGGATGCGTTGTTTGTTTGAGGAACCGGGTCAATATGTCATGGAGATTCCCAATTCAGGTTCTTTTTGCTTCTTTTTCTTTCCTAAGAAAAAGAAGAGTTCCCCTCCAGTCCTCCCCGTCCCTACCCGATAAACCCGCCTTTGCGCAGGATTGCTGCAGCCTGATCCAGGTTCCGGTCGGCGATGAGGACGATGGGGCCGGTACAGCCCATGCCGGATTCGGCATAGATGCCCTCAGCCCAGAGGGACTCCACGGCGCTTTCCAGGTCCATCACATCAATGCCGGCGATGTCGGTGGTGACGGCTTCCCTGGGCGGGGCTGTGACGGTTTTCTCGGGGGCGGCCTGCTTTTTGGCGGAGATTACCTCGTCCAGGAGGGCTTTGAGGCCGGCCTTGTGGGCCAGGGCAAACTCCTTACGGACGATGGCCTTGTAGTCGTTTTCCACCAGGGTGGCGGCGTACTGGAGGGCACCTGCGATGACGCTGGCGCCGCTGGCCCGGGACACGATCATGATGAGGCGGTCGTAGTGCTCTGCAATGCCGGGGCCGTAGCCAAAGCCCAGGGACTCGTAGGTGCCGCCGCTCATGAAGCTGGACAGCATCTTGATGACCAGGTTGCCGGTGAGGGTGTCCATCACCATGACGTCAGCGCTGGCGGCCAGAAGGTCATTGCCCCGCATGATGCAGCCGCCGTCAGAGCGGGTGGAAGTGGCCAGCCGCATGGGGTAGCCGGCTGCGATGAACTTTTTGAGGAGGATTTCCACCTGCCGGGCGCCGTCGATGTTGAGGATGCCCACGGTGGGCTCCGCAACGCCGCAGGCCTTGGCGGCGATGACGCCGTAGATGGCGGAGAGGACCATGCCGGCCACCAGGTCGGTGGCGGCGGTGCCGGTGGTGGTGGCCAGGAACATCTCCTTCCCGCTGGCGGGGATGATGGCCCGGCCCACGGTGGCCACCCCGATGGGGAAGGGGTAGTGCATGGTGGTGGCGCCGGCTACGGCGCCTTCATCCAGCAAGCGTTCCATGGCGGCATGGGCTTCGTCCTCGGTGGCAGCGGGCACGTGGGTGAGGGCGGGGTGGGAGAGGCTGCCGATGTAGGTGACATCCACCCCCTGCTGGGCGGCCAGCAGGGCGCCTTGCAGGGCGTTTTCCTCGCCCAGCTCGCTGCCCAGACCGGTGAGGGCAATCTTGGGACACCCGCCCAGACGGCCGGACTCCAGGGCATCGGCCATGTCCAGGAAGCTCTCCCGGATGAGGGCCTGAACGGATTTCTTAGGCATCCTGTCCTCCTGCTTGGTCCATGAGGGAGCCGGCGAAGCTGCGCAGGGCTTCGGCGATGAGGCCGCGCACCTCCTGTTTGGAGATGCCCTGCTCCGCTGCGGCTGCCTGGTCCCGGTTCTTGCGCAGGACGAAGGAGATGCCGTCAAAGAGGTTGGTCATGCGGCCCAGGAAGAGGCTGCCCTTGCCCACGATCATGGCGGTGTTGATGCGGCCTTCCAGGATGTCCTCCCGGGCGAAGCCCAGATAGGGGGCGCCGGAGGGGATGTGTCCCTGGGTGGGGGCCCAGCCGGGCATGCCGTGCTTGTCGATGAAGGCATTCAGGTCGCCCCGGCCGATCTCGCCGCTTTTCACCGCCAGGGCGGCGATCATCTTGAAGTTGGCGTTGGGCACGTCCCCTGCGCCGGCGGGCTTGGTGACATCGGGGTTTTGCATCTCGGCGGCAAATTTGTCAATGTCCGTGATCTTCATGCCCACCTGCTCCAGGGGCTTTAAGACCAGGCTGGTGATGACGGCCTGGGGGGAGGAGCCGGTGCCCACCACGTGGCGGCCCACCATGTCCAGATCGATCTCGGGGCTGACCCCGTCATCCGCGGCCACCAGGGCGGCGAAGCCAGCCACGGTGTCCTCCAGGACGGGGAGGTCCTTCTTCACGTGGTCCTTGGCGTTCATGCCCAGTTTGGCGGTGGAGCCGCCGGCAGTGACCACCACTTTCTTGAAGGTGCCTGCCTTCACCATGGAAGCGGCGCTCACCATGGCATGAGCTGGTGCGGCGCAGAAGGCCCGCAGGTCCGAGCCGGTGGCGTTTTTAAGGCCGGCAATCTCAGCAGCTGCCTTGGCAAAATTGCCGCCGCCCCGCTGGTTCATGTCGCCGCAGGCTTCCTCGGAGCAGTCGATGACATAGTCAACCTCTTCGGGGTCGATGCCGGCGTTCTTCACCAGGTGCAATAGGGACAGCACGCTGGAGGCCTTGCTCACCAGGTTTTCCAGGATGATGTGGGCGGAGAGGTTCACGTCCACGTCATGGGCGCGCTTGACATAGCCCACCAGCTCGCCCTTGTGGTAGAGGCCCTCGGCGTGCTCCGCGTCCACGTTGTGGCGGATGCTGTCCATGTCCACGCCTTCCTTGACCCGGGCCACGATGTCCTCCCGCATCAGGGGATGCCGGCGGAAGGCGGGCAGGGTCTGTTCCACAAAGCCTTTCTCCAGGAAGGCCAGGTCAAAGACGTCGCAGGCTGCCAGCAGCAGCAGAAACTCGTCCTGGGGCATGATCTCGCCGAAGTTGCCGTAGCGCTCCGCCTGGTCCATGGGGTTGGGATACCAGGGCTGGGGGCGCTCACCCAGCTGCTGCGGGTTCAGGTTGCCGATATAGGTCTGGTTGGGGGCATAGGAAAGCGCCTGCTCATAACTCCTGATGTGGCTGGGCAGGGCTTTCAGATAATCTGAGCCCGGGTTCACCGTTTTTTCGGTGGTCTGGGTGGTACCGTTGTGCAGCACCATGTCAGGAGCATGCACCATCACATAGCTGGTTGCGGCCAGGACGCTGTTCATATTACCTCCATAAAACTTTAGTCATTCTAAAAAAGAAGCAGGGGCGGGGCGCATGTGAGGGTTCACAAACGCGGTCGCGCCCCTGCCTGGTTCACCGACCGTTTACGCGGTCAGTATTTGCCGTGCTCGTCGCGGATGGCGGTCATTTCGCTGACAATCTCGTCAACGTCCAGCACCATTTCCATCATGCCGATCTGCTCGTCGTAGATGTCCTCATCAATGAGGCTCTTGATTTCGTCTTCGCAGACGTGGTATACGCTCAGTCCTAACTGGACTCCGGTCAAGGGACCTGCGAACGTGGGGTCTCCGGCTGTGACGGTTTCCGCTGCAAGACCTGCAGCTTCGCCTTCAGCAGCGCCCAGGATCACAACGATGTTCTCCGGGCCGTGCTTTTCAGCCAGATCTTTTACCCGCTTCTGGTTCTCAAGGTCCATTGCCCCTGCGCTCGTTCAGACAAAGCATTCCGTTGAGGAAAACACAACCTGCGCGTCGAGATTTTTGAAGCACTCTTCGATGGCCGGGGCGGGGATGCCATCCCGGTCGCCGATGATGATGAGTTTCTTATCCTTCAGCAAGCTCAAAGCTCTTTCCTCCTTTCTTTAGTGATGGTATAAGCACCCGCCGGGGCGGTTACTTAGCGTTTCAGACCTGTATATTATACTAAACGCACTCTTTAATGCTTCCATGAATCGGTCTTTTTGCGTCTCTGCGTCGTCTCATTCACTCAGCGTAGGCTACGGCTACGCCTCG
>ENA-UOUL01002222-UOUL01002222.1-bioreactor-metagenome-genome-assembly--contig:-NODE-2222-length-23364-cov-15.037403_pt1 | contig 23364 bp, 21 predicted proteins | sample MGYA00249838_ERZ747220 | MGnify/ENA primary metagenome ERZ747220 (study PRJEB28778, sample SAMN05720191) | bioreactor metagenome | isolation source: Anaerobic biogas reactor | place: USA:Washington...
GAAGCCGCGGCTCCTCGTTCGTGGTGGACAGATAGAGCCGTCCCTGAAACTCAGTCAGATCTGCACCCATGTTTCGACCACCAGATCGAACATAATGTTGAGCGGGTCACCAAGCCCGGCAGTGCCGATCTGCTCCCAGGTGCTGCCGTCGGCCGTGCGCCAGATGTCGCCGCCCATCTTCTGGCTGCCGGAGATAAGCTCACTTGCCTGACTGGCCATGGTAGCCACATAGAGATAGCCCTTGAACTCGGTACTGAAGGCAATGTGCGAGTTGCCCGGGTCGGTAAAGCCACCCTCAACCACCCGAGTCCAGCCGTCGGTGCATCCCGGTGGCAGAGGTACCGAACCCGTTTCCGCAAGAGCCGGCGCGGATGGTCCCAATAAGAGAGCAACGGCTATAGCCACAACCACCGCAAACCGAACGAACAAGGAAGCGCGCCCGATAGCCGAGAACCTCCAACCGCGGACCTCGATAGCCCCCATAATGAGCCCCCCTTGCCGCCCAATCTCGCCGACCACCGCATCGCCGGCCTCCATGTTATGCTTCGAGACGCTCGAAAGCGAGAGGTCCTTGGGGCGAAGGACGGTCTCTACGGGAGGTGCTTCATGTCAGCGCAGCTAGGATTCGAACTCGGGCGAAAGATCCGAGCAACCTCGCTGGTCGACCTGCAGCCTGGTGCAGTGGTCAGCCGCGAGGTGATCAATAAGCCGCAGGGGACGGTGACCGTGTTCGCCTTCGATCAGAACCAAGGTCTCAGTGAGCACACGGCACCTTTCGATGCGCTGGTCTACGCGCTGGAGGGACGGGTGAGGGTCCGTCTAGGCAATGTCGATCATGAGGTCTCGGAGGGAGATCTGATCATGATGCCGGCCAACGTACCCCACGCTCTCACCGCGTTGACGCCGTTCAAGATGATGCTGGTCATGATCCGCGCCTAGTACCGGCGACGCCCCGCTAGAACACCCCGTACTCGTCCACAGCTTCGCGCAGGGCAAGAACGTTCTCGGGCCTGGCTTCGTCTGGTATCCCCTGGGTGGACTCGATGATGAGCGCACCGGTGTCACCGAACAGGTCGACGAGTTCCTTGACATCGTCCTTCACCTCTTGGGCAGTGCCGGTGCACATGAGCGAAGAGGGCACGTTCCCCCAGAAGCACATCATGTCCCCGCACACTTCCTTGAACTTCTTGCGGTCCACATGGTCAAAATGGGCGGCCACTTTCCCGGGCGGAAGCTGGGCCAAGTACTTCAGCCGGGTAGTGTAGTTGCCTTCGAAGAGCGGAATGGGAGTAAGTCCGGATTCGACAAAGGTCTCGACGAGCTCCTTGAACGTCGGCCAGTAGAACTCCTCGAAGGCTTCCTCGCTCATAAACCCATCGGCGCCCCGATGCATGGGAATGAAGACGCGGGGGTTGCCGCTCGCTCTGGCTCCCGCCAGGCAGAGTCCGATGCAGGCCGGTTGCATGAGGTCTATGGCCCGCTTGAGCTGCTCCGGGTGTCGGTAGATGTCCAGGCTACTGCCCTTCAGACCCCGGAAGAAGTCGGAGACCGTGTCGAAGGCAGGGATGACACCGGAACCGTTCACCAGTGGATATCCCAGGGAGGCCATTTCCTGCACATGGGCCTTGACTATCGCGACCTCCTCCTCCACCACATCGGCCAACTTAAGCAACGAGCGGAGCGCCGTGCGCATCTCGGGCATCCCGGCCAGGGCTCCCCCTTGGCGGGTGAGGCTGTAGGAGGTGGCGATCCAATGCAGGGGGAAGGGGATCCGAGCGAACCCAGCCAGATTCCCCGCAATACGAGGGAAGATCCTGGTGAGGGTGAAACCATCGGGGTCGGCGAAGAACTCGTCGTATTCGTCTTCGTGCAGATAATCACCTTCGACGAATTGGAACGGGGCGTCATCGGCCAGAACGCCGCCCGGCCACCGGGTCTGCGTGATCCCCAGAGCATCGAATCCGCGAGAGGAGAAGACCCCGCTCGTGGGGCACATATCCCAGCCGAATTCCAGCGTGGCCTCTTTCACGGCCCGGTGGCGAAGGGCGCAATCGTACCCGGCATCTCTGTGCGAGATGCCCTTGATCCTGGTGGGAAAGTAGTGGGTTATGAGTGGGATGACCGGCACCCGGTCGGGCTTCTTGAGTGCGACTACGTCGTTGAAGCGCTTTTCCCGCTCGGCGAACAGCTGACTGTTCGTCTTCATGTCGTGGTCGATTTCCTTTCTGCGCGCTCGGACGCCGCTCCCCGGAGTCTACAAATACCTTGACCCAGGCGACGCGCTCGTTCAGCGACACCGCCCATCCCCGTACTTCGATCTAAGGGTGAGCCCGGCCACCTCGAGGGACCGGCTGAAAGGCTCACGACTTCTTGTATTACTTCATGTCCGGTTCCGTCTCCAAGATCAGGCTCGTACCCTTCGGGTCGGGTGTATGAGACCACTTGGGCTCCCGGCTGACATGCTGGTACAACCTAGGCCCTTGAGCCGCCATTCCTCTGACAGAGCCGACTCTCCAGGGTCTCATGCTGGGTCACAACCTCGTGCTTGATGCGACGGGACAGAGTTTCCCAGGCTGCGAACACATTCTTGCGGATATCACCCGCGACGAGGGCCCAGACGATGTCATCTCCCACCGCCAGAGCGCCTTCATTGACCCAGGCACGCGCGCCGATCACCCCCGGCATGTTTTCAACTTGAGCGATCACGTCTTCGAGGCGTCCACCGTCGCAGGACACTTCCATCCCCGCCACTGCGGAACCATCACGGGAGGTAGCACGGACCACGCCGGTGTGGGTGAAGAACACTCCTATCTGTGATCCGGCTGAGCAACTCTTGATGTCTTCGAGCCACTCCTCGAGTGGCGGCCTTCTGCTTATCACTGTGTTCTCCTCCGGTCTGCTTTCACACGCATGCGGAGCGACTTGTACACGACCGCTTCTAAGCGGCCGGCCTGCAGGCCACAGCGGCGTTAGGACATAGATGTTATAACGGCCTTCATCTGTGGTCAACTGGCGACCGAGAATACCGAGACGACGGGGCCGGAGTCAGTCGAGCCGGTCGGCGAGCTCCGCCAGAGCGGCGAGCTCCGCTTGAGCGGCGGTGGCAACTTTGGCCTCCAGGGCCACATAACGAGCCACCAGCGCATCACCGAGCGAGGTCAAGCGCGCTCCACCTCCACCTCTGCCCCCGCTCGAGGTTTCCACGACCGCGCTTCCAAACCCCCGATTGAGGGTGTCGATGAGGGCCCAAGCCCGCTTGTAGCTCATTCCCAGAGCCCGGGCGGCGCTGCTGATGGAGTGCCCTTCGCTCAGCTTCTGCAGCAGCGCTATCTTGCCGGGACCGAAGGTGATCTCGTCGCCTATGGACACCTGCGGAGGTAGCAGCAAAGCCTTGCGATTTGGATCACTCATGTAGCAAGGTTATCCGAAACGGGGCGATGACTCCAGCGGATCCGGTCGATGCTCCTCCAACCGGGCCAGCGCTGTTTTGACACGCTCCCGCTTGTCCTCCTTTGAAGTGGCCAGCTCGATCACCATGGCCGCCTCCTGGTCCATGAAGTCCTCCGCCTGACGAGCGATGCTCTCAATCGAGCGCTTAGCGGCCTCGTTCCACTGACCCGAGAGGCGCGTGAGGTTCTTCTCCACCTCCCAGGGGAGTTGCGAGCGCAGCCGCCGGTAGATGAGGCGGCGAAAGACCGGCATGGGCACCAGGAACCACGCCATGTCGAGCGGGATGTCGAAGGTCTTGTCTATGCGAACATCGGGGAACGACGGCGGTTCTACCTCGGCCTGGAACGTCGCTCCCGAAAAGCGGGTGCCAAGAGCCGTCTCGATGGCGATGGCCAAGCGATCCTGGAAGCCGCGCACCGCCTGCTTGAAATGACTTTCCGCCTCGACCAGCACGGGAACCAGGAACTTCTCGCCGCGTGGCAGCACCGCTCCCATCTCCCGCCGCAAGGCCGTGTCCGCCCACTCTTGGAAGGCCGCCGAGGTCTTGCCCAGGTGCCCTTTCCAGGTTCGCGAAGCCCTATCGAAATCGGCTCTGGTGGAGGCAAGGGCGGCGGGTAGCAGAGCGGAGTAGTCCTCAGCCAACTTGTCATGTGAACGGCGTTCGAGATGTCGGGCAACGACCCGGATCGCCCGCCCCACTTGACCGAGGTTGCCCTGCTCCCGTCGGGTGAGCTCGAGGAGTCCGGCTCGGGCATCCTCACCGACTTCGGCGGCCACCTGGGCGAGCGATAGGTAGTCCCTGCATTCTCGCACCAGCGTGCTCAGCTTGTGCTCGAGGATCTCCTCCAGCCGTTCCTCGTGGTGGCTGACTACGCGGTCGACCAGGTAGTCCAAGAGACGGGCACGCAGGTGTTGGAAACCCGGCTTGGTCGAATAGGGATAGATGGGGACGTCTCGCCCCAGGCGTTCGTGGATCTTTCCCGCCACGAAAGCCTCGACGGCCCGGGCCTGCTCCTCTGCCACCTGGTCGACCTTGGTCAGAAGGATGACCACCTCCGGGGTGAAACGCAGGACGTCGCGCAGCAGACGGAGGTCGCTCTCGGCGAGAGGTGGGTCGACAGTGAGGGCCACGACGGCGGCCCCGATGTCGGGAAGCCACCCGAGGGAGGTCTTGGTGGTCTCGGCGAAGATGCTCCCCAGGCCCGGTGTATCGACGAAGCGGACCGTGCGGAACGCCTCGAGCGAAGCGAGCTCGACATCGACCACCGCTACCTGCCTCACGTTCTCGGGATTGCTCTTCTCGGTCACGTAATCGGAGAGCTCATCGAGCGCGACTTCTTCTTCCCGCCCGTCGAGGAAACGGACCGTGGCCTTGTCCGTGGGGCCGTAGGAGATCTGGGTGATGACGGATGTAGCCGGAAGCACATCGACCGGCAGTACCTCTCGTCCGACGATCTCGTTAAGAAACGAGCTCTTCCCCGCCTTGAAGCGTCCGACGACGGCCACATTGACTACATGGCGTTCGGGTAGAGACCGCGAGAGGGCGGAGATCTGAGGGAGTAGAGAATCCAGGTGGAACTCGGCCTGAATTGCCTTGACGGCTGCCAGTCCTCGTTGAACTGAAGGGATCTTCGCGTAAGACGCCTGCTGATTCCCCGACTCCATATCCAGCCCCCAGTCGCGCTCACTCGCGCTTCGACCATCGGTGGTAGGCGTCATCAGCGGCAGCGATACCGCAATCCCGGCGGACTCCATCGCCGAAGGCATTATAGCAACGGTCCCATCTTCCCCTTCACGGGACACCCCGCAGAGCGGGCACCAAGATGTCCCCATAACCTGTTTCCCGGCAATTTTGGAAGCCGTACCGCTCTAATATTGAGTTTATATCAATATCTGCTATACTCAGCACATGAACGAAGAAGGACAGACCGATATTTCCGCGAAGCTCGCCGAGCTACTTACTCGTGCGTCTTGGCGCCTGCGCATCAACGAGCGCAAGGCGCTGGCGCCCCACGGGCTCACTTTCGCCCAAGCCAGGGCTCTGCGCACGCTCGTCGACGCCGGGCCCATACGCATCGGCGATCTGGCGGCTGCTCTGGAAATCGTCCCCCGGTCGGCCACCAGCCGGGTGGACGACCTCGAGGAGGCAGGGCTGGTGAGCCGGAGCGCCGACCCTGACGATCGTCGCTCGGTCATCATCGCCGTCACTTCTCAGGGGCAGGAGCTCGTCAACCGCCTGAGAGCCGAGCGCAGAGTCGGTGCAGAGAATCTGTTCGCCCCGTTATCCGGCGAGGACAAAGCAGAGCTCCTCCGGATTCTGAGCACCCTCACCAATGATAGAGAGACGTGATGCAGCCCTCGGGTGGACAGATGGTGCGATCCATGCGCCGCAGTGACGACGTCCGTGGCCGGAAGGTCGCCCCCGGGACGGCTCGCCGGATCCTCGCTTTCGCCGCGCCCTACAAGCGGCTCCTCCTGATCTTCCTCGGCCTCGTGATACTGAGTGCCATCATCGGAGCCGCCAACCCCCTCATCTACAAGGAGATCATCAACGAGGGGATTATCGGACAACGCGGCGGCTTAATCATCCTTCTTGCTCTCATGGTGGCCGGGCTCGCGATCGTCAACGCCGCCCTATCGCTGGGCGAACGCTACGTCTCCGCCAAGGTGGGCGAGGGTCTGGTCTTCGACCTGCGAACCAGGGTCTTCTCACACGTGCAGCGCCAGCCCATCGCTTTCTTCACGCGCGCACAGACGGGGGCGCTGGTCAGCCGCCTCAACAACGATGTCACGGGCGCGCAACAGGCGTTCACCGACGTGCTGTCGAGTGTCGTCGGCAATCTCATCAGCGTCGTTCTGGTGCTGGCCGCGATGTTCGTGCTCTCATGGAAGCTCACGCTGGCCGCGTTGGTGCTCCTGCCGCTCTTCGCGCTTCCGGCTCGCTGGCTAGGCCGCCGTTTGCAGCTCATAATGCGAGAGAAGTACGATCTGACGGCCGACATGAACACCATCATGGTGGAGCGCTTCAACGTCTCGGGCGCCCTGCTGGTCAAGCTCTTCGGGCGTCCAACCGACGAGAAGGCGGAATTCCACGGCAAGGCGGGCCGGGTGCGGGACATCGGGGTCACCCAGGCCATGTATGCGAGAGTGTTCTTCCTCTCCCTCATGCTGACCGCCTCGCTGGCCACTGCCCTGGTGTATGGCTGGGGAGGCACGTTGACTATCCAAGGAGCCCTCGATGTGGGGACCTTGGTCGCGCTTGCCGCCTATCTGGGGCGCCTTTACGGTCCGCTCACCTCTCTTTCCAATATCCACGTGGACATCATGACCACCCTGGTATCGTTCGAGCGGGTGTTCGAAGTGCTGGATCTCGAACCGGCCGTATCCGAAAAGGCTTCCGCCGTGGCCGTCCCCCGCGGGCCCGCCTCCATCGAGTTCTCGCACGTTGACTTCAGCTACCCCGCAGCCGAGGAGGTCTCACTCGCCTCCCTAGAAGCGGTCGCTCTGCCCTCCACCGGGATGCGCAAGGAAGTGCTGTTCGACGTCTCCTTCAAGGCGGAGCCGGGGGAGCTGATCGCTCTGGTCGGCCCGTCGGGGGCCGGCAAGACTACCATCAGCCAACTCGTGCCCCGGCTCTACGACGTCTCCGAGGGAGCCGTCAAGATCTCGGGTGTCGACGTGCGCGACGCCACCAGCGATTCGCTACGCGCGGTGGTCGGTGTCGTGACCCAGGACGCCCACCTCTTCCACGCCGGCATCCGAGACAACCTGCTCTACGCCAAACCAGAAGCCACTGAGGAGGATCTGCGGGAAGCGCTCGCCGCCGCCCAGATCCTGCCTTTCGTCGAATCACTGCCTGACGGCCTGGACACCATCGTGGGAGACCGGGGCTACCGGCTCTCGGGAGGAGAGAAACAGCGCATCGCCATCGCCCGGCTGCTGCTCAAAGCACCCGATGTGGTGGTGTTGGACGAAGCCACCGCCCACCTTGACTCCGAGTCGGAAGCGGCTCTCCAGAAGGCACTCGACACGGCCCTGGCCGGACGCACCTCTATTGTCATCGCGCACCGGCTGTCGACGGTCAGAGACGCCGACCAGATACTGGTTATCGCAGATGGTCGCATCGTGGAGCGCGGGCGGCATCAGGAACTGGTCGCCGCCGGCGGGCTGTACGCCGAGCTGCACGATACCCAGTTCCGGCCGCATGACCTGAGCCGCGCGGCAGCCTGAACCGCGCGACCTGAGCGGCGCAACGGCCCGAGAGGAGCTTAGCCGATCCCAATTCCGCGTGTATCATCTGGGGGCGCATGTACGTGAACCCAGCTGATCGCGCGGGGTTCTATTAGCCGGAGCAGAAGGAGAACCCGTGGCCTCAAAGCCTTCGCGATGCTGGGCGCGACCCCTGATCGGGTTGGTACTCACCCTCCTCTGGGTCGCCATCGCCGGAGTCGGCGGTCCGTACTTCGGCCGCATCGGCGAGGTCGCGACCAACGACCAATCTTCGTACCTGCCCAGCAGCGCCGAGTCTACCCAGGTTCAGGAGCGTTTGACCGAGTTCTACGGCAGCGAGACCATTCCCGCTGTGGTGGTAGCAGAGCGCGCCGGCGGCCTGCATCCTAAGGACCAGGCCTGGCTGGCAAGACAGTCGACGCAGTTGCCCGGCAAGGTCGATGCCATCGCCGGCGGCGTGTCTCCCGCCATCCCATCCGAAGATGGGATGGCGGCCCAGATGTTCGTACCGTTGTCCGCCGATTCAGAGGTGAAGACCGCCGTCGGAGAACTGCGCACCGCTCTACGGGAGGCCCCGGAGGGTCTCAAGGTGTATGTCACCGGAGCCGCGGGGCTGAGCGCGGATCTGGCAAATGGGTTCGCCGGCATAGACGGCCTGCTGCTCTTGGTGGCCGTTATCGCGGTGCTGATTATCTTGGTGATGGTCTATCGATCTCCCCTGCTGCCCATCATGGTGCTGCTCGCTGCCATGAGTGCTCTGTGCGCAGCCGTGCTGATCAGCTTCCATCTGGCCAAGGCGGATGTTTTCAAGATCAACGGCCAGGTGCAGGGGATCCTCTTCATCCTCGTCATCGGGGCAGCGACCGACTACTCACTGCTCTATGTCTCCCGCTTCCGGGAGGCGCTTCGCGATAACGAGTCGGTCTGGAGCGCGACCAAGGCCGCCTGGAGAGGATCGGTGGCGGCGATCGTCGCCTCCGGGGGAACCGTCATTGCCGGACTACTCTGCCTGCTCCTATCGGATCTCGCCTCGAACAAGGCGTTGGGACCGGTGGCCGCGCTTGGTATCGTGTTCGCGGTGCTGGTGGCTCTCACGTTCCTGCCGGCAATGCTCCTCCTGGCCGGACGCATCGCCTTTTGGCCGCGCCGACTGGAGCGTGTTGCGCAGCCGGCCGATCAAGACCAGAGCGGCCTTTGGGCACAGATTGCCGGTCTGATACAGACCCACGCCAGACGGGTGTGGGCCACCGTCGGGATCCTGTTGGCGCTTGGTTGTGTGGGCCTGGTTGGCCTCAATGCGAGTGGGGTTCCGGTCAGCGACTTCGTGATGGGCGAGTCACAGGCGCGCGATGGTCAGGACGTCCTCGCCGCCCACTTCCCCGGCGGCTCAGGTCAGCCCGTTATGGTGATCGTCCCAGAGACAAGACTTGCCGATGCTGCGGCAGTCGCCCTCGAACACGCAGGGGTGAGCAGCGCTTCGGTCGTCTCCGGAGATTCACCGAGCGGCTCCATCCCCATCCCCACTCCAACTGAGGGGCCGTTCGCCCATGCTGCCCCGACCGTCGCCGATGGCGACGTCATGCTACAACTCACGCTCGCCGACAAGGCGGACTCTCTGGAGGCAGAGCGCACAGTCATCGACCTCCGCGCCACCCTCCGCGCCGTCGATCCTTCGATCATAGCGGGCGGATCAACAGCCATCGATCTCGACACGAATCTCACCAGCACTCGTGATCGCAACCTGATAATCCCGGTGGTGCTCGTGGTCATCACCGTGATCCTGATGGTCTTGCTGCGCAGCGTCCTTGCACCGCTGTTGCTCATGGTCACCACAGTGCTCAGTTTCGGCACGGCTTTGGGCATCTCGAGCCTGATCTTCAATCATCTCCTAGATTTCCCCGGAGCCGACCCGTCGGTGCCGCTCTACGGGTTCGTGTTCCTCGTCGCGCTCGGCATCGACTACAACATCTTCCTGATGACGCGCGTACACGAGGAATCGCTGGTTCGCGGGACCAGAAAAGGCGTGTTACGCGGACTGGTGGTCACCGGCGGGGTGATCACCTCCGCCGGCGTGGTGCTGGCCGCGACCTTTGCGGCCTTGGCGGTGATCCCGATTCTGTTCTTGGTACAGCTCGCGGTCATCGTCGCCTTCGGCGTCCTACTCGACGCGCTGGTGGTACGCGCTCTTTTCGTGCCGGCGCTGGTGCACGACGTCGGCGACAGAGTCTGGTGGCCCTCGAAGCTCGCTCGTCGCCGAACCGGGACCTGAGCGCCGGCGCGCTTGGCTCCCGCCCCCGGACCAGCCGGGAATATCTCCACCAAGCTCAGGCGGCCACTTTCGGGAATGCGGACAGCTGCAACAAACTCGTCTTGCCAGACGAGACCCGAACCGGACAACCGTTCGGTCTCGAGCCTAAGGTCGTGTCCCAGGTCGGCCGCAGGCTGTTCTTCGACCCGCGCTCCGGCAATCTCAGCGAAGAGCCGGAGCGCCGGCGACTCCGGATCGAAACCCTTCGGTGTCGCTCCGCCTTGTAGAAGGGCCTCGAGCCCGTATCCGCGCAGACCGGCACGGCCTCGACGGGGTGACTACGGCCGGCGCCGGAAAAGCGCCGCCCACAGCACGGCGTCCAACACGAAGGTATGGAAAGCGAAATAGCAGCTGCCCACCGTCGCGATCCAGTAGGCCGCATCCCCGCTGTTAGGCTTGAGCGTCAGAAGCGCCCAGGCGAGCGCTATGGAGGCAAGTCCAACGACGAAGAGGACTGTGCGAACGGCGATCCATACGCCCGCACTGGGCCTATCCACGTACAGGCCGGACAACGGCATCCACAGAGCCGAGGGGAAGAGCATCAACACGACGATGGGGATGAACCACACGAATCCGAGCTCCCCACCGATGTGCACTTCGGTGGGGACAACCTCAAATAGAAGGTAGTAGAAGACCGCGAGATACCCGATCGCGGAGAGGATCATGGAGACGGTGTAGACAGGCCGGAGGCTTGTGGGCACCCCGCCCCACAGAGCGTTTGCGCCGCCCGGAGCTCCCCGCAGCCAGAGCACGTAGCTCCCTATGACGGCGGCGCCCCCGACGACATTCATAAGTAGCAGAATCACCTGCGAGGCATCCACTTCACCCTCCCTGCTTCGGTTGCCGGTCGGGATGCCGGCTGTTCACCCGCGACCCCCATATCAGCAAGAGCGCCCGCCGGACCCGCATCCTGCCGGCGGCGCCGGACACAACGACGTCGAGAGACAGTCTTCCCAGGACCCTACCTTCTTGTACTCTAACATCAGACTAACCGAGAAGGTGTTGAATACAACGAACCAAGGGACAATGATCCCGTAGACAAAGCTGGGAGGGTCTTCGAGACCCAAGGATGTGTCGCAGGGATGTTCATGAAGGCAACCGCCGCAGAGAATCAGCCTCTTGAGGTCGTTCCCTATGTCGATCTCCGGAGATATCTGGGGACCTGGTATGAGATCGCCACCATACCGCAGCGTTTTCAGAAGGGGTGCGTGGGGGTGACCGCAGAATACTCCTCGCGCAAGAACGGCGATATTGAGGTGGTCAACACCTGCATCCAGGGCACCCTTGACGGGGAGGTGCGCAGAGTCCGTGGCAAGGCCCGCGTCATCGACAAGGTAACCAACGCCAAGCTCAAGGTCAGCTTCTTCTGGCCCTTCTGGGGGAGTTATTGGATCATCGAGCTCGACCCCGACTACCAGTGGGCCGTCGTGGGCCATCCGAAGCGGGACTACCTATGGATTCTAAACCGTTCGCCTCAGATGGACGACGCGCTCTACAACAGGCTTCTTGAGTTGATCGCCGACAAGGGCTACGACCTGGCGGGAATCACGAGGACCCTCCAGCCGGCGGACGGGCTGCCTGTGCGTGCGCGAGGCGACTCGGACTGAAGGTCCTCGGCGGGCGGATGGCAGCTTGCGCGTGAGCTGCTACTCGTTGCCACCGCAAGCCTACGCCGCGCTTATTGATGCGTTATGAACAGTTTGAGCAGTTATGCTGGACGAAGAGATCCTCGCTTCGTGACGATCCGTCGTGGAGGATCACTTGACGACGCGAATCATCGTCTTCTTGCCGCCTGGGCTGCAGATTGCGCAGAGCATGTCTCACATCATTTTCGTGAACCATATCCAAACGACCCCAGACCTGCAGCCGCGATTGAACAAGCCCGCGCCTGGTCCACGAGCCAAGTCACGATGACACAGGCGCGTGAGGCGGCGTATGCGGCTCATGAAGCTGCAAGAGCTTCAACCGGTGCTGCCAGCCTATCCGCCAGAGCAGCCGGGCACGCAGCCGCTACCGCTCACATGGCGGATCACGCATTAAGAGCCGCTGCCTATGCGGTCAGGGCGGTCCGAGCTGCCTCATCTGCAGAGGAACAAGATACCGCCGCGCGACACGAATCTGAGTGGCAGATAGCAGGACTTCCTACCGAAGTGAGGGAGCTTGTTCTGTCCACGTACCGGTCCCGATGGTCCCCCACACATCCAGGGCATCAAGGGTGAGGCGCTCGCCCGGGGCGCTGCTCGAGCTGCGGACGATCTGGACCATGTGGTCACCTTCGGGAAGGATACCCGTCGACCACGCGTTCACCTGGTAGGTTGATGCCGGAGCGCGCAAGTCGATCGTCTCCGTCCTTACTCCGTCGAGGTAGACGTCGGCCATCCCGGGGGTGAGACCCTTCACAGCTATCCAGTCCAGGCGGGTACCGCAGAAGTAGACGGCGGTCGAGGCCCCAGGCGTGGACGACCGCGCGTAGCTGCCCCCGGAAGCATCTGCCTGGGCGACGCTCGACCAGTTGCCGGTAAGATGGAATCGCGGGTCGGACTCTTCCCGGCGCCGGCACTGGCCGAAATCGACCGCCGTCACTGTGAGTCTGTCGCAATGTACACCGCCGATCCAGAGGCTCGTCACGTCCTGACGCATCTGCGCGACCGGGTGCCGGCCCTGGGGTTGCGGCCAGGCGTTCGATTGGCAGAAGTAGGTTGCGAGTCCCTGCCGGTGGACCCAGTCGATGGTGACGTAGTTACCGTAAACCCCCACTTGAGACACGGGCACCACCGATACGACTCCGCGGAAGTAGGCGTCTATCTCCCTACCGTCCGAGGCGGGGAAGTCGACTGTGTAGTACACGGGGGTTGCGGTCGGAACACCGAGCCTCTCCAGGGCGCGCAGAGCCTCCTGAGCGTCCGCCACTCCTTGATCGAAGCCGTTGCGCGCCGAGAAGTGGTTGTCGGAGTCCTCGAACCAGAAGAAGTAATCGACTCCGGCGGCGGTTGCCGCTTCGAGCTCAGCCTTAGTGACCTGCCGCCACGCGGCTCCCTTCCACGGCAGATAACGCCCGATGAAGTCGCGGCCGGAGGCTTTGAGCTTACGGAAGAAGGTCGGCCAGTCCACATCGGTCATCGAGTAATCCACGCCATAGCGCCTGTCGGCCGTCAGCACCTCCGCCACCTCTCCCCTCGTCGCGGGAGCGAAGAAGTCGAAGCCCGGGCCCGTGCCCTGCAGGCCGTCCAGCAGTCCGGCGTAGGCCGCTTTCCTGGCCCAGGGGTAGTGAGTGGGATCGAAGTTGCCGAAGGACGGAGTGTAGCCGGAGGGAGGCGCAGCCAGATCGGCGGCCCGGGCCACCATGGTGATGAGCTGGGCCCGCGTCACCTTGCCATCAGGGTCGAAGCGTGATGCTGTCTTGCCCGTGGTGATGCCGGCCCCAGCGCATACGGCAACGTATTTATCCGGATAGAAGGGATCGGCGGAGCTCAACCCCTGGGCGACGTCGCTGAACGGGCAGACCTCGTCCCCGGTGACCGGCAGTCCCAGGGTCCTCACGATCACCTTGGCAATCTGCTGCCGCGTGATTTGGCCATTCGGATGGAAAGTCCCATCCGCGAACCCGCTGATGATGTCTCGTCCCTTGAGGTCGTTGATGGCCGGCGCGTACGGATGGGCATCGGGGACATCCGGGAAGAGAGGAGCTCCTAGGGCGGACGGGGTGGAAAGCAGGAGGAAGAGCAAGACTGGAACGCAGAGTATGACGACCCGACACCCTATCCTCGCAGATGGACACATCGGTGGCCTCCGACACATCAGCACACTACCCGTCTGCTCTCGTCTCGCCCTCTCCGTTCCACCCTCTGGATTGCGCGGGCCCGCTCACGGCGGGGCCCATTCTCATCAAGGGCTGCCTGATATACAACCGACAGCCGCCACCATCAAGAGAATGAGTAGCAACGCCAGCAAGAACGGCAGAACGCGCCTCATGTTCCCCTACTTCCCCGGCCCCTTACGAGACCGGCGGTCTAGTTCTTGGCCTCGTGCGCCTGATCACCGCGCATTATGGACGATCGCCGGACGAATGAGAAGCCTTGTCAGGCCGGTGGAGTCACGCCGTGAGAACAGGTATCTGGGCGCAACGTGCTATGCTGCTTACAGTTAGTTGCTAGGCGGCTGAGGGATCCATACCCCTGGGGACCGGCTTGGTCATCACCTTCGCCTAGCTTTGTGTCAACTCTGAGCAGAGTCTCCCGGTCGATGCGACCCTGGTCGATTCCACCTCTCAATATGTCGGTCTGGAGACAAAATGCTTCTCTATCTGGTCAACCCGTCCAACCCTCTCGTCAGCATGTCCTTGAACCGGGGAACGTATCTGAGCCGCTTCCGTTTGTGGAAGCCCCTCGGACTCCAAGTCCTCGCCGGGCTCACCCCGGCCGATTGGGAGATCTCGATCCTCGACGAGAACCTCGGACCGATCGACTACGAGACGCTTCCGCGTCCTGACGTTGTCGGCATCACCGCGTTCACGTCGCAGGCGCCCCGAGCCTACAAGATCGCGGAACGGTTCCGAGTTCACGGTATTCCGGTTGTGATGGGCGGCATCCACGCGACCATGTGCCTCTCCGAGGCCGATCGGTATGTCGATTCGGTGGTGACAGGAGAGGCCGAGACCGTGTGGGCAGAAGTCCTGGATGATGTAAGGTCCGGTAGTCTCAAGCCTCGCTACGACGGTGGCCAGGCGGGCATGGACCAGATCGTCTCCGCCCGTCACGATCTCCTGCCCCGGGGCTATGCGTTCGGCTCCATCCAAACCACTCGAGGGTGCTCGCTCAATTGCACGTTCTGCAGTGTCACCCGGTTCAACGGATCCCGATACAGACAGCGCCCCATCCCCGAGGTGGTCGACGAATTCCGGTCCATTCCCGAGACCAGAGTGCTCATCGTGGACGACAACCTCATCGGCCGTCGGCCGCAGCACATCGAACGGGCCAAAGAGCTCTTCCGAGCGATGGCCGCCGCAAACACCGGCAAGTCCTGGGTCGGGCAGACCACAATCAACATCGCCGACGACGAGGAGTTGCTGGCCTTGGCCCAGGAGGCGGGCTGCGTGGGACTCTTCATCGGGTTCGAGTCGGTGACGCCCGAGGGACTTCCGGAGCTGGGCAGGAAGTCGGCCATGCTCTCGGGGCGCAATATCCGCGCCGCGGTGGAACGAATCCATGAGCACGGGATGTTGGTGGTCGGCTCGTTCATCATAGGTCTCGACTCCGACCGTCCGGGGGTAGGCCCGCTGATTGCCGGCGAAGCCGAGAGGTACGGAGTGGACAACATCAACGTGCTGTTCCTCACTCCGCTGCCCGGCACCCGACTGTGGACAGAGCTCAAGACGGAGGGAAGGATCGCTATGAACGACTTCCCCGAGGATTGGCAGTACTACACCCTCAACTATCCGGTCGCCCGCTACAAGTATCTCAGCGCGGATCGGATCGTCCGGGAGATGACCGAGTGTAACCGCGCCTTCTACTCTTCTCGCAACATTCTCGCGCGGTTGGGACGCAACCTCTGGGCCGGTCGCAACCCACTTCTGGGGCTCGTCAGCAACCTGACATCCCGGCGGAACTCTCAGCGTTTCGCCCAGATCTACGCGGCCTTGTGGCCGTCGGCCGATGGCATCGAGGGAGCTTCACCCAAGGTCAGATCCCAGCTGGAAAGACTCGGCCTTCCCATAGAGAAGCTCAGGAACGGCTCCCTGTGAAGAGACTCGCCGGCATATGCACCACTTAAGCGACACAGCGATGACTACGGCCGAGCTCCGGCGTGAAATGCATCCCACCCCGGAGGTTCAGGATCTCTTGCAGCTTGGTCAGGAGCGAGGCTACGTCACCGGCGACGAGATCATGACGCTGGTCGAAGAATTCGACATGACGGTAGAGGAAATCGAAGACCTTTACTCCCAGTTCTTCGACCAATCCATCGAGATTTACGAACAGTGCCCCGTCGCTCCTGGAGGACTCGACGCCATCGAGCCCGTGCTCGATCTGTCCATTCAGACGGTGACTCAAGACCCTCTTCGGCTGTACTTGAAGGAGGCCGGAACCACTCCTCTCCTCTCCAGGGACGAGGAGATCGATCTTGCCAAGCGCATCGAGACCGGCGACAAGCGGGCCAAGGACCGAATGATCCAGTCCAACCTGCGTCTGGTCATTTCCATCGCCAAGAACTACTACACCCAAGAAATGGATCTCCTCGACCTCATTCAGGAGGGTAACACCGGGCTGATACGGGCTGTGGACAAGTTCGATTACCGCAGGGGCTTCAAGTTCTCCACGTACGCCACCTGGTGGATCCGCCAGGCTATCACCCGCGCCATCGCCAACCAGGATCGCAACATCCGCATCCCGGTGCATATGATCGACAAGATCAACAAGATGGTCCGCATTGAGCACAAGCTGCTTCGGGAGACAGGCAAGGAGCCCAATGACGACGATCTGGCCGCCGAGCTCGGCATGGAGCCTCGCGAGGTGCAAGAGATCCGGGGGATCGCCCGGCGCACCACCTCACTGCAAAGTCCCGTAGGTGAGGAGGGGGATGCCGAACTGGGCGATTTCCTCCAAAATATGAGCACTCCCGATCCGGCCGACATGGTCTCCGAAGTCTTGGCCCGAGAGTACCTGGCTGAGATTCTTATGAACATGACTCCACGGGAGCGCAAGGTGGTGGAGCTGCGATTCGGCTTCAAGGGTGAACATCCCCGCACCCTGGCTGAGGTAAGCGTGCGCTTCAACGTCAGCCGGGAGCGCATCCGTCAGATCGAGGCTAAGGCACTTGAGCAGATCAAGGCTGCATTAGAGATCCAGGCTCTCGGGGAGTTCACTTAGGGACGGCATCGCGGCAGACGCATGCGGTGTAGGCTAACAAGGAAAGAAGCGCCCAACGCAACGGATCCATTGAAAGGCAGGTTGCCCTCATGTCCACTGGAGCAATAGTCGGGGTCGTAGTGGCCGTCGTGGTGGTGCTGCTGATCCTGGTAGCAGCCATCCGCATCGTCCGGCCGACCCACCGAGGATTGGTAGAGCGCTTCGGCAAGTACAACCGCTTCGCCGGTCCGGGCTTTCATCTCATCATCCCTCTGGTCGAGCGCATGTTCCGCGTGGATATCCGCGAGATGCTGGTGGAAGCTCAACCCCAGATGATCATCACCAACGACAACCTCAACGCCCGGGTGGACGCCCAAGTGTATCTCAAGGTGAAGGCCGACGAGGACAACGTGAAGGCCTCTCAGTACAACGTCGCCAATTACCAGAACCAGATCGTCAACCTGGCCCGCACCACACTCCGTAACATCATCGGAACGCTCACCCTGAAATCCGCGAACAGCGAGCGCGGCAAGATCAATTCGGAGTTGCGCAGCACCCTCTTGTTGGAGACGGCCAGTTGGGGCATCGAGATCCTACGCACGGAGCTCAAGGAGATCGACCCGCCCGAAGACGTCCAGGAGACCATGAACAAAGTCGTCAAGGCCGAGAACGAGAAGGTCGCGGCGATCGACTTCGCGACCGCCACCGAGACACAGGCCGACGGCCAGCGCCGCGCAGAGATCAAGAAGGCCGAAGGCACCAAGCAGGCGAGGATCCTTGAGGCCGAGGGACGGGCCCAAGCCATCCAACTGGTGAATGAAGCAGCCGACAAGTACTTCATCGGTAACGCCCAGGTCCTCCGGAAGCTGGAGGCGGTAGAGAAAGCTCTCTCCCAAAACGCCAAGGTAGTGGTGCCTGGCGATGGTCAGCTCATCAACGTCATCGGCGAGCTGGCGGGGGTGACGCCGGTGGCGCCCAAGCCGGCCGCGAACACCACGCCGGTGAGGAAATAATCCGGGGCCGGACGCGCGGACGCACGGACCTCCTACCTATGACGGGCAGACCGCTTTGTCGGTGACCCCCGGACTTGAGATAGCCCAGGGTGAGGCTTAGAATACGAAACAGGTCGATGTGTTTTTTGACCGGGGTCTGTGGGTTAGGCCCGGGGGGACACCGACCACAGCAGTAGGGCACCCCGGCGCAGTACGGTCATAATTTCATCTCGTTTGACGGAGCCTAGACTCACCGGACGCGTCTCTCCTGACCACGGTCCCCCAGGCGAGGTGATGTGGATGGAAGGCGGCCACGGTCCTTCATCCTTCAGCCCAGAGGTGCACGGGCTTCACGGCGCAAGGTCGTCCATCGGCTCGTGCCCTCATATGCTCAGCAGTTTCAGGAGGTTCGGCATGAAGACAACATGTGCCGTCGCTCGGTTTCTGATGGTGCTGGCGCTTACCGCGGGATTCATCCTCGGAGGGTCGGCCGTCGCAGAGGCCTGGTCTAATGGTGAGCCGGCGAACTCGTACGGCACGCACGATTGGATTCTGGACCAGGCGAATCAACTTGCCGCAGCGGACGGAGCCAACTGGGTGAATATTGAGCTGGCTCTCCCCATCACGGACGATCCGGATACGGTCTTCTACGACAAGAACTTTCACTTCTACGACAGGTGGGGCGACCTCCAGTTCGGCCAGGCCCCAACAGCGGTCAAGTATCGGTACGGGCTGGCCGTGCTGTATCTGAAATACGGCAAGGTCGACGCGGCAAGCCGCCAAGTCGCCCTTCTCTCGCATTACTACACCGACGTGTGGTGCCCGCTCCATAGCAACTTCGAATGCGATACGCTGGTGCCCAATCTCGCCTGCCATCTCACGTATGAGGCGGATGTCTTGGCACACCATCCTGGAAATGTCGAAGACGACGGGTATCAGCGGGTTGCGGACCCGGCTGCGGCGACCGCCGTAGCGGCCAATCACTCAAGCCAGTACCTTTGCCCCATCCTCGCGGCCTATGCATCAGGTCAAGGATACGGCGCGGCCGGCGGACAGGTGGATCTCATCACCCAAGACATGCTTGTCAGAGCCGCTCAAGGTCTTCGTGACATCATCGTCACTATCGCCAAAGCCGCGAGGTGGTAGGCCTGAACGAACTGGTCAAAGGGAGACCGACATCGGGGGCCCGGGACCGTACATCGCGGCCCGGGCCTCTATGCGCCGCGTTGCCCCCCGAGCTTCCGCGTGCCCCAGCGTCCACCCGGCCCACGCGCTAGACTCTGTCTGCAGGGGCAACTCCTCCTGGGGTGATCAGTCGGGCATTCCTTCTAGTCCGACGAGGTGTTCGACGACACGATCGTTGTCCTCGCCAACAAGAACAACGGGGACCTATCGGCGCGGCACTCCACCATCTGCGTCCCGTACCGGTGCCTGGTGCCGCTCAAGGTCGACTGTCTTCTGGTGGCGTGTCGGGCCTTTTCCTCGCAGGCAAGTGTGAACCAATGTTTCAACATCATCCCGCACTGCGTCGCGTACGGTCAGGCCGCGGGCACAGCCGCGGCCCTCGCAGTCAAGGCAGGGATCGAACCGCGGAGAGTCGACTACGGAGAACTGCAGGCAGATCTACGCCGGCAGGGAATCGAACTGCCTGAGTGAGTGCAGGGTGCCTCAGTCTCTCAGAGGAGGATCGCCTTCGACGACGACCGAGTCCGGGGGCCGGCGCGCCTCTTACGACTGCCCCCGGGCGACCGAAGGCCTAAGACGCCGCCGCATGAGACACGCCTGGATGGCGGCCAGCACCAAGGCGGCCACGGTAAGCATGGCGGCGACGAGAAAGGCCTGCCGGTAGACCCCGTCGTTGGCTTCGGCCACTGCCGCTCCCAGACGCGGCCCCACGTAGGACGCCACACTCACCGCCAGGTACATGATGCCGAAGTTCACGGAGAAATGCCGGGGACCGAACGTCTCCGAAGTCACCGGACCGATGAGCGCCAGGAATCCACCGTAGCACACGCCGACGACGAACACGCCCACGACCACCGGGAGGTAACTGCCGGCCTGCCAGAGCAGCATCAGGGCGGCCACTGCCAGCGCAAGCACGGCGAGCAGCACTGGAACGCGACCCACCCGGTCGGACAGCACCCCCCAGACCACCTTTCCGATCGCCATCCCCAGCGCCAGGTAGCTCACGAAGGCTCCGGCCGCCTGCGGCGATATATCGAGCATCTGCTGGGCGATGGGGGAGGCGTGGCCGGTGACCATGAGCCCGGAGACCAGCCCCAAGATGAAGACCGGCGCGAGCAGCCAGAAGGTGGAAGTCCTCAGCATCTCCTTCCAGTTCTGCTCGGCGACGCTCTCATAGGCAGTGGCTTGGGGAGAAGCGATCTCAGAAGACGTGCCCCGCCTGCCTGGCGGCGTATAGCCCACAGGGGCGACCGTGACGAGACGCGAGCATCCCGCTACAACCACGATGAACAGGGCCCCCAGGAGCCGAAGAGTCCACTGATAACCCATCAGATCGAGCAGGAGGACCGTGACCGGCCCCCAGATGACCGCGCCCATCCCAAATCCCCCTGTCAGCACCCCGGAGGCCATCCCGCGCTTGTCGGGGAAGAAGCGCATGAGATTGGTCATCGTGGCTCCCGGGTAGGTCAAACCCCCGACACCGGCGATGAACGCGAACAGGTAGAGGAGGCCGAGGGAGTCGGCGAAGCTGAGGAGTACGGTGCCGGCGCCCAGGATCACACCGCCCAGGAGCAGTAGCGTGGGCGGAGGGACGTACTGCAGCAGCTTTCCGGCCACCAACGTCATCAAGCCGGGCAGGGCCACGACCAGTGTGAACGCGAGCGCGACGTCGGCGGAACTCCATCCGTGTGTATCCATCATGGGGATGACTAGAACGCTCCACGCGTAGTAGAAGCCGCAACACATGGCGGCCACAGTGGACGCCGCGAGGCTGACCCACCGCCGCACGGCGTAGCTCGTCTCGTCCCGGTCGGTGAGGACTACGCGGTGGTGCTTCTGATGTCCGATGTCGCGCTCCGTGGCTACTGTGAAGACTGTCTACTCAACGGCTACTGTATCAGCAAGGGAGCGGAAAGAAGGACTACAGCGCCGGCAGTCGCTCTCAGGAGCCGCCCCCGAGGAACGCTGCACCTTGTCGGGATCGCAGCCTACACCACCGGCCTGGCATTTGGCGGGCTGGGAGCCACCTCAGAGAAGACATTCTTCGGCCGGTCAGAAAGGCCCACCTCAACGAGCAGGCTCCTTCTCCCGATGCTAGAGTACCGATCGCACGCTCTCCCGCCCGGAGACCGGTGATGGTCTCCGGATAGGTGAAGGCAAGGGGGGACCGCATGCAGGTCGTGACCGGGGCTACAGGGTTTGTGGGTAACGCGCTTGTGCGAGCGCTGCTTGCCCAAGACGTGCCCGGGGTGGTAGCTCTGGTGGGACCCAGCAGGCGCACCGAGTCTCTAGCCGGTCTTGAGGTAAAAACCCTGGAGGCCGACATGCGCTCCTTCGACTCGCTTCTGTGCGCCTTCCAGGGGGCTGAGGTCGTCTATCACACGGCGGGTCTGGTATCGATACGGACCGGGGGCCTCAGGAGACTTCTAGCTGCTAATGTGGAGGGTACCCGCAACGTCCTTCGTGCCTGCCGCGCAGCGAAAGTGGGCCGCCTGATCTACACCAGCTCCGTCCACGCCCTCCTTGAGCCGCCCGTGGGAGCGTGTCTGGATGAGACCGTCCCGGTCGACCCCGCCGGGGTTCGCGGTCCCTATGCCCAAAGCAAGGCGGAGGCCACCCGTCTCGTTCTTTCCGCCGCCTGGGAGGGACTGGATACAGTCGTCGTCTTTCCCTCCGGCATCATCGGGCCCTATGATTTCCGTCCATCGTATGCAGGAAGATTCATCCTCGACTGTGCCCGAGGCCGGCTTAAGGCTTACGTGGACGGCGCTTACAACTTCGTAGACGTACGTGATGTGGCAAAGGGACTCATCTCAGCGGCCGGCAAAGGACGGACGGGCCAGGGTTACATCCTGGCCGGTCACAAGGTCAGCGTGGCCGATCTCATCCGCGCTATTGAGCATCTCACCGGAGTGCCGGCCCCCCGGTGGCGCATTCCCTTCCGCTTGGCCCGAGCCGCCGGCACCTTCATGCCCGCGTATTAGTGGGCAAGCCGCCGCCAGCCGCTGTTCACCACCTACTCGCTGGACGTCATCGCCTCCAACTGCACTATGATCTCCTGCAAGGCGCAAAGGGAGCTTGGCTTCTGCCCCCGGCCCCTGCAAGAAACCTTGAAGGATACGATCGACTGGCTCAAGGAGGCGGGCAAGATCTGTACGTAATGACTTCTCCTTGTCGGGAAGCATCAGTGAAGGGCAAATGGCGGGAATCTGGTCGGGTAGCAAGGGGTGCTAGGTCAGTCCACCGGCGTCTTTCTGGGAACGGGCCGCACCCGGTCTTGGCCGGACCAGGAACGCGGGCAAGCAAAGGCACGGCTAGGTCGGCGTAGTCGTATACGCTCACCTCGGTCTTGCCTCCGTCCAGGCGGTGCAGCGGCCCGGCATATTGGGCGAGAGTGCCCGCCAGGAGATTGGGAGAGCCAGGAAGAGCGTGTCCAGTCGGGCATCATCGAAGCCCTCTCCCAAAAACAGATTCCCGCCGCCGGGATATTCCCTCGGCGCGGACCGCTCGACCAGGTCACTGCACGCCCACGCTTACAAACCAGCCCGCTCCAGCCAAAACAGCACGAAAAAGATGAGCGCTGCGGCGGGGATGACGACCACCCAATCATTGACTTTGAACAAGCGCGGGAAGGTCAGGCTGCCAAAATGACCTTTCATCAGAATGCCCTGACTGAGCCGCGGGTAAAGTGCGGCAAAAAGGCCAGAACCGATTATGATTCCCGCCAGTCCTCCGACCAGGGCGTCCAGCGCGCCGTTACCGATAGCGCCTGCAATGGTGCCGGGACAGTAGCCCAATACCGCAAACCCTACCCCAAAGATCAATCCGCCAATGATGTTCATGCCCGCAGAGCCCGAGCAGGTCGTCACGCTCGGCGGCGGGCTCGATCTCGGGTTTTCGACGGGCAGCGGGCAGGTGGGGGTGTCAGGCATCGACTCGATCAACCTGGGGCTGCGGGCGATCGCGAGCGCGGATTTTTCGAAGGCCGAGGGTGACGCGCTGCCCCTGCGCGCCCACGTGAATGTCGGTTACCAGTTCGACAACTCCAGCAACCTGGTCGAGGACTACGAGAGCGCCAACGACACCGTCGATCGCATCGAGCGCTTCAGCCTGGACATCAACCGGGTCGACTTCCTGACCTTCGGGCTCGGCGTCGAGGGCCTGTTCGACACCGCGCGGCGCGAGCTCGACCACGGCAGTCTTGCCGAGCCCTGGAAGGAGCACCACGAACTCATCGCCTCCCAGTCGGGCGACCAGGTCGTACTGCCTGACCTTTGACCGGATTCCGTGGGCGATGGCAACCAGCGCTACGTCGCCCGCCTGCCCCAACAGACCCTGACCCTCGTCACCCTGCCGG
>ENA-UOUL01002224-UOUL01002224.1-bioreactor-metagenome-genome-assembly--contig:-NODE-2224-length-23347-cov-4.465707_pt1 | contig 23347 bp, 12 predicted proteins | sample MGYA00249838_ERZ747220 | MGnify/ENA primary metagenome ERZ747220 (study PRJEB28778, sample SAMN05720191) | bioreactor metagenome | isolation source: Anaerobic biogas reactor | place: USA:Washington...
CCGGTGATTGCATTGTGCCAATGGCGCAGCCTGGGCGGCAGATAATAGACCGCTTCATAAACCACAGACAAGACAAGCAGCAATGCCGCGTTATTGGACAAGATTAAGAAAATTTCCCGATCCATTCAATCCCCCGGATGATACTGCCAGCGCGGGCAACCCACAGCGCTGGAGGGCGTTGATGCAAGTCCTAAGCAAACATGAACAGAGAAGGGTACATGTACTGAAGCTTCTTTTGAAAACCGCCTTTTGGTGGTACAAGATGCTCCTTTTCCTGAGTGTTTTCAATCTAACATGGCCTTTGCGTCCGGTCAAGGAAAACCGTTGGTTCCTCCCCGGCAGCGTCCAGGTGCTGGATTGATGCCTGAGATTGGCGGATATGGCGGCCCTTCACGAAAGGAACCCGCCCCTCCCAATGGCAGGCGCCGCCAAAGGGAGGGGCGGGGGTCGGTGCTGGCAACGCTTATCAGGGCTTCTTTCCTCTGCCTGTTCAGCCGACGGTTGCCATGCTGAACATCAGAACATGTGCGAACAGGCCAACCAGGATATACAGCTTTCCGCGCAATCTGATTCTGTCCTTATTATCCATGGTGTATCCTTTCCCATAGGTTCATCGGGTCTTGCTTCTTTGTTGCCGCAAAGGCAATCTGAGAACAGCTTCCCGGTAAGGGTTGGTCCGTTATTGCCCGGGCCGTTGGGCGCGTCTCGTGAGCGTATGCTTGGGGCCTGCTGTCCGCTGATGCCGCTGTGGGAGGAGGTGCCCGCTGCCGTCCATACAAATCTATCGCAATCGAAATGTACCCCCCGCCTGGCTGCTTAATCGCCTGGAATGAAAAATTTGGCTCTGTTGCTTTTTGACGCTTTATGAATGTCCTGCGCTGTCTTGCGTTCAAACAAGGAATATGACTGCTGTATTTATAATGTGTTTCTTATTATTGCAGGTTTCATCACTGGAAAATCCCCGGAAGCCGTGGGGGCACATTCCCAGGGCAGCGCCTGTATGCTATACTCCTGGGGACTTGAAGCGCTTGTTTTTCGGGGAGAAAGGCTGTGAACACATTGCGATGGAAAACCGCCATGGTGGCGGCGCTGGCGCTGTTGGTGCGCTGCGTGCGGGATGGCCGCCAGGGTCTCTAGGGCGTATTCGGTTCGTTCGGCGCCGGCGCGGGGGCGGGCTTGGCGACGCGAATACCCTGCCGTCCGGGCCGGATCACGATCTGGATGGGGTCGGGACCGGTCAACTGGCGCAGAATGTGGTCTGGCAGGACGACATGTAACTCGTCGATCCGGCCGTCCATGATGCGGTCGTAGACCTGGCGCTGCGCATCGCTCAGCAGGTCGCGATCGGCCTCCTGTCCGACCTTGTATTCCTCGAAGCTGATCTCCACCCGGTTGTTGATGGGATCAATGCTATGGATCAACCCGGCATCCAGGCGCGCTGTCTTCACCTGCCCGGAGATAGCCACCGTCATCTGCGGCACGACGTCCTTCAGATCGGGGCGGGAGCCGTTGCGCAACATCTGCAAATTCACCTGCTCCCAGTATTCACCGAGGATGTTGTTCTTGATGCTGACAGGCATATCGGTGGCCCGGATGGCACTCTGGATGGCGTTCCAGGCAGCCCCATTATAATCGGCATTTTTGCCGACGACGTTACGCACGACGCCGGCGACGATAACGGGATCGCGGAAATAGGTGCTCATCAGAGCGCCCGACGCCTCGCCGTCCCGGATGAAACGGGGCAGGTTCGCGATCTGCCTGACGCCGTTTACGAATTGCGCGCCGCTCAGGACACCAAAGATGGCTTCAATGTAGTCGTCGCCCAGCGCGGCGAGTTGGGCAGCCATGCGATTGCGAGCCCTAATCTCGCGCAGCACCGCCGCCGGAGAATGCGGGCCATCGCCCATGCCCCGCAGAATCGACTGCAGCCGGAAGATGTCCGGCGCATCGGCCAGGCCGGAAACGCTACCGGCCTGCGCGATCAGGCGCATGGTCGCCAGGCTACCGCCGTTGATCCGCGTGGTAATGTCCACAAGCGCGTTGAACGCGTCCTGATCGCTCAGGTCTTCACGAGGCTCCAGCGCGGTGCGGCGAAGCTGCTCGATTTCGGCCAGGTCCATGCGCCGCAACACAGCGTCGGCGCGCGCGATGGCGGTCTGCTTGGGCGCACGGGCAATAGACTGGAGCAGGAATCGAGCGCCGGCGGCCGTCTGCGGGTCGTCGCTGAGCAGCCCGCGAACGAGGCGAGGCAAATGCTCCATCTCGTAGCCGGCGGTGGCCGCATCGGAGGTGCGGATGGCGAGCCGCTGGAGATCGGCGAGAAGGTTCAGAATTGCGTCGTAGTCACGCGGCGCTCGCGACAGAATCGTCTGGAGCTGGGCCGGCGAGATGATGTCGGGCCGGGCGCGCAGATGGTCCAGGAGAGAGCCGTACCGGGAGTTCTTGATGTCACCCCATTCTGGATCCCAGAAGCTGGCCGGATCGATGTCCTCATAGCGCGCCGGCCCGCCAGGCGGCGGCGCTTCTACCTGCCGGCGGGGCGCCGGCGCCACCTGATCCACGACATGCTGCCACGACGCGGGCGGCACGCCGGTGGGCGCGCGCTCGCGCAGCGCCTGCTGCAGGGCCGGCTGCTCGGCGGTGAAGGATTGCAGCGTGCGCACCAGGCGCATCAGCCGCTGGCCCTCCGGCAGTTGAGCGGCAGCGCGCAGGGTCGCCACGACGGTCTGCAGTTGCGGCAGGGATAACACGTGGCTCAATTCGCCGACGAGGGCGCGGACCTCCGGCGCGACCGTTCCGGGCGGCAGCTCCACGTCCAGGTCGAGGGCCGCGCGCGCCGGCGCCGCCGGGACTGCTTCGGCGGCCACGTAGCCGCGCCCGGGCTCCATCTCCATGTCGCGCAGGGCGAGCCGGTGCTGGTCGATCTGGCGCTGCAGGCCGGCGATGTCGGCAAGGAGGCGGCGCTGCGCGCCCGGGTCGCCGGCGACCTGATCGAGCTGAGCCAGCCGGTCCTGGATGATGCGGGGCAGCTTCTCCAGCTCCAGCCGCGCCTCCCAGCCGCGCGTGCCGGGCGGAGGCGTGCCGTTGAGCGCCATCCAGGCCGCCATACGGTCGAGCAGGCGGCGCACCTGCCCGGCGAGCCCGGCGTAGCGGCGCATCAGGCGCACGGTGCCCACGTGCAGGCGGATGTCGTTGGCCGTGGCAGCAACGCCGGCGCGCACGTGAATGTTGCGCACCAGACCGGTGACCTCGTCGATCTCATAATGGACGCGAACGGTATTCCCGCGCAGCGCCGGGTCCACGGTCACGGGAACCCGGCCGCGCAGGTCGCGGGGCAGGACGGCGTCCACATGGACAGGCTGCCCGTCCAGCCCGCGCACGACCTGGCGCGAGAGCGCGTCGGCCTGGGCCGCCAACGCCTGGGGCGGCGCACCCTCGACCACGAGCAGGCGCAGCCGGCCGTCCAGGGTGACGAGCGCGCCCGGCCCCGGCTGCCCGCGGGAGAGGCGGGCAAAGTCGGCGTCGCCGACCACCTGCATGGGCACGCCAGCCAGCACGCCGCGCTGCGCCGGCGGCAGGCCGGATAGCATCTGCCCGCGCAGCCGGCGCTGGAGCTGCTGCGCCGCATCCTGATCGGCGAGGCGGAGCGCCACACCCTGGTCAAACTGGCGCAGGAACGTGCGCATGTCGGCGCCGGGGTTTTCGGCCTGATAGCGGCGCCAGGCGGCCAGCCGCTCCTCCGGCCGGCCGCGATGGGCCAGAATGTCGCCCGTGCGTGGGACGGGACCTGCTTCGTGGGGCATGCGGATGCCGCCGAGGCTGCCCACGCCGGCGCCAAGGACGGCGCCCAGGCCCGTTTCCAGCACCGTGCCCAGGGCGATGTTCGCCAGGATGTTGCCCTGTTTCCAGTTCTGTTCGTTGAGCAGGTTGCCGGTGAGGGCCGAGGGGAAGGCGGAGACAAGCCCCTCGCCGCCCTCGACGACAGCATGGGCAAAAACGCGCTGCGTGCGGCTGGGGCTCACCGCCATCGCGCCGAGCCGCTCCACGCCACGGGCGAACATGCCGCGCACCGTGCCCCGGCTGGCTGCGGCAGCGGCAAAACGGCCGGCGCGGGCGGCCTTGAGGGCGGCCCCGCCGATGCCTGCCGTGGGAATCGAGATGGCTACGTCCACAGCACCTACGGCGGCGTCGGTGGCGATCTCTTCCCAGCCGTAGGCGCCGCCCTTAATCGCCAGCTTGGCGCCGATGGTGATGATCGCCGCCGCGGCAGCGCCGATGGCGGCGGCGGCAACCAGCCCAACACCGGGGATGAGCGAGGCCAGCGCGCCGACGATAATCGCCCCGACGAGCGCGGCCATGGTGGCGAAGTTGACGAACTGGTCGATCTTGGCGCCGTAGTTCTGCGCCGACAGCTCGGCGCCGCGTATCCGCGCCGCGAACTCGGCCGGGTCGCCACGGAAACGTCCCTCGGCGTCGAACTGGTCAACGTAAGGGCCACTCTGCGGCTGTCCATCCGGCCCAAAGGTGATCGGCCCGCCGACCATCGCGTTCAGCTCGGCCTCGTTGTATTCCAGGGAGCGCTCCTGCCGCGAGCCTTCGGCCAGCCAGCGACCGAAGGCGCCGGTCTCCTCGCGCCGCTGGTGGATGGCAAAGGCGGCGACTTCGGCGCGCTCCCTGTCGTTGCGGGGCTGGCCCAGCAGGAGGCGCTCGGCGCGCAGACGGTCTTCGCCGGAAAGCTCGGTAAAAGTGCCCCCGTGCCCGAACACGCCCATCTCGGCGTAGAGGTCTTTGCCCGTCCTGGCCCTGTGGCCGGCCCGCATCTCGGCGATCTCGTCGCGGTTCATCCGCCCCAGCGTGCGGTCGATCAGCTCCTCGGTGGTGCCCACCCCTTCCATGGCGAATTCGAGGGCCAGGCCGGCTGTCGCGGGCGTGGAATGCTCGTCGCGCACCAGCCCTTCGACGAGGGCGTTGCCGGTATCGCTCAGATCCTCGTCCTGGAGCTGCGTGATGACCTCGGCCTGGGCGGCCTCCGGGCTATCCGGCGGGCCGCTGCCGTAGCGAGTGGCAAAGAGCTCGAACACCTCCTGACGCTCGCGCCGCGCCCGCTCGCGCACCTCGTCGGGGACCGGGTTGTTGGGATTGAGCCGGGGATCGACCAGGGCCTCGTCCAGCTTCATAATGTCCGGGCCGCCTGACCTTTCTGCTTCCACGCCGAGGCGGGCGGCGCGGGCCTCCACGCTGCCCTCTCCGAGGAAGATGAGGGCCCGGGCGAGATCCTGCTGGCGCTCGCCCACGCGCAGCGTTTCCGTGTAGGTCTCGCCACGGCCGGCCGAACGGGTAACCTCAATCTCGCGTATGGCGTAGGCGTAGAGGCTCTCGGCTGCGGCCTCTTCGGAAATTGTCTCCCCGGCGTCGAGATCGACCTCGCCACGGATGTGGGCAAATTCGCGCTGCACACGCTGGCGGCGCTCTTCGGCGCTGAGGAGGCGCCCGCCGTGCTCTTCGGCCGTGGCGGCGCGGCTGTATTCGGCAAGGACGGTATTGAGGGCGTCGTCATCGCCCCGGCGGCGGGCAGAGTCGATGCGCTGCTGCATGCGGTAGGCGTCGGCGCGGAAGGGGTTGCCGGCGTCCAGCGCTTCGAAGACGTTGAGGTCGGTGCTGTCTTCGTCCAGCGCCTCGCGCACCTCTTCGCGCGTCTCCTCCCACTCGTCCAGCCCGTGCAGCTCCTCAAGCTGTTCCGGCGTCAGGGCGCGCATGATGGCCTCGATGCGGTCTTCTTCGTCGTTGTACCAGTGCATCGAGGCTTCCAGCTCGTAGCGGGCGCCGATGGCCGTGTTGCCGGCGACGTAGTTGATCGCCGCGTAGTAATCGTCGCTGCCCTCGTCCAGCGCCCAGGCCAGCGTGCGCTCCAGAATGTAGCCGCGCATGTACCAGAGCTGGGTGATGGCTGCGCCCTGGGCGGCCGTCAGCCCGCGCAGCGCGCCGGTGACGCCACCCTCGTCCACCTTGTCGATGATGCCGTAATCGAGGGCCGCCACCAGCTTTTCGATGCGCACCTCCAGCCCATCGCGCACCGTCGTCCAGGCTGCGGTCAGCGCCGGCTCGAAGAAGGTCGCCGGCTCCATCTGCGGCAGGAGCCATTCCCGGAAGGCGTCGCTCTGCGTGTTCAGCTCCAGGAGGAACGGCGGGTAGCCTTCGGCGAGCTGCCGCTCGACGGGCTCCAGCGCCTCGGCAAAGACTTCGGCCAGCGGCTGCGCCCATAGCTCCGCCGTCTGGGTGACGGCGCCGGCGACGGCGGCAAAACCGCTCGTCAGCGCGGTCGCCGACTCGCCGATGGAGGAAGCGAGCGTTTCCACCGTGGTCATCAGCTCGGCGCCGGTCTCAGCCACCCGCTCTTCCATCTGCACGCGCCCTTCGGCGCCCTGGGCTGCGATTTCCGGCAGGCGCACGGCCTGTACCGTGAGGAGCTGCTCGCGGAAGAGGCTCTGGGATTGCTCGACGCCCTGGCGGGTGTCTTGAATCGCCGTGCCGGCAAATTGCTCCAGCGCTTCCGGCGAGGCAGCAGCGGCCTGCTGCAGCTGATCGTGTAGCTGCTGGGCGGAGGCGGAGATGCGCGCCTGACCCTGCTCGCGCACGCCGGCAGCCGTCTCCATCGCCGCCGTGGCCTGCTGGTGGGCGGCGGTAACGTGCTGCTGGGCGATGCTCTCCAGCGCGGAACGGGCGGCGCGCTGCTGGGCGTCGAGCTGCTGCAGGGCGTTGCTGCGCATGTCGGCGATGATCCGGTGGGCCTCGGCGACCTGCTCGCGCAGCCCATTGAGGGCCGTCGCGTGGGCATTGCGCACGCTGTCCATCCCCTGCGTATTGACCCGGGTGGCATGTTCCTGCAGGGTCGGCTCCAGACCGTTGCGGATGTCGGCCTGCAGGCTCGTCGAAGCCTCGTTGTAGCTCGAGGTGACGTCGAAGGAACGGGTCGCGAGCTGGCTCAACGCTTCGGTCACCAGGCCAGGAGCGGCCTTGCGGCGGGCCTCGTTCTCGGCGCGCTGCAGGCCCGTGCCGCTGTCGGGAAAGAGCGTGTCTACCGACGACCCCCAGCTCTCGACGGCGTCGTAGGCAGCCAGAGAGGTCATCTCCGCATCCCAAGATACGTCGTCGAGCAGGGTCACATAATCGGCGGAGAGATCGGCGACGATGGCCGTGATCTGATCCTCGGCCGTCTCTGCGTTCTGGCGAACGGCCGCCAGCCCGCTGCGGCGCGCCTGGGCGAGCTGGCGGCGGGCGGCCTCGAACTGCTGATCGATCAGGTCGTCGGCAGCGAGTGACGCGGCGAGGATGGTCGTCTGCGCCTGGCCGAAGGAGGCAGAGAGCTGGGCGTCGGCCTGCAGCAGATCGCCGGCGAGCTGGCTCACGACGCTGCTATAGGAGGCAGCGGCCTGAGCCAGCAGGCTCTCCGCGCGCCCGGCCAGGGACTGCTGCTGCTGGCGCATTTGCCTGACGGCAGCCGCGTATTGGGCGGGGACACGGCTGCGGGCCGGGGGCGCTGCGCGCGGGCGTGGCGGCGCGGGGGCCGGCGCTGTCTCCCCGGCCGGAGCCAGCGCAGGCTCCCTGGCCGGCATCCTGCGCTCCAGAACCAGGAGGGGCGGCGCCGTGAAGCGGGCCTGCTCGCGCGGCATGTCCAGAAACGGCGCGGCGGGCAGGACGAGCGGCGGCAGTGGCTCCAGGACCAGTTCGACGCCGGCTACCGCTTCCGTGCCATCCCCGCCGCCTTCGGGGGCTGTCGCTTCCGCCGGGGCCGGGGCGGCGGCTACCGGCTCCTCTTCGGCGGCGGGCGCGGTTTCCTCCACTGGCCCTTCGGGGCCCTGCTCCGCCGTTTCTGTGACGCCGCCGCCGGCCGGACTGACTGCGGCGTCCGCCTCTTCGGCCGCCGCCTCTCCGGCAAGCCGCTGCTCGCCGCCGGCTTCGACTTCGGGCGCGGGCGGCGCGCCAGACTCGCGCCCGGCGGTGACTGTTTCGGCGATCAGCCTGCGGCGGGCTTCCTGCTGCCGCTCGGTGGGTGCGGGCAGCGTCAGCGCGGGAGCCGGGGGTTCCCGGACGGGCGCCGGCGGCGACGGCGCGGCGACCGGTTCGGCAACAGGCGGCAGACGGCGACGGTCACCCATACTGGCGGGCCAGGGCGTAGTAGTCGCCGAAGGCGGCGCGCTGCAGGGGACGGCCCGGCTTGCCGTATTCGGCGGCGACGGCACGCACCAGGTGCACCATGCCGATGGCCTCGTGGCGCGCGGCCGCCGCAAAGGCCGCGGCGAGGACGCAGTTTTTGATGTGCCCGCCGGTCAGCTCGAACTGCCGGCCCAGAAAGGCAAAATCGACGCCGGCCTCGACCGGCGCCTCGCCGGGCAGCAGGCCGCGCCAGATGCGCTCGCGATCGGCGGCGTCGGGCAGCGGGAACTCGACGACAAACTGCATGCGCCGGCTGAAGGCCTCGTCGAGGTTCTGGCCGAAGTTGGTCGCCAGAATGGAAATGCCTTCGTAGGCTTCCATCCGCTGCAAGAGGTAGCTGATCTCGATGTTGGCGTAGCGGTCGTGGGCGTCTTTGACCTCGGAGCGCTTGCCAAAGAGGGCGTCGGCCTCGTCGAAAAAGAGGATGATGTTCGCCGTGCGCGCTTCCTCAAAGATGCGGTCGAGGTTCTTCTCCGTCTCGCCGATGTATTTGCTGACCACGCCGGCGAGGTCGATCTTGTACAGCTCCAGCCCCAGCGCGCGGGCCAGGATCGACGCCGACATCGTCTTGCCGGTTCCGGAAGGGCCGCTAAAGAGCGCGGCAAGGCCCCGACCGTAAGGCAGCTTGCGGCCAAATCCCCAGCTATCGTAGACCTGGGCAGCGTAACGCTGCTGGTTGACGATGGCCCGGAGCTGGGCCATCTGCGCCGGCGGCAGGACGAGGTCGTCCCAGTCGTAGGCCGTTTCCGCGCGCGTCGCCAGGCGGCTGAGGGCGGGGTTGGACTGCCCGCGAGCGCCCGCCAGCAGGTCCTCTCGCGTGGGCGGCGCCTCGGGGCCGCGCCGCAGCCAGGCTTCCTGCCGGGCGATCTGCGCCGCGTCGCGGATCTGCCCGGGCGTGAAGCGGAACTGCCCGGCCAGATCGGCGAGGTCGAGCGCGCCGCCCTGCCCGTTGAGGTTCTGGCGCCAGAGCGTGTGGCGCGTCTCGAAATCGGGCAGCGGGAAGTGGAGCGTGAGGGGCGCGGGGGCCAACCGCGCGGCAAGCTCGGAGGCGGCGCTGGCAATGACGCCTTCGCCGAGGCGGGGCCACCACAGCTCCGGCTCCGGCAGAAGGTCAAACTCCTGCAGGTGGACGAGCGCGCCGCGCAAGCCGGCCTCCCGCCGCAGGGCAAACCAGAAATCGGGGGTAAGCTGCCGGGCGCTGGCGACCAGCAAGGGCCGGCAGAGAGCCGCCGCGAGGTAGCGGGCCGCCGCCGCCCTGCCCGCGCCGCGCCGCCCGACCAGCAGGATGGGCGGCGACGCCTCCCGGCGCCACCAGGCGAGCAGATGGCCGAGGCGGGGCAGCAGATCCGGGGGGACGGCAGGCAAATCGTCCGGGGCGCCGGCCGGCACGACTTCTACAGCGCCGACCAGGGCCGCGTCGAGCGCTTCCGCGCCGAGGAGGTAGGCGACAATGCGGTCGTCCAGCTTGAGCGGGCGTTCGAGCAGGGGAACGGGGTAGTTGTTGATCTGGGCCGGCGCGAGCACGAGGCGGTGCTGCAGGAGCGGGCTGCCGGGCGCAAAAGGGTCGCGCGCAGCGGGCGTCGCAGGGTCCAGCCCCAGCAGCCGCCAGAGCAGGCCGGGCGTGAGCCAGCGGCGGGCGGGATCGTCGTGCAGGCAGGCGCAGGCCTGCAGTAGCTCGCCGTCCACCTCCGTCGCCAGCAGGCAGAGCAGGATGGTGGCTTCCAGCGAGGAGAGATGGAACTGCCGGGCGAGCCGCTCGATGGGCAGATCGGGCGTCTGCCGGCGCCGCGCATCGATCTCGGCGGCGAGCTGCGCGGGCTCTACGCCGGCGGCGATGGACAGAGCGGGCCGGGCGACGAGCGGGCTCGGCGCGCTGCGCTCCAGCAGCGCCTGGAGGCGGGCAGCCAGCAGCCGCCGGGCATCGTGGGCCAGCTCTTGCGGCCCTGTGTATGGCAGGGAAGGCGTCATGGTAAGGTGATCGTCAGGCGGCGCCCGCCGAGCCAGGGGATGGCCCCCTGCTCGCCGGTGCGACCGGCCATGTGCAGGACAATGCCCAGCGGCGAGCGGGCAAGATGAACGTCAATCGTCTCCTCCGCGACGAGCAGGTGGCCCGGCTGGTTGAAGATTTGCTCTGCGAGATAGGCCGGGCTGCTGGTCGCGAATCCACGGAGGCCGGCGGCAAAACGGCGCAGGACGAGCAGCGCCACCGGATGCACCGAGAGCGCCACCGCTTCGGCGGCGATTTCCGGCGGGACTTCCGGCCAATCCACAACGGCGTCGCGCGCCGCTTCTGCTTCGCGGGGCGAGAGGCCGGCCATCCAGGCTACCGCGCTGTCGCTCCAGGGCGGAGGCAATGCGGCCATGCCCGCCGCCTGCAGGAGAATCTGGTAGAGGCCGGCCGGGCCGACCTGTTCGACCAGCGCCAGCTCGCGCAGGACGGGCAGCAGCAGGGCCAGACCGGCGTAGGGTGTGGCGAACTGCGAGGGGCGTGAAACCGGCCGGTCCGGCGCCAGCTCCAGCGCCTGGACGAGCCGGGCGACGTAGCGCCGCCCGGATTCGTGGGGCAGGAGCGGGGCCAGCCACCCGGCCAGAGCAGCCCCATCCGCCAGCCCATCCAGCAGCGGCGCGATGGCCGCGCTCTCGTGAATCTCGGCACGGGCCAGGGCTGTCCAGAACCAGGGCGCCGGCCGGCGCTGCCAGAGGCGCTGCAGGCGGGCCATCTGCTCCCCGGCCGCGGCAGCCTCGGGCGCCGGCCAGCCCTGGGCGCTCAGGGCGACAAAGAGGCGCAGCCGGTTGCGCGCAAAGCTGCCCTCGCCCTGCTCCAGCGGGAGGCCGGCCGGTAGGGGCGGCAGCGCCTCCAGCGCGGGCAGGTGGGGCGCGATAGCGCGGCCCGGCCCCTCATCCCAGATGAGGGCCAGGTCGGCCGGCTCCAGGCGGCGCAGCAGGGCTTCCCACTGCTGCCCGGCCCTCAGGCGCCGGGCGACGGGCAGCAGCAGCTCCGGCCGGGGCGCGAGCAGGAGCGCGGCGATGCGGCCGGCCGGCAGCCCCTGCAGCGGCCTGAACTCGGCGTACATCCAGCGCGACCAGGCCCGCCCAGCGAGCAAATCGGCCAGGAAGGCGGCGACAAAGTGGGCCTGGTCGTCATAGCGCATGACGTTGCCCGACGGGCCGCTGCGCAGCGCGCCGGCAACGGCGCGAGCCAGCAGCTCGGCCCAGACGGCGGCAATCGCCTGATCGTCGTGACGGTCGCCGTCCAGCCAGAGGCTGACGTGCAGCTCGCGGATGCGGTAGACAGCGCCGTCATCCTGTGCCGCGCGCGCCCAGCGCCCGGCAAGCGTCTGGGGCAGCCGCTCCCTGACGACACGATCCAGGCGGCGCTGCGTGTGCCACTCCGAGGCCGCCCGGCCGGAGGCGTCGGGCTGGAGGAAGTAGCGGGCACGGACGTTGTGGATACGTAACATGGGCTGCCGCTCCTAAAAGGGAATATGGAATTGGCGGAACAGCCAGCTCACGTCGCGCTTGCGCATCTGCTGGAGCTGGCAGCGGCGCTCCCAGCTTCCGTCTACCAGGGCGCGCGCGAGGATCTTCTCGGACCCCTGGTAGGGCAGCAGCGTGCGGATGACGCGCTGCAGCCGCGGCTCGTCGAAATGGACGACGGCCATACGCAGCTTGTTGTAGAGCACGTCGCCGCCGGCGACCGGATAGGGGTGGCGGCGGCGGAAGAGGTGGTAGACGACGCTCTGGGGCTGGGCGACGACGTCGTAGCCGAGGAGCCAGAGGCGCAGGCACAGCTCGAGATCCTGGCTACCCCAGCGGGTCATGCCGGTGTCGTAGCCGCCGGCTGCGCGGAAAGCATCGGCGCGGACGACGTGGCAGGCGCCGCCGTGAAAGGGCACGTAGGTGGGCCGGTCCTGTCGCGGCAGCCAGACCCGCTCCAGGGTGGCGTCCTGCCAGGTGTTGCCGCAGCCGGCCGGGTGCGGCGGGCTGATGTCGGCAAAAGCGGGCCCGGCAAGGGCAATGTTCTCGCCGGCGTCGAGCGCCGCCAGCAGAGGGGGCAGCCAGCCGGCGGGGACGTAGACGTGGGCGTCGAGGAAGATGAAGACGTCGCCCGCAGCGGCGGCAGCGCCGGCATTACGCGCGCCGGGCACACCCACGCCGCCGGTATGCACCACGCGCACGGAGTCGCCGGCGAAGCGGCGGCGCACCGTCTCGACGCTGCCATCGGTGGAGCCGTCGTCCACGACGATGACTTCCAGCAGGTCCAGGCCGCTGTGCTGCAGGACGTAGGCCACGGTATCGACGAGGTTGGCGCCCTCGTTGAGGGTGGGGATGACCACCGAAACCCGTGGCTCAGCCATCGCGCCTCATCAGCTCGCGCGCCCGTTCCTGCAGCTCGGCGACGCGCACCTCGGAGACGCCGAGGATTTCGGCCAGCTCTTCGGCGGAGCGGGTGGCGAAGAGGAAGACGTTGTCGATGCCGGCCGCCTCCAGCCGCTCGCTGCGTACGGGGCCGATGTCGCGAATGTCGCTCACCGGCAGCGTGCGACCGCGATCGAGGTCGAGATCGGTCAGGTCCACAGGCCCGAGCGGGATAAAGGTGGGGCGGAAAGTGGGGCGGAAAGTGGGGCGGAAAGTGGGCCGGAAAGTCGGCTGGAAGGTCGGCCGGAAAGTTGGCTGAAAGGTTGGCCGGAAGGTAGGCGGCACCAGCGTTGGCGGGGCGAGTGTCGGCGGTTGGAAGGTCGGCTGAAATGTCGGTTGAAATGTCGGCCGGAAGGTGGGCGGCACGAGCGTCGGCGGCTGGAAGGTGGGGAAAACCGTGGGACGAACTGTGGGCCGGACCGTCGGGGCTACGGTGGGGGCCGGCGTGGGCGCCGGTTCTTCCTCGCAGCGGCAGGATACGTGCTGCTGGAGAAGGGCCTCGCTGAGCAGCACGCGCCGGTCGCGGCGGTTGTCCACGTCGATCGGCGTGGCGCGCACGCCAATCGTCGCCAGGACCACGCAGTCGTCGTCGGCGCCGGGCGCCGGGGGGCAATCCGGCAGCGCCTCGCCGCAGACGATAGCGTCCAGCTCGTCGCAGCTCGGGAGCGGCGCTTCGTGTGAGGCAGGCAGGCGGCAGAGCACGCGCACCCGGTAGCCCTCGCAAACGCGGCTGAAGTCGTAAGCGCCGCCGGCCGGATCGCAGCCCTCGGGCATCGCCACGGATGGCTGGCAGGGCTCTTCTTCCGGGCAGACTGTCAGATAGACAGTGCCCGCGCCGATCGGCAGCGCCGACTCCGGCAGGAAGACCTGCTCGTCAACGACGTTGCCTGCGGGGTCGATAATGCGCAGGCGGTCGCGAACGTTATTCAGCCGCCAGTTGCCCAGCTCGCCGGGGTCGGCCACGTAGCGGTTGATGCGGTCGGGCGGCGGCGATTCGTGCCGGGCGGCGCTGCCGGAGTGGATGCGGATCACGCTGCCGGCCTCGAAACGTGTCTCCTCGCGAAAGGTGTAGTAGGTAGCCATACGCTCGCGGGGCGTGTCGATGTTCAGCGTGTGCTCGATGCGCCAGCCTTCAAGGCTCCGGCTATCGGTGAGGCCGATCTCGACCCACTCGGCGTTATAGTCGGTGCGCAAGTCGCGGCCCGCCGGGTTGATCATCGCCCGGACCAGATGGACCTCCGGGCAGTCTTCCTGCGTGCCGAGGCAGCCCAGCACCATCGTCTCCACGTCGATGGTCGTGGCAGCGGGGATGTAGATCTCGTCGCCGCGCGGGGAGAGGGCGTAGCCGGCGCCGATCTCGAACGACCAGGGATCGCCGACCGGATCGACCTGCCGGACGATGGCGCCGCAGACGACGCCCCAGCCATGCAGGAAGCGGTTGTGCCGGCGCATCCGCTCGCGGGCGTAGTCCAGCCCCAGATTGAGATCGCCGGCCGTTAGCTGCTGCCGGTCAAAGTAGCGGGGCCGCAGAAGTGCGGCCGTCCCGTTTTCCTGTGGTGGCATGGTCATGCTCCTATTGCTGTTCCTGGCCGGCGGTGAACCAGCTCTCGAAGCTATCACCCTCGTTGCCGTTGCCGGTGGGCAGCCGGCCGCCGAGGAAGTTGCCGTCTACGGCCAGATCCTCCGTGTCGAGCACAAAATCGGCGCGCAGCAGGATGCGGAGGAACAAGAAGCTGGTATCGAAGAGGGGCGGGAAGAACTCGGGGTCGAGGACGAGACGGACGGCCCGCGTCTCCGGCTCGTCAGGCGGCAGCGGGGCCACTTCGACGATGCGCCCGTCGCCGTCCTGACCGGTCACTTCGACGGCCTGGTAGATGGCGCGGGGCAGGATGCACTCGCAAAGCAGCCCGGTGCGCTGGTCGGTGTGGCGCACGTAGAGCTGGAAGACCTCGCTGCGCGTGCGCTCGTCGTCCAGGCGCCGTAAGATTGTTTCCGTGCGCACGGGCCGGTCGAAGGCAATCACCAGGCCGGTCTCGGCGCGCGGGGTGCCGATCTCGCGCCAGTTGGCGTCGAAGATGAGGTTCTGGAATTCGCCCATCGGCATCTGGCCATCGTGCGGCCAGCTCAGCGCCTCGATGTGCGTCAGCTCGGGCTGCTCCGGCGTGTCGCCCGGCGCGCCGCGCGGGATGCCGAGGATGAGCCGCTGGTCGCCTTCGGGATCGCCGGCAATGGGCTGCAGGGTCGCGGTCGCCGCGCTGCCGGGCGGCAGCGTGTTGGCAACAGCCTCGACGATGCCCGGGCCTCGCGGGCCGGCCTCGCCGGTGGGAATGCCGACGACCAGCCGCAGGTCGCCCTCGGGATCGCCGGGAATGGGGTCGAGGGTGGCCGTTGCGGGCGAGCCGGGCGCAAGCGTCTGGGCCTCGGCTTCGGCGATGCCGGGACCGCGCTCGCCCTGCGCGCCCGCTTCGCCGGCCGGACCGCGCGGCCCGGGGACGCCTTCGGCAAAACCCTGCTCCAGCATGCAGCGGATCACATCTACGATGGTGTTGCTGCTGGGAACCAGAGGCCGGTGGGTCAGGTTGTCGATGACGTTATCGCCGGCGCCGGCGCTGTCCGCCGCCTCTATCGGGGCGCCGAGCGTGTAGGCCGGCAGGTGGGCCAGAATGACACAGTGATCGTCGTCGCCGCCGGCAGTACAGGTCGGGCAGGCGTCGATGATGCCGAGGAAGCGGTCGGCGCAGGCGCTCTCGTCCACGTCGAGGACGGCGACGACGCCGCGCGCTGTGTCCTCTTCGTCTTCGGCGGGCACGTCGGCCGCGACGTAGAGGCGACGCCCGTAGAGGTTCAGACGCTGGTGGCGGGTGACGCCGAGCAGATCTTCGCGGGCGGCCCGCGGGTCTACGGGCTCGTCGGGCGCGGTGGCGGCGATGGCGTCTACCGAGAGCACGACTACCTGCGAGAGGACGCCGTCTTCCTGCAGGACGTAGGCAAAGCGCTCGGCCGGGGCCAGCGCCAGATCCAGGGGCGTGCCGGGCCACTGCCCGCCGCGCCCGTCACGCACCAGGATCAGGCTGCCGCCATCGTCGTCTATGCGGTAGCGGCTGAGCAGGGCGCTGCCGGCAGCATCCCCTTCCCCGGCCCAGAGGACGTAGAGATAGTCGCTGTCGCCGCTGGTTTGCAGGGCCGCGGGCGTGCCAAAGCCTTCGATGCTCGCCGGCGTTACCTCGTTAAAGGTGGCGACATCCACGACACGCAGGCCGTTGGCGCCATCGGCAATAAAGAGGTAACGCCCGTCGGCGGTGATGCTGAGGATGGCTGCGCCGCGTTCGGCCGGGCTCTCATCCGCGCCGCCGGTCAGGTCGGTGCTCAGGTCGATCTCGCGCCGGTCGGCCGGGCCAGCCGGCGGCGGGTCGGCTTCGTCCAGCCAGTTGCGGATGGCCTCGTCGGACCAGGACCAGAGACGCCCGCTCTGGAGCATGAGGGCAAAGAGCGCGCCCGTCTGCCGGGAGACGACGAGGCGGGCAGGCTCCTCCAGGTCGATGACGGCGGCCGGGTCGGGCGTGTCGCGGAGCTGCGCCTCCCGGAAGACGGCGATGCCGAAGGGCGCCGTATCGCTCCACTCCGCTGCGGCGACGTAGATGCGGTCGCCGAGCAGCGACAGGGCGACATCCGTAGGCTCGCGGGCGGCGTCTGCGGCGGTGATGATGTTGTGCGTGGTGGTGTCGAAGACGTAGAGCCGGGCGCCGTCGGCGGGGTCGCCGACGCCCTGAGCGGCGACGTAAATCTGGCCGAGGTCGTCGTCAATGACCACGGCGCGCGGGCTTTGCTCTTCAAACGTCAGGGTGTGCAGCCATTCGAGGTGCGGGTCGAGCGGCGGGCGGGCGGGCATCTGCTGCCCGGCCGGGCGGGCAAAGAGCTTCACGGACACTGTCTCGCGCAGGCGACCGTATCCCTGATCGCCATTGGCGCAATCGCAGGTGGGCAGGAGCACGGGAATGGGCTCTTCGGCGGTTTCGGCATAGCAGAGGGCAATGAAGAGATCCTGCGCCTCTTCGCCGCTGAGGTCAATTTCGTTTTCGGCGATGAGGTCGAGGACGCGCACCAGCTTGCGCTCCGGCACAATCAGCTCGCGCCCGCAGCAGTCCAGGGCCACGCCCGGCTCAATGTAGACGTAGCGGTCGCGGCAGCTTTCGTTGGGGTGCGGCGAGACCTTCAGGCCGCAGACGGTGCCGACGCCGTGGAGCAGGTTGTTGTGCAGCCAGTCCTTGCCGACCATGTAGGCCTGCTCGGCGTTGAAGTCGCGCTCCAGCAGGGGTTTGCCGTTGAAATAGATATTGCGCGAGAAAGAACGGATGCCGCAGGGGATACAGACGTTGCCATTTTCGCTCATGCTCAGGACTCCTATCAGGCTTTCGAACTCTATGGTCATGCGCTCATGGTCAGCGCAAAAATGTATGGTCGAGACGCGGGCGAGAAGAGTGTGCAGCCAGCACGCCGCTCTGGCCCAGGCGCAGCTCGCCCAGCGGCGCCGCGGGTGGCTCGCCGATGATCATGTCCAGGCCGACTGTCGATTGGCAGCCAATGCGGATGCCCGGCTCGACCAGGCGCAGCTCGTGGCGTGTATGGGCGGGCCGGAACTGCTCGACGAGGCGGTTCAGCGTCGCCACCGCTTCGCCGTCTGTCGCCGCCTTGTTAGGCAGGACGACGGTGAAGTGGTGCGTGATCTCGCCGGGCTCGGGCTGCAGGGGCCGCCCGGCGATGGTGAGCGGCCCGCTCTGCTGCCGCAGCCGGAAATGTTCGATGACGTTTGTGTGCTCCGGCGCCAGGCCGGTGTGAAGCTGGAGCACGGCGAGCAGCCCGCCGATGGTGCCCCGGCGGCGATGCAGCTCGACGGCCCGGCGCACAAAGGCCCGCCGGGTCTCGTCCGGCCACTCGGCCAGGAAGGTGATGTCGAACCAGCTCGCCAGCCAGGCAAGGAATGGGCCGGAGGGCACGCCGGCCGGGTCGAGGTAGCCGGTGAAACGCTCGATCTGGCTCTCCACTTCGGCAAAGATGGTGTCGAAGTAGCTGAGAAAACGGTCCAGAAAGCCGGCGCTGACGGGGTCTTCGTGGAATACGGGCGGCAGAAAATGGAGCGACGAGCGCCGGGGGGCGTAGATTTCCAGCGAGCGCACCACGGGCGTCGTGCTGCCGTCGCCGCCGAAGGCGATCTCCACCCAGAGGTAGCGGCCCGGCTCGCTCTGCAGCAGCAGCTCCGGCTGGTCGCCGGGCCGGAGGATGATTGGCCGGGACCAGCGGCCGTCGGGCAGGGCAGCCACGCGGTCGTCGTGCAGCGGGGCGGCGGCGGTGAAGGTGCGGACGACCAGGTTCGTCGTCTCGGGGATATCGGCGTCGAGCACGAGGCGGTGCCAGAGGCAGTTGTAGAGGCCGCTGTCGAGCGCCGTGGTGCGGAAGGTGCCCTGGCGAGGATAGACGACGCCAAACGGCCGGGCCAGGAGCAGGGCATCCACACCAAGCAGGTAGCCGAGGCGATCGACGGCGAGGCCGGGCAGGTCCAGCGGCGGGCAGTCCGGCCGCTCGTCCTGCAGAAGCTGGATCGTCTCGTCCACAATCTGCAGGGGCCGGGGGAAGATGACGTCGTGCAGCTCGGCCAGGGTGAAGGCGCTATCGACACGGCCGTTCTCGCGCAGGCGGAAGATGCTGCCCAGCTCTTCGTCGAGGACGTAGAGGCGATCTTCGCCGTCGAGCGCGAGATGGCGCGGGCGCTGCAGCTCGCCGGCGCCACCGTGGTAGGCAACGTCGCGCCGCCAGAGCCGGTCGTAACGCCAGACGCGCTGGGCCGCGGCGTCGGCCACGTAGAGCCGCCCGCGCCGGTCGAAGGCAATATCCCACGGCTCGCCGCCTGTCTCGAGGAGGAAGCGCGGCAGCAGGTCGGGCAGGGTGTAGAAGATGAGCCGCCCGTGTCCGGTGTCGGCGACGACGAGATCGCCGTCGGGGCTCAGGGCGAGCCCGCGCGGGCCCGCCAGATCATAGGGGCCGGGATCGGCGGGCGCGGGCGGCAGGTCGCAATCGGCGGCCGGAGGCGCGGCGGGCTGTTCCCAGAGGGGCACAAAACGGCCCAGCGCCGGGGTGTAGGTGAGAATTCGGTTGCGGCCCGGCTCGGCGATGAACAGCCGGCCCTCGGCGCCTACGGCGAGGCCGGTCGGCCGGGTGAGGCCGCCAAAGGTGCCGCCCGGCTCCGTGTAGGGGATCGGGCGCAGCAGGGGATCGCCGAGGCGCAGGCCGCCGACTGCCGGGTCGTAAAAGACGCCCGCGTTCTGGGAGGCGGCCTGCCAGCCGGCGCGCTCGTCCAGGCGCAGGAAGACGGGGCCTGCGGGCCGCACTTCTGGTGTGCTCATCGTCGCGCCTCCGGGCCGTTAACCATGCGGGTCATAGATCACCTTCACGTCGAGCGCCGTGCGCGGGAGATGGACCAGCGCGCCGCCGGGCAGTTCGACGTAATCGTCGCAGCGCAGGGCGGGATCGGCCGGCTCAATCTCCAGGCAGACGACGCGGTAGACCTCGGCCACGCTGAGGATCTGCCGGTAGACGTTGCCATAGAAGATGTCCTGGCCGAAGGGCCAGCCCCGGCCGTCCTCGCCGCCGTGGAGCGGGTGGAAATAGGCCAGCAGGCGACCGGTCACAGCCTCCTGCACGGTCTTGAGATCGGCCTGCCGGCTGACGACGACCTCGGCCTTCAGCTTATCCAGCCGGAGGTAGGACGGGCCGGCGACGTACAGCTCGGTCGTAATCAGGCGGCGCTGGTTGAGATGCTGGCAGACAAGGCGAAGCTGTTCTTCAGTCGGCTGGGGCGTCTCCTCGCGGTTCATGGGCAGAATGATGACCGTCACCGCGCCGGGCTGGTCGTAGAAGGTGGGCGGCGTCGTGCTCGTGTCGGCAGCGGTCAGGGGCAGCGCGTAGGCGCGCTGGATGGGCACGCCGGGCGTCTGCAGAGCGAGATCGGCAAAATCCTCGGCGGTGACCGCGCGGTCGCGCATGCGCAGATCGTGGGGGGCGCGCAGCCGGACGTCTTCCAGCGATTCCACGTCGCCGCCGCCCTGGGCCGCGCGCACGTTGGTCACGCTATCTACCTCGCTGACGTTGCTCTTCAGCGCGGTAATGGTGTCCGGCCCGACGTTGCCCACGCTGCCGCCGCCATAGCGGTAGCGGCGGGCGATGACGGTGGCGCCGGCGAGGGGAATACGCCCATGCCGCCCGTCGCCAAAGGTCAGCACGCCAGTAGCGGCGTCGAGCATGTAGACGGCGGCGTCGGCGCCGCTGCCGAAGAAATCAGAGACGGGGCGCCAAGGCTCGCTCTGCCTGGCCCGATCGACCAGCTCGATTTCCAGCTCCGGCCGGGGCGGCTGCTGGCTCGTGTCCATGAGCACGGGCGCGTGGTCGAGCACAAAGCTCTGGTTCGGATGGCCATTGCTGGTACCGAGAATCTCTTCGACGCGGGTCACGGCGGCGGTGGCCGAAACCGTATTGAGCAGTAGCTGGCTGACCTGGGGCGGCTCTTCCGGCAGCTCTGGGCCGGCGAGCCGGCCGCGGAACCAGGTCAGCCCGTGCTCCACGGGCGTGGGGTCGTAGAGCGCGCTGGCATCCAGCCAGACGCTCGTGGCGACGGCGTTGAAGTTCAGCGAGAGGGGGCGCAGGAGGTCGGCGATGGCGCTGCGGTTGGTAACTGCGTCGCCGAGCAGCGTTTCCAGCTCGGCGCGCGTGGCGCCGGTTACGCCCAGCGCGTCCCAGACTTCGCCGCCGAGGCCAGCCAGAGCGTCGGGGCTGATGATGCCGCCGTCAATGTCGTCGGCCAGCTCCTCGGCCGTCGTCGGCGGCTTGGTCAGCGAGAGCGAGGCCCAGAAGGCGCGGCTGAGCTGGTCGAAGCGCACGGCCGGCAGGCGGGCCGGCACCTCCAGGTAGAGGTGGCCGCTGCGGGCCAGGCCGGCCGTGTCGTCGTGGTTGAGGACGAGCGGCTGCCAGACGGTGGGGTCCATGCTGGTAAACTGCGTGCGATGGTCGCTGCCGGTGTACGCTTCCCACTGGATCAGCTCGGCAGCCGCGCCGGCCTGCCAGGGGAAAAGGCAGTGCATCCCTTCCGGGCCGGTCAGCGTCTGGCCGTTGGCGCCGGTCTCAAAAACCTGGGGGACAAAGGCCGTCAGGTCCAGCTCGCCGGCCGGGAAACGGTCGGCGGCGTAGTTGACGTCCTTCTGGCGGTGCGGCCGGATGAGAATGCCCAGGTAAAAAATCGCATTGACGGCGGGCGCCGTCCCAAAGGGATAGAAGGGGTGCAGAAAGGTGGTCGTCGCCTTCTTGGCGTCGTATGCCGTGACCAGCTCGCGCTGCCCGCCGGTCTTGGGGACGATGACCGCCGCCAGCGCTCCGTTCAGGGCGCGCAGGGTGCGGTCGAAGAGTCGGCTGAGCCGCGCCAGGGCCGCCTCGGGCTCGAGGACCGGCGGCTCGGACGGCGGGATCGTGGCCGGGGTGGTGTCGCTCATGGCGGGAGGCTAGCCCGGCCCCGGCGGCGCGGCCACGACCTAGGTCGCGCCGGCGCGGCGCGGCGCCGGCGCCCGTGGGAACGTGCGTGGGGCGGAGCGGGCTCTACACTCACGGTCCGTGAAGGGAGCGCTGCCCCGAGCCTGGCCCCTGCTGCTTGCCAACGTGCTGGCGGCCGGCCAGGTCGCCGGCGCCCAGCCCCCGCTCGACACCGGTGCCGTCGACCGTTTCGTGACCGCCCAGATGCGCGCTCACGGGGTGCCCGGCATGGCCCTCGCGATCACCCACGGCGACCGGGTCGTGTACCTGAGGGGCTACGGCACCGCCGGGCGCGGACGCGAGACGACGCCCCGCACGCGCTTCCCCCTCGCCTCCCTGAGCAAGTCGTTCACGGCGCTCGCGGTGCTGCAGCTCGCCGAGCGCACGTCGAACGTGCTGACCTCCTTCGACCTCGCCGCCGAGGCGGACGACCTCGCGCAGGGCCACCTGCTCGCGTTCGGCGTGCCGCTCGCGTCGGGCGAGGAGACCGGGTTCCTGGGCGGGCACGCCGGCGTGGTCTCCACGGCCGAGGACATGGCCCGCTACCTCGTCATGCTCGCGAGCGGCGGGTCTTACCGCGGCAGGCGGGTCGTGTCGCCGTCGACGCTGGCGAGCGTCATCTCGCCCGCGACCGGCACCGGCTACGCCATGGGCTGGTTCGTGACCGACAGAGACGGCAGCCCGATGCTGCACCACAACGGCGTCCTCTCGACCTTCGCCGCCGACGCGGTGCTGCTGCCGGCCACGGGGCATGGCCTGGTGCTCCTCTACGACGTCCACAGCCTCGCGCACGACCTCCTGGCGTTCCCGCGCGTCCGCGACGGCTTGGTCGCGCTGCTGCTGGGCGAGGACCCGCCCGGCACCGGCTTCACGGCCCGGCACTGGGGGCTGGCGTTCGCGGCCCTGACCCTGATCGCGCTGGCCCTGGGCGTGCGCGGGCTCGCGTCCCTCCCCGACTGGGCGCGGTGGGCGGCGGCCGCGCCTCCCTGGCGGAGCGTGGCGGGCGCGCTGCTCAGGCTGCTGCCGCTGGCGTTCCTCGTGACGCTGCCGGCGCTCGTGCTGAGGACTTCAGGCCGGTACTTCGGCCCGCTGACCCTGTACCGCTCGATGGTCGGGGTCATGACGTGGCTCGGGGTCGCCGCGCTGCTGGGGGCGGTCGTCGCCGCCCTCCGGCTGGGGTGGCTGCTGCGGAGGGGGTGAGGCGTGGGCGCGTACCTGGTCCTGGTCGTCGTCCTCGCGGTCCCGCTGTGGGCCTACGGCGCCCTCGTGGGCGGCGAGCTGATGCCCGGCCTGCCCGTGGCCGCTACGGCGTTCGTCGTGCCGGTCGTCGCCGCGGCGCTGCTCGTCTACCGGGAGGGTGGCGGGGCGGCGCTGGCAGCGTTCCTGCGCCGCGCCGTCGACCTCCGGCGGGTCAGGGACCCGGTCTGGTGGGTACCCACGCTGCTGTTGATGCCGGCGCTGTGGGCGCTGTCGTGGTTCGTCATGGCGGCGCTGGGCCGGTCGCTGCCCGACCCCACCGTCCCGCTCCGGCTGCTGCCCGGGCTCGCGGCGGCGTTCCTCGTCGCCGGCGCGGCCGAGGAGCTCGGCTGGATGGGCTACGCCTACGCCCCGCTCGAGGCCCGCTGGGGAGCGCTCGGGGCGTCCCTGGCCTTGGGCGCCTTCTGGGCCGCGTGGCACGTAGTGCCGCACCTCACCGGCGGGCGCGACGCGGCGTGGATCGCGTGGTGGGCGCTGGGCACGGTCGGCGTCCGCGTCCTCCAGGTCTGGGTCTACGAGGGCACGGGGCGCAGCCTCTTCGCGGTGGTCGCGATGCACGCCTCCTTCAACGTGGCCTGGCAGCTCTTCCCGGTGCGCGGCTCGGCCTACGACCCGGCCGTGCTGAGCCCCCTCATCGCCGTCGCCGCGCTGCTGGCGGCCTTCGGGCTGCGGCGCGTGCGGTCGAGGCGCGCCTAGTCCGCCGCCGCGGCGTCCGCGGAGAAGAGGGGCCGTGCCGCCCCGAACCAGCGGCGCTCGTGCGCCAGCAGCCACTCCTTGCGCGGCACGCCGCCCCCGTAGCCGCCCAGCGTCCCGTCCGAGTTCACGACGCGGTGGCAGGGGACGACGATGGCGATCTGGTTCGTCCCGTTCGCCCGCGCCACGGCCC
>ENA-UOUL01002227-UOUL01002227.1-bioreactor-metagenome-genome-assembly--contig:-NODE-2227-length-23321-cov-4.829806_pt1 | contig 23321 bp, 20 predicted proteins | sample MGYA00249838_ERZ747220 | MGnify/ENA primary metagenome ERZ747220 (study PRJEB28778, sample SAMN05720191) | bioreactor metagenome | isolation source: Anaerobic biogas reactor | place: USA:Washington...
GGTGAAGCTCGGACACTCCAGGTCAGTCAGCAACGCCATCGGCGCACCCCACGTTCCGTTCCACACGCGACACGTCAGGCCCGTCGCGTGCGCCACCAGGGCAGCGGAGCTCGTCAGCGCCACCTGCTGATCGCTCGCCACGAGGTTCAGCCCGATGGAGGTCTCGGCATAGATGTACTCCTGGTGCGACGCGCTCACCATCATGAGCGGCGGCGTCTCGCAGCAAGTCAAGATCGCTGCCCCCGACGGCACCGTGCCCGTCATCGAGGTGTTCGTGAAGCTGTAGGTCAGCACATCGTCGCTGTAGACCGGATCCACGAGATCCACGATGCTGCCACTCGCCCGGAGCCCGCTGCCGTACTGACTCGACAGCGTCCACGTGATCCCCATCGACTCGGCGGGGCGCGAGTACGCCCGCGCCCATCCGCGCCCTCGACCCGCCCCGTATCAACGCCATCGTCAAGCCTCCTCTGTACTGCCGCTCACCTCCCTACTACCCGCGCCCCCGCGATCGACCTTGTCACCCAGCCAGCCCAGCGTCCGGCTTCCCCCTGCATGTTGCTGGGCTAAGTCCCTCCCTCGCCTGCGGGGGAGGGATGGCCAGCGGCCAGGGAAGGGGGCACCTTGGCGGCGCCCACCGGAGTCCCCCGCCAACCAACGCGCTGCCTCGCATCCCTCCCTCCCTCGCGCCGCCCCGGCGCCCTGTCGCTCCCCCCCCTGCGTAGCCGCTCCGGCCCTTGCGAGACTGGGCAGCTCCCAGAACTGACGATCCGCGCACCCGGGGCAGGAGTACCGGTCTGGAAGGGCTAACACCACGGTGGTGCAGCCTGACGCGCCGTGGGAGCCGCGTGTCACACATAGGGGAATGTGGGGGTAAGCCATGCCCGGGCCTTACGATCTAAAGAGTCCTTCTCCAGGGGACTGGCGCGCATCTGCTGGCAGATGGAGCAGGACCGGGAGGTCTACCGCGACATCCTGCACACCCTGCAGACGCCCCTGGCTACCGTCGCACTGGAGCTCCGCAAGCGAGCGGAGACGGCGTTGACGAACGGCTGGTGGGAGGACGCGGTCGACGATCTCTCCGAGTCGCTCCAGAACAACCGGTATGACTACCTGGCCCACCTTCAGATCGGGCGCGTGCTGTGGTTCCAGTATGGTCACTGGCAGCCCGCAATGGAGCAGTTCGAGCTAGCGCCCCGGTACGGCGATGCCGCTAACGCGGGTCAGGCGCAGAGGTACTACGCAGCCCTGGCACTCATCCACATGTCGCTACTGTGGCGCATGGATGGATCCGAGGAGGCCCTGCGCCAAGCGCTCTCCGCATGCGCCCGTGCTTGGGAGCTAGCCCCCGACGTAGATGCTGTGATCATCGAGTACGTTCTGCTTCTCTGCTTGCACCGCCAGGACGATCGCGTTGACGCTGTACTGCGGCGCGCGTTCCTGTCCCGCGAGAGTCGCGTCACGGCATACCCACGCCACCCCGACCTATCGGACCAGCCGCCGGTGACAGCCGCGCGGGACAAGTGGATGTCACGTTACGACCCGCTGCTCGATGAGGCACAGGCCATGCACGCCCGCGCACGCAGCCTCTGCGAGGCCTTCGGGTTCCGCCAGGGCTCAGCGCCCGGGGTGCACGCCGCACGGCCCAGAGAGTCCACTCCGCCACTGCTCGCCGACGTGAATGCCGCCCTCACGCACTGCTCCGAGGTCCTTGCCCAGCGGCGGCGGGACGCCGACAGCAGGGCCGACGCCGCCTCGTCCGAAGTCGCGAGGCTTCGTAACGCCCGGCTCGCTTCGCCCTCGTTGGCGCGTGAGACCGGCGAGGAACTCAAGTTAGCCTTCACTGGCGACTGGGGGTGGGAGGGCTGCTGTCCGCTCAGGCTGCTGCTCACCCTGCCGATAGTGGTTGTGTTCTGCATCATGAACGTTTTCCCCCATCGACGACATGCGGCCAGTCTGCAGGTCCAGACCGGCGCAGCGGAGGCTGCTGAAGAGGCGGCACGTGCCGCTATAGAGCAACCTCGCGCGATAGCGCAGCGGTTCGAACAGGAGGCCCAGCCGCTCCGGGAAGCGGCGAGGCGCATCATGGACGACATCGAGTCAGACGGCGCTCCTGCGGCGCAGAAGAGCCCAACGGGGCCACTGTTCCCGCCCGGGTCGATAGCGTAGAACTCCCCCAGACGGCGCGCGCTGCCTTGCCCCATCCATCCAGCCCAACCTGCCGCCTGTCGCGCACCGGCGCATCAGATCACTGGCTCCCAGCCTCTGTCCCGAGCAGCACCTCTGCCTCATGCAGCAGCGATGGCTGGACACTGCGTCCCGAGAGGTACAGGAGCTGGCGGGCCCTCGTGCAGCCAACATAGAACAACGCTCTGTCCGCCGCTGAGCCGGCGTCGTAGTAGTCACCAGCGAAGAGGAACACGATCCAGCCCTGGTGCCCCTTGGCGCTATGCACCGTTGACACCGTCAGATGCCGCGGCTTGGTGAGTGGCCCGTCCCGGTCAGCACTGCCCCCGTAGGGCCTCACGAATCCCCTGAGCAGGTTCGGACGGAGGCGTTCTGCCACGGCCTTCTCCAGCGCCTTGAGGTCACCCGATCGGCGCCCCAGGATCAGAATGTCGTCCGGGCGCACGTGCTGCGACTCGATGAGCATAGCCACCTCTGCGGCGAGCCATTCGATCTCAGCCCGCCTGCTCTCGAACTGGTGCACCTGGGGAGCGGTCCAACCCTCTCCTCGAAGTTCACGTTGAACCGACCGTCCGGCGCCTCCTCGATAAGCAGACGCCCCTGATCGTCGGCCCGCTCACGCAGTGTCTGAAGGTCAGCAAACCCCCTGGTCTCCACGCGCGCGCGCTCATGGGCCGCCACCCCGAGCAGCAGGTTGAAGGCAAGCCACGCGATGGGCCGCGTGTTGCGGAAACACTCGGTCATCACGCGCGACCGGCCGCCCGTTACGTTGATCCCAATGTCCTGGGCCCAGTTGGGCGTCACGCGCCTGTAGACGTTCTGCGCGTTGTCGTAGAAGATCGTGAGTGGTCGCTCGCCAGTCTCCCCGTGCGGCCTCGTCAGGTCGAGCAGCAGCCGGTACTCCTCGGGGCACAGGTCCTGCCCCTCGTCAATGAACACCGCGTCGAAGAGCACGGACTTGTGCCACTCGGGGTGCGCCTGGGCGAACGCCGACACCTGCGCGCGGTACGCGTCGGCACGCGGACCAGGCTCCATGGACTCGGTGGGGATGTACTCGATCGGCCACCCGCCCGTCTGAACGAGATGCCACAGGAGACCGTTGAGGTGCGCGGTCACGATGCGGTTCGTCAGCAGCGGCTCGAGTGTCTTCGACTTGTAGGACTCCCGGATGGCCGCCCGCAGCAGATCAACCAGCGAGCGGTTGTAGCAGACGACGGCGATCCGGGGCGGACTGCTCGGCTCGAACAGGCCAGACTGTTGCTCGGTGCGCCGGAGATACCCCGCGACCTGGTTGGCGAGCACGATCGTCTTGCCGCTTCCAGCACCCCCCCGGACCAAGCGAGGCATACGCCCCACGTCCAGGCGCGACAGCTCCATCTGCTCCCTGGATAGGTTCTTGTCGTCGTTCTGCAGCCGGTCCAGCAGGGCGCTCAGGGTATCATCGTCCGCCTCCGGGCGCGCCTCTCGCTTCACGTTGATGACCGCCGAATCACCGAGCACGCTTCGCACGGTGTCCACATGCGCGGCATCCAACGGGGCCGTGCGATGCAGCCTCCTCATCTACTCCTGCACGAGCACGTCGATCTGCTTGCGGAGCCGATGCCGATCCGAGAGTTCGTCCGACAGCAGGTAGTGCTCACGAGGGAGACAGTCGCCGAAGCCCCTCTGGCGCCAGTCCGCCTCCGCCGCGTTCGGTGTAGCGCCACCACACGGTTACAGATCGGGGCCTCACCGTGGTGGCGCTCGACGGCGTTCTTGACGTCATACATGACCCGACTGGCCTGCTCCAGCGGATTGAAGGGGTGCACGTATCCATCCCGCTTGATGTAGAACTCCCCCGACGCGACCCGCTCGATCTGGCTCAGAGACCAGCCCTTGACCTCGACCACCAAAAGACCACGTCGGGGTGACACAGGAGGATATCCGCCGGACGATCGGGCGTGTAGTGAACCTTCGCCTCGAACACGACGAAGCCCGCGGGCGAGTCGCCGTAAGCGGCCAGAAAGGCGATCCCGGCCCGGCTCTGGGCGTCATTGAGGACGCTCTCAACCCCTATGACCTCGATCTTGGCCTCTCGAACAGCCCTCTGCAGATCGGGGAACTGCCTCGCCACAATCAGGTACCCCCCAAGCGGCGTTCACGTAGCTCGCGGCGCCTGCGAGCTCGCGACTGGGTTCACACCAAACGCACCGGATGCCCCGCGCACGCGCCTACGGCCGGACACGCCTGCGCCACGCCGACGCCCCTTCGCCATCTGGAGCCCCGGGCGCATCCCGGCTCTATCTCTATCAAGCCCGCCGGCATCGCGCCGGTTCACGCGCCGCGCCTCTCCCCGTCCACGCCAGCGTTGCCCACCGGGATATCCCGTCCACCCCGCCCTCCGTTCCCGGATTCGTCCCTCTCCCCTGCGTGCAGCGCTGCGGGGGAAGGATGGCCAGCGGCCAGGGAGCGGGGCACTTCAACAGCCCCGGCCCAGCACGACAGCCGCCCGCCCCTTGCCCGCCCGCAGGTCCCGGAGCGGCAACGACGAAGCCGCCACCATGCTTCCCATGTGCGGTGAAGTGGTCGTTGCGGCGGCCCCCTTCTACCGGCAACTGACGGGCCTGCTCAGGCTGCCTTCCTACACCGTGGCACGGCTCGATGAGGCCCTGACGCTCTACCAGGACTCCCGCGCCGCGACGGTCGCCCTCGCCGACATCGCCGAGTGCTCCGTGACCCAGGGCCTCTTCTGGCTTGAGGTGCGCGTCCGCACCCGGTCGGGCCCGGCCTACGACGTCGGCGGGCTCTCAAGCCGGGACGCCAACGTGTTGTGCGGCGCGGTCCGGGCGCGCCCGGACCGCGCCCTCTGGGCCTCCCACGGGCCGTCCATCCTTCAGGTCCTCGACCGCTGGGACGCCCTCCGCCTGGGTGAACGCTACGTCCCCCGGAGGGATCTGGATCGCTGGCAGTCCTCCTTCGGCGCCATCCCCCGTCTCGATGCTGCGGGCCTGGCGCTCGACGCGAGCAGCCCCTCGGCCGACGAGGCGGCCCATGCGGCACTAGCGCGTCTCCTCACCCTGCAGAGTGGCGGCGATGCCGAATGGGGCGGGGCAACGCCCGCTTCGAGACGGATGAGATCCAGCGCCACGCCGAACTCTTCGACCGCATCGAGAGCCACCCGCTGACCAGGTTGCAGCGCCTCGCCGTCGTCCGCAACGAGGACTGCGGACTCGTGGTCGCGGGTGCCGGGTCGGGCAAGACCTCCACCCTCATCGCCCGGGTAGCCTACCTGCTGGAATCCGGGCTCGCCGAACCCAGGGAGATCCTCCTTCTCACCTTCAGTAAGGGGGCGGCCCGGGAGCTCCGCGCTCGCATCACGAAGCGTCTCGGAGCCACCATCGAGGCTGGGACCTTCCACTCGATGGGCCACGCGATCATTGGCGCGGCAACGGGCGCGGTCCCGAGACTGTGCGGAGAAGCCGATGACGAGAAGGGCGCGGACAAGCCCACGAAAGACATGATCGAGTCCCTCTGCAGACGGGACGCACGCTTCGCCGCCGCTACCATAGCCCTCGCCGCGTACTACCGCGGCGCCTATACGCCCCACTGGGAGTTCCAGGACCAGACGGAGTATGAGCGATACGTAAGGCGGGTTGAACGGCGGCCCCTAAGCGGCGCTCGGGTGAGGTCCTACGAGGAGTGCGTCATCGCTAACTGGCTCACCCTGAAGGGCATCCGCTACGAGTACGAACGGCCCTACGAGTATCGAACGGCCAGCGCGAGCAGGCGCCAGTACCAGCCGGACTTCTACCTGCCCGATTACGGCATCTACATCGAGCACTTCGGCGTCTCCCGTGCGGGCGACGTTGCACCGTACATCGATCGCGACCAGTACCTGGCGGGCATGGAGTGGAAGCGGGAGCTGCACCGAAGCCACGGCACCACGCTGATCGAAACCTACGCCTGGATGCATGCTGAGGATGTGCTCCTCGATACCCTCGAACGGGAGCTTCGTGACCACAGGGTTCGGCTCACGGAACTTGATCCCGACGAGGCGCTCCAAGCGCTGAACAAGCTGGGCGCGGTGCACCAGACCGCCCAGCTCATTGTGCAGTTCCGAGCGTTAGCCAAAGGGCTGAGCCAGAGCCCCTCCCATCTCCGCTCCCGCGCCGCGCCCGCGGATTCGGCGATTACGTCGGTCCGCAGCCTTCCTCGACGTCTACGAGCCCCTCCTGGCCGAGTACGAGCGGCAGAACGACGAGAACGGCGCGATCGACTACGAGGACATGCTCCACCAGGCGGCCGACTACCTGGAGAGCAGTCGGTATGCCTCCCCCTTCCGCCACATCATCGTCGACGAGTTCCAGGATGTCTCCGCGAGCGAGGTCCGCCTCGCCAGGGCCCTGCGGAACCAGGTCGCGGAGGCCTGTCTCCTGTGCGTCGGCGATGACTGGCAGTCCATCTACCGCTTCCGCAGGCCGATATAGCTTACATGACGAGCTTCGCCGAGGAGTTCGGACACGCGACCCGCACCGACCTGGACCTCACCTTCCGGTGCAACGAAGCCATCTCCGCCGTCGCCTCGCGCTTCGTCCAACGCAACCCGGCCCAGCTTCGGAAGACCATCAGGTCCACTCGGTCCCCCGGTCCCCCGGTCCCACCGCCGTCGTGATCCGCTTCGCCACCCTGGAGGAGACGCGCCAACAGGCCTTGCGCGACGTCCTGGACGAGATCGCCGCGGCCTACCCCGAGGGTGCCTCCGTCTTCATCCTCGGGCGCTACAACCCGTGGTTGCCGACGTACGGACTGCCGTACCCCAACGAGCAGCGTCTCCTCCGGCGCGAACACGGGAGCCTCCGCCTCGACTTCCCCACGATCCACGGAGCGAAAGGGCTGGAGGCCGACGTCGTCGGGATCTGCGACCTCGTCGAAGGCTTCCGGGACCTGCGCAGCTTCCCCTCATCCAGTGAGAGCGACCCCCTGCATCAGCTCCCGCTGCCCCATCCCGACCCGTTCCCTGATGCCGAGGAGCGACGCTTGCTCTACGTCGCGATAACCCGGGCAAGGGACCGCGTCTACCTAATGGCCGAGCTCGGGCCGCCATCGAGCTTCATCACGGAGCTCAGCGATGCCGAGGCTTACCCCGCGGTGACCGTCCGCGGCGCGCCCACACGCTGCCCCAGATGTCAGAGCGGCTTCCTCCGCTGGTGCAAGGCCGGCACCGACTCCTTCATCGGCTGCTCAGACCACCCCGCCTGCTCCCACTCCCGGCCAGCCCCTGAACCCTGACCCCAGGCTTAGCCGCGCTGCCCAAACGCCGTCGCTCGCGCCCGGAGGGCAGTCGCCCCCCGCGCCAACTGCACACTGATCTGCGAAGCCGATGTAACGACGTGACTCTTCCGAGCCCTTATGTCTGCGAGAGAGGGGGCCAAGATAGATGATAGCGGGAGCCCCTGGCCAGTCGCGCTTCGCCGCGGACGAGGCGACAAGAGGGGCCAATCCGACCCGGGCACCACCTGAGCTCCGCATGCGCGATCAGTCCCCTTGGGACCGTACCAATGTCGTACGACCCGCCGCCGGCGGGCAACAACTAGTGAGGAGCTGAAGGTCATGCAGGACGTACGAGACGAGATGATCGATCCCACGCTCATGCAGTTCCCCGAAGATGACGGCGCCAACCCCCAGTGTGCCACAGTCCTTCTGATCGACGACTCAGCATCGATGTCCGGCGATCCGATAAACGAGGTCAACAAGGGCCTCGCCAAGTTTCGCACGGCTCTCCAGGCAAACGGTCTCGCCAAACGCCGGTGCCAAGTCTCACTCATTACCTTCGGCGGCGGCCCTCAAGTCGTGCAGGACTTCTGTCAGGCCGAGAACCTGCCGGCTTTCCCCCAGCTCCATGCCCATGGTGATACCCCGATGAACGAGGCCATCCTGACCGCCATCGAGCGCATCCGGTCCAAAAAGTCGGAGATCCGAGCAACCGGGGCGCCTCAGTACCGGAGCTGGATCTTCCTTCTCACCGACGCCCAACCCACCGAGGATGTCTCCGAAGCGATCCGAGCGGTACATCAGGGCGCCGAGGCCCGTTCCTTCTTCTTCTTCGCAGTCGGATGCAATGGCGCCGACATGAGTGTACTGGAGCGAATCGCGCACCCGTCGCTCCCCGCGATGGAACTCAAGGGGCTGAAGTACGAGGAGTACTTCCGCTGGGCCAGTGACTCGCTGACGAAGGTGTCGGGATCCATCCCCGGTCAGCAGTTGGCGCTGAGCCCGACGCAGGACTTCCTCGTCCTCAGGTCCTAGCCCGAGTCCCCCCGGGCGGCGGGCCTGCAGCCCGCCGCCCAAAGCCCCCCGGAGGTGCAGCATGGTTCGAGACAGCTCAACCCGCGAGCACGCTACAGGCGATACGTTCGCCTGTCCCGACCCACCCGCGCGCGCAGTCGTACTCCTGGTCGACAACTCGGCGTCGATGGCCGGCGGGCCCATCGAGGAAGTCAATGCGAGCCTCGCCCGGCTCGCTCGGAGAGCGGCCGAGGACCGGCCTACGGCCTCCGGCATTGAGGTCGCGCTCGTGACCTGCGGCGGCTCTGTGTGCATCGTCCGGGACTTCGAGCAGGACGCGACCGACACAGCCGTTCCAGACCTCACGGCTGCGGGCACCGCGCTGATTGAAGCAGGCCTCAGCACGGCGTACGATCTCCTGCTCGCCAGGCGCCAAATGTACCGACACGATGCCAGAGCCTGCTACCGGCCCACCCTAGCGGTAATCACCGATCCGAACTCGCTGGACGAAGCCTCCCCGACCGTGGCCCGTATCAGCGACGCGGCTGACAGAGGCCGGCTGGTCTTCACGGTTGTCGGTTGGGACGGAGCGAACGCACTGCTCGATGCCGTACTCGACTGGCCGTGCCGTAGACTGGTGGATCCGGCGCAGCCGCTCCCAGGGTCGGGCCCCACTGAGGCCGGCAACTCGGTAGTCCGTGTGCGTATAGCGCCCGAACCCGGGGAGGCCGAGCGAGCCATCGCTGTCTACGTCGCACCCGAGCCCGAGACGCCCCTTCGTGAGGAGGATGCCGCTCCGGAGCCCGCCGCCCCGGCGTACTGGGGATCCATCGCGGTCAGCCTCACCGGATCTGGACACCGCGACTCCGCGAAGCCCTGCCAGGACACTTCCCTCGCGTTCCACCCCACAGACGACACCGCCTTCCTCGTTGTCTCCGACGGGGCAGGCAGCGCGGCGAACAGCCACTATGGCAGCCAAACTGCGGTGGCCGCGGTCTGCGCGCACATCGAGGAGATCTACCGCTTCTGGTCGCCAGCTGATCTTGACGGGTGGAAGAGCTTGCTCGGTACCACGCTGACTGCCGCGCGCCAGTCCCTGCTCAGCATCGCCGCCGCGTCCACGTCCGAGCTCCATGACCTGGCCTGCACCCTTCTCGTCATCGGCGCCGACGCCACGGGCATCTACGCGGCGGGGATTGGCGACTGTGGCGCGCTCTACGGCGGTACTGACGGCCGTCTGCACACCCTCTACGCGCCGGAGAACGGGGAGCACATCAATGAGACCTACTTCATGACCCAGCGCGCATGGGTCCGGCATGCCCATTTCAGCTACGGAGAGCACGCTGTGGACTTCGCCCTGGCCTTCTCCGATGGTCTTCAGTTCACGGCCCTCTCCCAGGGCAAGCCGTTCAGAGGTTTCGCCCTGCCTCTCATGGAGCAGCTGCGTTCCATCGATCCGGTGCGGCGTACGCCCGCGCTCTGCGCGTACTTACAGGAGCAGATCATCGGATCTAGAACCGACGACGACGTCTCGATCGCTGCCCTTTGGCGTGAAGGGGACTGACCATGCGCCTCTACTCGACGTCTGGAAGGCCGGTCACCCTCGGCGAGGTTCTCAGCGAGTCTGGAGGTGAGGGCGTCGTGCACCGCGTCGCATCCCAGCCGGGTCAGGTCGCCAAGATATATCGGCCGGGGCAAGCGGACGCGGCCCGTCGCGCCAAACTGGCCCACATGATCGCGAACCCTCCCGAAGACCGATCCGCCCGACGCGCCGCGCCATCTGTCGCCTGGCCGGTTGACGTCCTCTTCTCTGACCCGAGAGGCAGCGCGCTGGCGGGTTACGTGATGCCCGAGGTGCGCGGGGCCCTGCTCGCCGTGGCGCTGTACGATGTCGCGGAACGCAAGAGACTTGCCCGTTGCTTCAACTGGCGCCATTTGCTGCACACAACGAGGAACTTGGCCGACGTGATCGACGTCCTCCACCGGCGAGGGTATGTGATCGGCGATCTCAACGAATCCAATGTGTTTGTGCACGCCGACACCACGGTGACCTTGATCGACACCGACTCGTTCCAGATGGTCGTCGGCGGGCGCTGCCTGCCATGTACCGTGGGGAAGCCCGAGTACACGCCGCCCGAGTCCCAGGCTGTCACCTTCCGTGACCACGCACGCACGCGGCACGACGACACCTTCGCCTACGGGGTGCTGGCGTTCCAGTTACTGATGCTGGGGCGGCACCCCTTCGACGGCATACCCCAGCGAGCGGACCTGGACAGTCCGGAGTCCCCAGGGCGGATACGATCCAACTGGTTTGCCGCAGCCCACCTCGGCCAGGGCAAGGGAATCCTGCCGCCCAGCAAGTGCCCCCCCTTCAGGCTGCTGCCCCCAACCGTGCAGTCTCTCTTCGTTCGCTGCTTCGTCGATGGTGCCCGGAACCCCGCCCTGCGACCCGCGGCATCCGAGTGGCGCCACACCCTCAGTGCCGTTATTAGGAATGGCTTGGCTGTGTGTCGCTCCAACCCAGAGCACATCTTTCCAAATCACCTAACGGCGTGTCCCTGGTGCGAACGGATCACCAGGGAGAGGGTTCAGGACCCCTTCCCCAACCCGATGGCCCTGCAGCACGCCCGAGGCCGACTACTCCGCACTCCGGCAATGCCCGCTCAGCGCCAGACGACGCCCGCGCGCGTGCGGCTCTGGTTCGCCCAGTTCGTGGTCCCCAGGTGGAGGAGCCTCTGTAACCAGCTTCGTGTCCCGTAACCGGCCAGGCCGTTGACCCTCGCCGACCCGCGCCAGAGGGCATCGCGGGCGCGGGCCACGCAAAAATAACCCTAGTGACGATGAAACGAGCGGCGCCCACAACGCCCTTTGATCAGTAGATGCGCGAACTGGAGGCTTGCGAACATGGTCTCAAAGTGCCATACGGCCTACCTAACCTGCCAGCCTTCGGGCCTGAGATCCGCGCAACGCGCCCCCAAAGGAGGATCCCATGTAGATCCAGTAGCCCAGAGGCCCCGAGAGGTCAGCCCCAAGCGTCTGCCGTTCCTTGGTCGCGAGATCTGCTATAGGCGGGAACCCTCGCATCCAGTGCCAGCTGAACACCGCAGCGGTCGCCGAGGTCGTCCGGAGCGACGCCTGCGGTCGAGTCGAGAGATGGAGGCGGTGCTTATGACTTACCCGTGCCGGGCGACCGGTAGAGCGCGTAGCAGCCCTTCGGGCCCAGATCCGACGGTTCAGACCTCCGACGCCGCCGAGCCAAGAGGTCGGCTCCCTCGCCAGGGGGAATCAACACATGCTGAGGCAGGGTATTGCAGCCGGAGGTGGAGCATGTTCCGCAACCCAGTACCAGGTCTCAAGGCCAGGATCCAGGAGGCCGAACTCAATAGCAACTGGAGGTCCTGGTGCGACTCGTTTCGGCAGCTAGCGAAACTCTGTTATGACCCATGGTGGTATACCGATGCGCTACGCGAATTGGGGGCCATCGTCAGGCGACTGATCGGATCTCCGGTAAGTGGCTACCTCAAGAGCCTCTCACCCGAAGACAGAGATGACATCATCATAGCCGCTGCGTTAAGGGCTGATACCGTGGTACGGTGGTGGGATCCCAAAGGCCAGCAGGGGGAAAGAGAGCGGAAGACCCTCGCCTACGCCGTCACCGAGGCTGCCAGGAAGGCGCTCGAGGATCGGGGCATGTCAACGCGGTCCAGAGACAAGACGAAGGTGTACTTCGCCGCGCCGCCGCGAGCCGCAGACTCACAACATGAGCCGGACCTTGAGGACAACCCCCAGCTCGTCTCCACAGACTGGATTCCGGGGGAGAACCTGACCGTCGAGGTCGCCCGGCAACTGTACCACGACCGATGGCGCGAATTGCCGAAGGCATGGCAGTGTATCCACGAGTGCCTTGGGGAGCAGGAAGCGTTCGACCTGCTGATCAGTGCGAACCTAACGTACGCTGAAGTCGTCGCGCGCGCTAACGCGTCCGACCTGAAACGGAACGCCAATACAGCCGCCGTCTGCCGGGCGAGAAAGATGTTCATAGGCTGGCTGCGCGACCTTCTTGCGGACGGTGCTACAGGCGATGAGGGAGAAGGAGGAACATCGCATGCCTGATAACGTGAATGGAGAGGGGTGTGAGGCTGTCACCGCGTGGCCTGTGTGTGTGCGAGCGGCGGGGACCGCTGTGGTCGTAGCCTACTATCCATCGATAAAGCGCATCTATGCCGCCGCTCCGGACCTGGACCTCGACGTCGAGATGGACGGGAGCGATCTGGAAGCAGTGCTCGCCGACCTCTGCGACATGGCTGATCACGCCGCACTGCAGATCGTCGAGGAGGCAGAGATCAAGCAGCCCGACCACTACCGCGACCGCGTCGTCCTGGAGACCATCCGCCGTCACGGGGGGCCCGAACGCTGGGCGAAGCGCTTTCGGCGCGAGGCACTCCCCAATGTCAATGCCCGCCTGCGGAGAAGCCAGCGACGCGCCGCAGGCGGGCACCCCTCTCCACGCTGGCGACCCACGCTGCAGATCACCGCAGCCGCCGCGGGCCTGCTGCTTGTCGCCCTACTGGCTGGCCCAGCACTCCATGCCTGGAGCGCGCGGCAATCGCCCTGGCTAGGAGCGGCGCCGGTTGTGCGCGGCGAGCCGTCCGGCCTGCCGACCAAGGCCTTCCGCGTAGCCGAAGGCGACACCCTCGGCCAGATCGCGGAGATGATCGGCCTCATGTACGGCGTCGAGGTCCGCGTAGCCGACCCAACGCTCGTTGACACTCGTCTACCCGCCATCGACGAGCGCGGGCGCACGGTCGTGGAAGCGGTCGAGGCCGTATGCCGCGCGGCCAACCTGCGGGTGCGCTATGAGGAGGGCGCCTACGTCATCTCGCCCCGCTAGGGCCGCATCTCTTGCCACCACCGATGAGCGCGTGCGCCGTACGGGGCGAGACCTGCCCACCAACGCGGAAGGAGGGCGATCCGATGCGGGAGCACAGGCGGTCCCTATACGGGAGAGAGCCGCGCGTGCGGCATCTCTCGACGGCTCTCTTGGCGGCCCTGGCTGCTGGTCTGGCGGCTGCCATCGCCCCCCTGGGCTCGGTCGGCAGCGAGGCGGGCCTGGGTAGCCCACCACCGTCCACCACCGGCCCCGGTGGGGCCAACGTCTACGGCCTGTACCCACAGGACAATTGGGTGAAGCTGGATGGTCCCTCGGGCTCGCCCATTCCCGGCGCATCCGATGCCGAGGTCCTCGGCTCCCTCGCGGTGCCTGTTCCGCTCGACAACGGATCGACGGTGCTCGTGCAGCTCGATCTCCTCGCCGGCAAACTCCTCCGCGCCTCGGCCGGCATGCCACCCGGGGTCCAGTGGGACGACGTTCTCTTCTCCCTGAACACCGGTGAGGCCGCCGTCTACTCAGAGGGATCGGTGGAGATGGTGATCCCCCGAGGTGCGGCTATCGTCCGACAGCTCAGCGACGACGAGCTAAGCAGTCTCATGGGGTACGTGTGGGGTGCAGCTCAGGGGGCGAGCGCCTCGAATCGCCCGCTCGCCGCGGCCCACCTATGGGGACTCGCGGCTCGACAGGTGGAGGACTATGCGGACACTGTCTACGTGACGGTAAGCCACCCCGGCCTCGGGGGCCCCTCTGTGGAGCGGGATGAGCTGACCACCGCCCAAGCGCCTTACCCATACGACCCAGCTTCTGCCGCCCCTTACTTCCGCGCCCGGGAGTGCTGGGAGCTGAACAGAGGTGGGTGGCACGACGCCGCCAGCCAGAAGGTTGATGAGGTCCGCCACGCTCTCGCCGACAGTTCTCTGGATCCAGTCTCGCGAATGGCCAGCGAGTACATCCTCGGCGGACTGCTCGTCGAGTGGGGCAGAGTCGACGACGCGATCGACCTCGCGGAGCTGTCCCTTCGATCCGCCGAATCCTACACACTGGACCGAGCGGCGCGCATCTACGCCTATGGCCGGCTAGCATCGCTCCTGATGGCGCGCGGAGTTCCCCGAGACTACGCGCGCGCCGAAGAGGCCCTGGCGCGGGTCTCCGATCTAGCGGGCGGAGACCCTGCTGTTGTGTCTCTGTACTACGGGTCGATGGGTCACCTCATGCACCTGCGCGGCGACCGCGAAGGTGCACGCAGCTGGTACCGCAAGCAGCTGGATCTCATAGCCGCCGAGTCCCTGCCACCGGATCCCGAGACGCTCGTGGGGATTGGGGATCTATCCGCACCATCGAGCCCGCGGCGGGCGCTTGATTACTACGAGAAAGCGCTGTCCCTCTACCGGCCCTCCGGGGGAAACCTATGGTGCTGCCTGGCCGCCGCTGAGGCGGCCACTGAGCTGAAGGAACACTCTCGCGCGGCATCCCTGCTCGAGGAGGCCGCGCGCCTCCAGGATGCGCCCGGTGATCTGTCCATGGAGGCCGCATCGGACCGCGTCCTTCTCGGGGATAGCCCGAGTGCCCAGAGGTACCGGTCCGAGCTGCCCTGGGCGTCGGTCGTGGGTTCCCGCTACCGAGCCGCCGCGTTGGCACGCCTCCGTGCCGGCGCCCAGGCCCAGCGCCAAGGCAATGTCCCCGAGGCCCGCCGAGAGTTCTTGCTGGCGCTGGAGGACGCGGAACGGTCCCGGGCCCGGGTGCTCCGCCGCCTGATCATGGACGGTGCCGCCCAACGCGTGATCGAGTCCCGGCCCGCCACGGGGGAAGAGGGCCAGGGCGCCGCGATTGACGACGCCTCTGGCGATGCGAACCGCCCCGAACGCGAGATCACGCGCGAAGTGCTGCGAGAGTTGGTCGACCGCCTGGAGACCCTCGTCACAGGGTGGACGGCTCACGCCCAGGCCAGCGCGGAGTCCTACCGCTCGCTGCTGGACGCCGACACGATCGTCTTCTCCTACCTCGTGGACGACGAGGCCATTCACCTCCTCACCCTTGGCAAAGGTGACGCCGACACGGCGCACTACCGCCTGGAAGCCAACGAAGGTGACGCTGCGCAAGCCCTCCACGACCTTCTGGCGGCGGGCGGAGCGCCGGGGCCCTCCCCGTTCGCCCAATCCCTTCTGAACGGCCGCCTCTGGGAGCTTCTCATTGGCCCCGCCGCGGAGCGCCTCGCGGGTAAGAGCCGCCTCGTGATCATCCCCGACGGCGAGATCGCGCACGTCCCCTTCGCCGGTCTGTGCCCGAGGCTCGGGGAGGCCCCCCTTGTCCGAAGCGTGGCGGTGGTGAAGCTCCCTTCGCTCGCAATTCTGGCCACACTCCGCGCCTACGGGGGCGGGGGATCGTCCAACTCGCCGTCCGTGCTCGTGGCCGGAAGCCCCGTCTACCCCGAGCGAGGCGCCCAGACCAGCCTTCTGCGACGATCCGCATGGGGCGAGCGCCGCGCCGACATCGAGCAGTCGATTCGCCGGGGCAAGCTTCCACTGGAGCCCCTCCCTTACGCCGAACGGGAAGCCCTGGAAGTCGGCCAAGCGCTAGGCGATCCGGGGGGGGTACTCCTCCACGGGCATGCCACTCGGCAGGCGGTCATCTCCGCCCTCGCCCGGGCGTCCGTCATTCACCTCGCGTGCCACAGCTACACCAATGATGCCTACCCCTTCGACTCGGGCGCCATCATGACGGTTGAGGGGAACGAGCCGTTCATCGTCACGGCCGAGGACTTCCTGAACGAGGGCCCGCTGCGGGCGGACCAGGTCGTTCTGGCGTCATGCAGCAGCTCCTTGGGCCCCATCGCGGGGGGCGAAGGGGTCCTCGGCCTGCCGTCGTCTATCCTGGCGGCCGGAGCGCGGTCGGTCATCTCCACGCTTTGGGCCGTTCCCGATGAGTCTGCGGCCCGCCTCATGCCCCAGTACTACGGGAATCTCCCCAAACACGACAAGGCCGAAGCGTTGCGTCTCGCCCAGGTCGCCTTGGCAGAGACCGGCGCCGGCCGCCAGGGTGGCATCGACCATTGGGCCCAGTACGAACTCTGGGGTGACTGGCTCGTGGCTGACGCCACACTCTACGATCCGTCACTCAAGGCCGCCATCCCCACCCGAGGGCCGGAAGCCGCCTCGCCCGATCTGCCCCCGGCCGAGGCGCCCACGCCGGACTACCCGATCCACGATCTCGCGCGGTGGAGCGGATACCTGGCCCTCACCCTCGTCATACTCGCCCTGTGGTGGGCCATGAGCAAGCGACGCCACATGAGATCCGACGGCAGACACCAGTGACACCAGAACAGCCCCTACGGTAGGCGACACGGCCACGGACTCGCCGTGGCCGTGTCGCCCCCGTCCCTCCCAGTGCAGCCTAGCCCGGACTGCGGCTGGCCTCGGGGGCGCCTCCGTCAACGTACTCGACGCGATGTGCCTCCCGCAGCGACCCCGGCCCGCGCCTCGACGGCCTGGGATTGAGCTGGATCCGCCTACCTGGCTCAAGGCCCCCTACGGGCCGACTGAAGTTGTTCGCGTGAACGAAGAACTCCTCGCGGGTGGACTCGTCACGTGCGTAGCCGATGCGCGGATTGTTGGGGGCGACGCTGTGTAGCACAGCTTCAACCCTCGCGACGAGGGGAGCCACGACCTTGGCGGCCGGGTGCTTGGGCCCGTCCTCGATGTCGCCCAGCAGACAAGGCGCCCCGGGCCAGAGTACATCCTCGGGGTCGCCTGCGATGATGTTCATGGCGACGTAGACCCCGCGATCGTCTCCCTGGTACGGGCCGGTGCAGGCCCTCGCGAAGCCGAACCCCGGCTGCGGCACCACATAGATCTCGCCGCGGACCATCTCCACCCGTCTCTGGCACTGACTGCACCGGTAGCTCGCGGCCCCGTCGGCCAGGCTGGCGAACACCAGGCGCCCAGCGCAGCCGGGGCTACCGCACCGAGCGATGAACATAGGAACCCGAACCTGAACACTCGGACATGTCTTCATCATCTCGAGACTCCTTTCTGTCGCGTACGTTCTCAGTCGACGATAGGCGGCCAAGCGGCCGGCGGGCCCAAGGGCGCCTGCCCAGGACTGACGCTCACCCCGGAGATGGAGCGGCTGGCTTCAGACGGCGGATCAGCGGCAGCCGACCCGTCCCAGCCCTCTGGAGGCAGAAGGGAGACCGGCCCATCGCTATCCGCCGACGGGTCGTCGAGCAGACCTTGTACCATCGCCCGCGACTCGTCGAGCTCTTCACGGAGTGCTGCGGCCTCCTCGAGCGCCTTGTCCCGTTCCTCGCGCAGCGATTCCGCCTCCCGGCGGAGAGTACTGACCTCGCCCCGAAGGGCCTCAATTGTGCATAGAAACTCCCCCTTGTCGCAGTTGTACTTGTCGCGGAGGTCGACGTACGCTCTCCGAGCGTGCTCGTACCGCCCTCTTAGCTCCACCAGCTCGGCCTTCATAGCGGCGTTCTGGTCACGGTGCGCCTCGAGCATCGCGGTGAGACGCCCATTCTCGTGGCTAATAGACGAGCGCTTCAGGAAACTCATCATGGAACTCCTCTCTCGTGTAAATGCTGACAACTATGCAAGGGCGAGTGAACCGCCATCCGTTACACCACCAGCGCAACGAATCACGTCGCCCGCCAAGCCGGCCTCCGCGCGACGAGGTCATCGAGGTAGAACGGGACCCGGTTCGCGATGGAGGCGAGGCGCCTGGACAGCGATCCGCGGAACGAAGTGACATCGACCCATGCGCCCATACGCTGGGCCCGCGCCACCGAGTCGGCGAAATCGCCGTCGCCGCTGACAAGAAGCACCGCCCCAAGGTCGAGGGTGTGCAGGTCCTCCAGAAGGGCGTTCGCTAACTCGATGTCCATGTTCGCCTTGGCGGTTCCGCCCTTGTGGAAGACGACGCGCTTGGCGACAGCCTCGAACCCGCACCCCTCGAGCGCTTGGATGACCGGCCCCCCGAGGTCGGAGACCGCCACGAAGCTGCGGGCGGTGACGACTTCCACGGTGTGGGGGTACGGGTTGCGAAGCCTGCTGAGGGCCGTCCTGTCACCGCTGGATGCACGGTCGCGTGCCGCCAGGGAAGGTCGCCCCACGGGATGCGCGAACCTGGCAATGGTGCCTGCGGCGCGCTCCGTGCGCTTGGCCTTCGTCTTCCTGAGGGACTGCCCGAACTGGGTAGACGAGCCACCGTGGTCTGCCACTGCGACACGGTGATGCAGTAGAGGGAGTAGTGATGTCTGACCCGCAGCGTGAGTGGCAGCAGCAGCTTGTTGGTGCGACACGGTACGGCGCCCGCGTGGTGGTACACCCGCCGTTCTGTTACCTCCGTGAGGGGTACTTCAGGTGGGTCCAATGCGTGGTCGGTGCGCTGGCCGATAGTCGCCTCAATGCAGCCCCGGGGGAGCGACGCACCCTTCCCATCCCGGTGATGTTGAGTGCCGGCGACATAGCCCAGGCGGAGGACATACCGACGGCACTGCGGGCGAAGCTGCCACCCATTAGCCACATCGCCGATCCGCCTTTGCTTCCCGTCGTCTCCGAGCTCAGCCACCATGACGCTGCCTCCGATTCCGGACGGAAGGCGGTAGTACGGATCGTACAAGAGTGGACGGGCCCCGTCGTCGCTGTCGCCGAGACGGCGGAGTGGGTGTGGGCATCCAGCGGTCTGCCAGCCTGGACCCCCGTGTGGCTGGCAGATCCAGGGCAGTGCAGCCTGGGAGCCCAATGGCCCTACAACCCCATCGAGGTTGAGATGCTGGCCGCCCTAGACGATGAGGGAAACCGTCGCCCGGCCGGCTGGCTGTTCGGCGATGCGAACTCACTCTACTGTCATCGGGCCGTGAGAAAGCCCGGCGGCGAGCCGTGCCCCCTCAGCGAGGCCATCACCGGCACCGACGGCAAGACGACGATCCTCTACGGCCCCGCCGGGTCCGGCAAGAGCGTGGAGTTGATGAAGCTCTACAAAGACCCGCCAGCCGGTACGACGCCCCTGTTCATCCCCCTCCGCGACAAGGGGTCTGACCTGGTAGCCTGGGTCGCGGAGCAGACGTGCCGGGGCGCCGATGAGGCTCACTTCCTCAGGACGCTACGGCACAGTCAGCGCACCTCCTTCTGCTGGACGGGCTGGATGAGGCGAGCCGCAGCAGGACCGACGGCGACAAGGGGGAGTACGCCGTCATAGCAGGCCTGCGAGAGCTTTGGAGGAACCTGGGCGAGCGCAGCGCGATGGTCGTCTCCTGCCGAACTGAAGAGAGCAGCAGGACCCGCGGCCTCAGCGATGCCCTAGCGCGAGCCGTGGCAACCTCCGAGTGGCGCATGACGGACCCCGACGACAAGGACGCGAGAGAGTACGTCAAGCGCGTAACGGGGAGCAGCCCGACTCCTGGCTTCCTCCGCATCCAGGGAGTCGGGCTTGGCTTGCAGCTGGCGTACGCCCCCCTTTTAACGGGCAGCGAGGAGAGCGCTGAGAAGTTCTGGGAGGCGGTCACGAGTGAGCTCACGAGGAGGTTCCGGGAGCGACAGCACAACATAGAGTGGACTGACGAGCTTGTGTCAATCGTCCTCCGGCACCTTGCCGTCTCTGCGATCGCCGGGCGGGCATCGGGTGGAGAGTGGAGGAGACCGGATGCGCTAGCGGCCATCGCGAAGGCGCTCTCCGCGTTCGGTTGCCACAGCACGAGCTTGCGAGAGCGGGAGAATGCCCTAGACGGGATCATGGCGCACGGGGCCCTGGCGCGGGCGAGCAGCGGAGAAGCCCTCCTGTTCACCCGCGGCGAACTCGCTGACTACTACGCCTCGCTATTCCTGGGCACCAACCTCGAACTGCCCTGGGCAGCCCTCGACGCTCTCCCTAAAGATTACGCTCATAACGATTGGGCCAACGCCATCCATCTGGTCTGCGAGGCACGCGGCTACGGGCCCGTCTGCGGAACGATCCGGAGTGGGCTGGGCCACACGGAAGCGGCTGGGCGTGTGGCGCTCACCACCGCCGTCCACGTGGCGAGAACCGCCCTCAATGAGGAGACGTTCGCCGCCCTCCTTGATCTCGTCGACGTCTGGGCTCAGTCTCCGTCGCCGGAGAGTGAGTGGGTCGTTGACACCGCGTCGGAGGCGGTCCGAAGAGGCTGTGGCGAACCGGCGCTCAGGACTCAGGCACTCGAGCGGTGGTGCAGACACGTGAACGACGAACCATCCGAGTGGCACTGTTCGTGGATCGCCTTGGTCGGCGCGGCCGCGGGCGCTGAGCCGGTGCAGACCTGGCTCGAGAAACAGCAGTCCGCACAGGATAGCCCATGGAGGAGCAGTGCGTTCCTCGCGGCACAGCGCTCCCATGTCCTGTCGCCGGCCCTCCTGGAGACGCTCCGCGCAGAGGCCACCGACAAGACCAGCAGGATTCGCCTGACAGCCGTTCACATCACACTGGACGCGCTGCAGTCGCCGAAGCGACGCGCGAAGCTTCTCAAGGGATTGGCGGAGGGGAATGACCCGGTCGCCGTCGCGATGGCCACCACCACCATGTGCAGACCTAGGGACTCGCGCGTCTACCAGACCCCCGACTGGCTCACGAGCGTCGACACGACAAACCCAGCCGTCGTTCGGTGGTGGCTCTCGCTCCTGAACTTCCACGCGGCGCGCTACCCGGCGGAACTGTGGCCCCACATCGAGCGCCTACTCTCCAGTGCGAACGCCCAGCCATGGTCCGCATCCATGCGGAGTCGGATCGCAGAAGTGTACCCCGTCCTGGACGGTGGAGCCGCTCAGGTCGGCCCTGACTCCAGCGGCGACGCGATCGACCGCTTCAGGGCGGTATGGGCAAGCCTGGCCGAGAGGGTCCCCCCGCCGTGGATGGGGGTCCTGGACTGCCCGCTGGTGTACCTCGAGGACGAGAGCACTGCGCAGCTACCCATGCTGTTCGCAGAGACTTCGGACGAGTTCCGGATGGAGTTCGCAGAGTGCGCGAGGAAGGAGCTGGAGAGTGGAGAGTCGGGTCGTGCATGGAGCGCGCGCCTCTGCTTCTTGGGCGCATTCGAGCCGGCTATCTCCAACATGTGGCTCAAGTTGGCCGACGGGTGCAAGGGTCCGCGGCTTCAACGCATGGCGATGCTGGGCCTGAGCTGCGGGGGAGAGAGGCAGCCGCACATTGCCGAGCTCGGGTTCCGATGCCAGGCCGCCGAGGTCCGATGGGAGTCGCTCCGCTACGCCTACTATGCTTGCGGCCGCGAGGCGCTCCCCATGATTCGGGATGCGGCCCGTGACCGCGACCCGTTGGTGCGCCGCCAGGCCTACAGGGAGCTGTATGAGTTCGCTGACGAGCCGGAGGCTCTAGAGCTAGTCCGAGGAGCTGTGGGAGGGACACAGGGGCCGGGCGAGGACAACCCGTACGTCCTCACCCGCGCCATAGGCGTGATCGGCGTCATCGGCACTCGAGATGACCTCGAGGCGCTCGAGCGGCTGAAGAACGACGGCCGACTCACGCGCGAGGGGAGGGTCTGTGACTGCGCGGAGGCGGCGGCCGCTCTCCTGCGTGCCCGTACCAACGATGCGTGAGCCCCGCCAGCCACCTACCTCCCGTGCCCCGACCGCCGGCGAGCCTTACTCACTCCCTCCCTCGCGTGCGCCCTTCGCCGCGGGGGAGGGGTGGCCGGAGGCCGGGGAGAGGGGCACTTCCAGCCTTCGCCCACCGGAGTGTTTCGTTCAACCCGCACCTTGCCTTGCTACGTCCCTCCCTCGCGTGCGCTCTTGCCGCGGGGGAGGGATGGCCAGCGGCCAGGGAGAGGGGCACTTACGCCTTGCCCAGCCGAACGTATCGCCTCACCCGGAGCGTGCTCTCGCCTGTCCCGCCACCCCGCGCCCCGTTCCCGGTTCCGTCCCTCCCTCGCGTGCGGGGGAGGGATGGCCGGAGGCCAGGGAGAGGGGCACTTGCGCCCGGCACTTCCGCCCGACCCCTTGACCCTTCGCCCTAGCTAGCACCGCCCACGAGAGGGTACGACCATGGAGCACATAACCCAGTGGCTCTCCCAGCTCTACGGCGACCTCGACGCGGACCAACGCGCCTACGCCTGGTCGCTCCAGGACAAGCGGACCCACTGGTTCTCCTCCGACGAGCTGCCTCAGGCCGCCGAGTGGGTCGCCAGTCCCGAGGACGTCTCCGAACGCGGGGGCACCCTCTCCGTCCTGCGGGAGTTCTGTGCCGAGTACCCGCCCGGCCTCCTCCCTCCGCCCGGACAGCCCTTCGTGCGCGACGGCCGGGTCTGGGTCCACCTCGACACCTTCCGGCGCTACTGCGCCAGCATCGACTTCCCCTTGGAGCGGGGGACGCTCATCCAGCGGCTCCACGGCTGGGGGGTCATCCATACCACCATCGCCGTGCGGGCTGGACCAGCGCGCTCCACCACCCGCGCCATGTACGGCGTCCCCCGCGCCATCACCCACCAGCTCGCCCTCGAGGCCGAGCACTGGGGCGGCGAGAACGTCGTCGCCCTCTCCCACACCCGGGCCGCCGCCCAGGAGATCGCCGGGCGGGACCACTCCCTCCCCGACCACAACATCGGCACCCTCCACGCCATGGCCTACCGCGCCCTGGGCCGGCCCGAGGTCGCCGACGAGCCGAGCCGGCTCGCCGAGTTCGCCGAGGAGCATCCCGACTGGTCCCCTAGCGCCCCCGCGCCCGACGCCGACCCGTGGGACGAGCCCGACGGCCAGCGGGTCGCCGCCCTGCGGGAGTACTCCCGGCTCCGCAACCTCATGCCCCCCGCGCCCATTGGCCCCAGCACATCCTCGCCTTCGCCCGGGACTGGGAGGCGTGGAAGGGCCGGCACGGACTCATCGACTACACGGACATGATCGATGACGCCCTCCGCGGCTTCCCCGCCATGCCCTCCACCCCCCACACCATCGTGTGCGACGAGATGCAGGACCTCTCCCGGCTCCAGTACGCCCTCCTGAGGCAGTGGGGCGGC
>ENA-UOUL01002228-UOUL01002228.1-bioreactor-metagenome-genome-assembly--contig:-NODE-2228-length-23311-cov-4.056383_pt1 | contig 23311 bp, 23 predicted proteins | sample MGYA00249838_ERZ747220 | MGnify/ENA primary metagenome ERZ747220 (study PRJEB28778, sample SAMN05720191) | bioreactor metagenome | isolation source: Anaerobic biogas reactor | place: USA:Washington...
TTGCCAGGCTGCTTGGCTTGACCGTGGAAGGTGAGGATGCGTTCGTACTGCTTGTCAGTGAACTGCAAGATGTTCACTTTACCACCTTGCGGCAGGCAAGACTCGACACGCTTTGCGTAAGTCTCGACCTGAGTGGGGCTTGTGCAGAAGCGCATGTAGACACTGAGTTGGCTCATCTCAAAGCCCATGTCCAGCAGTGATTTTGGAGTTCCCCCTATCTCACGGACGGTTGAGCGCTGAAGAATTCAGCGCGGTAACGGTGGTATTTTCTACCGGGGACTGCCCGGATTGTGCATTGATTTGCTCGAATTCGTTGGGGGCAAGGTAGCCCAGTGCGCTGTGCAACCGATGTGGGTTGTACCAGCCCTCTATCCAGGTAAACACGGCATGCCTGGCCTCGGTCTGGCTTTTCCAGCTTCTTCGGTTGACCAGTTCGCATTCCAGGCTGGCAAAGAAGCTCTCGGCCATGGCGTTGTCGTAAGCATCCCCCACCGATCCCATGCTTGGGCGCACGCCCATTTCCTCGCAACGCTTGCCAAACACCGTGCTGGTGTATTGGCTGCCCTGATCGGAGTGGTGGATGACGCCCTGGGGCTTGCGCGTGAAGGCGGCCATCTCCAACGCCTGCACCACCAGATCGGCCGTCATGCGCGTGCCAAAGGCCCAACCCACTACTTTGCGGCTGTATACGTCGATGACTACCGCCAGATAGGCAAACCCGCTCCAGGTAGGCAGGTAGGTCATGTCTGCCACCCAAAGTTGGTTAGGAGCATCCGCCGCAAAGCGGCGATTGACCAGATCGCTGGCCAGCCCAGCCTCTCGATCACGGCGCGTTGTCACGCACCAGCCGCGCCGGCGGCTGACACCCTTCAGACTCGCCTGACGCATCAGGCGTTCGACGCGCTTCTTGTTGACGATCACCCCATCGCGCGCCAGTTGCGCGACCATGCGCGGCACGCCGTAGGTGGTATCGCTCATCTGATGGATGGCTTTGATGCGCAGCAGCAGCTCGGCATTGGCCTGATCGCGTGCACTGGGTCGGCGATTTAGCCAGTCGTGGTAACCACTGCTGGACACACCCAACACCCGGGCCATGGTGCGTATCGGGAGATCGGCCTGGTTCGCCTGCATCAGCGCGTAGACGGCGTGGACGTCTTCTCGCTTTGTCCGGCAAACCAGGCCGTAGCCTTTGCCAGGATGTCGCGCTCCGTTTGAAGACGCTTGACCTCCCGGCGCAAGCGGACGAGTTCCTCGCGCTCGGACGTTGTCAACACATCCTTGCCGGATAACGGCTTGCCAGCATCGGCTGCAGCGCGTGCAACCCAGTTGGCAATGCTCACCGCTGACACATCGAACTCACGTGCCAGCTCGGATTGGCTGCGACCGGAATGAAACAGCTCGACGATCTGCTGTTTGAATGCCTCGGGGTACGGGGGCTTGGTTTTTCCCATGGGGGCTCCTTTCTTCTCAGTGAAAGTGTCCGTCAAATGGGGGGGACTCCAAGGCCTGATCTTTTTGCTGCAGAATGGCGCGCATGACGCCCTCCGCCCCCTTGCCAGAAACCCTGCTGGCCATCCAGCAAGCCACCCGCACCCACCAGCAACAGCACGCCTGCAACGCCCACACGTTCGAAGACGGCATCGGCCTGTGGCAGCTGGTGCAGCAGCACCAGCCGCGCCGCATGCTGGAGTTCGGTACCGGCCTGGGTTACACCGCCTGCCTGATGGCGCTGGCCAGCCCGCAAGGCCAGGTGCTGACGGTGCTCTTGAACAGCCCCGACCGTTTTGGCGAGACCACGCTCCTGATGGATTATTACTATGCCAACTTTTATGGCTATGAGCTCAAGCTGACCGATAACCAGCTCAACCGTTACCAGGATGCCGACGGCGCCTGGCACACCCTCTACATCCGCGACGCCTATACCGACCTGCTGACGCCTACCAGCCTCAACCAGATGCACCTGTATCGCCGGCTGGATGAGACTCCTACCAACCCGCAGCCCGACGTGGCGGTGGGTGCCCTCGAGGTCTACCGCGGGCACGAGCTGGTTACCTCTGTACCGCTGTATGCGCGTTGAGATTCCTCCCGAAGGCGGCGAACGCCTGCAAAAGGTGTTGGCGCGCGCTGGTGTGGCTTCGCGGCGTGCCTGCGAAGAGCTGATCACCGCCGGTAGGGTGACGGTCAATGGCCGGGTGGTTACCCAGCTGGGCACCAAAGTGGATGCCCTGGTCGATAGTCTGGCGGTGGACGGCAAGCCTGTCGATGCCAACCGCCAGTCCAGCTACTATATCCTCTACAAACCGCGCGGCTATATCACCTCAGCCGATGACCCCGAGGGACGCCGGCAGGCTTCTGACCTGGTACCCGGCGACGAACGCCTCAACTCGGTGGGCCGGCTGGATATGGATAGCGAGGGCCTGCTCTTGTTCACCAACGATGGCGCACTGGCGCTGCGCCTGACTCATCCGCGCTACCAGCACGAAAAGGAATACCTGGTGCTTTGTGATGCCCCCGTCGCCCCGGCAGAGCTGCGTCAGATGGCGCAGGGAATCATGCTGGAGGGCGAAACGAGTCCCTGCCGTGCGGTGGTGCGCACTTTGCCGCCCGAGACCGAGTGGCTGGGGCAGGCTGCCGGTGCGGCACAGGGGTGGCTTTCGTTCACCATGCGCCAGGGCCGCAAGCGCCAGATTCGCCGTATGCTAGAGTACTTTGGGCACCATGTCTTCCGCCTGGTGCGAATTCGCATCGGCAAGCTGAGGCTTGGCACGCTCAGACCGGGGCAGGGACGTTTCCTCAGACCAGCTGAGATACATGCCCTGCGTGCCTCAGCCCGGCTGGAGCAGCCGGCCGCATCCGCACCACCAGCCAGCAGGAGAAAACAACAGAGTGAAGCGTATAACGATCGCAATCGACGGTCCGGCGGCCTCGGGCAAAAGCACAGTCGGCGGAGCCCTCGCAACTGAGCTGGGATATATCTATTTCGACACCGGCGTGATGTATCGCGCCGTCACCTGGGCGGCGCTTGACCGCGGCATCGCCATCGCCGACGAGGCGGCCGTAACGCGGCTCTCTGAAGTGCTGCATATCGAGGTCTTGCCGCCCGATCGTGACGACGGCCGTCAGTATACCGTCCTTGCGGATGGTACCGACGTTACCTGGTTGATCCGCGAACCCGCCGTGAACGCGCATGTGTCTCCGGTTTCGGCCTATGCGGGTGTGCGTCAGGCGCTATTGGCTGCCCAGCGGCGCATCGGCAGCCAGGGGGGCGTGGTGATGGTCGGGCGCGATATCGGCAGCGTGATTCTGCCGGAGGCCGAGTTAAAGATCTACCTGGATGCCTCGCTGGAGGAGCGCTGCCGACGCCGTTACCAGGAAGCCCGCCAACGTGGGATCGATGTTTCGCTCGAGGATGTACACCGCGACCTGACCCAGCGCGACAAGATCGATTCTGGCCGCAGTGTAGCGCCGCTCGTGATCGCCAGCGATGCGGTGGTGATCGATACCACCGCGCTCACTGTGGAGCAGGTAGTAGCCCAGATCGTGCGCCTGGCCGCTGCCCGCAGTGCCTGTACGCCCTGCTGATGCCAAGCCGAGAGGCGCCGCGTGGCATCGTAGCATCGGTTGCGCCTGCCAGTCTGGCGGAGGCTGCCGGCGTGCACGCCGGCGATGCCCTGCTGGCGATCAACGCGCAGCCTCTGCGCGACCTGATCGATTACCAGTATTTTAGTGCTGACGAGGCGCTCACGCTGACGCTTGAGCGCGACGGACAGACCTTTACCGTGGATATCCAGCGTACCTATGGCGCTGAACTGGGCATCACCTTTGCCGATGTCGTCTTTGACGGTATGCGCATGTGCCGCAACCGCTGCCCGTTTTGCTTTGTCGACCAGATGCCCAGGGGCTTGCGCAAATCGCTCTACCTGCACGACGATGACTACCGCTACTCGTTCCTCCTCGGCAACTATGTGACACTCACCAACCTGCGCGCCGAGGACTGGCAGCGTATTCGCGACCAGCACCTGACTCCCTTGTATCTTTCGGTGCACGCTGCCGACCTGGAGGTGCGCCGCCGGATGCTCGGTAATCCGCGTGCCGAGGATGTGGTGGAGCAGATCCATCACCTTGCCGAGATCGGCGTGAGTGTGCATGCCCAGGTGGTGATCTGCCCGGGGGTTAACGATGGCGCGGTGCTGAGCGATACCATTACGCGCATGGCGGATCTGTTCCCCTGTGTGCAATCGCTGGCGCTGGTGCCGGTGGGATTGACGAGTTATGCGAGGCCGGGCCTGACCGGCGTGACGCCCGAGGGTGCCCGGGAGATCCTGCGCGAGGTGCGCGCCTGGCACCGCCGGCTGCGCGAACCCTTTGGCTGTACCTGGCTGTACCCTTCTGACGAGCTCTACCTGCTGGCAGATAAGCGCGTGCCCGCAGCTTATTTTTACGACGATGATTCCCAGTGGCAAAACGGCGTGGGGATGCTGCGCTGGCTGCTGGATGACTGGGCGAGCGCCAAACGGCGCGGCTTGGGCGTCAGCCGCTACCGCAAGATCACGCTGGCCAGCGGTGCGTTGATTGTCCCGACCCTCGCGCGCCTGGCCAAGGAATTAGCCGCACGCATGCAGTGCATGGTGCAGGTCGTAGCGGTGCCCAACCGCCTGTTTGGCGAGAGCGTCACCGTGGCGGGCCTGCTCAGCGCAGAGGACGTGCGCTCAGCGCTGGCTGGCAGCGACTTGGGCCAGGCTCTGTTTCTGCCCGACGTGATGTTTTCACAGGATGACCTGACGCTGGACGATCAGCGCCTGGAGGATATCTCCAAAGCGCTGGGTATTCCGGTATTCCGCGCGGCAGCTTTCAGCGATATCGTCCGCCAGATCAGCGTTGCTGCACGTCCATAAGGCGCCGTTCGCCCTCGAGCGTGTGGATATCGGTTGCGTCTTGGCTGACCTCGAGCACCCCCAGGTATTTGCCGATCAGTTGTCAAGTTCGGCTAGCTTTATGCGGTCAATCAGCTCCATAGGAGGCACTCTTTTTGTGATTGTGACCTCCAGTGTAAAATACTTGAATATGACCTCGGTTACATCGGCTGGGAGATAACGTGAGGCGCGCATTGAGCATGGGGCGCGAGCTGTTGCTGCGGGTTGGGATCAGCAGTATCTTTGCCATCGCCGCTTTGGTGTTCTTCAGGGCAGGTTACTGGGTTTTGGCAATACCGGCAATTGCAGCTCTGCTCGTTGTGATCAAGTGGAAGCTCGCTGGTGCTGATGATGATCTGTCTTAGTGTTTGTAATGGGGGAGTAGTATGTTATGGTCACGGCCTGGCAGAGGGAGACCCTCCCTGCTGCAAGTCTCGTTCGTGTTCGTCCTCGCTTTTGGTCTGACCGTTCTCGCGCTGGTTTGGTTTGGCGCAGAACCCAATTCCGTCGTTGACGCACAGGATGCCGTGCTGGCTGGGCCGCACGAGCTCTACCTGCCGGTAACATTCCGGCAACCGACACCGACTCCGACCAGCACGCCTACACCGGAGCCGTTGCCGCCCACGGGCTGGACATACGAGTCGATCGCGGTGGCCCCCTACCTGGCGCCAGACCGCATCGATTATCTACACGCCGACTGGAACCTCGAGCTGCGCGGATGGGCCCCAACGAGCGCCTATCTGGGGTTGGTCCACTACTCGGGTGATACGGATGCAAATGCCCCGCTCCTGAAGGCACTGTTCAGCCCGCAACGCCAGCCGGTTATTACAGCCGTCTATCAGGTGTACAACTGGAACTGGGGCGTCTCGCCCGATCCGGGTACGCGCGGCTCACTCATTACCGCCTGGCCAGTCACGCTGATGCAGCTCCAGGCCAGTTATGGCGAACTAGTCTATCTGCCCTATCGTGCGCCGGATATCTACCAGAATCGCTTGCAAGCCCAAGTGCTGTATGCCACCGACGACCAGATCGCGTTCACGTATACCCGCGACGGCACAGTGGCGAACGGCTATACGGTGCACATTACCAACATCTATGTTGATCCGAACCTGGTGTCTCTCTACCAGCAAAACAACGCTGCCGGGCGCCACTATTTGCCGGCGTTAGCCAATGGCCAGGCTATCGGGCGTGCCAAGGCAGGCGGGATTCTGGTGGCGATCCGCGACCGCGGCTCGTTCATGGATCCGCGCTCTAACAAAGACTGGTGGAGATACTAGAGCAGCCTTTCCTGCTGCACCGGCTCAGCCAGACCGCGGTAGTTATCATAAAGCAGGGTGATATCCGCGGCTTGGGCCGCCTGCTGGGCGCGTTCGCCCATGGCAGTTTCCTCGGCGTAGGCCATCACCACCAGATATAGCAGGCTCTGGGAGTAACACGACCGCAGGCTGGCGAGCTGCTGCAGGCTGCTCTCAAGCCTGGCTGAGGGGCCGCTGCCATAGCGCACGGCCGCCGCCAGCGAAAGCACCCCCAGGCCGCGTTGTTCGGGCTGGTGCTGCACGGTATCGGGGATCAGCAGGCTGATATTGATAACTATAGAGCGCGCCGTTTTGGCACCCTCGGGTCTGAGCGCGACGCTGTAACCCTGGTGCACTGCGTGGGCAGGCAGCCCATGGCGCGGCAGCTCTTCGCGCAAGATACCTGCCAGGAGCGACTGCAGATCGGCTTCGGTGAGCCAGGCGCGCGGGTTGGCGCGGCAAAAATCGTGAAAACGTTTAACGCAGTAGCGAAAGAAGGCGTCCAGAGCAACTGCCTCCGGCCAGGCGCGGGTAAAGGGGCTAGTAGTAAACTGCGCAACTGAGGTCTCAAACGGCGGGAGGTTACTCATCAAATGAGTCCTTTCGTCGGATGGCTGCGATGCCCGTGGATTGCCAATTTGCTAAGCTGATTATAAACTGCGCGGTGATGAAGTCAACACACAGCACTGAGAACCGATGAGAATCACCTTTGTGGGGACCTTTGGGATGGCGCCCAAGAGCACCATGCGGGTGCGCGCCCTGCCCTTGGCACAGGCGCTCAGTGCACGCGGGCACGAGCTCAGAATCGTGATGCCGCCCTGGCAACTCGAGAACCGCGCCGCCCGCTGGATGGAAGGCGATGTCGCATGCGAGTATGTGCCCATCTCGCGCTTTCCGCTGTTCGGCTATCTGCTTACCTCTTGGAGGCTCTTACGCAGCGCCCTGCGCGGCAAGCCCGATGTGATTCACTTTTTCAAGCCCAAGGCGTTGGCCGGCTTGGCCGCCTGGATGGCCTGGCATTATCAACGGTTGGGCGGGCGCGTGCGCCTGGTGGTGGATGAAGACGACTGGGAGGGCTATGGAGGCTGGAACGACGCCGGAGCCTACCCGAGGTTAGCCAAAGCCCTGTTTGCCTGGCAGGAGCGCTGGGGATTAATCCATAACGATGCCCTGACAGTCGCCAGCCGCGCCCTCGAGACCATCGCGCTCAGCCACGGTGTGCCGCCAACGCGCATCCGCTATCTGCCCAACGGGGCTGCTGAGCGGCCTGCCGAGGGTAACCTGCGCGCAAAGCTGGGTCTGGGCGATGCGCCGGTGGTGCTTTTGTACACCCGCTTCACCGAGTTTGATCCGGAGCGCCTGGTGCTGCTCTGGCAGGCTATTCGTACAGAGATCCCGCAAGCCAGGCTGCTGATCGTAGGCACTGCCCTGACGAGTGCGCTGCGCGAGCGCATCGACCAGACGTTGGCGCACTTTCCGGCCGAAGAGGTGCTGAGGCTGGGATGGGTGCCGTTGGAGCAGGTGGGGCTCTGCCTGGCGATCGCCGATGTGGCCATCTTCCCGACCGATGATACCCTGATCAACCGCTGTAAGTGCTCGGTCAAGCTGACGGACCTTTTGGGGGCGGGCGTGGCGGTGGTGGCTGATGCGGTCGGCCAGAACCGCGAATATATCCTGGATGGCGAAACCGGACTGCTGGTTCCGCCCGGCGATGCGCTCGCCATGGCCCAGCGGGTCTCGGCGCTCCTGCTAAACCCGCAGCGTGCGCGCGAGCTGGGCGCCGCGGCGCGCTCGCGTATGCGCCATCACTTTACTTGGGAGCGTCTCGCGCAGGTTGCGCTCTCAGCCTATGAGCTCGCTACACCAACATCGCCGTAACCTTCCAGGGTGGGATCGATATGCTCTGCATCGGGGTCGGGCTCGCGCGTTGCCAGGGTGATCTCGCCGAACAAGTCTTTTTGTTCCACATAGATGCGCTGCTGCTTGACCAGCTCGAGCATCGCCAAAAAGAGCACGATCACTTCCAGCCGTGAAGAGGCATTGTGAAATGCGCAGTCCATCGAGGCTGTTCCGCTGCGGCTGAGCAGCCCCAGAATGGTGTTGATGCAGTCGCTGATAAAGACCTGCACCGGCTGCACCACTGCATCTACCGATTCCAGCACGGGTTGCTCGGAGGCGGCCTTGACGAGGGCCTGCACCAGGCATTCTGGGTCGAGTGATCCCAGCATCAGACGGGCAGCCGGGCGCGGAGCCGGCGCCAGTCGCAAATAGGTATGCCAGCCGCGCTTTTCCAGACTGCGCAGCTGTTCGGCGGTCTGTTTAAAGCGCTTGTACTCGGCCAGCTGTTGAGCAAGCTGTTCGCCGGTTTCGTCAGCTTCATCCGCCATCTCGCTTACTGGTGGGGGCAACAGTGAGCGCGACTTGATCACCAGCAGCTTGGCGGCTACTACCAGGAAATCCGCCAGGTTTTCGGCGCTGGTGTGCTCCAGCTGGGCGAGGTAATCCAAATACTGGTTGGTCACCAGTGCCAGCGAGATACGCGTGATCTCGAGCTCCTGGCGTTCGATCAGGCGCAGCAGCAGGTCGAGCGGGCCCTCAAAGGCTTCCAGCGTGACGCGGTAGGGGCTGATGGCTTTCGACATGCCGGCCGCTACACCTGGGGCAGCCCGAGCAGATAACGGCGCAGCAGGTCGCCGGCATAATGCAGGAGCCAGCCGGCAGCAGTGCCTCCGCTGCGGCTGCGCCGCGGGATGCCCTGCACCACCCCATCTGCCGTGGCTACTGCCATATAGAGCATGGACGGCTCTTCGCCGGCAGGCGTCTGGCTGCCCGTTACGGCCAGCCCAAGATCGGCGCCGAACCAGGCGCGCACGGCGAGTGCTGCAGCGTCGCACTCGGCTTGGCTGGAACTCAGCGTCAGGTCGAGTGCCATCCCGTCGCGCATGTGTGCCTGGAAGGGCGGCACCAGCACCAGCGAGCCGACCAGGCTGCCAGTATCCTCCTGCGCCTCCAACAGCCAGCTCGAGAGGCGCCCTTTACTGGGGATTTCACAGGTCGCCAGGCTCAACCCACGCTCGCCCAACAGGCGCTGCAGAACCAGCGGCAGAGTTTCCTGGTCGGTGCCAAAGACCCAATCGCCGATGCGCTCGCGTAGCCTGACTTCGACGGGCGCGATCAGCCTGTCTGCCAGCGCCGGGTCATCGGCTTTGGCTGTGATGCGCACATCCGTTTGGCCGGCATGTGCGGCTGTGCCCACAGTGGGGTTGTCGCTGGTCATCAGGTCGGTAATCAGATCGGCCAGGGCAGATTCGCCGATGCAGCAGGTGCGCAGTACGCGGCTCTTGATCACCTCGTGCAAGCCAAAGCGCTCGCGCAGCATCGGCAAGACGGTGTTCTGCATCAGGTATTTCATCTCAAAAGGCACGCCCGGCAGGCTCACCAGGAGGTGCCCATTGCGTTCGATGGCAAAGCAGGGTGCCGTGCCAACGGGGTTACGCAGCACCAGCGCGCCGCGCGGGATCATGGCCTGCTTTATATTGTTGGCCGTCATCACCAGGCCGCGCTGGGTGAAAAAGGCGTCGATCTCGCTCAGCAGGTCCTGGTCGAGCTCGAGCTCGGCGTCGCAGGCGGCTGCGGCAGCCTCGCGCGTCCAGTCATCCACAGTCGGCCCCAACCCGCCGGTGGTGATGACCACCTCGGAGCGTCCCAGGCAGGTGCGCAGTACCTCGGCGATGCGCGCCGGGTTATCGCCGACAGTATGGGTGTAAAAGAGGTTGAGCCCCAGCCAGCTCAGTTGCCGGGCAATCCACGAGGCATTGGTATCGACGATATCGCCAAGCAAGAGTTCGGTGCCAATGGTTACAACTTCGGCCTGCATGATGCTCCTAGAGGAAGCGCTCGCGTTGTTGGGCCTTGAGCAGCTTGACCAAGTCACTGACCTGCTGAGCGCGCTCCGACGGCATCACCAGCACGGCGTCGCCGGTATCCACCACGATCATGCCCTCCAACCCGATGGTGGCCACCAGGCGGTCGCGGCTGTAGACCAGGCAGTTGTGCGAATCGATCGCCAGGTGCTCACCGCCGCCGGTGGAGACGTTGCCGGCCTCGTCCTTGGCCAGCACCTCGTAGAGCGATGCCCAGCTGCCGATGTCGCTCCAGCCCAAGTCGCACGAGACTACCGCGGCGCCTTGGACGCGCTCCATGATACCTTCGTCGATGGTGTTGCGCGGGATCGCCTCCCACAGTGTCAGCACCTCGCTGGGCGAGGCGCTGCGCGCCTCGGCTTCGACTATGCTGGCCAACAGGGAAGCCGTTTCGGGCAGGTGCTGGGCAAAGGCCGCCAAGATTGTATCCAGCATCCAGCAAAAATAGCCGGTATTCCAGTCGTAAAGCCCGCTGGCGACAAAACGCTCGGCGGTTGCCAGGTCGGGCTTTTCCTTGAATTCTTTGAGCTCATAGACGGGCAATAACTCGTCTTCAAGCAATGCCCCCCGCTCGATGTAGCCATAGCCCGTCTCCGGGCTGCTCGGCTGCACGCCGATCGTCACCAGGCGACCGCTGCGGGCGGTTTTAATCGCGGCACGCAGGGCTTTCAGGAATACCTCCGGTCGGCTGACCAGGTGGTCGGCATGCAGTGAGAGCATCACCGCATCGCCGCTCAGGCGGCTGCGCAACCTCGCGGCGGCAAGCCCGAGAGCCGGCGCTGTGCCGCGCGCTGAGGGCTCTACCAGGATGTTGCCGCGCGGCAGCTCTGGCAGGTGCGCGGTAATCAACTCGACGCGGGAAGGATCCGTCAGGATCAGGATATGTTCGAGCGGAATGAGCGGCAAGACACGGTCGATGGTGCCTTGGATCATCGAACGCTGGCCGGCGAGCGTCAGCACCTGTTTGGGGCTGCTCTGGCGGCTGAGCGGCCACAGGCGCGTACCGCTGCCGCCCGCCAGGATGCACAGATAGACGTTTTTCTCAGAGGTCATAGCGCTCCTTGATGTAGGGTTGACCCGATTACATAACGGGCGTTATCGGCGCGCCGCACACTGCCCTTTAACTCCATCACCACCAGGGTTGAGACGACTTCGGCAGTCGGCAGCCTGGTCTCGCGCACAATGTCATCGATGTGCAGCGGTTCGGGTCCCAGCGCGTTGGCAATCAGGCGCTCGGTTGGCGTATCGGGGATCACCTCACGCGCCGCTTCCTGTTGCATGACCATGTTCAGGTTCAGGTCGCCGAGGATATCCTCGATGCTGCACACCATTTTAGCTTCGCCGTTGGCGATCGCCTGGTTAGCGCCGGCACTGGCGCGGTTAAAGATCGAGCCTGGTACAGCAAACAGGTCGCGCCCCTGCTCGTTGGCGTATTTCAGGGTGATGAGCGCACCGCTCCCGAGGCCTGCCTCCGTTACGACCGTGCCGAGAGCCAGCCCACTGATGATGCGGTTGCGTGGCGGAAAGTTGTTCGCTTCGGGCTTGGTGCCCAGCGGGTAATCCGAGATGAGCGCCCCCTGGCTGGTAATGCGCTCGGCCAGGGCACGATGACTGGCAGGGTAGATGTAATCCAGCCCGCAGCCGAGTACGGCCAATGTGCGGCCGCCGGCTTCCAGCGCGGTTTCATGCGCCACGCCGTCGATCCCCAGCGCCAGACCGGAGACGATCGTGACCTGGTTGCGGGCCAGCTCGTAGGTGAGTTTGCGGGTCACGTCTTTGCCATAGCTGGTGGGGGTACGCGTGCCCACGATCGCTACAGCCAGCTCGTCGGCGATCTCCAGTGAGCCGCGCACATACAACAGGGGTGGAGGCTGGTCGCTGTGCTTTAGCAGCTCGGGATAATCCGGGCTATCCCAGCAGACCAGGTGGATGCCGGCGCGCTCGACGCGCTCCATCTGGGCATCCAGGTCGATCTCGGCGCGCACTGCCACGAGCTTTTCGATGGCATCGGCGCTCAACTGTGCGGCACGCAGCTGAGCGCGATCAGCATGCCAGGCTGTCTCGATATCTCCAAAGTAGTTCAGCAGGTTGCGCAGCCGCACCGGGCCGATGCGCGGAACACGGTTAAAGCCGAGCCAGTAGCGCATTTGGTTCATGCCAACATGATACTCTGAATTGCGGTTTGCTGAAAGAGTGGGTGACGCAAAAAAGCGGGCGATGCTTACGCAGCATCGCCCGTGGATGAGCAAAACGGTTAGATGATTTCCAGAATGACGCGCTTGTTGCCTCGCGCCGAGCTGGCGACACGCAGCACCGAACGCATGGCGTTGGCTACGCGTCCGCGGCGGCCGATCACCCAACCCTTGTCGGCCGGGTCGACACTGAGCTCGAGGACGGTCGCATCGCTGCCGCGCAGCTGGTTGACCTTGACCGCGTCCGGATGATCGACGAGCCCTTTGGCCATGAATTCAACCAGTTCTCGCATATCGCTCCTAGGCTTTCGGTGCCGTCTTGGAGGCCAGATGCTTTTCCCAGATACCGTTCGACCTGAGCATGCGCGCTACCGGTTCGCTGGGCTGTGCTCCGGTGCCGAGCCAGTAGAGGACACGGTCTTCGGCCATGGTCACAGCCGGTGGGTCGACCTGCGGGTTGTAGGATCCCACGATCTCGAGAAAACGGCCATCGCGGGCGCTGCGCTGGTCTGCCACGATGATGCGGTAGCTGCGCTGCTTGCGCTGCCCCACCTGGGCTAAACGAATTCTAACCATTTCTATTCCTTCTTCGCACGTGAGTACGGTCAGCTATTATACATCAAAACCACGAATTAGCCTAACGGAACATTGAGAGCAATCCGCGCCCTTTTTTGCCCTGCATCTGCTTCATCATGGTCTGCATATCGTTAAACTGACGTAGCAGCTGGTTGACCTGCTGCACACTGGTGCCGCTGCCGCGCGCGATCCTGCGACGGCGGTTTGCGTTGATTACCTTGGGATTGCGGCGTTCTTCGGGCGTCATCGAATAGACGATCGCCTCGCTGACTTTGATAGCCGCGTCGGTGGCCTCTTCGGGTATCTGCCTGCTCACCTGCTGCATGCCCGGGATCATCCCCAGAATATCGCCGAGCGAACCCATCTTGCGCACTGCCTGGAGCTGCTCGATCAGGTCTTCTAGCGTAAAAGACGCCTTGCGGAGCTTTTGCTCCATCTTGCGCGCCTGTTCTTCGCTAAACGATTCTTCGGCACGCTCGATCAGAGTCAGCACGTCGCCCATGCCCAGGATGCGCGAGGCCAGCCGGTCGGGGTAAAATACCTCCATGTCGGAGAGTTTTTCGCCCACGCCCATGAACTTGATTGGTACGCCGGTGACGGCGCGGATCGAGAGCGCCGCGCCACCGCGCGCATCGCCGTCGACCTTGGTCAGCACCAGTCCCGTCAGGTTGACACGGCGATGGAATTCCTCAGCCACCGCCACGGCTTCCTGGCCGGTCATGGCATCCACAATCAGGAGCGTCTCCTGCGGGTGCACGGCGGCCTTGATTGCCTCGAGCTCCTGCATCATGCGGTCGTCGAGCTGCAAGCGGCCGGCGGTATCCAGCAAGACCACCGAATAGGCCTCGCGGCGGGCGCGCTTGACGGCATTCTCGGCGATCTGGGCGGGTGCGACCTGGTCGCCATCGGAATGGACGGGGATGTCAATCTGCCTGCCGAGGGTTTCCAGCTGGGTGATAGCTGCCGGCCGGTAGATATCGGCCGCTACTAGCAACGGCCGTTGGCCCGCCTTGCGCAGGTGCAGCGCCAGTTTGGCGGCCATGGTGGTCTTGCCGGTGCCCTGCAGGCCGACCAGCATAATCACCGCCGGCGGATGCCCCGAGAGGTCCAGGCGTACCGCTTTGCCCAGGGTGTTGACAAGCTCGTCGTTGACGATCTTGATCACCATCTGGGCCGGCGTCAGCGACGCCATCACATCCGAACCGATCGAGCGCTCGCGCACCCGCGCGGTGAAATCTTTGACGACCTTGTAGTTCACGTCGGCTTCGAGCAGCGCTAGGCGCACCTCGCGCATCGCCTCGGTGACGTCAGCCTCTGTCAGACGGCCCTTGCTGGAGAGTTTATGAAATACGGCTTGCAGTTTGTCGGAAAGTGACTCGAACATGCTATCCTTGTCGGGGACAACGATCCCTGTGGTACATTGGTTACTATGACGAGGTCAGCTGAGAGACGCGCGGCACACAGGTGTGAATAAACAACTCATGGAAGACGTTTAGTTCGGGCTCATCTTCGGGCACGAGCGTGACGCCCAGCTTCCAGGTGACGCTGCCCTGTACCAGCTGCATGGTGGGGCGCCACTCGCGTGGGATGGTAATGGCAAAGGGATAGGCCTGCGGCTCCAACCCGCGATAGTTGATCGAGTTCATTAGGTTGACTTCGCCTTCCAGCCAATAATAGGTGGTGCCTTCGCCGCCGGGCACGCGCTGCCCGCGAAAAACGCCTTTGGCGGCATCCCATTCGACCACATACACCCGCCGGTTATCGCCTTCGGGCGTGTTTTCAATGCGCAGGAGCACCATACGCAGCTCTTCGGCAAAAAAGTTCACCAGCGGCCGTACACTCACCTGGCCCTGCACCACCTCGCCTTCGGCATAGACGGCGCGTGGCAGCGTGAGACTCAGCTGCGCCAGCGGGGAAGTGGCCACTTCGCTGTATTCGGCTTCCGGCGTCAACGCCACCGGCTGCGATTCAACCAGCAGATCAAAGTTGGTTTCGAGCGGATCCTCGTTTTCTAACAGCAGACTGGCGTGCAGAGACCATTTGACGATGCACAAATATCCGTGATGCGACGGTATCCCGCTGGCAGGCAGCGGTACCTCAAACGCAAAGCCCTGTACCGACCCGCGGCGCAGCTCGCCCGGCGGTACCACGTCGACCTGCTGCTGGTAGAGCTGCTCGCTGGAACGCTCCAGCTTGGCGCCTTCATCTGCGTCGGCTGCCGGCGCGTGCGAGAAGTATCCCTGGCACAGGAGTGTGATACGCCCGCCCTTGCTGCGCAGGGGCATATGACTCTGCAGGAGCACCTGGCCAGAGACGGTGTCGCCCAGCATATAGCGGCTGTGGGGTTGGTCGAGCAGGATCTCGAGCCTACCGGTGCCCGCGCTGGAGCCCACAAAGCGTTCCAGCAGGCTGCCGATCAACCAGCCGAGGATGATTCCCAAAAGAAACCCCGTGACGGCGCCCACCAGCAAACCGAGAAATCCATGGCGCATAAACCCGAGGTATCCGCCCGCCAACATGATGATCACCGCTGCAGTAACGGTACCGAGCAGGACCTGCACTCTGGCCGTGGCTGGCATTGCTCTGAAAACCGGGATGCGGTCGATAATCTTGTTTAGTTGGATAGTGGGCGGGGCGGACTTTTTTGCCATCGCGCTCTCCTGTTGTGTGTGCCGTTCGGCGGCAGATGCCCGCCACGATCCATTATAGCGCTGCAAGAGCACGAGGCAAACCTCCCCAGCCGGGGGTGCATTTGCACAGGCTCTCCAACGGTGCTATCATCTATGTGTCCGGGGCGTAGCGCAGCCAGGTAGCGCACTTGAATGGGGTTCAAGTGGCCGGACGTTCAAATCGTCTCGCCCCGACACACGCCAGCCCAAAAGGGCTGGCGTTTTGTTTACCCTCGCGTTGACGTTCCCTTTTGAGCGTGTTAATGTGCCCGCATAGTTCAAGGAGCACAAGCATGCATATCGTAGTGATCGGTGCCAGCGGGCACGTTGGTTCGTACCTTGTGCCGCGTCTGGTGCGGCTGGGGCATCGTGTGACGGCCGTCAGCCGCGGTAAGCGGCAGCCGTATCATCGTGACGGTGCCTGGGAGCAGGTGTGGAGCGTCACGCTCGACCGTACCGTGCTCGACGAGGCCGGCACCTTTGGCAGTGAAATCGCCGCGTTGGCACCTGATGTGGTTATCGACCTGATCTGCTTTACGCGCGCGAGCGCCGAACAGCTCGTGAAAGCACTGCAGGGCAGCTGTGAGCATCTGCTGGTGTGCGGCACGATCTGGATCCATGGCTGCTCGCGCGAGGTGCCCACCCGTGAGGAAGATGCACGCGATCCCTTTGGCGATTATGGCGTCAACAAGCTGGCGATGGAAGAGTACCTGCTGCGCCAGTCCAGCATCGGCGGAGTGCCCGCCACGGTAATCCATCCGGGGCACATTGTGGGGCCGGGCTGGATCCCGCTCAATCCGCAGGGCCATTTTAACCCGCGGGTATTCACCCAGATTGCCGCCGGAGAGGAACTGGTGTTGCCCAACTGGGGGCTAGAGACGGTTCATCATGTGCATGCCGACGACGTAGCCGGCTTGTTCGAGGCCGCCCTGGTGCAGCGCGCTGCCAGCTTTCATCAGGCGTTCCACGCTGTTTCGCCGGCCGCCCTGACGCTGCGCGGCTATGCTGAGGCCATGTACAGCTGGTTCGGACAGCCCGCCAATCTGAGGTACGCGCCCTTTGAAGCGTTCCGTGCCGAAGTGACCGCCGACGAAGCGGAAGCCACCTACGATCACATTGCACACAGCCCCAACTGCAGCATGGTCAAGGCCGAGCGCCTGCTCGGGTTCCGCCCGTGCTACAGCTCGCTCGAGGCGGTCCGTGAGGCCGTCACATGGTTGATCGCACATGGCCAGGTAAGTCTGCCCAACCCATCAGCACAAGGAAAGTGACATGCAAATCGATCTCACCAAGCACGCCTGGACTCTGCAGGGCTGGTTGCCCAACACCTGGGCATGGACAGCCACCCAAAGTGCGGCCGATCTGCGCCGCTACCAGTGCACTCCCGAGGTGTCGGCTGTAGTACCTGGTTCGGTGCAGGATGACCTGCTGGCTGCCGGCTTGCTGCCCGATTGGCACGTGGCACAAAACAGCCTGCAATGCGAATGGGTCGAGCATCGCCACTGGGAATACGCCACAAAAGTCGAGTTGCCGGCCGATTGGTCCGGAAAAAAGGCGATCCTGCACGCCGAGGGGCTGGATTACGCCGGTTATGTGTTGGTGGATGGCGCCGAGGTTGCCCAATTCAGCGGCAGCCACCATCCCCACGAGTTTGACATGACCAGCGCCCTGGCAGATGGCGGGGTGCATAGACTGTCGATCATCTTTACTGAGGCGCCGCACGAGCAGCCACAGATCGGCTATACCTCGCGCTCGCGTTATTTCAAGTCGCGCTTTAATTATGGCTGGGATTGGTGCGTGCGGCTGGTGCCGCTGGGCATCTGGGACAAGTTATGGCTGCTGGCTGAGGGCGATGTGCGCCTGAATGCCTGTCTGCCGCAAACTGACTATTGCACCGCCCAAGGGGTCGGCTCGCTCAGCCTGCGCATGCAGGTTACCAGCCAGCTGGCACAGACCCTGACCTGCCGGGTGACGTTGAGCAGGGATGGCGAGACGGTCCACACCCAGGCTTACCCTTGCGCTTATGGCGTCGGCCTGAACGAGACGACTCTGCCGGTCAGCACAGAGCTGGCGGTCGAGCCCTGGTGGCCGGTTGGCATGGGTGCCCAACCGCTCTACGAGCTGGCGGTGGCGCTGGAAGATGCCTCCGGCGCGGTGCTAGATACCTGGCAGGGGCGGGTAGGCTTCCGCTCTATCCATTGGGAGCCCTGTGAGGGTGCCCCGGCTAACGCCGAGCCGTGGATTTGTGTCGTTAACGATGTGCCGCTCTTTTTGCAGGGCGCCAACTGGGTGCCGATCCGCATGACCTATGGCAGTGTGACGGACGACATGTATCCGCCCCTTCTGGATACTTACGCCGACTTGGGCTTTAACCTGCTGCGCGTCTGGGGCGGCGGTATCCTCGAAAAGCGGGCCTTTTTCGAAGGCTGTGACGAGCGCGGCCTCCTGGTATGGCAGGAATTCCCGCTTTCATCCAGCGGTATCGAGAATGTGCCGCCAGATGATGCCGAGGCCATGAAAAGCCTCGCCGAGATCGTGCGCTCCTATATCTGGCGGCGTGGTGCGCACCCCTCGCTGCTGTGCTGGTGCGGTGGAAATGAGCTGTTTTATGATAAAGACCTCACCAAGCCCAAACCGGTGGATGCCAACCATCCCTGCATTGCCCTCATGGCGGGCCTGAGCGCCGAGCTGGCGCCGAAAACACGCTTTTTGCCGTCTTCGCCTTCCGGGCCGGCGATGTGGTTCGATGCCTCTCTCGCCGGGCAAGGCTTGCACCACGATGTGCACGGCCCTTGGGCGGTGCCGCACGACATGGACGAGTGGCGCGCCTATTGGGACGCGCAGGATGCCCTGTTCGTCTCAGAGGTGGGTGTGCCAGCTTGTTCGCCGGCGGCGATGCTGATCAAGTACTCGGGTGGGATGGACCCCTGGCCGCCTACCGAGGATAACCCTTACTGGCTGTATCGCGCGCCCTGGTGGATCGAGTGGGAGCAGCTGCGCGGGCGCTACGGCTTTAGCCTCGAGGTGCCCGAACTGGAGCGCTTTGTGGAGGCTTCGCAGGAGGTGCAAGCCGAGGCACTCTCCTACCTGGTGGCAAGCTGCAAGGCGCGTTTTCCGCGCTGCGGCGGGGTGATGCTCTGGCACGGGCATGACATCTTCCCGTGTCCATCCAACAACTCGGTGATCGATTTTGACGGTGTGCCCAAGCCGGCCGCTTTGGCACTGCGCAAAATTTTCAAGGGAGAGTGATAAAGACGCCGCGGGGGAATATTCCCCCGCGGCGACCTTTGTCTATGCCCAGGGCTGCGTCTCGGTGGTAACCGGCGCGCCCGTGCTGAGGGCTTGCTCGATCATTAGGTCGAGGTAGCGATCTTGGCAGGCTTGTTCCAGCGGGTAGGGCTCGTCCTTGCCAGTGCGCACATAGTTGCCCATTTTGTCGAGTACGGTGGCGATGGCAATCTCTTCGTCTGTGAGCACCCCCGGCACGAACGGGTTGCGATAGTACCATGTGCCGTTGCCCGAATATCCCTTCAGGTAGTTGCCCTCCAGGTTACCCTCAGCGCCGGCTACCTCGCGCTGCAGCGCAAAACGCTGCGAGGTGCAGAAATCCTGCAGGTAACTGACCTGCAGATCAGTCAGCTCGCCGCGTTCACCGCGCAGCAAAAGGCGTTGGGCGCGTACCCACGAGAAATACTGATCACCGGTAAAATCATAGATCCCGAGCTTGTCGCCGAAATCGAGCCAGGCGATCACCTGCGAGGATACGGTACGCTGCTCGGTTGTCGGCGGGCCGTCGCGCCCGGGTCCGCCGATCAGAGGCGCGTCGTGGCACATGGCGGTGATGCGGGCGTTCTCATAGCCGACCCCCAAAAAGTGGCGAATCAATGACATGCCGTGATAACCGTGGCATACCGAGACCTGCGCCTCATCCACTGTACCCAACAGCCCGCTGGTAACTACTGCCAGGCGTGCCGCATGGTGCGGCTGGTAGATGTATTGTTCAGCCACCTGAATGCGCGCCCCCGCCCTGGCCAGCGCTGCCAGCTTTATCAGGCGCTCCAGATCGGGCGCCGGCGGCGTCTCGGAGAGCACCGCGATGCCCTTGGCCGCCAGCTCCTCAATCAGTTCTGGGTTTGGTTCCCAGGCCACGCAGGTAACGATGAACTCGGGCTGCGCCGCGCGATAGAGCTCATCCAGGCTGGCATAGACGGGTACCTGCCAGCGTGCGCGCATGGCCTCGGCTTTGGCCGGGTTGCGCATCACCATACCATCCAGCACAAACCGATCAGGCAGGGCTCGCGCAATCCGCAGGTAGAACTCGGCGCGCCATCCGCCGCCGATGATGCCGAAATGGATCGCTTTGCTCATGGTACACTCCTATAGCTTGCGGCCATCGCGCCCACCGCCCGAGCCGCTGTAGGGCTTGCCGGGCTGCCAGTCGTTAGGGGCAGGTGGTGTAAAGGTCTCTAAAGGCAGCAGTACCTGGCAGTGGTGTTCGGCTGCCAGATAGGCGGCTTCGACCAGCTCCAGCGCTCGCAGCGAGCTCTCGGCGATGCTGTAATCCAGCTTGCCGCTCTCGGCCTGCTCGATTATGCCCTCGAGGTGACGCTGATGGGCACCCTCCGCATAGGGCTGCGGCACGATCTCGCTGCCGTTAGGATGCTGGGCGTTGGTCAGCAGGTAGCAGTTCTCATAGGCATAGAACTCGATCGTCCCGCGAGTGCCTATCAGCCGAAAGATAAAGTCCTTGCCGGGGCGCATGATGTGCACATCGTCGCCGGTCTGCATCACCATGCGCACGCCTGCATGGGTCTCGACCATAGTGACAGCAGTGGTCTCGACCTGCATGCTGTCGCGGTAGGTGCGCATGGTATCGTCGATGGCGCACATCACCCACTTGGCCGGATCATCCGGCACCAGGTTCACGAACAGGTTCAGCCAATGGATGCCGGCATTCATGATGTCCCAGCGGTGGCATTCCATCTCGACCAGTTCAAGAGTACCGATCTCACCGCCACGCACGCGCGCGATGATCTCTTCGACATGCTTTTGTTTCAACATACCGTGCGGTACGGCCATGGGGATGCCGGCAGCCTTGACGGCTTCCAGGATCTCGCGCCCGGCGACATAGGTATCGCCCAAAGGCTTTTCGCACAGGATGCCCACCAGCGGCAGCTTTAACGCTTCCAGCACCACTTCGCGATGGGTGGGTGGAAAGGTCGAGACGCATACCACGTCGGTAGGGCATGCACGGAAAAGCTCGTTATGGTTGGCAAACAGCTCTATCTCGGGATGCAGCGCATGCAGCTCACCGCGTACATCGGCCTTTAGATCGGCCATGGCTTTGAGCTCAAAGCGCGGAGAAGCGCTCAGGGCGCTCATGCTCAGGCGGCCGCCCATCCCGCCGCCGATCACACTGCCGGTATAGACGCGCATCATGCCTCCTAGACGATCATCACAGCCTGTTTTCCCAGGGCTTCCCAATCCGGGTGGGGGCCCATGCCCGGCACATCCGGCACCGTCAGGTAGCCCTCTTTGATCGCCAGGGCGCCGAGGTTCTTTAACCCCTTAATCTGCTCGGTGTCGATCACCAGCTGTTCGTAATAGTCGTTGTTGGGGATGGCCGCGCACAGCTGGGCGTTGCCCCATGACATGCCGTGGATCTGGCAGCGCATGCCAAAGGATTCTGCCAGGTGCGCCACTTTGATGCCGCCCGTCAGCCCGCCCTTGAAGCCGACCTCGGAGCGCACCATGTCGAGGGCGCGCATCTGGATCCAAGTGGCTGCGTTCCAGTGGGCGCCGTCGGGCGTCTCAGCCCCAAGGATAGGGATATCCAGCGCGTGGCATAGCTCAGCATAGCTGACCAGGTCAAATTCGCGCATCGGCTCTTCCAGCCATAAAAAGCCCAGGTCTTCGAGGATACGCCCGAATTTCAGCGAGGTGACATAATCCCATCCGGCAGAGCCGTCAAACATCAGGTCCGCATCCGGTCCGCACCACTTGCGCAGGTTTTTAGAGAGTTCAGCATCGGCCTTCGGGTCGCCCCAGGCGTGCAGCTTGAAGGCGAAAAAGCCCTCATCGATGCACTCTTTGATGTGGCGCTCGTACTCGTCCATCGTCTCCCAGGTGACGGTGGAGGCATAGGCCGGCACACGCGGGTTGTTGCCGCCCAGCATTTTGTAGATCGGCATGTTGGCCGCCTGCGACTTGATATCCCAGCAGGCGATGTCGATGACCCCCAGGTCGTAAACCTGGAACTCTTCAATGCGATCGAGCTCCCACATGCGGTGCCAGAGGTCTTCCGTCATAGTGGGGTCGGCGCCGATAAAGGCGCTCTTTAAGCGGCGCTGTACAATATCAGCCAGGCGTGGGCCGCGTCCGCCGGCAACGCCGATGTAACCCTCGTCGGTATCGACTCGCAGGATACCGCTGTACGAGGTGCCGCCCGGCGGGGTGCCGTCGCCGTTGCCCGGCAAACCGGTGCGCCAACGAAAGCGCGGCTGACCCGCGATGTGAGGAACAACATAACAGCGGATGTCGGTAATACGCATGGTGCCTCCCACCAACCCTAGTTGGCGGGATTATACCCGGGTAAGCTTGCTTTGAGCAAGCGTCAGGCGGCGGAGGAATCGGGTGCGGGCGGTTCGTCCTCGGGCTCGACATGCACATAGGCATGCTCGATGCCCTCGATCTGCTCGACGGCATGGCAAACTGCCTCCGAGACGTTGTGCACTTCTGTTAGATGTACATCGCCATCCATGTTGATGTGCAGATCAGCGCGCACTTCTGGCCCGACATGCTCGAGGATCACACGGTGCACGTTGCGCACGCCTGGCACGGATAAGGCAGTCTCCAGCACCTTCTGGGCCAGCTCGGGAGAGCCGGCACGTCCTGTAACATAGCCGGTGGATTCCTTGACGACCAGATACACACCGCGAAAGATCCACAGCGATACGAGCAAAGCGCCGATCGGGTCGGCGGCGCTGAACACACGGCTCAGCAGCATACCCACCAGGGCGACGGCGGAAGAGATAACATCCGAGAGGTTGTCACGCGCACTGGCTAAGAGGGCAGGGCTGTTGGCGCGTTGGCCTATGTTCCGCACATAGGCATACATACCGCCTTTGATCAGCAGCACCACCAGGGGTGTAAAGTAAGCATACAGGCTGGTGATGGGTTGTGGACCCGTCTGCAGTCGCTCGATGCCGGCGCGCACCGCGCTGATGCCAGCCACCGACATACCCGCACCGATCAGAAAGCCCACCAGCGCCTCATAACGGCGATGCCCGTGGGGGTGACACTCGTCGGCCGGTTTGAGCGCTAGCAGCAAGCCAAGCGCCATGACCAGGCTATAAAAGACGTCACCAGCCGAGTTAAACATATCAGCCAACAGGGCTGTACTGCCGCTGGAGCGCGCCGACAAGGCCTTGAGGGCAACCAGAGCCAGGTTGCCCACCATGGTCAGCAGGATGGCATGCAGATAGAGCCTGCGAATATGGGCAGGGATCTTGTCGCTATCAACCCGTTGAACTTCATGCAGTAACACGCTCGCCCCCGAAACTCTCCTGAACCAGACAAACAGACTATCAGTGTAGATAACTTGACATATTCTGTCAAGAAACAGTATGAATTGACCCATCTGCTTCGCTGTGATATTATCCGCACCATCCCTTGACAGGAGTAGAGTATGGCAGCCTCTCGCCGATGCGGCATCCTGTGTCACCCCACCTCGCTCCCTTCGGA